>Ga0070741_10007718_pt1 | contig 22062 bp, 21 predicted proteins | sample Coa_R1_4_FD_66440 | JGI IMG/M metagenome (GOLD analysis project Ga0070741, IMG submission 66440) | Surface soil microbial communities from Centralia Pennsylvania, which are recovering from an underground coalmine fire - Coalmine... | ecosystem: Environmental > Terrestrial > Soil > Unclassified ... | reverse complement strand
CGGCCCGATGGCAGCCTGACTGGCGCCGGCGGGGCCGAGCAGCTCGTCGGGCAGCCCCTCGTCGGGAGCGAGGATGATCGCGATCGTCTCGAGCACGGGCACGGTGCCGCCGTCCGGCACCAGCACGCGTGCCAGCACACCGCCCGCCGGGGCCGGCACGTCGAGCGTCGCCTTGTCGGTCTCGACGGTGAACAGCGGCTCGTCGCGCTCGACCGCGTCGCCCTCGCGCTTGAGCCAGCGCGCGATGGTACCCTGCTCCATCGTGAGGCCGAGCGTGGGCATGATGACGCGCGTCGCCACGTGCTCATTCCTCCGCGTGGTGCCCGCGCGGGCGCGCGCCGCGCCGCGGGGCCTGTCGCTAGTGTAGGCGCACCGCGCGGCGCCTGTCGAGTGGGACCTAACCCCCCCGGCCCCCCTTCCCTACGAAGGAAGGGGAGAGCCGGTGGCCGGCTGCACCGCTCCTCTCCCCCTTCCCTGATAGGGAGGGGGGCGGGGGGGTAGGTCCCCGGCGCCCCTCTACCGTAGAGTTTCCAGGTACGCCGTCAGGTCGTCGAGGTTCTGGGCGGTGAGCGGTAGGCGCGGCATGGCGGTGCCGGGCTTCAGGCGCGGCGGGTCGGCCAGCCAGCGCCAGACGTTGTCGGGCGTGTTCGGCACGGCGCCGGCGATGGTCGGGCGGGTGGCGAAGCCTTTGAGATCGGGGCCGGTCACGCCGCCATCGATCTCGCCTGAGACGCGGTGGCAGCCGTTGCAGGCCTTGGCCGTGAAAAGCGCCTTGCCGGTCGCCGCGTTGCCGACGCCGGGCGTGGCGTCCACGGGCGGCCCCGCGCTCCCGCCGCTCGGCGCGCAGGCGCCCAGCCACAGGGCCAGCGCGGCGGCCAGGAGCGCGCCCAGGGGCTTGCCCCGCCCCACTGCACGCGGCGCCCTGCACCCAGGCCAGGCGCGTGGGCGGACGGCGGACCGTGAAAGACGTACCACGAGGGCCCTTCAACTCTGGGGATAAGGGCCGCGGCGCCGTCGAGCATCGCCATGCCGCGGGCGCGTCCCTGGCAGCAGTCCCCACAGGGACTGCTCCTCCAGGCTATCACGTCCCAGCAGGGCCGCCCGCTGCTAGGCGAAGGTCACCACGCCGCGGGCGACCTCGCCGGCCTTCAGCGCGGCGAAGCCCTGGTTGATCTGCGCCAGCGCGTAGCGGCGGGAGACGAGCGCGTCGAGGGCGAGGTGGCCGGCCTTGTAGAGGTCGGCCAGGCGCGGGATGTCGCGCCGGGGGTAGGCGCTGCCGTAGAAGGTGCCCTGGAGCGTCTTCTGGTGGAGCACGAGGAGATACGGGTCAATGCTGATGCGCGCGCCGAGCGCGGCCATGCCAACAACGACCGCCTTGCCGCCGGGGCGGATGCAGGCGACGGCCTGCTCCATCGTCGCGGGCAGGCCGATCACCTCGAAGGCGTAGTCTGCGCCGCCGCCCGTGAAGTCGCGCACCGCCGCGACGGCGTCCTCGCGGCTGGCGTTCACGACGTGGGTGGCGCCGAAGGCGCGCGCGTACTCCAGCTTGTTGTCGCGCGTGTCCACGGCGATGATCGGCTCGGCGCTCACCAATCGCGCGCCCTGCACGACGTTCAACCCGACGCCGCCGCAACCGATCACCGCGACCGACTGGCCTGGCCGCACGCCGCCCGCGTTCGTTACGGCGCAGACGCCGGTCGTCACCGAGCAGCCGATGAGCGCGGCCACCTCCCAGGGCACGTCGCGGCGGATGGGGATCGCCTGCTCGGCCGGGCAGACCAGGTGCTCGGCGAAGGTGCCCAGGCGGGTCATGGCATAGAGCGGCGTGCCGCGCAGCGTGGCGCGGGCGGTGCCGTCGTGCGGCAGGTGGCGCGAGCCCGCATGCCCGCTGCAGATGACGGCCTCGCCGCGCAGGCAGGCGGGGCAGCGGCCGCAGTTGCCGCAGAACGAGAGGATCACGTGGTCGCCCTCGGCCACCTCCGTGACGCCCGGCCCCACCGCCTCGACGACGCCCGCGCCCTCATGGCCCATGATCATCGGGTACGGGCCGTCGCGCAGCCCGTCGAGGAAGTGCAAGTCGCTGTGGCAGAGCCCCGTTGCCATCACCCGCACCCGCACCTCGCCGGCGCGCGGCGCCGCTAGCTCGACCTCCTCGATCGCTAGCGGCTGGTTTCCCCCGTGCAGCACCGCGGCTTGCATAGCTTGCTCTCCTGCTCTGCGGACGGGCTCTGGCGGCGAGGCTTACCCCGCGCGCAGCAGCCCGCCCACCTGCGCCAGCACCTCGGCGGTCGTCTTGCCGACGTACCAGGAGGCGGTGGCGAACGTGGCCGCGTGGTGCTCGGGCGCGAGCGCTGCGCAGGCGTCCTCGACGGCGATCGTGGAGTAGCCGCGGTCGCCCGCATCGCGCGCCGTCGTCTCGACCGCCGCGTCCGTCAGCACGCCCGCCACCACCAGGTTCTCGATCTGCATGTTGTGCAGGTACTGGTCGAGCGCGGTCCCGTTGAACGGGCTGAGCGTGATCTTGTCGAGGATCAGCTCGTCGGGGCGCGGCGCGAGCGTCGGCCACAGCTCGCGCTCGGGGGCGCCGGGCGGGTAGCGCGGCGGTGCGGCGGGCGCGGCCCGCTGAGCGGCGGTCTGCCAGCTCCAGGGCGCCAGGTCGTCGCCGTCGGCGGTCTGGAGGCCGAGCCGCGTGTAGATGAGCTGCAGGCCGTTCTCGCGGAAGAACGCTTGCAGGCGCGCCACGTTCGGCAGCACCACGTCGCGCACGCGGCCGTAGTAGTAGGCGCGCTGCGCGGGGTAGGCGCGCAGCCGCTGGCCGAGGCCGCGGTCGGGGTCGAGGTGGGCGACTTGCAGGTCCACGAGCAAGAGCGCCGTGGCGCGCGGCTCGATCTCCCATTCACTAATGACGTAGCGGCCCTCACGCGGGGGCTGCCAGGGTATCTTGCCGCGCATCGCACCTACTCCCCTGCCGGTGTGGCTCGGGCGCTACTATGCCGCGCCCGCCACCGCGCGTCAAGGCTTATCGTTGTTCGCTAAATCCCACAGGAGTGGGATATATTGTAAGCGATCGGAGGTTGGGACCATGAGCCAGGCGACGATTCGCACCCATGTCGTGCTCCCGCAGGATATCGTGGCGGCGGTGGACCGGCTGGTCGGTCGCCGGCGCCGCAGCGCGTTCTTTGCCGAAGCGGCCGCCGAGAAGCTGGCGCGCGTGCGGCTCGCAGAAGCCGCGGCGCAGGTAGCAGGCTCCTTGGCTGACGCCGACATTCCCGGCTGGGAGACCAGCGAAGCGGCCGCGGAGTGGGTCCACGCGTTGCGCCGGGCCGATGATGCGAGGCGGTCGGTTAGTCAGCAGGAGCGATGAGCAGCTATCTGCTGGACACGACCGCGCTGATCGACTACTCGAAGGGCCGCGAACCAGCACGCGCGCGAATCGACGCCTGGATCCAAGGCGGCGATGATCTCGGAGTGTGCGCGATCAATGTCGCCGAATTCTACGCTGGCGTGCTGCTCCCCGCACGCGCGCAGTGGGACCATTTCTTCAGCTTGCTGCACTACTGGCCAATCACGCTGGCCGCTGCACGCCAGGCGGGCCTCTGGCGGCATGAGTTCGCGCGACGCGGCGTCGCCCTATCGATTCCCGATACGCTGGTAGCGGCCGTGGCCAGTGACCAGCGTGCGCTGCTCGTGACAGACAATCCCAAGGACTACCCAATGGCCGGAGTGCAGCTCGTGTCGCTACGCTAGCGGCTCGGCGACTCGCTGCGGGGCATCAGCCGGCCATGGCGGCGGCGGGCTGGCTGGCGGCGGCGCGCACGTCGGCCTCGTCGAGCGCGTACATGCGGATCGGGTTGTCCCACAGGATCTTGCGCTTCACGTCGGCCGGGAGGTCCGTGCGCGCCGCGAAGTACGCCAGGTTCTCCAGGAACTCGTGCTTCGGCTCGTGCGGGAAGTCGGAGGCGGCGAAGAACACGTCGCCGCCCAGCGCCTGCACGGCCGTGGCCAGGCCGCGCTCCTTCAGCTCCGCGTGGATGTACACGCGCCCGCTCTTGAGGTGCGTGCTCGGCGGCACCTGAATCTCGGGCGCCTGGGCGCCGCGGTTCTCCCACTCCAGGTCGAGCCGCTCCATGAGGTAGGGCGCCCAGCCGCTCCCCGCCTCGCAGAACGCGACGCGCAGCCGCGGGAAGGCGTCGAACACGCCGCCGAACATCATGCTGGTCATCTGTACCATCTGGCTGAAGCCGTGCGACAGCGTGCGCGCCTCGATCAGCCGCCGCAGCCGCTCCAGCCCTAGCCCCTGGATGGAGGCGCCGTGGACCGCCAGCACGCAGTTCAGCTCCTGCGCCGCCTCGTAGACGGGCCGGAAGGATCGGTGGCCGTAGGCCTCGACGAGCCCATTGGCCGGCAGGATACCGCCCACCATGCCGAGGTCGCTCACGGCGCGGCGCAGCTCGGCGGCGGCTCGCGGCGGGTCCTGCAGTGGCAAGAGCGCCATGCCCTTCAGGCGGCGGGGGTTGGCGCGCAGGAAGCGGTCATACAGCCAGTCGTTGTAGCCGCGCGCCAGGCCCGCCGCCCAGTTGGGGTCCTGGATGAGCCCAAAGGCGAGCCCGGCCGTCGGGAACAGCACGGACACGGCGATGTTCGTCTCGTCGAGATAGGCCAGCCAGTCGGCGCCGGTGGGGTTGGCGACGGCGCGGCCCTTGCCGTCGAGCACCTTGGTGGCGGCGCGGTGAAAGCCGTCGAGCGTCGGGAAGAACGCCGCCGCGAACAGCGCCTCCTTGCCGGCATACGGCTCGGGCAGGTACTCGAAGATCTCGCGGTCGGACTCGCGCACGTGTCCGTCGGCGTCGGCGATCATCTGGCCGTCCACGATTATCCTCCTGGGCGGCGGGCGCGCCCGCGCCTCGTGGCCCGCGTTCCGCCGGTACGATAGACCTGGCGCCCGGTGGTGTCAACCGGGCGACCGCCGCAGGCCATTGACACCGTGCGGCGGGCGCTGCATAGTTTTGCGTTGGCATGTGAGCGAACTCAGCCGGGCGCTGGGTCGCCCGAGACGTTTGGGCCGGGGAGGGACGGCGTGGAGCCGCCCGCGCGTATCCTGCTGATCGAGGACGAGGCGCCCGCCGCGGAAGTGCTGAGCCTGATGCTGGAAGCGGCCGGCTACGTCGTGGAGATGGCGGTTGACGGCGCCAGCGGGCTCGCGCGCATCGAAGCGGGCGGCGTCGAGCTGGTGGTGCTCGACGTGATGCTGCCAGGGCTGGACGGGCTCGAGCTGTGCCGCCGCGTGCGCGCCGCGGAGGGCGAGGTCTACCTGCCGATCATCATGCTCACGGCGCTCTCCAGCGACAAGCAGCGGCAGGAGGGGTTCGCGGCCGGCGCCGACGACTACGTCACGAAGCCGGTCGACTTCAACGAGCTGCTGGCGCGTGTGCAGGTGTGGGTGCGCACGCGGCGGCGCCTGGCGGCGGCGCACGAGCAGCTTCGCCGCGAGATGGCCGAGCGGCAGCGCGCGGAAGAGGCGGCGCGCGAGGCGGAGGTGCTGCGCCGCGCCGAGCAGCTCTATGCGACGCTGCTATCCTCCGTGTCGCACGACCTGCGCACGCCGCTCACGTCCATCAAGGCGGCGGTCACCAGCTTGCTCGACGAGGGCGTGGACTGGCGCGGCGGCGACCGCCAGACGCTGCTCCGCACCATTGACGAGGAGACCGATCGGCTGACGCGCTTCGTGGCCCGCCTGCTCGACCTGTCGCGTATCGAGGCCGGCATGCTGCAGCCGCTGCGCGACTGGCACGACGTGGAGGAGATCCTGGCCGGGGTGGTGGAGCGGCTGGACCCGTCGGGCGCCCGCGTGCGGCTCGCCGTGCCCGACGCGCTGCCGCTGGCGCGCGTGGATTACGTCATGGTGGAGCAGATCGTCACGAACCTGCTGGACAACGCGCTGAAGTACTCGCCGGCAACCGCTCCCGTGGACGTGACGGCGGGCGTGGCGCGCGGCCAGCTCTGCATCGAGGTAGCCGACCGGGGGCCGGGCGTGGCGCCGAGCGAGGCGGCGCGCATCTTCGACAAGTTCTATCGGGCCGCGCAGGGCGACGGGGCGCCCGGCACCGGGCTGGGGCTGGCCATCGCGCGGGGGCTAGCCCAGGCGCACGGTGGCGACGTTACCTGCGCGCCGCGGCCCGAGGGGGGCAGCCTCTTCGCGGTGCGCCTGCCGCTCGAAGGCACCGGGCAGGAGCCGGGGACTCGTGAGCAGCTCGCGGGTGTTAGTAGTCGACGATGAGCCGCAGATCCGCCGCGCGCTGCGGGTGAGCCTGGCCAGCCACGGCTACGACGTACAGGTGGCAGCCTCGGGCGAGGAGGCGCTGGAGCTGGCGGCGGGCGCCCCGCCCGACGTGGTGATCCTCGATCTGGTGCTGCCGGGGCTGAACGGGCTGGAGGTGTGCCAGCGGCTCCGCCAGTGGAGCCCGGTGCCGATCATCGTGCTGTCGGCGCGCGGCCAGGAGCGCGACAAGGTGGAGGCGCTCGACCTGGGCGCCGACGACTACCTCACCAAGCCGTTCGGGATGGACGAGCTGCTGGCGCGCATCCGCGTCGCGCTGCGGCGGGCGGGCGGCGAGGCGCCACCCCCGGTGCTGGAGAGCGGCGAGCTGCGGCTCGACCAGGCGCGGCGCCTGGTGACGCTGCGCGGCGAGCCGGTCCACCTCACGCCCACCGAGTACGACATCCTGCGCTACCTGATGGCGAACGCCGGCAAGGTGGTCACGCACCGGGCGCTGCTGGCCGCCGTATGGGGGCCGGGCTACGAGGACAGCGCCCGCATGCTGCGGGTGTTCATCGCGCAGCTTCGCCGCAAGATCGAGCCGGTGCCCGCGCGGCCGACCTACGTCCGCACCGAGCCCGCCGTCGGCTACCGCTTCCGTGCCGAGCCGTAGGCCGCGATCGCCCCCCATGGTCATTCGGACTCGTGCTGGCGCGCTCTGTGCTGTCGCGGCGAACGGTAGGCCGTTGGGGGCCGGATGCAGGCTGCGCCGCGGCTGCTCCCCGTCGAAGCGGAGGGCGGCCGTCAACGTGGTGCGGCGAGCGGCGTTGGGGAGGGCAAGGGCCTGAAGGGCGCGGCCCTGGATACCGATGGGCCGCTGTGCCCCTCGGCCCGCCGGAACGCTGGCGGGAGCGTCGTGAGGATCGTAAACTCGCCCCGGCGGTCGCCCGACCAGCGGACATCGATGATCTCCGGGCCGACAGGGATGCCGAGCGGGGTCGCGACGACCGGCTCCCCGGCTGCTGGCGCGTCAGAACCTTGCTGCGCGTGGATGGACGGAGCTGCTATCCCCGCTCCGAGGATAGCCCCTACCAGCACCCGCCACCACCGCATCGCCCGGCCTCCTGCCGAGCGATTCTACACCCGGCCGCTGCCACATGAGGCGGAGAGCCGAGCCCGTGGAAGATCACCGCGGACTTGCCGCTCCCAGGTCCCCCGTTTGGGGACTCCCCGCCTGGGAGCCATATTGTGACTCCAGGTAGTTGATGATGTTCCAGCGGTCTTCGTCGGAGAGGGTGGTGCGGAACGCCGGCATGGCGCTGCCCGGGAAGCCGTCGCTCAGCCACAGCCAGAGCTGCCCTTCCGTGTGCTGCGCAACGTGGACGCGCAGGTCGGCGGGCCGCGGGTTCAGGCTGGCCGCCAGCGGGCCGTCGCCGCGCGCGTTCAGGCCGTGGCAGATGACGCAGTTCTGCTGGAACAGCTCCCGACCGCGGGCGATGGACGCCTCGGTGCGCGGCACTGGGTTGGCGATGACGGCGTCGCCGCCCGTCGGGTAGAGCGCTGCCGCCGTCGCCAGCACGAGGCCGACCGTCGCCGCCACGCAGCCGAGCGCGACGGTGGCCGGCCGCCGGCGCCGCCGTGAGGGGCGAATCGCGTCGACCAGGAACAGCACGCCGAGCGCCGTGATGACGCCGCCGACGATCAGGCGCGTGGGCGGCGCGCCGCCGCCCGCGGCCGCCCCGCCCTGGGCGCGCGCCGCGCCGGCGTCGGTCGCCGTCACGGTGACGGCGCCCTGCTCGTCGTCGCGCCCCGCCCGGCGCACGATCACTTGCACGTCCCAGGGGCCGGTCATGGAGAGCGTGCCGCCGACGGCGCGGTAGTGGCCGTCGCCCTCGGACTGCAGCGGCAGCTCGCTCACGCCCATGTCCATCTGCTCGTGGTTGAAGCGCAGCGTGACGCGCTGGGCGTCGCTCACGGGCTGCCCGGCTTGCGAGAGCGCGACGTCGAAGGTATTCAGGCCGGCCTCGCCGGGCGCCACGCGGACCACCGCGCGCAGGTCCCCGACTTGCGTCGTCTGGACCACGCCCTGCTCGCGGATCGCGTCGCGCGCCGGCTCCAGGCTAGTCAGCAGCCCGACGACGCCGAGGATCACCACGCCGAGCACGACCTCGGCGAGCACAGCCAGCCGGAAGCCGCGCTCGAGGCCGCCCAGCCGCTCGACCGCGGCGCGACTGCTCCGCTCGGCGGCCTTCGCCACGCGCGGGCTGAACACGAGCAGGTTGGCCCCGCCGAGCGCGAGGAGCGGCAGCAGCAAGGCGATCTTGGCGAGCAGCGTCTGGCCGTAGGGCGTGGCGGTGAGCGCGTCTGGTCCGCCGACCTCGAGCCAGGTCTGGTAGAGGCCCGTGATGACGAGGGCGCCGACGGCGCCCAGCGCCCAGACGGAGAAGCGCGGGATCACCGCGGCCAGCAGCCGGCCGCCCGCCGCGGCGCCCAGCGCGCCGAGCGCGGCGGGCAGTGCGACGGCGAGCTGCACCAGCCCGCCGATCCAGATGGCCGTGGCGACGAGGTGCACCCAGTCCACGGCCACGGCCGCCGCCGTCCCCTGCTGCGCCGCGGCGCCGTGGCTGTTGAGGCTCTGGGTGAACAGCAGCACCGCGCCGAGGGCGAGGCCCGCCCACCAGCCGCGGTGGCGGGCGGTCACGCCGGGCCGCTGCAGGTGCCAGGCGAGCGCGCCGAGCGCGGCAACGGCGAGCATCCGCACGCCCCAGATGAGGCTGTAGCGGGTGCCGAGGATCGTGGCGAGCGGCGCGCCGAACGCGGCCCACGGCGGGACGTCGGCGCCGCTGCCGGCCTGGACGAGCAGCGCGTAGACGCCGACGACGAGGGCGGCGAGGGCGATGCCGACGGTCAGCCGCAGGCCGCGCCGGCGGCCCGCCCCCCAGGCGCCGGGCGCCGCGGCCGCGTCCTCGCCGCGGGCGATGGCGCGCAGGCTGCTCCCGAGGACGAGTGGCAGGAACAGGAACGCGCCGGCGAGCAGCACGCTCGTGAGCAGCGTGAGCCAGCGGCTGGTGACCGACCACGGGGTGATCGGGGTGGCCGCGAGGTCCGCGCCGGGCGGCAGGACCATGGGCGCGGGCGTCTGGTCGGCGCCCACGGTGAACGGGAAGGCGCCGCGCGCCGGGTGGCCGTCGACGGTCGACAGGGTCTTCCAGACGACGGTGTAGGTGCCGGGCGCCAGGCCGCCTTGCAGGTCGATCATGAGCGCCCGCCCGTCGCCGGGCACGGCCGTCAGGTCGTCGCGGTCGACGCGCCGCCGCGAGGCGTCGAAGACCTGTAGCTCGCTGAAGCGGGGCTCGGGCTCCTCGCTGAACCACACCCGCACCTGGCTGGGCGCGTCGGTCAGGATGGCGTTCGCCGGCGGGTCGGAGCGCTCGTAGTTGGCGTGCGCCGCCGCGCCGCGCGCCGAGCCGAGGACCAGCAGCGCCACCGCGAGCGCGGCCAGTCCTAGCTGAATGAACCGTTGCATGCTCGCCTCCGCCCCGATCGGGAATGGGGATGGGAGAGGGGATGGCCCCTCAGCCCCCGCGCCCGGAGACGAGGGGGCGGGGGCGCCCTCTCCCCCAATCTCCTCCCCGGTTACAGGCGCTCCTGCGAGGGTACCGGCGCTGGGCGCGCGGCGCTGGTGGTGGCGCTGCCCGCCGCGGGTGCCGGGGCGCGGCGGCCCAGGAGCGCCCAGGCGGCGAGCGCGAGTCCCGCCAGCCCGGCGATTAGGCCGATCGTCGCCAGCGTCGTCGCGGTGGCCGCGCGCCCCTCGGCGGCCGCCAGCGCCCGCTGCAGCTCCACGCCCGCGGGCACCTTGTCGGGGAACTGCATCGGCGCCACGGCCTGCACGTCGTTGAAGCGGCCCGGGCCGGACTCGAAGCGCTCGTCGACCGGCTGGCCCTCGACCGTGCCGCTGAAGTGGAACGTGTATCCGCCCGGGCGCGTCGGCACGAAGTCGGCGTCGTAGGCGCCCGGGGTGCGGAAGCGCGGCTTCAGCTCGAGCGGCAGGGTGGCGCCGCCGACGATGACCTCGGCCTTCAACGTCTTCTCCAGCCCCTCGACCGGCTGGTCGCCGGCCTTGCTCACGCGCAGGTCGATGCCGTTCGTGTCGCCTTCCACGGCGGGCTCCTTCAGGAAGCCGACGACGAAGGTGTAGTCGCCAGCGACGCTGCGACGCTCGTGCGCGCTGGCGCGGGCGGGCGCCAGGAAGCCGAGCGCCAGCCCTGCCAGCACGACGATGCCGATCAGTCGGGTCAGGCGCTGCATGATCTCCTCCTTGCTTCATGGGGCGGTGCGCGCGCACCGCGTCGGCGCGGGCCGCGGCCGGATGGCACCGGGCGGCCCGCGGCGGAGAATCGTGCGGCTACGCTCCCTGCGGGGGCAATACCGTGTCGGCGCCGACGCCGAAGCGGAAGGTGCCCTCGGCCTGGTCGCCGTCGTCGGCCGACACCGTCACCCAGCGGACGGTGTACACGCCGTCCGGCAGCGGTGGGAGCGTGACGAACATGCGCTGGCGGTCGGGGTTTTGCAGGTCCACCTGGCCGTCGTTGTTGTCCACGCGGTTGCCCGCGGCGTCCATCACCTGCAGGCTGCTGCCCTGGTTGCGCACGCCCTCGGTGAACCACGCCTGCACCTGCGCCGGCGCGGTCGGCACGACACTCTCGGCGGCCGGGTCGGAGTGATCGTAGCGGGCGTGGGCGGCGGCGCCGCGCGGCGTCGCGAGCTGTAGCGTCGCGGCCAGGACCAGCCCGGCGGCGACAGGGAAGAGTGTTCGACGCATCCATCCTCCTCAGTGCTAGCGCGGACGCGCGAGGCGTCGCGCCGTCGCGTGCCCCTGATCGGACTCCCCGCCGGGCGGTCGGCAACGGCCGCCAAGCGATTAGCGCGGGGGCGCCGCGTGAGAGCACCCACCGGCCCGGCGCCGCGCGCGGCGCGGCCGGGCGCAGGGGGATCGGGCGCGGTGTCAGGGGTGACCTGCTCGTGGGGTGGCGGGCCCCACTATCCGAGGAGGGCGCGGGGGGGCGGAGCCGGGGGCGCTCGGCGCGGCGAATCGGGCGCGGCCACGTCGGCCGGACGCGGCGGCACGTCGCGCCGCGCGGGCAGGGCGATGTCCGGGGCGGTCGTGAAGGCAATGCCATCCACGGCGGTCGGCAAGCCCTGGGCCGCGGGCGTGCCGTGGTTGGCATCCCAGCGCGGCGCTCCCGCGAGCGACGGCGCCGCCGACGGCCGCGCGGCCATGCCGGGCGTGGCCGGGCCGTGAAGGTGGGAAGCCCCATGCTGGTGGGTGGCGTGGGGCGGGCGGCGCTCGCCCACGGCCTCGGCCAGCATGTGCTGGTGCTCGTGGCCCGCCGCCGCGGCCGTGAGCAGCACGACCGCCGTCTCGTGGTGGCAGACGACGGGCAGCGTCAGCAGCAGCCACACGATCATCAGCGGTCGGAGTTGGTCAACCCACGAGCGCACCACGTCAGCCTTTCCGCGAACGCCCCGTCCGAGGGGCCTGGGCTACTCTAGTGTACCCGGTCGGGCGCGGCAACGGTTCGTGATCGTGGTGCGGCCCGCACGGTACAATGCCTCGGAACGGGCAGGCGCGATCACGTGGGCCGCGCGCCGCCATGGCGGCGCGCGGGGGACGAGCGGAGCTGGTGGCAGTCGAGACTCGCGCCGCGACGATCCTGCAGCAGTTGGCCGCGCAGGGCTACCGCCACACGAGCGCCCGGGCGGCGATCGCCGCGGCGATCGCCGCCCGGCGGACGCCTTTCACTGCGCGCGACCTGGTGGACGAGCTGGCGCCGCGCGGCATCGGGCGCGCCAGCGTGTTCCGCGCGCTCGACCTGCTCGTGCAGACGGGGCTGCTCGAACGGCTGCACGGCGACGTGCAGTGCCACAGCTATACCTTCTGCGTGCCGCAGCACCACCACCACCTGGTCTGCACCTCCTGCGGCCAGGTCACATCGATCGTGGCGGACGCCGTCGAGCACGCGCTGCGCCGCCTGGCCCAGGAGGCGCACTTCCGGCCGGCGGGTCACCACGTCGAGGTGTTCGGGACCTGCGAGGCCTGCCAGGGCCGCGCCGGCTAGCGCAGCCCGTCCGCGATGTCCGCGACGTTGCGCCGCATCATCTCCACGTAGCTGCGGATCGAGCTGTCTGCCGGGAAGGCGGCGCTATCGGTCGGCAGGATACGCACTCCGGTCTCGCGCGCCACGTGGTCGGGCAAGGCGGGCGTTGAAGGATGATCCGCCCTTCTGCCTGTATCGCTGGTCAGGGGCCCGCGCCGCTCTGACCGTCCTCAGGTACGGCGCGCGGGCAAGTGTTGCTCACGTAGGTCTGGATGGCGCCGATTGCCGAGCTGAGGTGGTCCGCTTGGTTAAGCGGGAAGTCGGCCAGGGTGGCGTTCAAGCCGGCCGCGGCGAGCCGGTTGCCGACGACCGATTGGGCCAGACCCGCGCCCGCCACGCGGTTCGCGATCTGAGACTGCTGGAGCCCTGCCGCCGCGAACACGTTACCGATCTCGCCCTGTTGCAGGGCGGCCAGCGCGATGAGGTCGCTGGTGCCGGGGCCGCCCAGGCCGCCGACTAGGCCAAGGCCCGGTGTCTGGGCATTTACCCCGGCTGCAACGGCCAGGAAGCTCAAGCCCGGCGGCGCGGCGTTGAGGCCGGCTACGCTGTTCGCCACCTGCGCGCGGGCGAACTGCCAGCCGGGCCCGCCGACGCCGGTCGGACCGAGGCCGTAGCCCAGCGGGCCACCCGCGCCAGGACCGTAGGCGCCGACGCCCCACGGCCCAAACGTGGGGCCGTACGGGCTCCCCGGGCCGTAGCCGTTGCCGGGTCCGTAGGCGCTGTACGGCCAGCCGGTGACAATGGGCCGGCCCCGTGGCGTGAGCGGGGACTGGTTGGCCACACTGGTAAACCACAGCAACTGCTGCATCAGCGGTTGCGCCAGCCGCTCGAACATCTGCTGGCACTCCGGGTTGTCGCTGATGTCGGCTGCGTGCGCCGGGGTGTGCGGGCCGCCGAGCACCATGCTGCCGGCCATGACGAGTGCGAGAACGAGGCGCAACATACTCTCCTCCTGCGATAGCGTGCTCCGCGTGCGCGCTCGGCACTTCATCCCGCGCCGCGCGCACCGAGCACGCATTGATACTGAGTATCCGATCTGGAAAACGCGGGCCTGGACCAAACGTTACAGTCGGTATGCCAGCAATGGGCGTAATGACTGAGTCAAACAAGTTGTAGCGCCCCCGCCTAGGGGCACGATACAACGTCCAGTACTGCGACTGAATCGCGCAATCGCGCTGCCCGGCTGCGCGCGCAGCGGCTGGGTCAGACGCCTGGCCAGGTGGCCTGTCCCGCGGGCAAGCGGCGGTTTCGTTGGGCGCGCGGGTGGCGATGCACTACACTTGGGAGCGAGCGCCGCGCCGGGGGCCGTTGCCCCGAGCGCGCGCCTGCTTGGAGGTGGGCCCCCATGCCGCCCGCGGACGCTAGCACGCCGCCGCACTCGATCTGGTCCCGCCGCCGCTTCCTGCACGGGCTGGGCGTTGGGCTGGCCGCGACGCCGCTCGTCGCCCACGCGAATAGCAGCGACCTGCTGGCGCGGGTTGGCGTGCCGCTGCCGGGCGGCGGGCGCCTGCTCGGGCAGGAGGCGCAGTTCAACGCCAGCCGCGCGTGGGACGACCTCGTCAACCAGGTGAACGCCGGGCCGCGCGTGCCGGGCATGCCCGGCCACGACGCCGTGCGCGAGTACATGCTGCGCGAGCTGCGAGCCACCACCGATCGGGTGGACGTGCAGGACTTCGACTGGCAGGTGCGCGGCACCGATCTGCACCTGAGCAACGTGTTCGGCGTGTTTGGGCCCGATCAGCCCGGCAAGGTGGTGCTCGCCGCGCACTGGGACACCCGTCCCTGGGCCGACCAGGACCCGGACCCTGCGAACCACCAGACGCCGATCCCCGGCGCGAACGATGGCGCGTCGGGCGTCGCCGTGCTGCTGGAAGTCGCCCGCGTGCTACAAGTGGCGCCGCCCCCGATCGGCGTCATCATCCTGATGCTCGACGGCGAGGACTACGGCCCCGGCGTCGATGCGATGTTCCTCGGGTCGAAGTACTGGGCGCCGCGCATGGTGCCCGAGCGGCCGGCCTGGGGCATCCTGCTCGACATGATCGGCGACCGCGACTTGCACATCCCGCGCGAGGCCCAATCGCAGGCGCGCGCCGGCGCTGTGAATGACCGCGTCTGGCAGGCGGCGCAGCAGCTTGGCCGCCCCGAGTTCGAGAACACGATGGGTGGCGCCATCCTCGACGACCACGTGCTGATCCTCGACCAGGGCGTGCCGATGATCGACCTCATCGACTTCAGCTATGGCCCGAATCACCGCTGGTGGCACACGCTCGAGGACACGCCTGACAAGTGCTCGCCCGATAGCCTCGCCGCCGTCGGCCAGGTCGTGCTGCGCACGCTCTACAACGCGGGGTAAGTGCTCACTGAAGATCTCGCCGCGTTCGCGCTCGGGCTGCGACTGGCCGACGTGCCGGCGCCCCAGGTGCAGCGCGCCACGCGGCTTGTCGCCGACGGGCTGGCCTGCGCGCTCGGCGCCCGCGGCGAGCCGCTCGCCCAGCGCCTCGCCGCCCACGCCCGCCGCCAGTCGGCGCCCACGGCGGCGAGCGCCACGCTGCTCGTCGGCGGCGGCCGCGCCACCCCCGCCCTCGCGGCGCTCGCCAACGGCACTGCGCTGCGCATTCTCGACGCGAACGACCTCTACCTACCCTCGCCCGGCGGCCGCGACGGCGGCCACTTCAGCGACGCGCTCGCGGCGCTGCTCGGCGCCGCCGAGATCGCGCAGGCCAGCGGCGCCGACCTGCTGGCTGCTGTGATCGCCGCCTACGAGCTGCAGGCGCTCGTCGCCGACGCCGCCGACTGGCGCGGCCACGGCTGGCACCCCGTCACGCCGCTGGTGTGGGCCTTGCCCGCGTCGCTCGCCCGGCTGCACCATCGCCCGCTCGCGGAGGCCGTCGCCGCGACCTCGCTCGCCGGCACGACCGGCCAGGCGCTACAGTCGTGGCTGCGGCCCGACGTGTCGGTCACGGCGCTGAAGTCGGTGGCGCCCGGCCTGTGCGGCCAGCGCGCCGTGGAGGCCGTCGAGCTAGCCGCCGAGGGCGTGACCGCGCCGCCCGACGCGCTGGAGGTCATGTTGCGGCAGCTTGGCAGCGCGCCCGAGGTAGCGCCCGCCGACCGGCTCGGCCGCGCCTGGACGCTCGACCGCCACATCGTCAAGCGCTACCCGGCGCAGTACCTCTTGCAGGGCGCCGCCGAGGCCGCGCTGGCCCTCCACGCCCAGGGCGTGCGCGCCGACCAGGTCGACGCCGTCACCGTCTACGGCCACGCCGGGGTGTGCGGCGGCGTCCACGGGGCGCCCCATGCCTACGCGCCCGCCTCGCACGCGGACGCCGACCACAGCACCCCGTTCGTGGTCGCGCTGGCGCTGCTGCGCGGGCGGCTCACGCCCGCCGACTACGCCGACGCGCCGTGGGCGGCGCCGGAGGTGCGCGCGCTGATGGCGCGAGTGCGGCTGGTCGAGACGCCGGAGCGGCAGCGCGCTTACGTCGAGCAGCGGCTGATCGGCTGCGAGGTGGTCGTGCGGCTGCGGGACGGCTCGGAGCGCGCGGTTGCGATCGCCCAGCCGCGCGGCCACCCCGACGCGCCGCTCGCCGACACGGAGCTGGTCGCCAAGCTCGACGACCTGCTCGCCGGCGCGCTCGGCCCGGCAGGCGGGGAGCGCCTGCTCGCCGCTTGCGCCGCGCTCCCCGCCGCGCCCACCCTCGCCCCGCTACTCGCGCTCGTGTCCGAGGCGACCGCACCTCCCTCGTAGCCGCGCTCGGACCGGCAGGCGCGGCGCCCGCGCGGCGCCCGCGCGGCGCCGTGGTGGCGCTGGGGGCTACTGCACCGCCAGGCCTTCCTCCATGTGGCGGGAGTCTTCGTTGCCGCGCGGGTAGATGCGGTGGGCGGTGGCCGCGATGGCGAGCAGGTAGACGTAGAAGGCGCCGACGAGCGCGACTACCAGCCAGTCGGGCACGTCGCCCACGCCGGCCCGCGCCATCAGCTCCCGCGGGTCCCAGGTGGGCGGGCCGGCGACGTGCAGCTTGCCGATCCAGGCGAGCAGCACCAGCACGAAGATCCACAGGTAGTTGCGCCGCAGTCGCCAGCCCAGCGCGCCGAAGCGGCTGATCGTGGGGCTGGGGTTGCGCAGCGCGTCGAGCAGGTGAGCGACCCACCGCGCATCCGCTTCCACGCCGAGCACCTCGCCGTAGAAGAAGCGCTCCAACAGGTACACGCGATAGCGGCTCGCCTCGTAAGCGACGAAGCGGCGCGCTTCCAGGTACAGGAAGAAGTAGTCGCAGAGCATGAGGAACAGGAACGCTGCCGCGGGGTTCTGCGGGTTGCCGTAGGTAAAGGTCGCGATCAGCGCCGAGGTGGTGATCGCCCAGCTCGTGGTGGTGTCGAGGCGGGTGCGGTAGGCGGTCAAGCGCCCCATCTCGGCGCGATAGAGATGCACGAGCGCGTTGACGGCGGTAGCCGAGCGCGTATCGGCGGGCGTGGCCCGCGGCGGCGAATCCGATTTCGGCCCGCGCCGGCCCACCTCCGCCGACAGCCCGGCGGGGTGCGACGCGCGCCGCGCTTCCTCCTCCGCTCCCTGCCGCATCCGCTCCCGCTCCGCGCGCCGCGTCGGCGCTCAGCCGATACTATAGCGCGCTACCAGCCGAGCTGCTGGAAGAAGCCGTCGCGCTCCAGGGCGTCGATCAGGCGGTTGTCGTAGAACTGCTCGGGCGCCGCGTCGCGAGCGGCGGGCAGGTCGGCGGCGATGCCGTCCAGCTCGTTGCGGATCGCCTCCGGCGGCACGCGCAGGCTGCGCTCCCAGCCGGGAGCCACGGTCACATAGGTGCGCTCCAGCAGGACGGGATCGTCGGTCTGCGTCCAGCGCGCGATGATCGCCTTCGTCGGCTCCTTCTCGCGGTGACTGTAGGCGATGCCCTCCGCGATCGCCTGCAACGCCCGCCGCGCCAGGTCCTCGTGCGCGCCCACCCAGCCGCGCGTGCTGGCGATGCCCGAGATCACCGCGGCGAAATTGTACTCCTGCGTGTTCACCAGCAGGCGCATGCCCTCGTCCTCGGCGCGGAAGGTGCCGGGCGGGCTGAGCAGCGCCGCGTCCACGGCGCCCGTGAGCAGCGCGGTCACCGACTCGGTGATCTGGCCGGTGGTGACGTAGGTCACGTCGCGCTCGGGGTCGAGGCCGTTGCGCTCCAGCGTCAGGTCGGCGGCGCGCCGCACGATGCCGCCGCGGCTGGTGACGGCCACGCGCCGGCCGCGCAGGTCTGCCACCGTGCCGATCTCCGGCCGCGCATACAGCCAGTAGCGCAGCCGGTTCGCCAGGCTGCCGTAGAACGCCAGGTCGGCGCCACCCAGCCGCGCGGCGACCAGCCCCGTGCCGGCCAGGATGGTCAGCGGGACCTCGCCCGAGAGGAGCGCGCTCACCACCCGCTCGCCACCCGGAATGGGCGTTAGCTCGGCGTCGATGCCGTACTTGGCGAAGAAGCCCGCCTCCTTTGCCACCCACACGGGCGCGATGTTCGCGGTCGGCGTGTTCAGCCCCAGCCGCAGGGCGACCGGCGCGGGCGGAGCGGTGGCGGCAGGCGGCGCGCCGCCCGCCGCGGGCGTGGCCGCGCTCGGCAATGATCCTGCCGCGGTTGGCCCACCCGCTGGTGGCTGCCGAGTCGACGCGGGCGCGCTGCCGCCCGTCGGCGCGCACGCCGCCAGCATCCCGGCCAGCACGATCAGGAAAACTCGGCGCAGACGGAACATCGCGTGCTCCCGGTCCAGACTTCACGGGCCCGGACCCTAACACAGCCCTCACCGCCGGGCAAGCGGTCGCCCGACCCGCGAGGTGAGGGTGGGCGCCATCCCCATCCCCTACCCGCTATACTGCCTCGCCAGCGGCCCGGCGTGCGCGCGTGGCCGCCTCGCTATGCTCATCTGGGAGGCCAGCGATGGCAGTTGCGAAGGCTACGCCCGACGTCGACCTGGAGCACGTTGGCCCCGGCACGCTCGCCGGGCGGTACCTGCGCCGCTTCTGGCACCCGGTGCACCGCGCCCAGGACCTGCCCGCCGGCCGCGCGAAGCCGATCAAGGTTCTCGGCGAGCAGTTCACGCTCTACCGCGCCCAGGACGGCCAGCCCCACCTGGTGGACTTTCGCTGCCCCCACCGCGGCGTGCCGCTCGCGATCGGCTGGGTCGAGGGCGACGGCATTCGCTGCCGCTACCACGGCTGGCGGTACGATGGCGCCGGCCGGTGCGTCGAGCAGCCGGGCATCGACGGCCCGGCGCCCGAGGTGCGCGTGCGCACCTACCCGGTGCGCGAGTACGTCGGCCTGGTCTTCGCCTACCTGGGGGAGGGCGACCCGCCGCCGTTCAAGCAGTACCCCGACCTCGACCTGCCCGGTGTCCTCGTGGCCGACCCTCCCGAGTACTTCCCGTGCAGCTTCTGGAACCGCCTGGAGAACGACCGCGCCCACGTCTCGTGGACGCATCGCTCGACGGCCACGCGCCTGGGCCACCTGCACTTCCTGGCTCAGTGGCGCGAGGAGCTGGAGGAGACGCCGTACGGGTTCGTGCTGAAGCGCAGCGCGCCGGGCCAGGCGCCGATCAAGTCACACTGGCACATGCCGACCACCTACCAGTTCGCCATCCGCTCGCGCGCCCGCGGCTACGAGCACCTGGACCTGTGGGACACCAAGTTCGCCTTCACGGTGCCGATTGACGACGAGCACTTCGTCGCCTTCGACGTGACCCGCACGCCGCTGGAGGGCGAGGCGGCGGCCGCGTATGCGGTGCAGCGGGCGGCCGAGCAGGAGGCAGAAGCCAAGGTGCGCTGGGACCTCGCGGAGAAGATCCTGGCCGGGGAGCTGGCGATCGAGGAGATTCCCGACGAGGTGAGCCACTACAACGGGTTCATTATCGAGGACTACGTCACCCAGGTCGGCCAGGGGCCGATCCGCGACCGCACCCATGAGCGCCTCGGCCGCAACGACGTGAAGCCGATCTTCATCCGCCGCCTGTGGCGCCGCGAGCTGCGCGCGCTCGCGGCGGGCCAGCCGCTTATGGACTGGCAGGCGCCCCGCCAGCCACTCGGGCGCGACTGAACGGAGGGAGCATGGCTCAGCGGGGTGTCTCGGCGCTCGGGCTGGTGCTGCTGGTGGTGCTGGCCGCCTGCTCGGGCCGGCCCGCCGCGCCGCCCAGCGCCCCGCCAGCCGCGGGGAGTAGCGCGTCTGGCCCCGCGCCCGGAGGCGCCAGCCCGGTGGCCGCGGCGCCCCCGGCCAGCGCGAGCGCGGCAAGCCGCGACAGCCCGGCCGGCGCGGCCCCCGCCCGCGCCGCGGAGCCGCTGGCGCTGCAGATTCCCTACCAGGCTATCGGCATCGGCGTCACGCCGCTCTGGACGGCGGTCGAGGGCGGGCTGTTCCAGCCCTACGGGCTCGACGTGACCACCGACTTCATCTCGCTCAGCCCGCAGCTCGTGGCGTCCATGCTGTCGGGTCAGGTGACGTTCGCCATCGCCGGTCAGGACGCTGTCATCAGCGCCGACCTGAACGGCGGCGACATCGTCATCCTCGCCTCCGGTGTCGAGAAGCTCGTGTTCAGCATCTGGGGCCTGCCGGAGCTGACCGGCATGGGCGATCTCAAGGGCAAGAAGATCGGCGTGAGCCGCCTCGGCGCCACCACGGACTTCGTCGCCCGCTACCTGCTGCAGCAGGCCAGGCTTCAGCCCGACAGCGACGTGACCATCCTGCAGATCGGCGGCCAGGCGGAATTGCTCGCCGCCGTGCAGTCGGGCGCAATCGACGCTGGGGTGTTTGCCCCGCCCACCACGCTGAAAGCGCAGCAGCTTGGCTTGAAGATGCTGGCCGATATGGCGGACCACGATCTGCTGTTCTACACCAGCCCGCTCGTCGGCAAGCGGTCGTGGATCGCCGCGCACCCCGCGGAGACGCTCGATGTAGTGCGAGGCTACGTCGCCGGGGTGGCTGCCGTCCACCGCGACAAGGAGCTGGCGCTGCAAGCGCTCGGCAAGTACACTCAGACGGCCGACCGCGAAGTGCTGGAGGACTCCTACCAGGCGCTGGTAAGGGTGCTGCCGCGCGCGCCCATCCCGAAGGTCGAGGCGATGCAGACGGGGCTGAGCCAGAGCGAGGCGCCCGGCGCCCGCACGGCCGACCCGGCCAGCTTCATCGATCCGTCCTTCGTGGCGCAACTGCAGGCCAGCGGCTTCATCGAGAGCCTGTATCGCTAACCGGGGATTGTGCTGCGCTGTGGCTGCCCGTGCTCCACATGGCGCGGTTCGGCGGCCGGGCGCCGATAGACAGGCGGGCGGCCGCTTGCCTATACTGCGGCGCAGGCGGGTGCCGGCGCCCGGACGCCGTGCGGGGCGAGCCGAGACTCCAGCCAGCGCCGGCCCCTCTCAGGGGATCTAGCGGTCGGGGCGCCGCGCGCTGGCGCGTGGCCCCGCCAGGCGCGACGAGTGGACGGACTGACCAGACGCGCGTGCTAACCGCGCGCCGGGGAGCTGTGCGATGGCGACGAATGGTCGAACCACGGTAACGTACGACGATCTGGAGCACGTCGGGCCGGGGACGCTCGCGGGCCGCTACCTGCGGCGATTCTGGCAGCCCGTCTACCGCGCGCAGGACCTGCCGCCGGGCCGCGCGAAGCCGATCAAGATCCTCAGCGAGCAGTTCACGCTCTACCGCTCGCAGGACGGCCAGCCCCACCTCGTGGACTTCCGCTGCGCCCACCGCGGCGTGCAGCTTTCCGTCGGCTGGGTGGAGGGCGACGGCATCCGCTGCCGCTACCACGGCTGGAAGTACGATCACACCGGCCAGTGCGTCGAGCAGCCGGGCGAGGACCCCGGCTTCGCCCCGAAGGTGCGGATCCGCAGCTATCCCGTGCGCGAGTACGTGGGCCTGGTCTTCGCCTTCCTGGGCGAGGGCGAGGCGCCGCCGTTCCGTCACTACGCCGAGCTGGACGCCCCGGGCGTCGTCGTCACCGACCCGCCCGAGACGGTGCCGTGCAGCTTCTGGAACCGCCTGGAGAACGACGTCGCGCACATCGCCTGGGCTCACCGCTCCACCGCCCTGCGCCTCAACCGGCTGGAGTTCCTGACACCGCGCTCGGAGGAGTTCGAGGAGACCGAGTACGGCTTCCTCATGCGACGCAGCGCCGCCGGCAAGCCGCTAAGCGAGGACCACTGGTACATGCCCAACGCCTTCCAGTTCTCGGTGCCAGTGCGCGCCCGCGGCTACGAGCACCTGAACCTGTGGGAGACGAAGTTCACCTGGACGATGCCCGTGGACGACGAGCACTTCGTCGCCTTCGACGTGACGCACACGCCGCTGGAGGGCGAGGCGGCGGAGGCGTACCGGGCCCAGCGGGCGGCCGAGCAAGAAGCGGAAGCCGCGGTGCGCTGGGACCTCGCGGAGAAGATCCTGGCCGGGGAAATGACGATCGAGGAGATTCCCGACGAGGTGAGCCACTACAACGGGTTCATTATCGAGGATTACGTCACCCAGGTCGGCCAGGGGCCGATCCGCGACCGCACCCATGAGCGCCTCAGCCGCAACGACGCCAAGGTCGTCTACATGCGGCGCGTCTGGCTGCGCGAGCTGGCCGCGCTGGCCGCCGGCAAGCCGCTGAAGGAATGGCAGATGCCGGCCGCGCCGCTCGCCC
>Ga0070741_10007716_pt1 | contig 22066 bp, 21 predicted proteins | sample Coa_R1_4_FD_66440 | JGI IMG/M metagenome (GOLD analysis project Ga0070741, IMG submission 66440) | Surface soil microbial communities from Centralia Pennsylvania, which are recovering from an underground coalmine fire - Coalmine... | ecosystem: Environmental > Terrestrial > Soil > Unclassified ... | reverse complement strand
TCGCGCCGGAACGGATCGGAGCGGAGCGGCGGTCCGTCCGCCGGCGCGATCGTCAGGCGGATCACGTCGTCCTGCCACGTCGGCTCGATCTTCCCGACGGGCGCGTCCTCCGTGCCCGTGCCGCGGCGCGCGACGACGGTCGCCGGGGCGACGACCCAGAGCCCGCCGAGGGTCTCGCCGTCCGTGCCGACGACGAAGTCGGGACGTCCGGGGAGCCGCACGACGCTCGCGGGACGAACCGTCCCGACGCGTCCTCCGTCGGGCAGCCTGTCGACGACGAGCGTGCGGCCCTCCTGGTGCGCGGCGACCGTCGCCTCCGGGTCGACGGGGACGGGCACGGGGCGCAGCGCACAGCCCGCGACGGCGGGCGCGAGCGCGAGAAGCGTGCGGAGGAGCCCGCGACGGCGGGTGCCGGGCATGCGTCGCGATTAGCGCACCCGTCGCCGGCGCACAAACGTCGCGAGCCGTTTCGGTGCGCCGCCTTCGCCCGCGGCACGTTCACGGTTGGGTCGAGGTAGGCGACGTTGGCGAGGAGGCCGAACGGCTTGAGCCACAGGCGCACGAAGCCGAGGTCCTTCCGCCCCTCGGACTCGACGCCCGTGAGCGTGGCGTCCCGGGCATTCCGGAACGAGTCGGCGAGCAGCGACGACTCGACGATCACGGTCTGCTCGATCGGCTTCGTCGGCGTCATCGCCGCCGACCTGCCCTGAAGCCCGCGGGCTGCGGCAACGGTGTGATCGAGCCCGGGCCCGGCGAGCTGCGTCATCCAGGCCTGCACGCCCATCGGGGGCTCCGCGCGCGAGACGATGCATGTTGCACGCGCCTCGAATTGCACGTTGCACGATCGGGATGGGCGCCGGTCGCAGAATCAGCGAGATCCGGACCATGCCGCGGTGGCACACGGAGTGCTCTCCGTCGGCATGGGCATGGTTCCTCTGCCTGGCATGATGGACGCCGTCGCGATCGGTCTCGCCGTCCTCTTCTTCGGGCTTTCGATCGTCTTCGTCGCGCTCTGCGCTCGGCTGTGAGGAGGCTCCGTTGAGCGGGCTCTACGCGATCGGCGGCGCAGTGGCCGTCGTCCTCCTCCTCTACCTCGTCGTCGCCATGCTGAAGCCGGAGTGCTTCCGATGACGGCGAACGACGTCCTCCAGATCGGCCTCTACGTCGCCGTGCTGCTGGCGCTCACGAAGCCGCTCGGCGCCTTCATGGCACGCGTCTACGAGGGCGAGCCGACGTTCCTCGATCCGGTGCTCGGCCCCGTCGAGCGCGTTCTCTACCGGGCCGCCCGCGTCCGTCCGCACGAGGGCATGACGTGGAAGGCGTACGCGGTCGCGATGCTCGTCTTCAACGCGGCGAGCCTCGTCGTCGTCTACGTGATCCAACGCGTGCAGGGCGTCCTGCCGCTCGACCCGCAGCAGCTCGGCGCCGTGTCCGCCGCTCGGCGTTCGATACGGCCGCGAGCTTCGCGACCAACACGAACTGGCAGGGCTACGCCGGCGAGTCGACGATGAGCGACTTCACGCAGATGGTCGCGCTCACCGTGCAGAACTTCGTCTCGGCCGCGGCCGGCATGGCGGTGGTCGTGGCGCTCGTCCGGGGGCTTCGCGCGAAGCAGGCGAAGACGATCGGCAACTTCTGGGTCGACCTCGTGCGCTCGACGCTCTACGTCCTGCTGCCGCTCTCGCTCGTCCTCGCGCTCGCCCTCGTCTCGCAGGGCGTCGTGCAGAGCCTCGGTCCCTACCGGACGGTGGCGCTCGTGCACCCGAGAACCGCGACGGCGCTTCTGAAGGACGCCGACGGCCACCCGGTCCTCGACGAGCGGGGCCAGCCGAAGACGGAGACGTCGCGGGTCACGGAGCAGACGCTGCCGATGGGCCCGGCCGCCTCTCAGGTGGCGATCAAGCAGCTCGGGACGAACGGCGGCGGCTTCTTCAACGTCAACTCGGCCCATCCCTACGAGAACCCAACCCCGGGCACGAACTTCCTCGAGATGCTCGCGATCCTGCTGATCCCCTCCGCGCTCTGTTGCACGTTCGGGACGATCATCGCCGACACCCGGCAGGGGTGGACGATCCTCGCCATCCCGTCTTCGTGGCCGGCCTCATGGTCGGGCGGACGCCCGAGTACGTCGGCAAGAAGATCGAGGCGTACGAGACGAAGATGGCGTCGCTCGTGATCCTCATCCGCACGGGCCTCTCTTCGTCGCGCTCTTGATCGGCGTCGTCGTCATCGTCGGCGCGCTCACCTTCCTCCCGGCGCTCGCCCTCGGTCCGGTGGTCGAGCACCTGATGCTCCAGACGAGCGCATGACGAGCCCTCATCGGAACGCCCGTCCGCGGTTCGACCGGGCGATCGTCCGTCGCGCCATCGCCCGCTCGTTCGCGAAGCTCGACCCGCGCCACCAGGTGAAGAACCCCGTCATGTTCGTCGTCGAGGTCGGGAGCGTCCTCACCTCCGCGCTCTTCGTCCAGGCGCTCGTCGGCCGGGGCGAGGCGCCGGCCGGGTTCATCCTCGCGGTTTCCCTCTGGCTCTGGTTCACGGTGCTGTTCGCGAACTTCGCCGAGGCGATGGCCGAGGGGCGCGGCGCAGGCGGACGAGCTCCGCCGGCAGCGGCGCGAGGTCGTGGCGAAGCGGCTCGCCGTGCCGCCGTCGGACGGGTTCGTCCCGGCGAGCGTACGGCCGACGATGGTCCCTGGCTCGGAGCTCCGCACGGGCGACGTCGTGCTCGTCGAGACGGGGGACGTCATCCCGAGCGACGGCGAGGTGATCCTGGGCGTCGCATCCGTCGACGAGAGCGCGATCACCGGCGAGAGCGCGCCGGTCATTCGGGAGAGCGGCGGCGACCGGAGCGCGGTCACGGGCGGCACGCGCGTCCTCTCCGACTGGCTCGTCGTCCGCATCACGTCGGAGCCGGGCGAGGCCTTCCTCGACCGCATGATCGCGATGGTGGAGGGTGCCGAGCGCCAGAAGACGCCGAACGAGACCGCGCTCGACGTCCTCCTCGCGCTCTGCCTCATCCCGACGACGATCGGCGGGCTCCTCTCGGCGATCGGCATCGCGGGGATGGACCGCATGATCCAGGCGAACGTGATCGCGATGTCGGGCCGCGCGGTCGAGGCGGCGGGCGACATCGACGTCCTCCTCCTCGACAAGACCGGCACGATCACGCTCGGGAACCGCCAGGCGACGGCGTTCCTCCCGGCCGACGGGGTCGGCGTCGAGCGGCTGGCCGACGCCGCGCAGCTCGCGTCCCTCGCCGACGAGACGCCCGAGGGGCGCAGCATCGTCGTCCTCGCGAAGGAGCGCCACGGGCTCCGCGAGCGCGACGTGCGCGCGCTCGGAGCGACCTTCATTCCGTTCAGCGCGCACACCCGCATGAGCGGTGTCGACCTGGACGGGCGGCGGATCCGGAAGGGCGCGGCGGACGCCGTGGAGGCGTACGTCGGCCAGCTCGGCGGAACGCTCCCGGACGCGGTCCGGCAGGCGGTGGAACGCATCGCGCGCGAGGGCGGCACGCCGCTCGTCGTCTCGGACGGGCCGCAGGTGCTGGGCACGGTCGAGCTGAAGGACGTCGTGAAGGGCGGCATCCGCGAGCGCTTCGCGGAGCTCCGGCGCATGGGGATCAAGACGGTCATGATCGCCGACACGGGGCCCGGCATCCCGCCCGAGCAGCGCGAGCGGATCTTCGAGCGCTCCGTCCAGGGCGCCGACGGCGGCGAGGCAGGGGCCGCGGGCCTCGGCCTGGCGATCGTCCGCGACATCGTGCAGGCTCACGGCGGCCGCATCCACGTGGAGAGCGAGGTCGGGAAGGGCAGCCGGCTCACGCTCGAGCTGCCCCGCGGGTGAGCGATGGCGACGATCCTCATCGTCGACGACGAGAAGAACATCCGGACGCACCTCGCGACGTACGTCCGGGGGCGGAAGCACCGGGTCGAGGTCGCCGCCGACGCGCCCGAAGCGCTCGCGATCCTCGAGAAGACCGACATCGAGGTCGTCTTCTCGGACGTCCGCATGGCGGGCATGGACGGCCTCGCGCTCCTCCGCGAGATCCGCCAGCGGCGTCCGGAGGCGGTCGTCGTGCTCATGACCGCGTACGCGACCGTCGCCGGCGCCGTCGAGGCGATGCGCGCCGGCGCGTACGACTACCTCGTGAAGCCGTTCGCGCTCGACGAGGTCGGCCTCCTCCTCAGCGCGTCCTCGAGGTGCAGGGTCTCCGGCGCGAGAACCGCGCGCTCCGCGGCGCGATCGAGCAGCCGGCGCTCCTCGACTCGGAGCATCCCGCGATGCAGCGCGTGCTGGCGACGGCGCGCCAGGTCGCGACCTCCGACGTGACCGTGCTGCGGCTCGCGGCGGCGGCGGGTGGGACACTCTTCCTCGACGAGGTGGGCGAGCTCCCGCCCGAGCTCCAGGCGAAGCTGCTGCGCTTCCTCGAGGAGCACCGCTTCGAGCCCGTCGGCGGCGCCCAGACGGTCGAGGTCGACGCGCGCGTCGTCGCGGCGACGAACCGTGATCTCGACGCGGATGTCGCCGCGGGCCGGTTCCGCGAGGACCTCTTCTTCCGCCTGAACGTGGTCGGGCTGCGCCTGCCGCCGCTCCGCGCGCGGCGCGAGGACGTCCCGCGTCTCACCGCGCACATTCTGCAGACGCTGGGCGCCCGCCACCGGCGGGCGGGCGTCCGGCTGGCGCCGGACGCGGAGGCGGCGATCGCCGCCTATCGCTGGCCCGGCAACGTGCGCGAGCTCGTGAACGCGCTCGAGCCGCGCTCGTGCTGTCGCCCGACGGCGTGATCCGCGCCGAGAACCTGCCGGACCGCCTGCTGGCACCCGCGCCGGTGGCGCCGCCGGCGACCGAGGAGCCGCGGTCGCTCGACGAGCTCGAGCGCCGCCACGTCGAGCAGGCGCTCGCCGAAGCGGCGACGCTCGAGGAGGCGGCGGCGCGGCTCGGGATCAACGTCACGACGCTCTGGCGCAAGCGCAGGCGCTGGGGGATCGAGTGAGGTCGGCGGGCGCTCGGACCCGGACCCTAGAGCGCCGTACCGCCGTGTGGTATGGGCGCGACTGCATGGCGACGAGCACCGAGCGGCCCGGCTTCTGGTCCCGTCTCCTGCCGGCGAGCGGCGGCGGCCAGTTCTTCGACCTCTTCGAGCAGCACGCCGAGCGGACGCGCGAAGCGGCGGCGCTCCTCGCGAAGATGGTCCGCGACCCCGGGAACCTCGAGCAGCAGGCCGAGCGCGTGAAGGGCGTCGAGCACCTGGGCGACGAGATCACGCACACGGTGATCGAGCGCCTGCACCAGACCTTCATCACGCCGATGGACCGCGACGACATCCACCGGCTCATCTCGCGGATGGACGACGTGCTCGACCTCGTCTGGGCGTCGGCGGAGCGGCTCTGGCTCTATCGGCCGAAGCGGCTCGAGCCGGAGTTCGGGCAGCTCGCGGACGTGCTGCTCCGGGCGGCGGAGGAGATCTGCGCCGCGATGCGCGGGCTGCGCGACCTCCGCGACCGCAAGACGCTGATCGCGCACTGCACGGAGATCAACCGGCTCGAGAACGAGGGCGACGCGATCCTCCGCCGCGCCGTCGCGCGGCTCTTCGAGGACGGGTCCGACCCGATCCACGTCATCAAGTGCAAGGAGATCTACGACAACCTGGAGAACGCGATCGACCGCTGTGAGGACGTCGCGAACGTGATCGAGGGCGTGGCCCTCGAGTACAGCTGACGCTCCCCGCCGCGCCCGATCGCATGCTCACCCTCGTCGCCCTCATCGTCGTCGCGCTGGCGTTCGACTTCATGAACGGGTTCCACGATGCCGCGAACTCGATCGCGACCATCGTCTCGACCCGGGTCTTGACGCCGCGCGTGGCCGTCGCGTGGGCCGCCTTCTTCAACTTCGTCGCCGCGTTCGGCTTCGGCGTGGCGGTCGCGACCACGGTGGGAAAGGGGATCGTCGTCCCGTCGGTCGTCGACAACTTCGTCATCTTCGCCGCGCTCGTCTCCGCGTTCCTGTGGGACCTCATCACGTGGCACTACGGACTCCCGTCGAGCTCCTCGCACGCCCTCATCGCCGGGCTCGCGGGCGCGGGCGTCGCGAAGGGCGGCTTCGGCACGCTCGTCGCCGAGGGGCTCCTCCGCGTCGTCGTGTTCATCGTGGTGTCGCCCTTGATCGGCCTCGTCCTCAGCGCCGCCTTCATGGCGCTCGTCCTCCGCTTCGCCGCGAACGCGCACCCGGCGACCATCGACCGCGTGTTCCGGCGGCTCCAGCTCCTCTCCGCCGCCGCCTACAGCCTCGGGCACGGCACGAACGACGCGCAGAAGACGATGGGCATCATCGCCGTCCTCCTCTTCACGGCGGGCCGGCTCGGGCCGACGTTCTACGTGCCGTTCTGGGTCGTCATCCTCTGCCACGTCGCGATCGCGCTCGGCACGCTCTTCGGCGGCTGGCGCATCGTGCGGACGATGGGCATGCGGCTCACGGCGCTCCGGCCCGTCGGCGGCTTCTGCGCGGAGAGTGCCGGGGCGCTCGCGCTGCTCGGCTCGGCGACGTTCGGCATCCCGGTGAGCACGACGCACACGATCACGGGCGCGATCATCGGCGTCGGCAGCACGCGGCGGCTCTCGGCCGTCCGCTGGGGCGTCGCGGGCAACGTCGTCTGGGCGTGGATCCTGACGATCCCGTGCACGGCCGCGATCTCCGCGGCGATCTACCTGCCGATCCGGTGGCTCGCGTGAGCGCGCTGCGGATCGGCGTCATCGGGACCGGCATCATGGGCGCGCCGATGGCGCGGAACCTCCTCCGCGCCGGCCACGCGGTCACGGTGCACAACCGGACGCGCGCGCGCGCCGAGGCGCTCGTCGCCGACGGCGCGACGGTCGCGGATTCGCCGGCCGCCGTCGCGCGCGGCGTCGAGGTCGTCGTCACGATGCTGCCGGACTCGCCGGAGGTCGAGGCGGTGATGAGCGGCCCCGAGGGCGTGCTCGCCGGCGCGGCGCCCGGACTCCTCGCGATCGACATGAGCACGATCTCGCCCGCGGTCGCGCGGCGGCTCGCGGCGCGCGCGGCCGAGGCGGGCGTCGGGTTCCTCGACGCGCCCGTCTCCGGCGGCGAGCAGGGGGCGATCGCGGGGACGCTCTCGATCATGGTCGGCGGCGACCGCGAGGCGTTCGCGCGCGCGGCGCCCGTGTTCGCCGCGCTCGGCCGCCAGGTGACGTACATGGGCGGGCCGGGGCATGGCCAGATGACGAAGCTCGTGAACCAGGTGGTCGGGGCGACGACGCTCGCCGCCGTCGCGGAGGGCGTGCTCCTCGCCGAGCGGGCGGGGCTCGACCCCGAGGCGGTCGTGCAGGCGGTCGGCGCCGGCGCCGCCGCCTCGTGGATGCTCCGCGAGCAGGCGCCGCGCATGCAGCGCCGCGACTTCGCGCCCGGCTTCATGGTGCGCCTCCAGCTGAAGGACCTGCGCCTCGCGCTCGAGGCGGCGAAGCAGCTCGGCGTCCCGCTCCCGACGACGGCCGTCGTGCACCTCCTCCTGAACGCCGTCGAGGCGCAGGGCGGCGGCGCGCTCGGCACGCAGGCGATCGTGACCGCGCTCGAGGCGCTCGCGGGGCGGACGTCGGGCGGGAACGGCGACTAGCGGAGTGCGCGCCGAGCCGCGCGCGAGCGCCCGGACGAGCGCCTGCGGCACGCCGGCCCACGCCGTGCGGAACGCTCCTCGGCGAGCGTCGAGAGGCCGCCGGACGGGGCGCCGAGGTCGTCCGCGCCGAGCGCCATGGCCGTCGGGTGGAGGTCGGAGAGGACGATCCGGCCGCCCGGCCGGACGACTCCGCGCGGGCTCCCCCCGCGGCCGCGCGCGTCCCCGCGATCCGCAAACCGACCGCGGCGCGCACCGCCGGTTGACCCGGCGGAGCCGCGTCGAGTAGGTCATCGCCCATGAAGATCGACGGGGGAATCATGTCCGGCGACCTGCGCGAGGTCGGTCGCCTGGCGGCGCACGCGGAGGCGCTCGGCTACGATGGGATCTGGACGGCCGAGGCGGGGCACGATCCGTACCTCCCCTGCGCCGTCGCGGCGACGACGACGGACCACGTCGCGATCGGGACGAACATCGCCGTCGCCTTCCCGCGCAGCCCGCTGGTCCACGCCCAGATCGCCTGGGACCTCCAGAACGCGAGCCGCGGGCGCTTCCTCCTCGGCCTCGGCACCCAGGTGAAGGGGCACAACGAGCGGCGCTACTCGACGCCGTGGACGGCGCCGGGACCGCGGCTCCGCGAGATGATCCAGCTGATCCGCCACATCTGGGACGTCTGGCAGAACGGGACGAAGCCGGGCTTCCAGGGGAAGTACTACCAGTTCAGCCTGATGACCCCCTTCTTCGCGCCCGCGCCGATCGAGTGGCCCCACATCCCGATCTACATCGCCGGCGTGAATCCCTACATGTGCCGGCTCGCGGGCGAGCTGTGCGACGGCTTCCAGGTGCACCCGTTCCACTCGGTGAAGTACATCACGGAGACGGTGCTGCCGAACGTCGAGGCGGGGCTCCGCAAGGCGGGACGGAAGCGGAGCCAGATCGCGCTCGCGACGAGCGCGTTCGTGATTACGGGCCGGAACGCCGAGGAGATCGAGCGCGCGCGGGGCGCGGTCCGCCAGCAGATCAGCTTCTACGCTTCGACGCGCACCTACGCTGCCGTGCTCGAGGCGCACGGCTGGGGCGAGACCTGCTACCGCCTGAACGAGAAGGCCGCGAAGGGCGACTGGGCCGGCATGGCGTCGCTCATCACCGACGAGATGCTCGAGGTCTACGCCGTCGAGGGCACGTACGACCAGGTGCCCGGGCTGCTCAAGCGGAAGTACACGGGGCTCGTCGACCGCCTCTCCTTCTACATGCCGATCCGTCCGGGCGCGGACGACGCGCTCTGGAGCGAGCTCATCGCCGCGTGCCGGTGACCAGGCGGCCGAGCGCGGCGCGGAGGTCCGCGAGCCGCGGCACGACGGCCGGCACGCGCGCGGCGTAGCGCCTCCACTCCTCGCCGAGCGCGGCGCCGAGGACGCGCTCCTCCCGCGCGATCTTGAGCGCCATGCCGGCGAGGGCACCGCTCGCCGCGGCAGCCGTCATGACCGACGGGTGCGCGAGGAACGAGCCGGTCGCGACCAGCCCGAGTGCCGTGTAGAGCGGATGGCGGACGACGGCGTACGGGCCGGAGGCGACGACCGCCTGTCCGGCCCGGACGGCGACGACCCCCGACCAGAGCGGCCCGAGCGCGCGCCGCGCGCGCGCGTGGAGGACAACGCCCGCGGCGACCAGGACGAGCCCCGCGAGCGCGACGGCGGGCCGATGGGGCAGGCGGCCGCCCGCGCGCTCGACGGCGACGGCGGCGGCGACCGTGCCGGCGACGACGGCCGCGCGCACCGCGGCCGGCGGCCGCCACCCGCTCGCGACGACCGGCCCGAGCGCGCGGCGGGCGGTCCGCTCGCGCCACGTTCGCACCGCCGCGTCGAGCGCGAGCGCGCACCAGGCCGCCGCGAGGAGGACGTCCACGGTTCGCGGGCCGAGCGCGGCGGCGTCGAGCACGGGACGATGCTAGCGGCGCGCGCCGGGCGCGCGCAAACCGCGCTTGCGCGTCCGGATCCGATCTGCGACACGGACGATATGGCCGTCCTGAAGGTCGCCCGCCTCGGACATCCGGTGCTGCGGAAGATCGCCGAGCCCGTCCCGCCCGAGGCGATCGGCGCGCCGGAGATCCAGCGCCTCGTCGACGACATGCTCGAGACGATGGACGACCACGACGGCGCCGGCCTCGCCGCGCCGCAGGTCCACGTCTCGCGGCGCATCGTCGTCTACGGCGTCGAGGCGAACCCGCGCTATCCCGATGCGGAGCCGGTCCCGCTCACCGTCCTCGTGAACCCGAAGATCACGTTCCTCACCGAGGACGAGGAGGAGGACTGGGAGGGGTGCTTGAGCGTCCCGGACCTCCGCGGCATGGTTCCGCGGCGCACGAAGATCCGGGTCGAGGCGTACGGCCGCGACGGGAAGCCGCTCCGCTTCGTCGCGGAGGGCTTCCACGCGCGCGTCGTCCAGCACGAGTGCGATCACCTGGACGGGAAGGTCTACCTCGACCGCATGCGGTCGATGGCGACGCTCGGCTTCCTCCCCGAGTTCCAACGCTACTGGCTCGCCCGCGAGCGCTGACGGCCGCCGCCCGCCGGCGCGCCGCGTTTCTCGCCCGCGCGCGGATCCGGAGCCTCCGCCATCGGCAGGGCGACCGTGAAGGTCGTGCCCGCGCCGGGCGCGCTCGTCACGCCAATCGAGCCGCCGAGAAGGTCGACGAGGCGCTTCACGATGTAGAGCCCGAGCCCGACGCCGCCGAAGCGACGGGTCGAGGAGCCGTCCGCCTGGCGGAACATCTCGAAGATGGTCGGGAGTGCCGCGGGGTCGATGCCGATGCCCGTGTCGCGCACCTCGACGGTGAGCGTCCCGGTGCGCCAGTGCGCGGCGACGTCCACCGTGCCGCGCGGCGTGAACTTGAGCGCGTTGCCGACGAGGTTCTTCATGATCGTCTTCAGCTTCACGCGATCCGTCGCGAGGGCGGGCATGCCGCGGTCGACGCGCCAGCGGAGCCTCACGCCCGGGGTGACGAGCGCCTCGATCTCCCGGTCGAGCTCGTCGCAGAGCGCGCCGATGTCGACCCGGCCGAGGGCGACGGTCTCACGCCCCGCCTCGAGGCGCCCGACGTCGAGCGTCCCGTTCACGAGGTCGAGCAGCTCGAGCGTGCTCCGCCGCATGCGCTCGAAGGTGTCGCGCTGGCCGGGGGTGAGCGCCCCGAACGCGCCGTCGAGCAGGAGGTCGCTGTAGCCGATGATCACGTTGAGCGGCGTGCGCAGCTCGTGCGACATCGTCGACACGAAGGTCGACTTCAGCTCGCTCGCCGCCTGAAGGTCGGTGATGAGCCGCGCGTTTCCGAGCGCGACGGCCGTCGCCTGCGCGATTCCCTGCGCGAGCCGCCGGTGCTTCGGCGAGAACGGGCCCTTCCGCGTCCGCCACCCCATCGTCATGACGCCGAGGAATTCCCCGCGACGCCACATCGGCGCCCAGAGCGCGGACGCCGTCGGCCACCGTTCGATGATCGCGCGCGGGACGAACGGCTGGCGCTCCGTGTTTTCGATCTCCACGAGCGTCTCCCACGTGAGCTCCCGCGTGCCGGGGAGCGTCCGCGGGCCGAGCTCCATCTGCGCGAGCTCCGCGGCCGATTCCGCCGAGAGCCCGGCGCTCGCCGCGAGGTGGAACGTCTCGCTCGCGGCGTTCCACGCGAACGTGCAGCTGATGTCGCAGCCGATCGCCTGGAGCGCCAGCGCGTTCACGCGCTCGAGCATGTCGGGCTCGTCGAGGTGGGCATTCAGCTGCTCGGTGGCGTGGAGGAGCGCGGCGGCGATCTCCGCTTCCTGCTGCTTCACGGCCGACGTGTGCGACAGGAGGGCCGTGTGCGTGAACGCCTCGGCGCGGTAGCGGTCGAGGTAGAAGCTCCCGAGGACCGACATCGCGATCCCGGCGCCGAAGGTGATGACGGTCGCGGACACCGTGTCGCTCGCGCTCAGCTGCGTCGTGGCGACGGCGAAGGTGACGAGCTGCGCGGAGGCCACCGCGAGCTGCGTCTGCCACGTCCATGGCATGATGAGGACGAGCGCCGAGAGGAGCGCCGTCTGCGACATCGCCAGCCGCTCGAGCGGTGTTCCGGCGAGCACGGCGTAGAGCATCATCGCGACGCCGAGGAGCGCCGCCGCCGTGCCGACGATCCGCTGCTGCGAGGTGTCGGACCGGAGGCGCGACGCGACGAGCGCCGCGAGGCAGACGGCGAGCTGGGACCCGACGATCGGCAGGACGATCCCCACGCGCGCCGGGTGGTCGAGCATCTCGAAGACGACCCAGACCGTCGTGACGACGAGGAAGATCTCGATCCCGACGGTGAGCCGCTGGCGCAGGACGCGGCCCATCTCCGCGCGGTACGCGCGGGCGATCGCGTCGGCGCTCGGCTCGGGGCCCCGGTCCGTCTCGTGGGTCATGCGACGTCCCCGTTGGGCGCGGGCGGGATCGTGACCGTGAACACGGAGCCGGCGCCCGGGCGGCTGGCGACGGCGATCGTGCCGCCGAGCCGCTCGACCAGGCGCTTGACGACGTGGAGGCCGAGCCCGACGCCGCCGTACCGCCGCGTGTGCGAGCCGTCGACCTGGCGGAACATCTCGAAGATCGTCGGCAGGTCGTCGGGCGCGATGCCGATCCCCGTGTCGCGCACCTCGAGGACGAGCGGCCCGCCGCCGTCCCGCACCGTCACCTCGACCTCGCCTTCGGGCGTGAACTTGAGCGCATTCGAGACGAGGTGCTTCAGGATCGCCTTCAGCTTCGCGCAGTCGGTCCGGACGTCGCGGTCGTTGACGGCGTTCCGCCATCGCAGCGCGACGAGGGCGTCGTCGGTCGCGCCGAGGTCCTTGCGGACCTCGGCGAAGAGCGCGTCGAAGTCGACGCGCGAGACCTGGATCACCTCGCGGCCCGCGTCGAGCCGGTTCAGGTCGAGCGTCGTCTCGATGAGATCGAGCTGGTCGCGCGCGCTTCGCCGGATGCGCGCGATCGCGTCGGCCTGCGCGGGCGTGAGCGGGCCGAGCGCGCCTCCCGCCAGGATGTCCGCGTAGCCCGTGATCACGTTGAGCGGCGTGCGGAGCTCGTGCGACATCGTCGACAGGAACTCGGACTTGAGCCGCGTCGTCGCCTGGAGGCTCGCGAGGAGCCGCCCGTTCTCGAGGGCCACCGTCGCGGCGTGCGCGATCCCGAACGCCAGCCGGTGCTCCTTCGCGGAGAACGGACCGCGCCGCGCGCGGTGCGAGAAGACGAGGAAGCCGATCACCTCGTCGCGCCGGGAGAGCGGGACGGCGAGCAGTGACGCGCAGTCGAAGAGCGCCATCGTCTCGGGCGGCACGAGCGACTGCCGCGCGGCGTCGGCGATCTCGCAGAGACGCCCCGGCCGCAGCACCTCGGCGACCGGCCCGTCGCGCGAGAGCTCGAGCGCGACGGCCCGAGCGGGGATCTCCGACCGGATCCCGCTGTGGGCGCGCACCCGGAACGCGCGCCGCTTGTCGTCCCAGAGGAAGAGCCAGTCGTCGTCGCAGCCGAGGACGTCGACGGCGAGCTCGTTCACGTGCGCGACGAGGTCGTCCGCGTCGAGGTGCGCGTGCAGCGTCTGGCCGACGTGGAAGAGGGCGGTCGCGATCTCCGCCTCCGCCTCGCTGGCCGCCGACGCGTGGGCGAGGAGCGCGCTGCGGAGGAACGCCGCGTACCGGTACGCCTCCATCGACGCGGCGGCGACGACGGAGATCACCGCCCCGGCGGCGAGCCCGAGGACGCCGTAGCCCGGACGGATCGACCACGCGAGCGCGGGCGACGCGCTCCAGAACGTCGCGACGGACACGACACACATCGCGACCTGCGCGCGCCACCCGAGCGGCAGGATCGAGGCGAGGCCGCACATGAGGCAGATGTGCGCCATCAGGTGCACCTCGGCCTCCGCCCCGACCGTCCGGGCGTAGCCGCTGAGGAGGATCGCGATCACGGCCGCGAAGACGACGCTCACGACCTCGGTCGGCGCCCGCGTGAGCCGGCTGAGCCCGAGGGCCGCGGCGCACGCGGCGACGCAGCCGCCGTAGAAGACGATCGCCCAGGCCGTGCGCTCGGGATGGTACGCGCCCTCCATGACCGCCCCGATGCCGAGGAAGAAGAGGAAGAGCGCCGCGGCGAACCCGAGCCACGCGTGGAACGCGCTCGCCGTCTCCGCGCGGTACGCCGCCCGCAGCGTCGCCGGGTCGGGCGGCGGGAGGCCGGCGTCGAGGTCGGCCTGCCCGATCTCGCGCGCGCCCAGGCGGGCGAGCGCGTCTGCGTGGGCACAGCCCATCGCAACGTACATCGGCCGACGGCGGCGCGGACTTGAGCGGGGCGGGCGATGCTGCCTTGCCCCGGCCGCGCGGCCCCCGCTATTGTCCCGCGGCCCCATGCCGGCGTACGCGATCGGGATCGACATCGGTGGCACGTTCACCGACTGCTTCGTGACCGATGGGACGCGGGGCTGGCGAGGGAAGGCGCCGACCACCCCGCGCGCCCTCGTCGACGGCCTCCTCGCAGCGCTCGACGCCGCGGCCGCCGACGCGGGCGTCCCCCTCGCGCGCCTCCTCGCCGGCGCCGTCCACCTCGGGCTCGGGACGACCGCGGTCACGAACTGCCTCGCCGAGCAGGCGGGCGCGCCGACGGGCCTCCTCGCGACCGCGGGCTTCGGCGACCTCTGGCCGATGGCGCGCGGCCATCGCGTCGGCCGCGACGGCATGAGTCATCCGCTGCCGACGCTCGTGCCGCGGCGGCGGATCGCGGAGGTGCGCGAGCGCGTCGACCGCGACGGCCGCGTCGTCGTGCCGCTCGACGAGGCGGACGCGGCCGCCGCGATCGACCGCCTCGTCGGCGAGGAAGGCGTCGAGAGCCTCGCCGTCTGCTTCCTCTGGTCCTTCCGGAACCCCGCGCACGAGCGGCGCGTGCGCGACCTCGTGCGCGCGCGGCACCCGGCGCTCCACGTCTCGTGCTCGGCGGATCTGCTCCCGGTCCTCCGGGAGTACGAGCGCATGACGACGACCGTCCTCAACGCCTACACGTGGCGCGCGTTCTCGGCGTTCATGGACGCGGTCGAGGCGCGGCTCGCGGCCGCAGGCCTCGGTGTGCCGGTCGCCGTGATGCAGTCGAACGGCGGGACCTTCTCCGTCGGCGAGGCGCGCGCGAAGCCCGTCTTCCTCGCGCAGTCGGGCCCGGTCGCCGGCGTCGCGGCGGCGCAGGCGCTCGCGCACCGCACGGGGCTCGCCGACGTCGTCACCGGCGACATGGGCGGGACGAGCTTCGACGTCGCCGTCGTCCACGACGGCGAGGCCGAGCGGCGCGTGCGCGCCGAGCTCTTCGGGCTCTGGACCGGCCTCGCGATGGTCGCGGTCGACTCGATCGGCGCGGGCGGCGGGAGCGTCGCGTGGGTGGACGTCCGCGGCTGCCTGCGCGTCGGGCCGCGGAGCGTCGGCGCGGACCCGGGGCCCGCGTGCTACGGGCGCGGCGGCACGGAGCCCGCGGTCACCGACGCGCTGGTGGCGCTCGGGCACTTGGACCCGCGAAACTTCCTCGGAGGCCGCCTCCTCCTCGACGGCGAGGCGGCGGTCTCGGCGCTCGGCCGGCTCGGCGCCCGGCTCGGGCTCGACCCGGAGGCGACGGCGCGCGGGATCCACCGGCTCGCGTGCGAGCAGATGACGCTCGCCGTGAAGGCGCTCCTCGTCGAGCGCGGGCTCGACCCGCGGCGCTTCGCCTTCCTCTCCTACGGCGGCTGCGGGCCGCTCTTCGCGGCGCCGATCGCGCGCGCGCTCGGCATTCGACGGGTGCTCGTCCCGGCGCTCTCGGCCGTCTTCTCGGCGTTCGGCGCCGCGACGGCCGACGTGTGCCGCGAGGCGACGTGCACGCTCTTCCGCGCGCTGCCGGTCGACGCGGCCGAGGTCGCGGCCGCCTTCGCCGCGCTCGAGCGCGAGGTGGCGGACGCGATGGCGGCCGAGGGCGTCGACCCCGCTCGCGTCGCCCTCCGCCGCGAGTGCGACCTCCGCTTCCACCGCCAGACGTGGGAGGTGGCGGTGCCGCTCGCCGACGCGGCGCCCGCGAGCGTCGCCCGGCTCGCGGACGACTTCCGCGCCCGCTACGCCGCGCTCTACGGGACGGGGGCCCTCGCCGCGAGCTCGCGCATCGACCTCGTGAGCTGCCGGGTCGTCGCGACCGGCCGCGTGCCGCGCCCCGCGCCGACGCCGGCGCCCCTCGGGCCCGCGGACCCGGCGCCCGCCGCGGCCGGCGCGCGCGCGGCGTGGCTCCCCGGCGCCGGCGCCGAACGGACGCGCGTCCCGGTGTTCGACGGCGAGCGCCTCCTCCCCGGGATGGCGCTCGTCGGGCCGGCGCTCGTCGAGCGCCGCGACACGACGATCCTCGTGCCGGCCGGAGACCGGGCGGCGGTCGACGGCCACGGGACGCTCGTCCTCGAGGCCGCCCCATGAGCGGCCTCGACCCGATCACGCTCGAGGTGATCCGGCATCGCCTCCAGCACGCGACGCGGGAGATGTCGGCGGCGATCGTCAAGACGGCCGTCTCGCCGGTCGTGAGCGAGGCGCGCGACTTCTCGTGCATCGTCTACGATGCCGACGGGCACATCGTCGGCACCGCCTCGACCGTGCCGTTCCACTTCGGCGTGTCGGCGGCGGCGATCGCCGTCGTCCGCGAACGGTTCGGGCGGACGATCGCACCGGGCGACGTCTTCCTTGCGAACGACCCGCACGACGGCGGCGGGCTCCACCTCCAGGACGTCGTCGTCATGCGCCCCGTCTTCCGCGGCCGGCGGCGGATCGGCTGGGCGAGCGCGTCGGGCCACATGGTCGACATGGGCGGGCTCGTCCCCGGGAGCTTCGCCCCGAACGCGCGCGAGTGCTTCCAGGAGGGCGTGCGCATCCCGCCCGTCCGCATCCTCCGCGGCGGCGCGCCGGTCGCCGACGTGTGGACCCTCGTGCTGAACAACGTCCGCGAGCGGGAGACGGTCGAGATGGACCTCCGGAGCCTCGTCGCCGGCACGCACGTCGCCGCCGAGAAGCTCCTCGCCCTCGAAGCGGAGTACGGGCCGGCGGCGCTGCGCGCGGCGTTCCGCGAGATCCGCCGCCGCTCGGCGCGCGTGCTGCGCGAGCGCATCCGGCTCCTCCCCGCCGGGACGTACGTGCAGCAGGGCTGGACGGAGTTCGACGAGGAGGCGTTCCTCGTCCGCTGCACGCTCCGCGTCGGCGACCGGCTCGAGTTCGACTACACGGGCTCGGCGCCGCAGTGTCCGTACTTCTTCAACTCGAAGCCGGCGATCGTCCGCTCCGAGCTCGTCGTCCGCGTCCACCAGCTCCTCGCGGCCGACGTGCCGTTCACCGACGGCATCCTCGAGCCGGTGGCGGTCGTCGCGCCGGAGGGCTCGATCGTGAACGCGCGCCCGCCCGCGCCCGTCGCCGCGGCGCACATGCACGTCGGCCTGCTGGCGATGGAGCTCGGCGAGACCTGTCTCAAGAAGGCGCTCGCGTGCGCCGTGCCGCGCGACGGCCTCGCCGCGCTCCAGGCGCGGATCACGGCGCCCGGCGGGACGACGGGCATGGGCCTCTCCTCGTGGCACGGGACGGAGACGCTCCTCGTCATGGACGGGAACGCGGTCGGCGCCGGCGCGTGCGCGGACCGCGACGGCATCGACATGACGGGGAGCGACTACGGCGGCCCGGGGCTCGTCTACCCCGACGTCGAGACGATCGAGCAGACCCATCCCGTGCGCTGGCTCTGGAAGCGGCTCCGGCCCGACGCGGGCGGCGCGGGGCGCTTCCGGGGCGGGGCGAGCGTCGACGCGGCCTTCACGGTCCACGGCGACGCGGCGCTCGAGGGGACGACGCTCGGCATGCGGCGCGCGATCCCGCTGCCGGGCCTCTTCGGCGGGTACCCGGGCGCGTGCACGCTGTTCGAGGTCGTGCGCGGGGACGCGACGGCCGGGGTCGGCCTCAACGCCACCGGCATCCCGCTCCGCGCGGGCGAGGTCTTCCACTTCGCGAACGCGAGCGGCAGCGGGCTCGGCGATCCGCTCGACCGCGACCCCGCGCGCGTCGCCGCCGACGTCCGCGCCGGATACGCGACCGCGGCCGCCGCGCGGGCCGTGTACGGCGTCGTCGTGACGGACGGCGGCCGCACGGTCGACGCCGCGGCCACCGCGGCCGCGCGGGACGCGATCCGCGACGCGCGGCGCGCGCGCGCCCGGTTCGGCCCGCGGCCCGCCGACGCGCCGCGCGACGCGCCGGTCGTCGGCCGGCTCTCCGCCGTCGTCGAAGTCGTGCGCCGGGGGCGAACCCTCGTCGCCCGCTGCGGCGGGTGCGGCGTGGCGCTCGCCGAGGCGCCGCGCGGGTGGAAGGCCGGCGCCGGCGTCGCGGAGACGGTCCTCGGCACGCCCGAGCACGCCGCGATCGCGCCGGCGTGGGCGCCGCGGCGCGCCGCCGGCGACGTCGTGCTGCGGGAGTTCGTGTGCCCCGGCTGCGCGCGCCTCCTCGACACCGAGGTCGCGCTCGCCGGCACGCCGCCCGAGGACGACGTGCGGCCCGCGTTCTGGGTGGGCGCATGACCGACGGGCCGCTCGCGGGCGTCCGCATCGTCGATCTCACGCGCCTCGGCTACGGCGCGCAGGCGACGGCGCTCTGCGGGTGCATGGGCGCCGACGTGATCCGGATCGAGTCGCGCACGCGACCCGACCCGATCCGGCTCATGCCGCCGTACGTGCCGCTCCCCGGCGAAGCGCCGTCGCCGGAGACGCTCACCGCGACGACGGCGCTCGACAAGGGCTTCGACCGCGGCGGCATCTTCTTCAAGTACAACGCGGGCGGGAAGCGGAGCGTCGCGCTCGACCTGAAGCAGCCCGCGGGGATGGACGTGCTGCGACGGCTCGTCGCGAAGGCGGACGTGCTGACGGAGAGCTTCTCCGCCGGCACGCTCGCGCGGATGGGGCTGCCGTACGACGAGCTCCGGCGTCTCAGGCCGGACATCATCTACGTGAGCATGGCTGGGCTCGGGCAGGCCGGCCGCGACGCCGCGCACGTGACGCTCGGCCCGACGGCGCAGGCGCTCACCGGGTTGACGGCGATGATCGGGCTCCCGGGGCGTCGACCGGCCGGTTGGTCCTTCTCCTACCTCGACCACATGGGCGGCTATCTCGGCGCGTACGCGATCCTCTGCGCGCTCCACCACCGCAACCGCACGGGTGAGGGGCAGCACGTCGACGTGTCGCAGATCGAGCCCGGCGTCCCGCTCGGCGGCCCCGCCGCGCTCGACCGCCAGGCGAACGGCCGGCGCTGGCGCCGCCCCGACTGGCCGCCCGGGAACCGGAGCCCCGACCCGCTCATGGTCCCGCACGGCATCTATAGGTGTAGGGGCGAGGACCGCTGGATCGCGATCGCCTGCCGGAACGACGAGGATTGGCGCCGACTTGCGGCCGCGATGGGGAGTCCCGCGTGGGCCGCCGACCCGGCGCTCGCGACCGCGGCCGGGCGGCACGCCGTCGAGGAGGAGGTCGAGCGCCGGCTCGAGGCGTGGACCGGGGCGCAGGACGCCGCGGCGCTCGCCGACCGCCTCGCGGACGCAGGCGTGCCCGCCGCGCTCGTACAGGACGCGCGCGACCGCGTCGAGCGCGACCCGCAGCTCCGCGCGCGCGGCTACTTCGTGCCGCTCCGGCACTCCGCGACCGGCGAGTGGCCGCTCGAGCGCCCGCCCTTCCGGCTCTCCGCCTCCGACGTGCACCCGGGCGGCCGTATCCGCCGCGGGCCGCCGTGCCTGGGGGAGGACACCGCGGTGGTGCTGCGCGAGGTGCTCGGCATGACCGACGACGAGATCGCGGCGCTCGACGCTGCGGGCGTGCTCCGGTGACCGGCGCGCTCGGCGACCTCCGCGTGCTCGAGATCGCCGACGAGCGCGCCGAGTGCGCGGGCCGCCTCCTCGCCGGCATGGGCGCGGACGTCGTCGTCGTGGAGCCGCCGGGCGGGGCGCCGACGCGCGCGATCGGCCCCTTCCTCGACGACGAGCCGCACCCGGACCGGAGCCTCCACTTCTGGCACTGGAACGTCGGCAAGCGCGCGGCGGCGGTCGACCTCGACCGCCCCGAGGGCCGCGCGCTCCTCATTCGGCTCGCTGCGCGCTTCGACGTCGTGCTCGCCGCGGGCGAGCCGGCGGCGCTCGCGGCGCGGGGTCTCCTCGACGGCGGCGGGCTCCGCCGCGCGAACCCGGCGCTCGTCCTCGCGACGATCACGCCCTTCGGCCTGGACGGGCCGTGGCGCGACCGTCCGGCGACCGACCTGACGCTCATGGCGCTCGGCGGCTCCGCGGCCGTCTGCGGCTACGGCCCCGACGACCCGCCGCTCGTCGCGGCCGGCTGCCAGGCGTACCACACGGCGGGCGTCTACGCCGCGCACGGGATCCTCGGCGCCGTCCTCGTGCGCGACCGGAGCGGCCGCGGCCAGGACGTCGAGGTGTCGATCCACGAGGCCGCGACGAGCATCACCGAGTGGCACGTGCCGCAGTACCTCTTCACGGGCCGGGTGACGCCGCGCGCCGTCCTCGGGCTCCAGCTCCGGGCGCGCGACGGCGTCTGGGTGTCGACGATCGTGCCCGAGTTCTTCGGCCCGCACGTGCTGCCGCGGCTCCTGGAGCTCCTCGCCGCCGACGGGCTCGACGGGCCGCTCCGCGAGGAGGGCCTCGCGCGCCCGGAGCGCGAGCGCCGGCTCGCCGCCGCGCTCGAGGCCTACTGCGCGCGCCACGACGCCGACGAGGTGTATCGCGCCGGGCAGCGCCGCGGCTTTCCGTGGGCGCCCATCCGGACGCCGGACGAGCCGCTCGACGACGCCCACCTCCACGACCGCGGCTTCTGGGTCCGCGTCCACCACCCCGAGCTCGGCCGCGACTTCTTCTACGCCGGCGGCCCGTTCGTCGCGCACGGGACGCCGTGGCGCTTCAGGCGCCGCCCGCCGCTTCTCGGCGAGCACACGGCGGAGGTGCTGGCGGAGGCGGGTGTCGACGACGCGGAGCAGGCGGCGCTCCGGGCGGCGGGCGTGATCGGCTGATCGTGGTCGGCAGTGCGCCGGTCTTTGTGCTCGTCCCCGGCGGGGCGGTACATCGCTCGCATTGGGCCGCGATCGAATCGCACGGTGCTCCGCCGCCTCGACTGCGTGCTCGCGGATACGAAAAAGAACGTCCTCGAGCGGCAGGCCCAGCGCTGAGGTCCTCGCGCGACGGTCACGTCGGCTTTTTCTCGTATCTCTTCAAGTCGAGCGCGTACATCCAGGCGCTGCGAGCAACGTCGAACTCCATCCGCGACGGGCAGGACCTCAACTTCGAGGACTTCCGTTTGGTCAGACTGCCGTTGATGCGCGTCAGGGAACAAGAAACCATCGCCGCGTTCGTCGACCGGGAGACGGCGAAGCTCGACGCCCTCGTCGCCAAGGTCCGCGAGCCCATCGAGCGCCTGAGGGAGTACCGCACCGCCCTCATTTCCGCCGCAGTGACGGGCAAGATCGACGGTGCGAGAGGAGGCGGCCACGGTTGACCGGACGCAAGTAACGTTTTAGGCTGCTCGCGTGAATAAGCTTCCCGCGCATTCACGTCGCGAGAACAAGCCGGCCGGGTCCTGGGTGATCGTCTCGACGGCCGGAGCCGAGCGCGTTCGGGCCTTCGTGCCCGCGCCGCTGCCGCCGCGCCTCGAGTTCTCGCCGGAGCTTCGCCGCGCGCTCGACGCCGCCCTCCTGGCGCTCGGGCGGCTCGACGGGATCTCGGCCTTTCTCCCGGACCCCGACGTGTTCCTCTACACCTACGTCCGCAAGGAAGCGGTTCTCTCGTCGCAGATCGAAGGGACCCAGTCGTCGCTCTCGAACCTCCTGCTCGCCGAGCTGGATGAGGCCCCGGGCGTGCCGCTCGACGATGTGACCGAGGTGTCCAACTACGTGGCCGCGCTCGAGCACGGCCTCCGGCGCATGCGCGGCGGCTTTCCGCTCTCGAACCGCCTGCTCCGCGAGATGCACGCCATCCTGCTGCGCAGCGGCCGCGGGGTCGCGAAGCAGCGGGGGGAGTTCCGCCGCTCGCAGAACTGGATCGGCGGCACCCGGCCCGGAGACGCGGTCTTCGTTCCGCCGCCGCCCGATCGTGTCGCCGAGCTGATGGCGGCGCTCGAGCGGTTCCTTCACGGCGAGCCGGAGGACACGCCGCCGCTCGTGAAGGCCGGGCTCGCGCACGTCCAGTTCGAGAGCATTCACCCCTTTCTCGACGGCAACGGCCGCATCGGGCGGCTCCTGATCGCACTCCTGCTCGTTCACGACGGCGTGTTGCGAGAGCCGTTGCTCTATTTGAGCCTCTACTTCAAGCAACACCGCCGAATCTACTACGAGCGCTTGAACGGCGTGCGCGAGCGGAGCGGGTGGGAGGAGTGGCTCCGATT
>Ga0070741_10007715_pt1 | contig 22068 bp, 20 predicted proteins | sample Coa_R1_4_FD_66440 | JGI IMG/M metagenome (GOLD analysis project Ga0070741, IMG submission 66440) | Surface soil microbial communities from Centralia Pennsylvania, which are recovering from an underground coalmine fire - Coalmine... | ecosystem: Environmental > Terrestrial > Soil > Unclassified ... | reverse complement strand
TCTCGCGCCGCCACCGCTCAAGGCGCTCGCTCCCCCGCCGCTCGGTTGGGATCGCCATCTAGCGAAGTCTACGGGGGGCCGAAGCGCGCACGTTGGCCTGCCTGAGCCTCCGCGGGCGGCCCCTTCCGCGCGTCAGCACGGCGCTGCCGATGCTGCCGGCGAGCGCCGCACTGGCGACCGCCAGCCCGGCCTTCAGTCTTCGGCCCAGGCGGTCGAAGCGCAGTACCTCCCACCCTTCGTCTCGCGCGATCCGAGCGAGCTCCTGATCGGGGTTGACCGCCACCGGGCGCCCGACCAAGCGCAGCATCGGCAGGTCAGATCCAGAATCGGAGTACGCATAGGAGGAGGCCAGATCGATCCCCTCACGCTGCGCCAGCTCGGCGATCGCCTGGGCCTTGCCGTCGCCGTAAATGAACAGACCGGTCGGGCGGCCCGTGTAGACGCCGTCGCGGACCTCGGAGAATTGCGACCCGATCCCGCCGTCGAACACGAGCACCTGGGCAAGCATCTCGGCGAGTTCGTGCGCGGCCGCAGTGAAGATGTACACCCGCCTGCCTGCATCCTGGTGTTCGTAAGCGATCTGGAGCATCTGGGGATAGATCCTCGGCAGCACCCGCACGAGCAGATCTGCACCACGACGTTCCATATCGCGCACGCGTACTCCCGCCACCCCCGCCGAGATGCGGTCCCGCACAGCCGTGGTGTCGGCCTCGGTCGAGCCGCGTAGCCGGAAGCGGAGATTCGCCCAGGCGTCGGCGGCGAGCTGGCGCCGCGAAACCAGCCCGGTCGCGTAGGCGACACGCACGAACTGGAAGGCCGAAGAGCCCTCCATGAGGGTGCGATCGAGGTCGAAGAATGCCGCCGCCGATTGGCCGGAGCCGTCGCTGCGGTCGGCGTTGCGCGGCCGCTCGCCTCGCTTATCGTTGCCCCCGGCCCGATCGCCGCTCAGCGGCCGTTCACCTCCACGATCACCGCGTCGCCCTGTCCGCCGCCGGAGCAGATCGCGGCGCAGCCGAGGCCGCCGCCCCGCCTACGCAGCTCGAGCACGAGAGAGCCCAGGATGCGCGCGCCGGAGGCGCCGATCGGATGGCCCAGGGCGATCGCGCCGCCGTTGACGTTTACGCGGTTCTCGTCGATCCCCAGCATGCGGATGGAGTTGAGCACCACCGACGCAAAGGCCTCATTGATCTCCCAAAGGTCGATTTCCGAGGCGTCCAGCCCGGCCTTCTGGAGCGCTTGTTGGGCGGCCTTGGCAGGCGTGCGCGCGAGGTAGGGAAAGTCGTCGGCGACCGCGCCCTGGGCCACGATCGTGGCCAGCGGTTGACGGTCGTTGCGGCGCGCCCACTCGTCGCTTGAGAGCACCAACGCGCCTGCGCCGTCGTTGACGCCAGGAGAGTTGCCGGCGGTGTGGGAGCCGTTCTCGAGAAAGATCGGGGGCAGCTTGGCGAGCTGCTCGAGGCTGGTCTCGCGCCTCGGCCCCTCGTCGATTTCCACGGTCGTTTCGCTCTTGCGCTCCTTGACCGTCACCGGGACGATCTCCTCCGGGAGCCGTGCCTCGTCGGTCGCCTTCACCGCCAGCTCGTGGGAGCGCAGCGCCCAGCGATCCATGTCCGGGCGGCTCAGCTCGAGCTCAGCCGCGACCTCGCTGGCTTCGTGGGCCATGTGCTTGCCCGAGAAGGGGTTGCGCAGACCGTCGTTGATCATCGCGTCGAGCGCCTTGGCGTCGCCCATGCGATAGCCGAAGCGCGCCTGCTTGAGCAGGTAGGGAGCGTTTGACATCGACTCCATCCCGCCGCCGACCCCAAGCTCGAGGTCGCCGGCCCGGATCGAGGCGTCCAGCATCCCGGCGGCACGAATGCCCGACGCGCAGACCTTGTTGATGGTCTCCGAGGAGACCTCCTTGGGGATCCCCGCCTTGATCTGGGCCTGGCGTGAAGGGATCTGCCCCTGACCGGCCTGGATGACCTGGCCCATCACGACGTGCTGGACCTGTTCGGGCTTGACCTCGGCGCGCTCGAGCGCACCGGCGATCGCGGTGCCGCCGAGATCGGTCGCGTCCACTGACTTCAACCCGCCGCCCAGCTTCCCGACTGGGGTTCGGGCGGCAGAAAGGATCACGGTCTTAGGCATCTCGGCCTCACTCTCTTGCGGTCAGGGTTGCAGCGGCTCACTCGTTCCAATCCTAGTCCCGCGTTTCGCTCGCCGCGCGGGCCTCGAGGATCCTCGCGGCCGCGGTTGCGGGGTCCATCTCTCGCGCCACTACCCGGTCAAGCAGCTCTCTCACCGCGGGGTCTTCCTGCACCGAGGTTTCCAGCTCGCGGCGCATGTGGTAGGTCGCCAGCGAGAGGACCTCGTTCATGAGGTTGCGCCGCCGGCGTGCGGAGAGCGTTCCTCCTGATTGGATGTGGGCGCGATGGTCGGCGAGCGCGGCGGCCACCTCGGCCACACCCTGGCCGCGCACGGCCTCGGTCCTGAGCACCGGCACTTCCCAATCAGCGCGCGGTCCGAGCGCGAGCACGCTCTTGATCTCGCGCACCATGGTGTCGGTCAGTGGGTGGTCGGCCTTGTTGACCACGATCACATCCGGGATCTCCATCACTCCGGCCTTGAGTGCCTGGATCGAATCCCCCGATCCGGGCATGAGCACAAGCACGATCGTGTCGGCGTGGTCGATGATGTCGACCTCCGCCTGACCCACGCCGACGGTCTCGAGCAGGATCAAGTCGCGACCGGCGGCATCCATCAACAACGCGGCCTGGAGCGCCGCCTCGCTGAGGCCGCCGAGCGCGCCGCGGCTGGCCATGGAGCGGATGAACACGCCGGGATCCAGGAAATGGTCCGCCAGCCGGATCCGGTCGCCGAGGAGAGCCCCCTTGGTGAAGGGCGACGAGGGGTCGATGGAGAGCACCCCAACGGTGCGGTCGTGTTGGCGCTCGTGCTTGGTAAGCGCGCCGAGCAGGGTGGACTTGCCCGAGCCGGGCGGCCCGGTGAAGCCGACGATCGCCGCTTGACCGGTACGGGGGTAGAGCTCGCGCACGAGCCTCCAGCCCTCGGGGTCATTGTTTTCGACCAGCGAGATGGCGCGAGCGAGTGCGCGCTTGTCACCGTCGAGGAGGCGCTGCGCCAGCGAGGCGTTCCGATCGGCCATGGCGCGAGCAATCATGCCAACCGCCGAGGATTACGATGACGCCCGTGCGTCCTTCGACGCTCGAACCGAGCGCTGCCACCGAGCCGGCCCCACGTCGGCCGCCGACGCCGTTGCGCGGCAGCCTGCTGACCTTCTTGCGTTTCGCCCGCGAGCACGACATGTTGCGGCCCTCGTACGCGCCGCTGGTTCTCCGCTGGCTGTGGTTGAAGGCTCGCTGGCGGGGCCGCCTGAGGACAGACGGACTGTGCTTCGTCGGCCGGGGCGTGAAACTCGAGATCGGACGCAGCGCGACCCTCGCGCTGGGCCGGTGGAGCTGGGTCGGGCAGGGCACGAAGATCCGCGTACACGAGGGCCGCGTCTCGATCGGGGCGAAGTCGGTGCTTGGACAGGAGTGCACGATCTCCGCCTACCAGCGGATCGATATCGGACGCGAATGCATCGTCGCCGACCGCGTGATGTTGATCGACTTCGACCATGGGGTGGTCGAAGTCGAGCGACCCATTCGACTCCAGGGGATCTACAAACGCGACGTGCGCGTGGGGCACAACGCGTGGATCGGCTATGGCGCGTGCATCCTGCGAGGCGTGTCGATCGGCGACAACTGCATAGTTGGCACTTCGGCTGTGGTGACGGCGTCGCTCCCCGACAACGCGGTTGCCGCGGGCATCCCGGCGCGGGTGATCAGGATGCGCGACACGCCGAAAAGCTTTGTCTGGGAGGACTAGGTTGGGATATCACCCCTCAAAAATGGGGGGTGATATCCCAACGACCCTCGATGCGAGACCCCCGCACGAGCGCCTCACCCTGGCCAAGCCACCAGGTCGGGCGCGAGATTTCGGAGCTCCGGCGCCAGACCGGGGTCACCCGCCAGCGCGAGCTCGAGCGACCTGACATGCGCCTCCATGCGCTCGCGCGGATAGTCGCCCGCCAGCCGGTGGTGCATGAGAAAGAGCCAGTCACTCGCCTGCAGTGCGAGCAGCTCGCGCACGGCCCGGGGTGATGGCCTGCGGGCCGCCATGACCTTCAGCTCCGCCGTGCGGGCGCTCCAGGCGAGGTCGGCCACGGCGGGGCCACTCCACGTTCGCAGGTCGCCCCCCAGCCCCCAGGTGACCACGCCAGCGGACTGATCATCGGCTGCGAGCTCGCGGGGAACGGGAAGCGGCTCTTGCCGCTCGAGGGCGTCGTCCAGAGTGGTGAGGGCAAGGCCCTGGTTCGCGGCCTCCTCAAGGACCGCATCAAGCCAATCGATCCCCTCATGCCACCAATGGCCGAGCAGCTCGGTGTCAAGCGCGCACACGCACACCCCGCCGCCGCTCACGCGCCGGCGGACCCGCGCGACGAAGTCGCGGGCGTCGGCGCGGACCTGGATCAGGGCGGCCTGGTGGTCGTAGACCTCCCCGTCATTACGCCACGCCCGGCGGTGGTTGGCGGTGAGGCGATGGCTGTCGCGGTAAGGCGCTCGGGCCGGATATCCGTCGGCGGCCCACACGAGCGAGATCACCTCTCGGTCAAGCGGCCAGAGCACTACCCCCTCGTCGCTGTGGAGCGGCCCGGGTGAGACGTCAGAGCGCGCCAGCAAGCGCGTGGGGAGCTCGACGCAGGTCGCTCTGACCCCGGCCTGGGCGAGTGCCGAGTGAAGCCACGGTGCGTATGCGCACTCCGGCAGCCAGAGCCCTCCGCCCCAAGTCCCGAACCGGCGCCTGAACGACGCCACGCCGGTTTGCAATTGGACCGCGACGGCCGCGTCGCTGGCCAGAAGGGGGAGCACTGGGTGCGTAGCGGCCGAGGTCCAGCCGGCGTGTGGTCCGAGCGCTCCGAGTAGGCCGTCTGGAAGGGCGCGCAGCTCCTGCACCGCCGACGCGTAGATCGTCGCCGAGCGTTCGAGCTCCAAAACCAGCTCATCCTGGCCGCGCTCCCGAGCCAGCTCGATGTCGCGCCGATGGGACTCCGGCCGGACCTCGGTGAGAAAGCGCAGGCAGCGCTGGAGTGCTCCCGGGCTCTCCAGCTGGTCGCAGAGCACCGGCGTCAAGGAGAGCGTTATTGGCGCTCGCCCCAGCACGCCGAGGAGCGGCACGTAACAGGTCGCGATCGCCTCCCACAGCCATTCCTCGCCGAAAGGCCAGGTGCCGAAGCCGAGGGGGTTTCGCTCCTCGGGTGGCCGCGGCCAGGGCGCCCCACCCTCCACATAGGGCATGTGCGTGTGCAGCACCAGCGCCAAGGCCCCGGCGCCGTGCCGGCGGCCATGCCGCTCGGCATGGCCGCCGTGCCGGCGGCCATGCCGAGCGAGCTGGGCTCGAGTCTGCGGATGGCCCGTCACGTTCGCGAGCAGACCGCGAGGAAATCGAGCGCGTGGTCAAGCCGGCGGGTCCGCAGGGCAAAGTCCTCGCTGGAGATTGCGGGGGTGAACCAGTCGTAAAAGCGCTCCGTGACGCCGAGGCGGCGGTGCAGGCGATCCCATCCGAGCTGCAGGGCCACCGCGTGAAGGCGCAGCTTGCGCGCATGCTGAAGCCCGAGCATCACGACCGATGGAAAGGCGCTCTCGCACTGAGCTAGGAACTCCTCGTGGCGGTATTCGCGGACGTGCCATGGGTTGCCGGAATGCGAGGAGCCACGTGGAGCGAGCGTGAGAACGTTGGGCGTGGAGATGTACGCGGTCCCCCCGGGCGTCAGCAGGTCATGGAGGTGACCGAGGACCGTGCCGGGGTCCTCGACGTGCTCGATCGTCTGCAGAAACACGACCGCCTCGCAGGAGCCCTGATCGCCGTAACTCTCGATCGGGGCGCGCTCGAAGCGCAGGTTCGGGCGCCGGTAGCGCAGCCGCGCGTGCTCATGGGCCTCGGGGTTGGCGTCGATGCCCACCACGCAAGCCGCACTATGGGCCAGCACATCGGACCCGTAGCCCTCGCCGCAGGCCATGTCAAGTACCCGCAACCCGTCCACCCGCGCAGCGATCCACTCGTACACCGCGAGATGGCGGCGATACCAGTAATTCTCCGCGGGAACGTCTGGCAGGGTGCGCTCGCCCGTAAGCTGGAGCGGGGGAACACCCGGCGGCTGATTTTGTTGGTTGTAGGCCTCCGTCGGCATCCAGATCAGACGTCCGCCGCCAGACATCGGGTGGCGAGCCGGGACAGGGTAGAGTGCCGCGGGTCATGGTGGTGGTGCGGAGCGCGGCGGAGATTCGCGACGTCAACACCCGCTATCACGACGGGGCTGCAGCCACCTACGATGCCAAGTGGGGCATCGACTTCGGACCGGTCGGGCAGGCACAGGTGCTCAGCAAGGTTCGCAAGGCACTCGGTGGACGGCCGCAGGGCTATCCGCAGTCGCTCGAGATCGGCGCTGGGACCGGTTACTTCAGCCTCAACCTGCTGCGTGCCGGAGTGGTGCGGGAGGCCACCTGCACTGACATCTCTGAAGGCATGGTGGCGATGCTGGCCGAGAACGCGACGCAGCTCGGTCTGAATGTGAGAGCGATGCGGGCCGACGCTGAGTCACTGCCGTTCGAGGGCGCCAGCTTCGACCTCGTCCTGGGCCACGCGGTGCTCCATCACCTGCCCGACCTGGCGCGCGCGTTTGCCGAATTTCATCGTGTACTGCGCCCCGGAGGCAGGATCGTGTTTGCCGGGGAGCCGTCGCTGATCGGAGACCGCCTGGCTTCGATCCCCAAGCGCAGCGCCGCGGCCGTGGCGCCCCTGTGGAGGGCGCTTCTGCGGGCGGATGTCGCCTCGATCGACAAATCGGATGGACAGCTGGAAAGCTCGGTCGATATCCACGCGTTCACTCCGGGCACGCTCACCACCTACGCACGCGCGGCGGGCTTCGAGGAGGTTGCGGTGGGCGGTGAGGAACTGCTCGCGAACTGGTTCGGGTGGTTCAACCGCGCGCTCGAGGCGACCGCCGACCCCGACGCCGTGCCCATGCTCTGGCGACACTACGCGCACGGCGGGTATCTGCTGCTGCAGCGACTGGACGGCCGCGTACTGGAGCCGCGCCTGCCGCCGGCGATCTTTTACAACCTGCTGCTGACCGCGCGCAAGCGATGAGACGGGCCCACGTCCACGTGCCCGGCATCGGGCGTGTGGATCCGAATAAGGACCTTCCCGACGCATAAACTCCACACGGATGCCCGATGGGCCCGTCCGGGAATTCCCCCTCTTCTTGCTGCCGACCGTCGCGCTTCCGGGCGAGCTCATTCCGCTGCACGTCTTCGAGGAGCGCTACAAGACGATGGTGCAGGAGTGTCTCGAGGGCGAGCAGCAATTCGGGATCCTTTGGCTCTCAGACGACGGGCTGCGCGAGGTCGGCTGCGCGGTGCACATCGAGAAGTTGCTGGAGCGCCACGACGATGGGCGCATGAACGTGCTCGTGCGCGGGACCCGTCCATTCCGGGTCCTCGAGCGCCAGTCGCACCTGGCGTATCCCGCCGGAGTCGTTGAGTTCGTGCAGGACCGCTCCGAGGATCCCGATCAGGGCCTGCTCGAGGGCGCCCACGAGGCGTATGCCGAGCTCGTGCAGCGCGCCACAGACCGCACGCCTGAGGAATCCGAGCTGCGCGACATGAGCGCGTACGCCATGGCGGCGACGGTCGACTTTGGGCTCGACGCCAAACAGGGATTACTCGACCTGCGCTCGGAGAAGGCCCGGCTGCGGCTTGTCACGCGCCTGTTCCGAGCGGCCATGAAGCGACTCGACCTGGTCGACCGCGCCCAGGAGCGGGCGCGCTCGAACGGCAAGGTCAAGTTCCGCTAGCCGGAACCGTTTGCCCCGCTGCAGGGGCCCTGCGCGAGTTGCACCGCGATCAGTTCGAGCTGGGCCAGTTCGGGGTGACTGTGCGCGGCGGTGTCGGGAAAGACGATCGTGCCTCCCTGGAGCTTGACCCGATACAGGTAGACCGAGTTGCGGCTCGGAGCGATCCGGAGATGATGGCGTGCGTCCCGATCGAGTCGTCCGGTCAGGTTGCGCGCCTGCAGCAACAGCTTGTCCGGTACCTGTTTGGTTCGAGCACCGTTGCACCGAACCGTGCCTCCGCTGTTGACCAGCAGAGTCTCCTTGGATCCGCCTCCGGTCCGCGTCAGCAAGAACAGGTCTCCCTGCTGAACCTCAAACCCGCACCCGGCGGCCGCACAGGCGGCCAATATGAGCGCAGTCAGCGCGCGCAGGCGCATGTTTTGAGGCTACTCGCGCGCGGCGCTTGAGCGAGCGATTGCCCGGGACGGGTCCGGCCTCATCACTCGTTTCCATCGACGACGATCGCGGCGCCGCCGCGACGGGGGTCCCCGGCCCCGCCGAAGCGCCCATCGGGCTCGCGCGCCACCGCCTGTACGCCCCCGAAGAACAGGTTGCGCTCGCCAAAGCGGCCGATCGCGCGCCCGGCGGCCTCGAGCTTTTTGGTCTCGATTCCCGGCTCCGCGTAGACCACGCCGTCCTCGAAGTGCACCCGAGGTGATTGCACCGCCTCCCGCACCGGGAGGCGGTCGTCGATCACGCGCAAGATCGTCTGCAGAATCGCCGAACGGATGCGGTTCGAACCGGCACTGCCGAGGGCGAGTTCCGGTTCTGAGTCGCGCAGGACGACCGTCGGCGCCATCATGCTGGGCAGCCGCCGGCCCGGCGGGTGCCGGTGGAATCCGAGCGGGTTGAGGTCCTGCTCACCAAGCATGTTGTTGAGGTGAATGCCCGTGCCGGGCACAACGATTCCCGAGCACGAGCCGTTCGAACAGGTCACCGAGCAAGCCCAGCCGCCTGCATCGAGGACCGCGATGTGCGTGGTCGAACCCAAAGGCGGGGGCGAAAGGCGCCCGAGGAACTGCCGTACGAACTCCGGATCGGAGAGCCCTTCGAGGAACTCGGGGGTGCGCTCCGACTGGGTCCGCTCCATCGCCGCAATGATCCGGTCGGTGTCGGGTGGGCCGGGGATCGTGTCCAGCCAGCCGAGCGCGTGGGCGATCAGGATGCCGCCGGCGGAAGGGGGTGGGTTCGTCATCACGGTCCGCGCGCGGTAGGAGATGTGAACCGGCTCCCTCGGGACGACCGCGTACTGCTCGAGATCGCCCGCAGTCAAGGTGCCGCCGTGCGAGCTGACCCAGGAGACCGTCGCGTGCGCGATCTCGCCCGTGTAGAACGGAGCGGCGCCCTGCGCCGCCAGCAGCTCGAGCGTGTCGGCGAGCTCAGGCTGTCGGACGAGCTCGCCCTCTTGTGGAACCCTGCCCTCCGGCGCGAACAGCGCAGCGCATTCGGGGGTTGCGGTGACGATGTCCCTGAGGATCGCGAACACGTAGGCCTGCTGGCGAGTGAGCGCGACCCCGTCGCGGGCCAACCTGGCGGCAGGTACGACCAGCTCGGAGAGCGGTATGCGGCCGAACCGTGTACAAGCCTCCGCTATGCCCGCCGGAACCCCGTAGGTCCCAACCGACGCGGCACCGATGTTGAACACTTGGATCGCGTCACCGAACGAGACCGTGATCGGGCGCAGCTCGGCGCGGCTGGAAGGATCAATTCCCCTCCCAGGGGCCTCGACGAAGAAGTCGAGCAGCACCGGATCCTGTTCAGGCGCGACGACGAGCATGTATCCCCCCGCGCCGAGCCCGGTCAGCAACGGCTCACAGACAAAGGAGGCCACCATCGCCCCCAGCGCGGCGTCGACCGCGTTGCCGCCACGGCGCAGGACCTCGGCTCCGACTCGGGCGGTCTCAGGATGACCGGCGGCGATGACGCCGAGCTGCGAGCTCAAGGACCGTCAGCGCCGCGGAATGAATTCCGGCACGTCCAGCGGCTCGGTGATCGAGCCGGAATCGCCGCCCCGGCGGCTGAAGGCAGGCTCGCGGGCGCGGCTGATGCGCGGCTCGCCCTGCGGTTCGCGCACATCGGTCGGGCCGATTCGTCCCATCCAGGCGGGCTCCCTTCCGGCGTCGCGCGATGAGCGCCCACCGAAGCCGGTCGCCACAACGGTGACCCAAACCTGCTCTGAGATCTTCTCGTCGACCATCGCGCCGAAGATGATGTTCGCTTCGGGATGCGCCGCGTCGGAGACCGCGCGAGCAGCTTCGTTGACCTCCCACAGCGAGAGGTCGAGGCCACCGGTGATCGATAGCAGAATGGAGCGGGCGCCCTCCATGCTTGTTTCGAGCAAGGGAGATGAGACCGCCTTCGCCGCTGCGTCAATCGAGCGGTTCTCCCCGGTGCCCATGCCAATACCGAGCAGTGCGGTACCCGCTCCCGCCATGATCGTCCGGACGTCGGCGAAGTCGAGATTGATCAGACCTGGCAGCGTGACCAGATCCGATACGCCCTGGACGCCCTGACGAAGGACGTCGTCGGCGACCCGGAAGGCGTCGACCATCGAGGTGTTGCGGTCAAGGATCGTCAGCAGCTTGTTATTGGGCACCACGATCAGAGTGTCGACCTCGTCGCCGAGAGCCCGGATCCCGACCTCGGCCTGGTCGCGCCGCCGCGACCCCTCGAACTGAAACGGCCGCGTCACAATCCCCACGGTCAATGCCCCGACCTCGCGGGCGATCTGGGCGATGATCGGAGCCGCGCCGGTTCCCGTGCCTCCTCCTGCGCCGGCCGCGATGAAGATCATGTCCGATCCGCGCAGAAGCGCTTTGATGCGGTCGTACTCCTCGCGCGCAGCGAGCCGGCCCAGCTCCGGATCAGACCCGGAGCCAAGACCGCGGGTGACGCTGCCGCCGATGTGCAGAGTGTCGTGTGCGGCGGATGTCTGCAGCGACTGAAGGTCGGTGTTGATCGCGAGGAACTCGACCCCCTCGATCTCGGCCTCGACCATCCTGTTGATGGCATTGACGCCCGCGCCGCCTACGCCGACCACGCGGATGACGGGCTTGCCGGCAGACCGCTCGGTGGCGAGGCTCGGCGCCGCATAGGCCGACGTCGCACGCTGCGGTCTGGCGAATACATCCAGCTCCTCCGGCGACTGGCCCGAGTTGTCGACAAGGCTTTGAGGTATGTCGGCCGCGAAGGCATGGCGCAAGCGCTCGCGCGGCGTGGGCACCTGCGGCTCCGGCTCAGGCTCGGAGGCGGGCTGTTCGGGGACGGGCTCCGATTGCTTGCGGGCCTTCTGGCGCTGGGCGGACGCGGCCTGCCGGGGCTTTGCGCGCTTCTCGGACTCTTCCTCCTCGGGCAGGTCCTCGCTTGTCTTGCGAAACAGAGCCGCGAGTGGACCCTCGCGCATGCTCGCGCGCTTAGGTGTTGGCATGTGAGAGGACCTCCTTCGCGAGCTGCCTGTAGGCGTGGGCGGCCAGACCGTCCGGATCGTACTTCAGGACCGACATACCCTTCACGGGCGCCTCGGCGAACCGAATCGTCTTGCGGATTCGCGAAGCGAAGACGCGTTCGCCAAAGTTCTCCTCCAGCAACTCGATTGCCTCCTTGGCGTGAAGGGTGCGTGTGTCCACGAGCGTAGGCAGGATGCCCTCGATGTCGACGTCCGGGTTGAGGTTCTCCCGGATCATGGCGAGCGTGTTCTGCAGCTGGATCAGACCCCGCATGGACAGATACTCGCATTGGACGGGGACGATCACCTTGTGGGCGGCCGTCAGCGCGTTGATCGTGAGCAGGCCGAGGCTGGGTGGAGTGTCGATAAAGACGAAGTCATAGTCGGATTTGACGTCGACAAGGGCCTTCTCCAGAGAGCGTTCGCGACCGATCATCGTCGACATCGCGATCTCGGCCCCGGCCAGGTCGATCGACGCGCACGCCACATCAACCTCGCGATGGTGGATGACCTCGCGAATCGGCATGTGGTGCACGAGCACGTCGTACATCGAGCGCTCGAGAGTGTCCGGGTCGATGCCCTGCGACATAGTGAGATTCCCCTGTGGATCCATGTCGATGCACAAGACCCTGTGACCTTCCTCGGCGAACGCCACCGCAAGATTGAGCGTCGTCGTGGTCTTGGCGACGCCACCCTTCTGGTTTGCGAACACGATCACTTTGCAGCTGGTCGACACTCGCTGCTCCCGTCGGTCGGGGAACTCCATACGCGGTGAGTATTCGCAGGAGATATGGGAAATCCTCCGCCCCTGACCATGTGTAAGCCGGCTCGCATGCGAGCCGGCTCCGGCCAGAACATGTTCTGGCCGGCCGGTCGGCGCATGCGCCGACCGGAAATTCGTATTGACTATCTGCCGCCATGTCCGGATTGTTCGATCGTCGCCTGATCTTCGTCACCGGTAAAGGTGGCGTCGGTAAGTCCACCGTCGCGATCATGCTGGGGCTGGTGGCCGCCCGGCGCGGCCTACGTACGATCGTGGCCGAGCTGCACAGCCAGGAACATGTGCAGGACAGCTTCGCGCGCCATGGCGCGCGCTTTGAAGAGCTCGAGCTCGCTCCGGGCCTCTTCACGATCTCGATCGAGGCCGAGCGAGCGATGGACGAATACATGCAGGTGAAAGCCGGGCCGCTCGGTCATGCCGTTTCGTCCAGCCGCGTTTTCCAAGCCCTGGCTATGGCCACGCCCGGGATGCGCGAGTTGCTCAGCATGGGCAAGGTTTGGGAGCTGGCCCAGCTTCAGCGCCGTACCCGCGGCGCGGCGCCGTATGACCTCGTCATCGTCGATGCTCCCGCGACCGGGCACGGGGTGGGCATTCTGCGAACCCCCAAGACGTTTGCAGACATTGCCCGTGTGGGTCCGATCGCCCACCAGGGACGCCAGATCGCAGCGATGATTTATGATCGCCGGCTCACCGCGGTAGTGGCAGTCGCCACGCCTGAGGAGATTCCTGTCAACGAGACCCTGTCACTACGCGAGTCGCTCGCGCATGAGAACCTCGCGCTCGAACTCGTCATCGTCAACGGGGTGTATCCGGCCAGATTTGGCGACGATGAGGTTGGCTCGCTCGAGCACGCGTTCGAGCGTTCCGAGGACGCACTTGCCCGCGCCGCGGTACGAGCCGCCCTGTCAGAGCATGTGCGCGTCGAGACCCAGCGCACCCAGCTGGACCGCTTGCGCGCCGGGTTGAACCTGGACGGCCGGGTCGCGGAGCTGCCGTTCGTCTTCAGCGAGAATCTCGACCGGCCCGAGCTCGAGCGATTGGCAGATCAGCTCGAGGTTCAACTGTGAAGCGGCCTGGAAACGCTCCCGGGGCCGGTCCGTGAGCGTCACGCGGCTGCTTGCCGGAAAGCGAGTATGCGTATGTGGAGGATCGGGCGGCGTAGGTAAGACGACCGTCTCGGCCGCGGTCGCCCTGGGGATGGCCGCGGAGGGGGCAAAGGTGGCCGTCGTCACCATCGATCCGGCAAAGCGGCTGGCCAACGCCCTCGGATTGCGTGAACTCGACAATGAGCCGCGCAGGGTCACGCCCGAGGTGCTTTCAGGCAATGGAGCGCGAGTGCCGGGCGAGGTGTGGGCGATGATGCTCGACCCCAAACGCACGTTCGACGAGTTGATCGATCGCGTAGCTTCGGACCCATCCAGGGCGCGCGAGATCAAGGCCAACCGCATCTACCGCGAGCTCTCGACCGCGGTCTCGGGCTCACAGGAATTTACGGCCATCGCAAAGCTATACGAACTTGATCAAGGGCAGGATTTCGACCTGCTCGTGCTCGACACGCCCCCCTCCCGAAACGCACTGGACTTCCTGTATGCGCCCCGGCGACTGACCGCCTTCTTGGACGGACGGGCGCTGAAGACGTTCGTAAGGCCGACTGGCCTCGGGATGCGCACACTCGGGCGGGGCGCCGCCCCCTTGCTCGGCGGCCTGCGCCGCATCACGGGCGTCGACATGCTTTCGGACCTCTCGGCATTCTTCGGCCTTCTTGGTGACACGACCGAGAGCTTCTCGCTGCGCGCGGCCAAGGTGCAGGAGATGCTCGCCGCGCCAACCACGGCGTTCTTGCTGGTCACCTCGGCTCAGCGAGAGCCGATCAAGGAGGCGATCTGGTTACGGCGCACGCTGGAGGAGATTGGAGTTCCATTCTCCGGAGTGGTCGTAAACCGAGTCCATCACGACATACTCGCCGGCCGCGAGCCGGATGAGCTTGACGCAACGCTGGCCGAGGAGCTCGGGCCGCAGCTCGCTCGGGCGGTTGCGCTGAATTTCCACGACTATCACGTACTCGCGCGGCGCGATGAGCGCAACATCGCGCGTCTTGAGCGCGAGCTCGACGGCAAGCCTTTGTTGCTGGTGCCCTACCTCGACGACGACGTCCATGACCTCGAGGGGCTGTGGCGTGTGCACCGCTACCTGTTCTCCGGCGATCAGGAGCGGGCGCAGTTGATCGCCGAGGTTGTTGCGTGACCAACCCGCGACGAGTGTGGTGGCTCGCGGCGCTCGCCATCGTCGCCGCATGCTTGGGGCTCGTCGTGGCGTGTGGCGGGGGCGGTTCAACGCCCGCAAAGCCCAAGGCCCACGCGGAGATCAAGACCAACTTCCACCCTCCGCCTGAGCCCAGTCTGAGCGGGATCCACAAGATCCGCCACGTGGTGGTCATCATGCAGGAGAACCGCTCCTTCGACTCCTACTTCGGAACCTATCCGGGTGCCGACGGCATTCCCGGCCTCGCCGGCAACCCTGGCCAGGTGCCGTGCGTGCCCTACGGCCACGCGCGATTTGGGGCCGGCCGCCACAGGCATGGACGTCGTCCCAAACTGCATCTGAGTCAAAGGTGCCAGCGGCCCTTCCACGACCGCCGCGACGTGAACGTTGGCGGGCCACACAGCGCCGGCGCCTCCGTCGTGGACATCAACAACGGGCTCATGAACGGGTTCATAGCCGCCGCGCGCAAGAGCAAGCGCAACTGCGAGCAGAGCTTCAACCCGGCGTGCGGCGGGGCCAGCTCGAAAAAGCCCGACGTCATGGGCTACCACACCGGCGCCGACATTCCCAACTACTGGGCCTACGCCCACGACTTCGTGCTCCAAGACCACATGTTCGAGTCAAATGCGTCGTGGAGCCTGCCCTCGCACCTGTACATGGTCTCGGAGTGGTCGGCAAGGTGCGCCAACAGCGACCCCATGAGCTGCCGCAACAAGCTGGAGCGTCCCGGGAACCCGATCGGCTTTCCTCGGAACCACCCCCAGCACGCGCCGCCCGATTACGCGTGGACCGACCTGACCTATCTGATGCACAAGTACCACGTCCCCTGGCGGTATTACGTGCTCAAGGGGACAGAGCCCGACTGTGAGCTCAACAACGCAATCACGTGTGCGCCGGTGGCTCAGGGCGCGCGGACGCCGGGGATCTGGAACCCGCTGCCGTACTTCGAAGACGTTCATCAGGACGGTCAGCTCGGCGACATCCAGTCGCTCTCGCGGTTCTACACGGCGGCCCGCCAGGGGAACCTGCCCGCGGTCTCATGGATCGTGCCCAACGGGCACGTCTCAGAGCATCCACCGGGACTGATCAGCGCAGGCCAGACCTACGTCACGGGGCTGATCAACACCATCATGCGCAGCCCTGACTGGAAGTCGACCGCGATCTTCCTCGCCTGGGACGACTGGGGCGGGTTCTACGACAACGTCGAGCCGCCGCGTGTCGACCAGAACGGCTACGGCCTGCGCGTCCCCGCACTGGTGATCAGCCCCTTTGCCAGACGCGGCTATATCGACCACCAGACGCTCAGCTTCGACGCCTACGTGAAGTTCATCGAGGACGACTTCCTCAATGGCCAGCGGCTGGACCCCCGGACGGACGGACGGCCCGACCCCCGCCCCGACGTCCGCGAGGACGCCCCCCAGCTTGGCAACCTCATTCACGACTTCAACTTCCACCAGGCGCCTCGAGCTCCGATCCTCTTATCGGTGCACCCGAAGACGGATCTGAAGGAGCCCTTCCTCTACAAATTCCTGCACATCGGCTGATCGGAGGTCACGGATCGGCCGCGCCTGGGGCCGGATCGGCCGCGCCTGGGGCCGCAACAAAGCGGGGTGGCCGTACGGGCGGGCGCTGTATAGTCGCTGCCCGTGGGGCAGGCTAGATGAGGTGGGCGCGATTAGTCGCTTTGGTCGCGGTCGTGGCACTAGTGGCGGTCGCCGCCGGCGAGAGCTCGGCGCAAAGCGGCCACGTCGGCGCCCACCCCTCGGCGCCTCACCAGTCGGCTCCTTCTCCGATCACGAAGATCCGCCACATCGTGATCATCATGCAGGAGAACCGCTCCTACGATCACTACTTCGGTACCTACCGGGGCGCGGACGGGATTCCAGGCCTCGCCGGGCACCCAGGGCGCGTTCCCTGCATACCCGACCCCGAGCACCACAGGTGCGTGCGGCCATACCACGACCGGCGAAACCTCGACTACGGCGGTCCCCACAACGAGGCGGCCTCTGTGGCGGACGTCAACGGCGGCAAGATGAATGGTTTCATCGCCGAGCATGAGAAGGGACTGAGGGGCTGCAGGTGCCACATCCCCCCCGGCAGCGTGGTCGGTTACCACGATGGGAGGGACATCCCCAACTACTGGAAATATGCGCACAACTTCGTGCTGCAGGACCACATGTTCGAATCCGCCCGCTCACGGAGCCTGGTGTCGCACCTCTACCTCGTCTCGCTGTGGTCGGCCCATTGCACCCGGCACAACGATCCGTCCAGCTGTCGCAACGCGCTCGAGAATCCGGGAAACCCTGGCAAGTCGCCCTACGCATGGACGGACCTCACCTACCTGCTCTACAAGCACCACGTCAGCTGGCGGTATTACGTCTTCAAGGGGACCGAGCCCGATTGCGAGTCCGACACGTCGCTCAAGTGCTCTCCGAGAACCCAGGGTCCCAGGACTCCCTCGTTCTGGAATCCGTTGCCCGCGTTCGACACCGTCCGCGACGACCACCAGGAGAGCAACATCCAGTCGCTCAACGGCTTCTTCGCCGACGTCTATAGGAACCGGCTGCCGTCCGTCTCGTGGATCGTGCCAAGCAGTCAGGTCTCAGACCATCCCGAGACGTCACTGGTGAGCACCGCGCAGACCTACGTCACGGGGCTGATCAACACGATCATGGAGAGCTCGGTGTGGAAGTCGACCGCGATCTTTCTCGTCTGGGACGACTGGGGCGGCATGTACGACCACGTGCGCCCTCCTCACGTCGATCAAAACGGCTACGGGCTGCGGGTGCCGGGGCTCTTGATCAGCCCGTACGCGAAGCGCGGCTTCGTCGACCACCAGCCGCTCAGCTTCGACGCCTACGCCAAGTTCATCGAGGCGGACTTCCTTGGCAATCAGCGCCTCAATCCAAAAACGGATGGGCGACCCGATCCCCGCCCCGACGTGCGCGAGAACGCCCCCCAGCTTGGTGCTCTGATCAAGGAATTCGACTTCTCTCAGGCACCGCGCAAACCCATGCTCTTGCCGGTCCACCCAAAGACCGACCTGATCAGCCGGTAGCGGCTAGCTCCTCGGTGGGTTGATCTGAAGGCGCCTGGCTCGCCGGGGCCGGCACGGGCGGGACAACGGCTGCCGTACCTGCCTGCACGAGCAGCTGATCGGCGAGCGCGGAGACGTCGCCTTCGAGGTGGCCACAGAGCATGTCGCGGAGCAGAGCTCGGACGTTTTCGCACAGCTCGGAGACGAGTTCCTCGGACTCTTGATCTGAGGGCGCCGTGCCAGACGCGACCTGTCGCTCCAATCGCTGTGCCTCCGCGATGCGCCCGCTGACGCGAGCACGGTGGTCGGGTGCGGCGCAGATCGCCGCGAGCCGATCGGCGAGCCGCCCCGCCCCGGGACCCTCGGGCTCGAGCAGCGCGCGTGCGGCGAGCAAGCAGTCTGTCAGCGCCTCGAAGGGCGTCGCGCGCTCGCCGGCCATCTCGAACCGCGCGAGGGCCCAGCCGAGTCTGCCGCTTGCCGTTGCGCGGGCAGCGATCAAGTTGAAAAAGCCCCGCAGTTCGTCCTCGTGTTCAGCGGGCAGCATCGTTCTGACACCCGGGTCGCCGCAGAACGGCAGGGCGAGGGGCCGCCAGCTGCCCGTGTCCACCTTCATCCAGGCGGTCGCGCCGAGCGCGTAGGCACCAGGCTCGAACAACCGCAGCGCGGTCACCACCCGTCGCACCTGCGACCGTACGAGGGCGATCGGGTCAGGCGCCCGGCGATCTCCGACGACAGTGAACACAACCAATACGCTCGCTTCTCCCTCGCCCCAAACGGCGTCGTAGGGAGCCTCCTCAAAGGTGTCGCCCCGCACGAGCGCGAGACCGTCTCCGAGCTCGACTTTTGTGGTGTAGCGGTCCAGTGCGAGGCCGAGCAGAGGCGCAACAGCTGTCGTGACGCAGCGACCGTGGTAGAGGGCACGCTCGAGTGCCGACAAGGCCGCCGAGAAATGTTCCCGCTCGAATTCAAACTGGCTGCGGTCATCGAAAACCGCCGCGATGAACTGCTCGAGCGCGATCTCTGCGCGCTCGCGCGGCCCGGAGGGAACTTCGCGCACGCCCCGCTGGCGCAGGTAGGCCCCGGTGGTATCAATCGCCTCCAGCGCACGGACCGCCGCGGCGTACGTCGGCAAGGCGCTGAGCAGCCCAAGGCGCTCGCCAATGAACTCCCCGCTTCGCGCGCGGTAGCAGTACAGCGGCGTCGGGCCTCCCGCCTTCTCGACCACCTCGAACGGAACCTCTGCGCCTTGAGCCCTAGAGGTCTCAAGCGCGGCGGAGACGTCTAGCGTGAACGCCTCCAGAGCCGAAGACAGGGTGCCGTTGCGCATGACAAAGACGTTTCGTCCTCGGCCGCGGCGCTCCTGCCCGAGCGGCCAACAGCTTGCCGTCAGCTTCTATCGGCGGGTTCGAGGTCAGCCGCAGGCGCGACGTCAGGCAGCCGCTACGACGGGCGCGCGTTCGTCTAGAACCGAGCGCTCATCCCCGGCGCAAAGCCATTCGCGACCGTAGGCGCGCATGTCTTCGATCAGCGGCACCAGGGCCTTGCCCTTCGCGGTCAGCGAGTACTCCACGCGCGGAGGGACTTCGGGAAAGGTCTGACGCTCCACGATCCCCTCTTCCTCGAGCGCCCTCAGGCGCAGGGAGAGAGTGCGCGGACTGATGCCCTGCAGCGAACGCTCGAGCTCACAAAAGCGGGAACGTCCATCGGCGAGATCGCGGATCACGAGCAGGGTCCATTTTCCGCATACGATCTCTGCCGTCCTGCACACGGGGCAATCGCTCGAAACCATCACGAAGCCAATTCTAGCGCAATGCTTCACGAACTGAAGTGAGTGCGAAGGTTTCCACCTCCGGACACTGCCCGCTCGAGCGTCCGGAGGTGGGATGCCTCGGGACGCTCTCGGCCCTCCGACGCGCTCCCGTTTGGCGCAGCGAGGCGCAGCATCGAGGCCTGAGACAGCGGTTACAGCTTTTTCACATCCCGGTTACGGCTCAGAAACACCGCGGGGCCACGGCGGGGTCAGGATCAGCCTCATGAAAAAGAAACTTATTCGCACAAGTACGGTGCTCTTTGCCGTCGCGGCGTCGCTGGGGCTGGCGGCGTGCGGTTCGAGCTCGAACAACTCCGGCAGTGGGGGCAGCAGCAACTCCTCGTCCTCCAGCAACCTCACCGGCGCTGGAAGCACCCTCGTCGCGCCGTTGTTGTCGCAATGGCAGCCCAAGTACGACGAGGAGCACGGCGTCGCGGTCACCTACGGCGCGATCGGCTCGGGCGGCGGAATCGAGCAGATCACCGCACGCACCGTCGACTTCGGGGCGAGCGACGCCCCGCTGACCTCGAGCCAGGCCTCGGCCTGCAAGGGCTGTGTTCAGATCCCATGGGCGCTCTCGGCGACCGCGATCGCCTACCACGTTCAGGGAGTCCCGACCGGCCTGAAGCTCACCGGCCCCATCCTCTCCGACATCTGGCTGGGGAAGATCAAGGCCTGGAATGACCCCGCCATCAAGAAGCTCAACCCGGGGGTCAACCTTCCCTCCACGAAGATCACTCCGGTGTACCGGACGGACGGCAGTGGCGACACGTATGCGTTCACCAACTACCTGTCGCACGTCAGCTCGGAGTGGAAGTCGAAGGTGGGCACCTCCACTCAGGTCCACTTCCCGGTCGGGCTCGGCGGCAAGGGCAATTCGGGAGTGGGCGGCGTGCTCACCTCGACCAATGGGTCAATCGCTTACGTCGCGCTCGCGTACGTGGTCTCGAACAAGTTCACCGACGCCGCGGTCCAGAACGCCGCGGGCAAGTTCGAGACGCCTGGAATCTCGAGCATCTCGGCCGCCGCCGCGACGGTGAAGTCGGTGCCCTCGGACAACGCCATCTCGATCGTGGACCCGCCTGCCTCGGCGTCGGGCGCCTACCCGATCTCGACCTTCACCTACGTGATAGTGCCGAAGAAGAGCCCGAAGGCAAGCGGGCTGAAGAAGTTCATCACCTGGGCACTCGGTTCAGAGGCCCAGGCTCTCGGCCCGAAGCTTGACTTCGCGCCGCTGCCGGCGAAGGTCGTGACCGCGGGCAAGAACACGCTCAACACGCTCGGCTAAGGGGGCGGCTGAGGCTGGGCCCCACCCAAGTGATCGGGCGAGGGATGGAGGACATCCCTCGCCCGAGGCAGTTCCGCGACGCGCTATCCGCGTGACCACCACATCTGACCGGCTCTGACAAGACCAACCTGATGTCCGTCTCAGCAGAACAGATTCCCCGGGGCCCACTGCTCGCAGGCCGCGAGAAGCTCTCCGATCGAATCGGAGACCCGCTTCTGCGCGCGCTGACTGGGCTCGCCGCACTCGTCGGCGTCGGCGTGCTCGTCTGGATTGCGTACACGCTGTTCGATCACGCCAGCCCGGCGATCTCCCGGTTTGGCCTTGGATTCATCGGCACGTCGGCCTGGGACCCCGTGCATCTGCACTTCGGCGCGGCGGACTTCATATTCGGGACGATCGTGAGCTCGTTCTTGGCGCTCCTCGTCGCCGCGCCGATGTCGATTGCCATCGCGGTGTTCCTCACCGAGCTGGCACCGCGGGTCGCGCGCCGTCCCACGCAGATTCTTGTCGAGCTGTTGGCGGCAATCCCGAGCGTCATCCTCGGGCTCTGGGGGATCATCGTGCTCGGACCCGTCCTCAGCAACCACATCGAGCCTGCGCTGCACAGCGTGCTCGGATGGATCCCCCTATTCAGCGGTACGCCCTCTCCCTACGGGATGCTCAGCGCCGCGATCATCCTCACGATCATGACGGTGCCGATCGTCACCTCGATCACGCGCGAGATCTTTGAAACGACGCCATCGGAGTTCAAGGAAGGCGCCTATGCGTTGGGAGCGACGAGGTGGGAGATGGTGCGGATGGTGGTGCTTCCTTATGCCGGCCCCGGAGTCGTCGGAGCCGTGATCCTCGGTCTGGGGCGCGCGCTCGGGGAGGCGATCGCCGTCACCCAGGTGATCGGCAATACCGCCGGAATCCACGCCTCGCTATTTCAGCCCTCCGGCACGCTCGCCGCGCAGATCGCCTCCGAGTACCAGGGCGCCACAACCAACCTGCAGATCGCGTCGCTCGTGTATCTGGCCGCGATCCTGCTGGTGATTACCTTGATCGCAAACGTCATGGCTCGGCTGATCGTGCGCCGCGTCAGCGCGGGGAGGGCGCAGTGGGCGCGATAAGTCCGGAGCGCTCGGCGCTGCTCGCGGTGCAGCCACGGGACCGTCGCCGCAGGGTGGTCAACCGGACGATGGAGGTGATCGCTTCGGTGGCGGCGTTGCTGGCCGTCGCAGTGCTGCTGCTCGTGATCGGATCGGTGGTCGTGAAGGGCATCGGGGCGATCAGCTTTTCGTTCATCACCCAGAACCCGGCGCCGTTCGGCCAACCCGGAGGCGGCATCGCCAACTCGATCGTCGGCACCATCGAGCTGGTGGGGATCGCGAGCTTGATCGCGATCCCGATCGGGATTCTGATCGGCATCTACACGGCCGAGTTCGCACCGCCGTTCATCGGAAACTCGGTCCGCTTCGCACTCGACATCCTCAACGGGGTGCCGACGATCATCACCGGGGTGTT
>Ga0070741_10007714_pt1 | contig 22068 bp, 16 predicted proteins | sample Coa_R1_4_FD_66440 | JGI IMG/M metagenome (GOLD analysis project Ga0070741, IMG submission 66440) | Surface soil microbial communities from Centralia Pennsylvania, which are recovering from an underground coalmine fire - Coalmine... | ecosystem: Environmental > Terrestrial > Soil > Unclassified ... | reverse complement strand
CAACGAGCAGAACGCGACACTTCTTTTTAAGAGCGCGCGAAATTCCGGATCGAACCAAAATGCACTTTCGGTGGCAGTGGTCGAAGGCCAGGCGGGAGTGGCCAAAGCGTTCCGCATCGGGGCAAACCTTGTCTTAACCAAGCCGATCAATATCGAGCAGTCCAAGGGCACCCTGCGCGTAGCTCGCGGACTTCTGCGGAAGGCCGAAGCTGGCAAGCCTACAGCAGTGGAGCCAGCAACGCGTCCGCCACAGACTTCCGCAAATGTGACTGCATCAATCGCTCCGGTACCATTTCCCGTTCCAAGCTCGACGGCTCAGCCAGCCATGTCAGCCAGCGCACCCACATTTGAGATCGATGAAGAACCAGAGCCAAAGCCCGAACCGGCCGAGGCTGCGTTGCTCGATTCCATGCCCGATCCGACGGCACGCGCGCCTAGACCCGCGGCACCGGCGATGGAAACGCAGGCGCCTTGGCCTACAGGTTCGCGAATTTCTGAGCCAATGGCCAACGCGCTCCGGAGCGCGAGTGAAGCAACGGCAAAGAGCGCAGTGGAGACACCCGCGGCGACACCAAGTGCGACAGATACCGGGAAGTTCAAGAACCTGAGCTTCGGATCGAAGCCCGGTACCGGCGCAGCTGCAGCTCCCGCGCCAGCGAAAGAGTCAGCAGTCACGAGTTCTCCCGTTGCGCCAGCGCCGAGAAAACCAAGAGTCTCTCCTTTCACACAACCTGAAGCAGAGGAGTCGCACGATCCCGGCACAAAGCAGGATGAAGTGGCCGGAAAGAGTGCGAGTAAGAGCAAACTTCCGGTAATTGCAATCGCGGCGGTTGTGCTGGTAGCAGCCGGTTACTTCGGTTGGACTAAGATGCACAACCAGGCTTCGGCTCCCGCAGCTTCTGTGACCAGTCCTGCGACTGTGGTACCAAGCCAAGTGGCCCCCCAAGCGCCGACCCCACAGACGCAGCCTGCCAGCGCAGCGTTAACTGCTGACACAGTGCAGCACGCGGCATCTTCCACCGCAAAACCATCCGCGGGAAAGCCGATCCAGGACGAAGAGCCGGACGTCATTACCATCACACCGGCGACTCACAATCCGCCGCCGGTCGTGAAAGCTACGCCCGTGCAAGCCGAAGCTTCAGCCGAGCCAATACCGTCAATGCCAGGAGCTATCGGCATTCCGACCAGCTCCGACAACAAGCAAATCGCGGGAATTGTAGCCAGCACGCCGACCAGCATGCCAAGGTCTACGCCGCAGACGTTGAGGATTTCGCAAGGCGTGTCGCAAGGACTGGTGATCAAGAAGGTTCAGCCGCAGTATCCGCAAGCGGCACAGCAGATGCGAATCCAGGGCGCGGTACAACTCGAAGCGACCATCAGTAAGACTGGCGACATCACGAACCTTAAGGTCGTGAGTGGCGATCCCATTCTGGCGCGGGCTGCCACCGATGCCGTGCGCAAGTGGAAATACAACCCATATTTCCTCAACGGTGAACCGGTTGAAATTCAGACGGGTATCACCGTCAACTTCAAGCTCCCGTAAACGCGAAACAGGCAACTTAACTAACGAGACGCGCGGGGCCTCATGCCCCGCGCTTGTTGCTTTACGTCAAAATGTCGCGTTCTCCCTCACGTTATAATCAAAAGATGCCCACCCGCTGAAATTCGCTTCTGTGAGCGGTTCGCTTGTGCTGAGCTCCGCTTTGTTGGTGAGAGAGTTGCGTTTGTTGGGCTAGTAGCTAAAGGCTGTTTTCATGGATTTCAAACTCGTCAGCGATTACAAACCACGTGGCGATCAGGGCAAGGCCATTGAATCGCTGGTTCGAGGTGTCTTCGATCGCGAGCAGCATCAGGTTCTGCTCGGTGTCACCGGCTCCGGCAAGACCTACACCATGGCCAAAGTGATCGAGCAGGTGAACCGCCCGGCGCTGGTCCTGGCCCACAACAAAACGCTGGCCGCCCAGCTCTATCATGAGTTCAAGAGCTTCTTCCCCCACAACGCGGTGGAATACTTCGTTTCCTATTATGACTACTACCAGCCGGAAGCTTACGTTCCTGCCGCCGATCTTTACATCGAAAAAGAAGCCACTATCAACGATGAGCTGGATAAGCTGCGCCTGTCCGCCACACGTTCGCTGTTCGAACGGCGCGATTGCCTGATTGTCGCCTCGGTCAGCTGCATCTACGGCCTGGGATCCCCGGAAGCGTACTACGGCATGCTGCTGTTCCTCGAAAAGGGTCAGAAGATCAAACGCGAGGACATTACCCGCAAACTGGTGGAGATCCTTTACGAGCGCACCGACGCGGAACTGCGCCGCGGCACGTTCCGGGTGCGCGGCGACGTGATTGAAATCTTTCCCACATACGATGACATGGCGTACCGCGTGGAGCTTTGGGGAGATGAGATTGAGTCGCTCTCACAAATCGATCCGCTGTTTGGGACGGTCAAGCAGAAGTACATGCGCCTGCCGATCTATCCCAAGACGCACTATGTGATGAAGCCGGAAACCAAGGCCAGCGCGGTTCAATCGATCAAAAACGAACTGGCGTGGTGGGAAGCCGAACTCGAAAAGCAGGGCCGGGTAGTCGAGGCGCAGCGCGTACATCAGCGCACCATGTTCGACCTGGAGATGATCAAGTCGGTCGGCTACTGTCATGGAATCGAGAACTACTCGCGCCACTTTACGGGACGTTTGCCCGGCGAACCTCCGCCCACGCTGCTTGATTACTTTTCGCGCGATTATGTGATGTTCATCGACGAGTCGCACCAGACCATCCCGCAACTGCACGGGATGTATCACGGCGACCGCTCGCGCAAGGAGACGCTGGTTGAATACGGCTTCCGCCTTCCTTCGGCGCTCGATAACCGTCCGTTGACGTTCGAGGAATTCGAGCACCGCATGAATCAGATGATTTATGTATCGGCGACTCCCGGTCCATACGAACTGACTAAGTCGGCAGGAGTGGTGGTGGAGCAGATTATTCGCCCTACTGGCCTTGTAGATCCTCCGGTTGAGGTGCGTCCGGTCAAGGGGCAGATCGACGACTTGCTGCATGAGATCCGCGATCGAGTGGCGCGCGGTGAACGGGTGCTGGTGACTACTCTGACCAAGCGTATGGCCGAGGATCTCGCCGAATACTACAGTGAAGTCGGCGTGAAGTGCCGCTACATGCATTCCGAAATTGAAACGTTGGAGCGGGTCAAAATTCTGCGCGACCTGCGCAAAGGCGAATTTGATGTCCTGATTGGCATCAATCTGCTGCGCGAAGGCCTGGATTTGCCCGAGGTGTCGCTGGTTGCGGTGCTCGATGCCGATAAAGAAGGCTTTCTGCGCTCGAGCGGTTCACTGATTCAGACGGTCGGCCGATGCGCCCGCAACCTGAACGGAAGGGCCATCCTGTACGCTGACCGGATGACTGATTCGATGAAGAAGGCGATGGACGAGACTGACCGCCGGCGCGCCATTCAGCAGGCATATAACGAAGCGAACGGCATCACGCCCGAGTCCATTGTGAGGCCGTTGGAGATGTCGCTCGCCAGCATTATCCAAGCCGATTACGCCGATCTGGCAGGTCCCGAAGCGGAAGGCGTTCCCGAGTTCAAGACTCAGGAAGAACTCGATGCCTTCATTGCCAAGCTCGAAGCGGAAATGCGCGAAGCTGCGAAACGATTTGAGTTCGAGAAAGCGGCGAAACTGCGCGACACCATCAAAGATTTGCGGACCAAGGAATTCCTGTTTGCGTAGATAGCGGGTTAGTGAGCGCCTGCGGCGGTGGAACTCGCCCGAGTTCGCATCCCGGAATGCTGATCTACAGCCTTGAGTTCTTTTTCGATCGACGTAAAGCGCTGAAGAATTTCGTGCATGCGGATGGCCATGTTGCGGACTGTTTCCACCTGCGACCGTGCGCCAGCCGACAGCGAGCCCGGTTCCAACAGCAGCAATTCAGAATTCCCTAACACGGACGTGAGCGCATTATTGAGGGTATGCCGCATCTCGAGCATGTATTTGCCCAGAGTGGCATCGCACTGCAACTTGGCCTGACTCTGCTCGGCGCGATCAGCGCGGGCTAATGCGGCAGATCGCTGGAGCATCTCCGACGCCACAACAACCAGGATATCGAGCCACCCTTCGTTCTCCGGGAGAAAGACCGCTCGGAAGCAGCTATCCTGAAGCGCGGCTGAAACCGCTCCTCCCACTACAATGACCGGCTTTGATGTGGGCCTGAGAAAATCCAGCAGGCCGGCGAGGTCTGCGTGGTCGATCGGCCCCACGATCGCCAGATCAAAATCTTCCGCTGCGGTTCCATGACACACGTCCGGTTTTGTGACCGTGAAAGCAGGCGCATGCCGGCGACTCTCCCAACGGGCCGTAACGGCCTTCGAGAACTCCGCACTCTCGCAAATCAGAAGTACCGTGGGCTGGTTGACCATTGGTATTCCAGTCAAGCATCGGAGAACTAGGTCGTTTCCTGTGACCCGCTGCCGTTGTCAGGGTCCCACCCGGGCGCGCTACAGACGTCGAACTCGGCATGTCCTTCTGAGCTGCCTGAAGAACTCGCGCCCGCAGCCGCTGCATTCGCGCGCACAGCAGTTCCACCCGCCGTTTTCGCTAAAGCGGTGTCCACCGCGGAGCGCAGGTCCACCAAAATTTTCAGCGGCTGTCCCGACGAGTACTCCGCGTGAAACATCACCTTCCATGATTGACAGATCATGCGCAGTCTCGCGGTCGGTTCTTCCGCAGAAAACTGCGCGCGCCGGCAGTCCAGGGTGTGAACGCCACGGGTCTCAAGTTCCCTTAAGCCGTCAATGATCATGTTCAGGTCTTGATGCATCAGCCGAAAGAAAACGCGCCGCATCAGAAAACTGAACCGGGTGAATGCGATCATCGCAGCCGGTTGAAAGTAATTTTCGGCGGCGCCAGATTTGATCTGTCTCCCTTTATCCAAAGCCCCGCTTTGCAGCAGTTCGCTGAGGCTGCCGCACGCCTTGGCCGAGTTCAATACGTCCTCGAGCCCGCTCAGCCATTCAGGAACAGTGATGTCGGCGGCCCCCAGTACCGGCTCCAGTACTTGAGCCACGTATGCCTGATCAACATCTGTGTCATCCAGGCGCGAAGGCGCACAATGAGAGAAGAATTGGACCAGGAGAAAGTCTACTTTGTCGCGATACTCGCCACCGCTCTGCGCATTGCGCAAGTGGTGCTCGAGAAGGGTTTGCAGGTCCTGATCACTGACCAGGGTTGTCGTCTGCAGAAACTGCCGCAGCTGATGAACGGCGATACGCTGGTCCAGATCGGCAAACCACTGGCGCGCCGCTTGCATTGACCCCGCGTCAGGTATATCGGCATTCTCATCCAGCGCCGCGCAAGGCGGCACATCAATCACAAACTCCCGATTAAGAGCCGAGTAGATTGGATACAGCGAGCGAGCATCTTTCCACTCGCGCGTAGGGTTTGCAGCAAGAGTGTTCATGGTTTCACGATCCAGTTTGTCACTCGTTCCGTAAATCGTGCGGCAACAGCGGTACTGCCGGGCTCGTATTGCAACGCAACTACACAGGCTTCCACGTTGAGGGTCCCGTCCGAATTCTGCACCCGCACCTTGTCGGCGAACTCCAGTGGCATGCGCGAAGCAAACAGGACTTCGCGCGGCGTCCCGAATTCGATGACCGTGGTTTCGGTCACTTCCTCGCCAGGTATACGCGTTAGCCGTACAGGGATTCGCACCGGCGTCGCGTCCGGAAAAAAGCGTGCCAGTTTGGCGGTCGAGCTTTCTGCGGGATAGCGCGCGCGTGCAGTACCGGGTTGCGACACGTTGAACCTCGAAAAAATGCGGCCTGAGTTTCCGGGTATGCCGGTTAGCAATGACCCCGATACCCAGACCGCATCTGCCCCAATAATGTTGCACGAAGCAAGCCAAAGTGTCGCAGATGTGATTCCAGATAAGTATCTGAAGAAATTATGGTTACGCCGTTAGCAAGGTTTGCTTCAGGGCTTTAGAAGGGGGATATCATCTCACGATGAGACAAATGTCACATTGTGAGACACGGCTGGCAGGTTGCCACTACTGCAGCGCCGACGCCTGTGATGGCCCCATGTGGGGCCGGACGGCTATGTTGTATCGCTTCAGCTTGCGATACAGCGTGGCGCGGCTGATTCCTAGCATCTTGCCTGCCAGCACTTTGTCACCCTTTACTTGTTCAAACACGCGCTGAATGGTGGCACGCTCAATGTCTTCGAGATCCGTTGAAGAGAGACTTGTTGTTGTTGCTCCTGGCACTCCCTCCGATATCCCTGCGGCCGCGGAAGCAATGCCGGGCGGCAAGTCGCCGACATCAATGACCTTTTGATCGCCCAACGCGACTGCGCGTTCAATGCAATTTTCCAGTTCGCGTACGTTCCCTGGCCAGTCATATTGCAACAGGCATTTCATCGCGCCGCTGGTTATCTGTACTGCGAGAGCACTGGCATAGCGTTCGAGAAACCAATGCGCGAGCATAGGAATATCAGAGCGGCGCTCGCGCAGCGCCGGCAGATGCACGGTCACGACATTCAACCGGAAGTACAGATCTTTGCGGAACGTCCCCTGCCGGTACTCGGCGTCAAGATCCCGATTGGTGGCGGCAATCACACGGACATCCACTCTCACCCGCTGATTGCTGCCCACGGGCCGCACCTCTTTCTCCTGCAGGACGCGGAGCAACTTGGCTTGCATCTCCGGCGGCAATTCTCCGATTTCATCAAGAAAGATGGTGCCCCCGTTGGCGGTCTGAAACAGCCCCAGTTTTGATTTCAATGCACCGGTGAAGGCCCCCTTCTCGTATCCAAACAATTCGCTCTCGATGAGTGTGGGAACAAGCGAACCGCAGTCCACAGCGACGAACGGACGGTTCGCGAACGGGCCGCGAAAATGAATGGCGCGGGCGACCAGCTCCTTTCCCGTACCACTTTCACCGGTAATCAGCACGGGCGTCCGGGTGTCTTTCAGACGAGAGATCAGGCGCAGCACGTCCTGTATTTTCGCGGACGCGCCAACAATTCCGTGAAGGCCGGTTTCAGTGTCGACTCGTTCGCGCAAAAACTGATTTTCTTCGACGAGCCGCACCTTCTCCGCCATGCGCCGCAGGAACAGCCGCAATTCTTCCAGCGGTGTGAACGGCTTGCTGATGTAATCGTAGGCGCCGAGTTTCATTGCCTGGACGGCGGTTTCGACCGATCCATGACCAGTCATGACGGCAACCTCGGAGCGCGGCAGCATCTTTTTGACTCGCTCCAGGAATTCCAATCCCGTCATGTTCGGCATGACCATGTCGGTCAGGATCATGTGCGCGGGCTGCTCTTCGAGAAGCGCCAGAGCGGATTCGCCGCTGTCAGCTTCCATGCAGGCAAACCCTAACGCTTCACCCACGGTGACGCACAGCCGGCGGATGCTCTGCTCGTCGTCGACGATCAATAAACGAATACGTAAGTCTTCACTCACAGTGGTTTCCCCATGGTTTTTTCCACCACAGAAATGAACTGCTGTACGCGGAACGGCTTCTCTACGCACGGCGCCCCAGTTCTTCGCAATGTGGCGACCGTCTCTTCGTTGGCAATGTCTCCGGTGATAAACACGAGCCGCGAGGCGAGTTCAGGCCGGTTGCGTGCAATCCAGGCGTGAACATCCGCGCCGTCAACTCCGCCCGGGGTTCGCATATCGGAGACGACGCCCATAAACTCGCCGCTCTGCAGCAACTGGACCCCTTCTGCGCCGGACTCGCTGCACACAACCGCGTAGCCGCTGCGTTCGAGTGCGGCGCGCACGTACGCCATTACGGCGGGCTCGTCCTCAATGAGCAATACTGGCATGGCTGAGCGCTCGATCGATACTTCATTCATGGTGTACGACTCCACTCAGACCTCCGCTGGAGGCAGATTCGGTCGCGGCCGGGAGGCGCACCACGAAGCTGGCGCCTTGGCCGTCTGTGTTGTTGTGACAAACAATCTCGCCCGCGTGCTCGTGGACAATTCCATAACAAATGCTCAGCCCCAGGCCGGTTCCCTTCCCGACTTCCTTGGTCGTGAAAAATGGGTCGAAGATACGATCGGGATGGCTGATGCCATGTCCATTGTCCCGGAAGCTCACCTCGACCATGCTGCCTCGGCGCGCGGTCATGATCTCGATCCGTGCAGCGCGTCCGGTGTCGTGCACCGCGTCATAAGCATTGTTCAGAATGTTGAGAAACACCTGCTGCAACTGGTAAGGGTCACCGATCACATTTGGCAGCTGCTCATCAAGTTGCTCCACCACTTCGACTCCACGGCTGTGGAAGTCGTATGCGCGCAATTGCAGCGTGCGCCGCAGAATCGTATTCAACTGCACCGGCCTGCGTTGAGGCGGCATCTGCCGCGCGAAGCTGAGCAAATTTTGGACGATCTGCTTGGTGCGCTGCGCTTCCTGCAGAATCACCCGCAGGTCTTTACGTGCCGTTTCCGGCAATTCGGGGTTTTCCATCAGCAGATCGGCAAAACCCAGAATTGCGGTGAGTGGATTATTTACCTCGTGAGCCACGCCGGAAACCAGCTGTCCCACTGCTGCCAGCTTTTCCGCATGCAAGAGTTTGGCCTGTAACGAAGCTGAATCGGTGATATCAGCCATCACGACAACTATGCTGATGACGTTGCCGCCTTCATCGCGCATGGGACTGAGATTGATCGAAAATTGCCCACTCTGATTGTCTCCGCGCAACATCAGCAAGTCGAGATTGTTGATCTGGCTGCCGCCCAGAGTGATGGCGAAGGCCTCGGCGAACCTCGGACGGCCTGCCAGCGCAGCCAGGCTTTCCAGCTTTCTGCCGATTAAGTCTGATTGTTGATAGCCGAGGTCATACCAGCGGCGATTCACGTAGGTGATCAGCCCAGCCGTGTCAGCGACCGCGATCAGGTTTTGGGTATTGTCGAGAATCTTGCCCGAGAAATCCCGTTCCCGCTGCAACTCCGCCTGGTAACCCTTCAATCCGGTGATGTCCAACATCAGGCCGCGGTATTGCGCCACGTTGCCTTGTGTGTCCATCACCGCAAAAGCATTTATCAATACGTGAATGGCGAAACCGTCTTTACGGCGCAGCGTCTCCTCGTGGTTGCGCAGGCCACCATTGCGCCGCAAACTATCAATAAAGTACGTGCGCTGTTCGTTTGAATAAAAAATGTCTCTCGCGATGTTCGGGGCCAGCAGCTCTTCCCTGCTTTCATAGCCCAGCATGCGGACCAGCGCGTCGTTGACTTCGATAAAGCGGCCATCTTCGGTGGAAAAGAACAGCCCCTCCTGAATGTTGTCGAACAACTCGCGATAGCGGCGCTCGGCTTCCCGGCGATCAGTCACGTCCTTGAGGACATGGATGGTCTGCATGCCTTCGCCATTGGCGCCGTGTACTCGTGATGTGGAGACCAGGTAACTTCTCTCCAACACCGGATGCACAAACTCGCCCGTATCGCCGACCGTGCGGCAGAATGGACACCAGTGCAGTGGAACGTCGCCGCCAATCGCCAGAAGCGCCGACATGTTCAGCCCCACCAGTTCCTGCGGTGGTATGCCAATGAAATCAGCCAGCGAGCGGTTGACTCGGAGCACATTCTGCATCTCGTCATGGACAATAATGAAATCCGAGATGGCATCGAAAATGTCCATCCAATGGCGGTTGGCGCGGTCTAGGCGCGTGAACAGCCGGGCATTGTCTAATCCGACGGCGGCATGCCCCGCGATCGCTTGGAGCAATTGTTGATCATCATCGGATAGAGGCTTACCGCGGTCAGCGAGACACAACACACCGACCAGTTCGCCTGAGCCGCCGCTCAGACGCAGGAGCGTGCAATCTGTCCACTCCAGGGCCGCGGCCAAATCCGCTCCGAACAAATCAGTAGCGGTAGAGGAGACAATCGCATCGTGCGAGCGAGACAGCGCCTGTTCCAGTCCATGTGCCAGCCGCCGTCCTAACCCGCCGTCTTCTTTTATTCCTTCGGCGTATTGGAGTGCCACCGTCTCAAGAATTGCGTCTTTGTGCAGAGCCAACGCGCCGCTACGAGCGTCCAACATCTCCATTGCGCGGGCCACGAAGCTGGCAGCAAAGTCAGGCAGATGAACAACTGCGTTCAAGTGCAGCGCCAAATCCATCAGCGCTTCGGCGCGCCGGCGGTGCCGCTCGGACAAATGAAGGTTCCGCGTGGCCTGCAGCGCGACCGCCACCTGCGCCGCAAGTACTCTCGCGCGGCGGACGTCCTCCTTCGAAATTCCAGCCTGGTCGAACCGATTCAGTACCCCGAACATCCCGAGCACTTGACCCTCGGTCCCGAGTAGAGGCACCGCGAGCAGTTGCCGCACCTGGAATTCGGAGATGACTTCCAAATTCGCGTCCGGCAATTTGGCCGCATCGTCAGCGGAGAAGACTTCTTTGTTCAGCAGGGCACGGCTGGCGATTCCGTCTGGGAAGCGCAAGTCGACCAAAACGTTCTTGCCGTTGTCTGAGCCCCATCGGACATGAAAGGCGCCATCCTCTTCGAGCAATCCAATGAACGCACGAGCGAAGCCCAGGAAATCGGCCGCGCGTATGGAGAACTGCTGTAGAAAGCGGTCAAGATCGGAAATCGAGCCAAGCTCGGAGGAGATCTCCAGCAGTTGATGGAGTTCGTGGGCCTGCGCCCGCGCCGTTCCATACAGTTCTGCGTTCGCGATGGCGACCGCGCCAAAGCCCGCTACCGCAGCCACCAGCGATTTTTCTTCCGCGGTGAACGCACCAGCTTGTCGTGGATATACCAGCACGGCACCCTGGCAGCGCGATGTACGGAATGGCGCCGCAATTAACGCTCCCGCGGGTACCAGATCTCCCAGCGAATGGCTTGTAGGCTCGATTGAGACGGTGACCGGTTCTCCTGCAGTAACGGCGCGGTTCGCGAGATCGGCAGCGAAGTAGAGTCCTTTGCGGTCATGACGGGCGCGCACCCACGAAGCCAGTTGCGGCGATTCGGCAGCGACCGCGCGCAAGCTGAAAGTGCCTCCTTCGCGCAGCAGCACGCAAACCAGCCGTGTCCCAAGCAGGACACGCAAGCGATCCGCCACCGCCTCGATCACGGCAGCCGCGTCGGGAACAGCGTGCAGCGCCTGCGCCACCTCGGCCAGGATTTCCGCTCGCCGATGCTCCTCGCGCGAGGCCAAGCTGAGCCGGCTCGCTTCCAGCAAACTTCCTAATTGCCCAGCCAGGATCGTGGCCTTCGCCGCCAGATCGTCGTTGAAAAATTCGGGGTTCGAATCGTGCAGGAAAACCGCAGCCCCAATTACCTCATGCGAGACCACGAGCGGAGCCGCTAGTATGGCAGCAGCGTGATATTCACCCGCCATGGGGAACCGTACGGGATCGACGCGGTTGAAATAAAGAGTTTTGCGCTTGCGAACCGCATCCATTGCCACCGCGCTTCCGTCGGCGCGCAAGCGCGTTCCCCGGAAATGATCTGCCATTAACCCGTCAGCTTCGGCTCCGACCAACTCGTCCGAGCCCGCGCAACGCCAGAAATAAACTCCTGCAACTTGAAAGAATTCGCGGGTCGCCCGGCAGAACAGCTGGATCAGATCAGGAGGACTAGTAGTCCTGGCCGCAGCCGCGGAGAAGCGCAGGAGCAAGCGCTGGAAAGCCTCATCCGAGCGAGGATTCGCATCCTCCAACACGGTGGTTGGGCCGATTCTCATAATCGCGAACCCACCGCTTGGCTCCTCTCAAAGTTAAGTCATTGAATATAAGAGGAAAGTAGCTGGTAGTCTCAATTTGAGTCAAGCAAATAAGGTTCCGGGGGTGCCCAACTGTGCACGAACCCCGGTCGGCTCTAGTTGCGCTATTCTCGTCCCATGACGGCAACAACGAAGCGCGTGCTCGAAGCGGTGTTCTGGTTCGTCATCGGCCACTTGAGTTGCGCAGTTATGCATCATCTCGGCCGCTTCCACTAGCGCGATCACCGGACTGCCTGGGCATCCTCGTCGCGATTTATATCGGCGCAGCGGTTCGTGCCGCCATTCTCAACCTGAGAACCACCACGATGCCTGAGACGTTCGTGCATGCTCTGGCGGCCATGCACATCGGTAACGTGACCATTCCTAAGTTCCTGTCCCATAATCGCTTCGGTTGATCTGCGGCAGCCTCCCCCGCGAATTTTTAGCTGGCATCGGTCGTGCAGTTGTCCGGGCCAACACCTGTCCCAAGGAGGACCCGTGTCTTTCGCAAGGTTAAAGCGCTGCGTCACTGCGGGATTGTTCGCAGTACTCGTATCGGGCGCTGTGCATTGCGTGTTACAGCCCACTTGCGCCTTCGCCCAGGAGGCGGAACTCACACGCAAAGTAAAAAACAGAGTGGCACCCGTATATCCCGACATTGCGCGCCGGATGAACATTGCGGGGACAGTAAAGGTAGTTGTCGTGGTCGCGCCCAACGGAAGCTTGAAAAGCACCAAGATCATGGGTGGGCATCCGCTTCTGGTGACCGCTGCCGTTGACGCATTGAAGAAATGGAAGTTCGAGACTGCGTCGGAGGAGAGCACCGGCGTAGTGGAGTTCAAATTTCAATCTGAGCAATAGCACAGCACGCGTAATGGAACGTGCAGCGGAGGAACAGCAATGACGATCGGCAGGAAACTCTACGCAAACTTCGGAGCCGTCCTTTTGATGGTCGTAGTGCTGTTCCTGGTGAACTACTTCGCGGTGCAGCGCGAGCACGCCGCAAAGGCGGCGGCCTCTCAGGCGTTGGAACTCGCGGAGGCGACTGACCGCGTCCGATTCCAAATGATGCAGAACCGCCTTTATCTCAGTAATTACCTGCTCAGCGGCGACACTCGCGAAGTCGATCGCATGAACGAAGGCATTCATCTGCTGAACGACAAGTTGCACGCGGCCGAAACCTTGTCGAACTCCGACCAGCAGAAAACATCGCTGGAGAAAGTACAGCAGAGCGAACAGAACTGGAGCCAGGAATTTGCTCAACCGCTGATCCAGAAACGCAAGGACGTGGATTCCGGCAATTCTACCGTTGCCGAACTGCAGATTTTTTACCTGCAGAAAGACGCTTCGTCGTGGGTGAAAAACGCCAGTGAATACCTGGATTTATCGGATCAGGAAAACCGCAAGACTTTAGACGAGCGCCGCAAATCCGACGAAACCGCTGCTACTGCCACCATCGCCATCGCCATGATGAGCACGATTTTGGCGCTCGGCCTGGGCATTGTGATCGCTTACACCACGGCTAAGTCGATCACCGATGCTCTCAATCGCTTGATCGGCGTAGCCAAACAGATTGGCAACGCGGGCGATCTGGAGCATGAAATCGATATTGAGCGTAAGGACGAAATTGGCGAACTGGCACGGACCTTCAGAAACATGGTCACTTATCTGAAGGAGATGGCTGGAGTCTCGGAAGCCATCGCCGGCGGCGACCTGACAGTCGAAGTTCAGCCCCGATCCAACAATGACACGCTGGGTAATGCCTTCGCGCGCATGATCGACGGCCTGAGAAGTCTGGTACGGAACGTTCGCGATGCCTCGTCGCAAGTCGCCAGTGCTTCCAACCAGGTTGCCGGCGCATCTGACGAGTCCGCGAAGATCAGCTTGCAGACGTCTTCCGCCATCGACGAAGTCACCAGCACCATGCATGAGATGAGTGTCAACGTGCAGAACATGGTGAAAAGCACGCAGGTGCAAGCTTCGAGCGTCAGTGAAACTTCCGCATCGATCGATGAGATGGTGGCTTCGATTCAGCGCGTAGCCGACACCGCCAAGGTGCTGCTCGACATCTCTAATCGCTCGCGCGAAGAGGTGCACAGCGGCATCGGCACTATGGAAAAGGCCACCGATGGCCTTAACAAGATCAACAATACGATTCAGTCTTCCGGCGAGATTATCGGCGTGCTCGGCCAACGCGCCGACGATATTGGAAAAATCATTGAAGTGATCGACGATCTCGCCGAGCAGACGAACCTGCTTGCCCTGAACGCCGCAATCGAAGCCGCCCGCGCCGGCGAGCATGGTCTCGGGTTCGCAGTCGTTGCTGATGAAGTTCGTAAACTGGCCGAAAAATCCGCGCAGTCCACCAAAGAAATTTCCGAGCTCATCCAGAGTATTCAGAAAGAGGCTCGTAAAGCGGTCGAAAACATGGATCGCAGCACCGGGATCGTCAACGAAGGTTTGGGATTGGGCCAGGAATTGAATACCGCGCTGCGAAAAATTTCGAACGTGGTAACCGAGGTTTACAAGTTCGCACAGGAGATCGGCGCCGCCACCAACGAACAGTCGCACGGGTCAGCACAGATCGCGCGCGCGACCACGCGCCTCAATGAGATCACCCACGAAATCAATTCTGCCGTGGAAGAACAGGCATCCGGGGCACAAGCAGTGGTCAAAGCCATGGAGCGTATGCGCGAACTGGTACAGCAAACTACTTCCGGTTCGACCGAACTGGCGGCGTCGGCGGAGCAGATGTCGAAGATGTCACGGGATTTACTGGAGTCCATGGACAGGTTTGCACTTGAGCTGGAGGAATCGGCACACAGGCGTCGCGAGGAACAATCGGCCAAGCCTGCCGCCCGGCGTGCGGCTGCGGGATCTCACCACTAGGACGAGAGATGGAGCGCGAACTTCACATTGTCGGCTTCCAGGTAGGACGCGAGACCTACGGCGTTCCTATTAAATCGCTGCACGAGATCGTTCGCGTGCCCGAGATCACCGCGGTTCCTGACGCTCCCGACTATATGGAAGGGGTAATGAATCTTCGCGGGAAGATCGTCTCAGTGATTGACCTGCGAAAGCGCTTTGGAATTAGAAATGTGTCAATCAGCCGTCGCAATCGGATCCTGGTATTGGAGCACAAGGGCCGTTTATCGGGACTGATCGTCGACGCTGCGTCCGAAGTCTTGAAAATTCCCGCCGCCGACATCGAGCCGGCGTCTTCGCTTTTCCATGAAGGCCGCCTGGATTGCGTGACTGGCCTGGGCAAGTACCAGGGGCGCCTGATCGTGTTGCTGGATACAGCACGGCTGCTCGAATTTGGGGGAGCACACCGAACCAACAAACCTGGTGGAGAAGCGCAAAGCGCCACTGCCGGAAAGTAGCGAACTGACGAACTCATGAGCTCACCAGCCCTACAGCCACAGTTCACTGAAGCCGAACTGAAGCTCCTGCAAGCGCTCGTGTATCAGGAATGCGGCATGTATTTCGACGAGCGGCGCACCCACTTTCTGCAAGACCGCCTGCTGCGCCGTCTCAAGGAATGTCAGCTGGATACCTTTTACAGCTATTACCGCTTGCTGATCAGCGACGCCGGCAAACAAGAATTGGCCCACCTGCTGGAAAATCTGACGGTCAATGAGACCAGCTTTTTCCGCAACAAAGCCCAGATGGACCTGTTCCACAAGTACGTTCTGGACGATCTGCTCCGCCATAAGCAGGCGCGGCGCGATTATTCAATCCGCATATGGAGCGCAGGCTGCTCCACCGGACAAGAGGCGTACACCATCGCCATGCTGGTTGCCGATGGTTTGGCCTACTACTACCTTCGCAATCCGTTGCCGGTTGATATGCCCTCACCTAAACCGCTGGTGCCGCCACCGTGGAAGGTGGAGATTCTTGCCAGCGACATCAGCTACTCCGTGCTTCGCGCCGGCCAGGAGGCCACTTACACCGAATCGCAGATGGCTTCGGTCGACTACAGCTATCGCCTTCGCTATTTCGATAAGGTAGGCGAGCGCTACACGGTAAAAAAGGCGCTCAAGGAAATCGTACATTTCGATTTTCACAACCTTAAGACCGAATATCTTCCCCAACGCAATGACGTGATCTTCTGCCGCAACGTAATGATGTATTTCGACGAAGCGGAACAGAAACGCCTGGTAGAGAAATTCAGCCGCTGTCTCAATCACAACGGGTACCTCTTTGTGGGACACGCGGAGAGCTTGCTCGGGCTCACCGATAAGTTCTCCATGGTGCACAAGAATAGCGGGACTGCGTACCAGAAGCTCGAGGTGCCGCTGTGAGCCATCCTTTTGACGAGCGGGGCGCCGAGTTGCGGCAAGTATTTTTCGAGAGCGCACAGGAACTGTTGCAGTCGCTCAACGAAGACGCGCTGAAGCTCGAAAAGAAGCCGGATGACGGAGAAACGATTCGCAGCATCCGTCGGGGGGTTCACACATTAAAAGGCGATGCGGCCGCCACCGGATTCCGGGAACTCAGCGAACTCGCACACGAACTGGAAGACGCGCTCGTGCCAGAACTCGCATCCTCGCATGCAGCGGTTGCCAGTATTGCTTTCTTTGCTGCCGACCTGTTCGCCGCGATGCTGGCCGCTTACCGCAACGATTCCCCGCTACCCTCGTCAGCTGGACTGCGCAAGATGGTTCGCGAACTGTCGGCAAAGGTTGCTGACGTAACCTCACAGGCAAACAAGAAGGCGAAATCAGGGAGCGAAGGTGCGGTCTGGACAGAGTACGAAAATTTGGCGGTGCGGAATGCGCTCGCACAGAACAAGAACGTATATCACGTAACCGCTATGGTCGATGCGCACTGCGCCATGCCGATTGCTGCACGCCAGATGCTACTGAATGTCATGGCTGGTTTGGGCGACATACTTGGCACGCGCCCTGACGATAGTTCCCCGCGCGCGGCAACTACGTTTGAGGTGTTGCTCGCAACCGCGGAGTTGCCCGAAGTCGTCATAAGCAAGTCCCGCATCCCGACGATTATTGCCAATGTCAATGTCGAGACCCTACAAGGTCCAGCGGAACTGGCATCGGATGCAAATTCGGGGGCAAGTTCGCGCTCGGCATCTCAGGCGGCAAAAGCACAAGCTGTTGAAACAGCGACCCAGCCAGCTACGGTCGCGTCCGAAAGCCTGCTTCGCGTGGGTGCTGACCGAATCGATGCCGTTCTCAACCTGGTCGGGGAACTAATCATCGGCAAGTCGATGTTGCAGCAGGTGCAAAACGAATTCGCACGCCGCTTTCCAAAAGACAATTTGCGCGGCCGCTTCGCCGATGCAATGGCGTTCCAAGGCCGGGTACTCAACGATCTGCAACGCTCAGTGATGAAAATCCGAATGGTTCCGGTGGGCCAGTTGTTTCGGCGCTTTCCGCGTATGGTGCGCGATCTTGCGAAGCAGTGCGGACGCGAAGTTGAAATCGTGGTCAGTGGAGAAGATACCGATCTGGACAAGAGCATTCTGGATGCAATCGCCGAACCCCTCACTCACCTGGTCCGCAACGCCGTGAGCCACGGTATTGAAAATGCCGGCGAGCGGGCCAGCCAAGGCAAACCTCCTCACGGAACTCTTCGCCTGAATGCGTACCACCATGGCAATCAGGTGATCGTAGAGATAAGCGACGACGGTCGTGGCATCGATGCGCACAACATCAAAACGAAGGCAATCGCACGCGGGCTGTTGCAGCCCGACGAAGCCGCCCGTTTGAGCGATGCCGAAGCTCTCCAGTATGTATTCCGTCCGGGGTTCAGCACCGCCGAGGAGATCACCGAGATTTCGGGCCGAGGCGTGGGCCTCGACGTCGTGCAAAGCGTGATGCACCGCCTGAAAGGCCGCGTTGATATCGAAACTGTTCCCGGTACGGGCACCACCTTCCGGCTGAAGCTGCCGCTTACTCTTGCCATTATCAAAGCGCTGCTGTTCCGCGTTGATCGCCGTCTCTACGCTATCGCCCTGAACGCGGTTGCTGAAATCTCGCGTTCATCGGAAGCCGACATTCACAAAGTGGATAACCACGAAATTCTGCAACTTCGTAACCAGGTACTACCGCTGGTGCGCCTGGGATCCACTCCCGATGAGAACAGCCCGCGGGCTGCAACAAAGATTTTCATCCTTATGATTCAAGTCGGGGAGAGGCGGCTGGGATTGATCGTCGATGCGCTTGAAGGTGAGGAAGAACTTGTAATCAAGGCGCTGGATGATCAGACGATCGCCACGGATTTGATCAGCGGAGCCTCCATTCTCGGCGATGGCCGGGTAGTGCTGATTTTGAATATTCCTGCAATTGTCGAACGCCACGCCAACTCACGGCCGCAGGAAGTCGCTGCCGGCCTGCTGCTCGCGCATTCTGGCCAGGGCCAGTTCTCGGCTGAAACGGAGGTGCGGCAATGACGCAGGCGCCGGTTCGCGTGCTGGTAGTGGACGACTCCGCCCTCATGCGAAAACTCATTCCGCAGATCTTGCAGAGCGATAACAGCATCCAGGTTGTCGGCACGGCAATGGACGGCCACTTCGGGTTGAAAAAGATAGAGGAACTCAAGCCTCAGGTCGTCACCCTCGATCTGGAGATGCCCGGAATGGGCGGCATTGAGATGCTGAAAGAGATCATGCGACGTCACCGGGTTCCGGTGATTGTCGTCAGCTCGCACAGCACGGAAGGCGCGTCGATCACACTGAAAGCACTTTCGCTCGGCGCCTTCGACTTCGTTGCCAAGCCGATTGACGTTTCGGCCCGGATGCCGGAAGTTGCACGCGAACTGATTGCGAAGATCAAGGCGGCAGCAGGAAGCCGGACGGTTAACATCGCTCCGGTTGAGACCGCATTGCAGTACGGCAATAAGATTGCCCCCGCCGCCAAGACCCAACCCAGCCGGATCGTGGCAATCGGAGTTTCAACCGGCGGGCCGCACGCGCTGCAGTACGTGCTTTCGCAATTGCCCGGAGACTTCCCCGGCAGCATCGTGGTGGTGCAACACATGCCGGAAGGATTTACCGAAATGTTTGCCCGGCGGCTGGACGAAATCTGCGCCATCTCCGTGAAGGAAGCCGCTTCAGGCGACCTGCTGCTTGCCGGCCGCGCGCTGGTGTGCCCCGGAAGCCGTCATCTCAAAATCAAGCGTCTGCCTCTCGGAGATGTCGCTGTGCTGAGCGACGAGCCCCGCGTGAACGGCCATCGACCCTCGGTCGACGTCTTGTTCAACAGTGTTGCCGAGGAATTTGGGCCGAGAGCGGTTGCCGTCATCATGACGGGGATGGGAGAAGACGGCGCACAAGGGTTGGGCAAGGTCAAAGCGGCGGGAGGCATGACCATCGCACAGAGTGAGCAATCCTGTGTCGTATTCGGTATGCCGAAGGTCGCGATTGAACGCGGATACGCTGTTCGCGTCGTCGATCTGGATGCACTGGCGCATACCATCCAAGCGCAATGCGGACGCGACGGAACCCCGGAGCCTCCGCGTGGCAAAGCCGCAGCCGGAGCACGCGATTAGATATCTGCAGTTGGTCGAAGTTTGTGCAGTACAAGGAGGTCGGATATGGAACAGTTTACGCCGATAAAACGCAGCAAAGATGGCCAAGCCGTCCGCTACCTGGTAGTAGACGATTCGGTCTTCGCACGCAAGAACCTGGCGCGCATGATCGAAAGCTTCGGCGGACAAGTAGCCGCGGAAGCGGGCGACGGCCTGACGGCGATCACCGAATATGACCGCACCAATCCTGACATCGTGCTCATGGACATTACCATGCCGCAGATGGAAGGGATTGAGGCTGCCGAAAAGATCGTTGGTCAGCATCCGGAGGCGCGCATCGTGATGGTCTCCTCGGTGGGATACCAGGAGAACATCGTGGCCGCATTACAACGTGGGGCTCGCCACTTCGTGCAGAAGCCGGTCAAGCCGGAAGTGCTGTACGAAGTGCTGAAATACGTGCTGGGAGAAGACGGCACCGTGGCGCAAGCTGCGGGCGCAGGAGCGTAACATGCGAATGGAGTTGATCCAGCCGTTCATCAACGCGGCGGACGCTGTCCTCGCACAGGGGCTGCACTGTTGCACGTTCATCGGCAGCCTCAGCATGGACGAGGAAGCCTATCGCCGCAAAGGCGTGGCCGCGCTGGTCTGGGTTACGGGTGAAATCGAGGGCCGCATCATCTTCGATCTTGACCCCGAGACATCGGTACGTGTTGCCAGCCAATTCGCCGGCGCGGAGCTGCCGGAATCCGACGAACTCGTCCGCGAAACCGTTTGCGAACTCGCCAATCAGATCATCGGGAACGCGATCAGTGCGTTAAACGATCAGGGATTTAATTTCCGCGTGCACCCGCCCGTCTTGCACACCTCTGAGCAAGGGCCAAAAGGCAGCGAGGACACCGAAGCACTGGTGATTTGCTTCGAAACCAACTGCGGCACGGTGTTTATGAATATCGCCCTGCGATACAACCAGAAATATTATGCCGACCGCGTCGCTGTAGCCGGTAAGTAGAAGCCGCTGGCCGGCCTAAGGTCCTGGAACAACAAACACCGGATTCTGCGGTGGTGGCTGGCATACGCCATTGTTGGCCGGCTGTTGCGTGGGCGGACATAGACCATTCACCGGGACAGGCGGCGGATAGGCGCTGACCGGAGCGGGCACATTCAGCACAAACGTATCTGCCGGCGCTGTACCCCCCGCGACAGGTTGGGGAATCGTACGGATAATCGCGGTACTTCCCGCATCACAGTTCGCTACATACACTCTGCTGCTGGCCGCTGCGGCAGCAATAAAGACGTCGAAACGAGCCCCGCTGCACTGGGGCACCGCCGGGACGCCGCCCATCGGGATGGTTGTCTTTATGCTACCGTCATTGGCGTTCAGGACTGTAACTTGCGTAGTGATCGTCCCGCCAGTTGCAGCGCACGACGAGAGCGCACCTGACGAGCAGGTTGCGCTGGCCACGTACACGCGCGTTCCGTCAGGTAAAGCCGCCAGCGAGATTGGGTTTGCAGCCACCGATCTGGTAAAAACCACGCTGGGCGGATCGCTCGCTACGTTCAGTGCAGTTACCGTGTTCGTGACCGGATTGTTGACGTAAACCCGGTTCAACTTCGCATCATAGACCATGTAGTTGGCCCCGGCGCCCACCGAAACAGGGCTCGGCAGCACGGCGTCAGACGACGTATCAATCGCGGAAAGCGTGCCATCGCCGGAATTCAAAACGTACACGCGCGCGCTGTCCCCCCGCGCAACCGCCCAAATGGGCGAGACGCCGGTCGCAATCGTTCCGTTTATGGTTCGATCGACGGTGTTGATGCTTGTGACTGTCCCGTCAGCCTGATTGACGGCGTACACCTTGGTTGCGTTCGGCAATTCCGCCAATGCGACGGGATTCGTTCCGACCGTCACAACTGAGGTCACCACATTGCTGGTCGTCGAAACGACCAAAACTCTTCCCGCGGCCGTAGCCGTACCGGGATCGGCGACATAGACGTTTGCACTCTCGGTTGTGTGTACGAAAACCGGCACCGCAGGCCCCGAACTGTTCGGCGGAAGGCTAATCGTGGTGACTAGTGTCGGGCTGTTGGGACTGAAGCTGGAGAGAGTGCCTTCGCTGGCGTTGGCGACAAACACTCGGGTGCCGCCGGGAAGAAGCGCGGCATGAACTGGGCCGACCCCGGTTTTGCCCTCGCCTACATTGGTATCGCCCGACACATCAATACGAGACACCACGCCTGGACTGGACGGCCCGTTATCGCTGACCACGAGCACGTAATGAAAGCTGCTGGGATCGGGCGGCGATGGGCTTATCGGAACCGCTACCGGACGAAAGGTATCGCCGCATGCGACGCAGATTAGAAATAGGGCGAGCACGGCCGAAATCCGGGCCACACGCGAAACAATCATCGGCACTCCGGCAGAAAGCTTCTCTTCACAGTGTCGGCAGAATTTTTTATTGTAATGGCTGAGGCAAATCTCTGCCAGTCAGGGCGCGCGCTTTTCACGTTTTCGGCGACACACAAAGGCTCGCATCGGTACTTCTAAACCGCACCACGTCGCGTACTTCGCCGCGGTTTGTTCGCGCTCTGCATTTGCGGTTATCAGCTTTTCAAACAGGCTTTAGCCGCAAAGGTCGCAAAGAGATGCGGCAAGGGGCAAGGCTTGACTTTGCCTGAGCCGCTTCTTGCCAATCCCGCTAACTTCCGCGATAATAATGGTTTGTCTTACCCCTCCGGAAGGAATTAGGAAAGGAACTTAAGTTCTGTGCTGATGATTCGTCTGGCGCGCACAGGTGCGCGCAAACAACCGCATTATCGCGTGGTGGTGATCGAGAAAGAGCGCGC
>Ga0070741_10007713_pt1 | contig 22070 bp, 27 predicted proteins | sample Coa_R1_4_FD_66440 | JGI IMG/M metagenome (GOLD analysis project Ga0070741, IMG submission 66440) | Surface soil microbial communities from Centralia Pennsylvania, which are recovering from an underground coalmine fire - Coalmine... | ecosystem: Environmental > Terrestrial > Soil > Unclassified ... | reverse complement strand
TTCATAGCGACTACCCGCGTGGATGCTGCGCAATATCAAGGATTTACGAACGGCGTTGCGCTATGAAAACTATGGTCACCTTGCGGTTTTGTTGCGTTCACGCCATTCTGGAGCCGTTCCAAAAGCGTATATTGCGAGGCCGCAGATTTAGGGTAAGGGTTCCTGCGGATTTTCACTGAATCAAAGTTGCATTACACTCATCTACTGAACCGCCAAACGTCTTTGCTTTGTGGGGACGTTGACTTATGAACGAACAACTTCGTCTATATTCACTCTATTCGCTCTGTGCAGTCGCCGGTGCCGGCCTTATTTTTGGCGCCATGGCATGGGCTCGCAAACATCGCAAGACTCCTGACCAGCGCGAACGTGAGCGCCGTATGCACATCAGTGAAATCGGCCGCATCACGGATGGCACCGTTATTGATGTGAGTGAAATGCAGACCCACAGCTCGGGCGAACTACAACTGCTCATTTACCATTATGACGTGGCCGGCGTGAGCTATGACGCTTCACAGGATGTAAGCACTCTGCGCCACATGGTTGATCTGCATTCCTGCCGCTCCGGCTTGATGACCTCCATTAAGTATGATCCGGGCAATCCGGGCAATTCCATTGTCATCGCAGAAAACTGGTCTGGATTGCGACACTGATCTTTCTTTGGTTTTTCCAAAGTCCCGAGCGAAGCGAGTAAATCTCTATCGCCGCGAAAGAATTCGATAAGGATCGGTTTGTGAATTTCTCACCTCAAACCTTGTCCCCAAGCCGCGGCAATGGATTGCTTGCTCACAGAAATTTAACAGCGGGAATTTCTGCGGTGAGCTCATATCAAAAAAATTGTTTCGGATTTTTCAGTTCGCGGGGTTGATTTTTGTTTTCGCCACTACAAACTATATCGATATATATCGATATAGTTAATCTGCTCCAAGCGCTTCCAGAATGCGGTCAAAATCGTCCAGCGAGCCGTATCGCAAAATGATCTTGCCTTTGCCCTTGCGGTCCTGTATCTCCACCTTCACTCCCAAAGAACGCTCCAACGTGCGCTGGGCTTCGCGAACGTTAGGATCGAGCACAACCGTCTTTTGCTGCTGCGGTTCCTCAGGTTGTAAGAGTCTTGCAGCCAGTTCTTCAGTCTGCCGGACCGACAACTGTCGGGTGATAACCTCGTTCGCGGCTTTTTCCAGTTGCTCTGGAAATCCAACCAGGCCGACCAGTGCTTTTCCATGGCCAAAGCTGATTGTGCCGCGTTCCAGAGCTTCCTGCAACGAGTCAGGAAGTTTCAACAAGCGAATAAAATTGGAGATGCTGGCGCGGTCTTTGCCCGTTCTGGCAGCGATCTGTTCCTGCGTAAGCCCGAACTCGCGACCCAGGCGTTCAAAGGCGCGGGCCTGTTCCATTGCATTCAAATCCTCGCGTTGGAGGTTCTCAATAATCGTGATCTCCATTGCCTGCTCATTGGAAATCTGCCGCACAACCGCTGGAACTGTCTGTTTGCCTGCACGCTTTGAAGCGAGCCAGCGCCTCTCGCCGGCTACCAGCTGAAACCGTCCATTCGTCGCAGGACGCAGTACAACTGGCTGTACCACACCGCTGATCCTGACAGATTCTGCCAGCTCCGCCAAAGAAGCTTCATTGATCTGCCGCCGGGTCTGGTAAGGGTTGGGATCAATCATATCCACAGAAATCTCCTGCGTGCCCACAGGCGGCTGCGGAGCAGGCATGGCAATGGGAGCAGGGGAAGGTCTGCTTGGCAGAAGCGAATCAAGGCCGCGGCCAAGCCCTTTGCGTTTGTCATTCATCATGATTCATTTACTCGTTTTAATTCAGCAGTGCTTTCAATTTCAGTTGTGGCGTCTGTTTGCGTCGGCTCAGATGAAGCTGAGGACATTGCTTTGACTTTGGCTCTATCCATCAACTCTTTGGCCAAGCGAATATAGCTTTCTGCTCCGCGTGAACGCACGTCGTGGAGTAGAACCGGTTTGCCATAGCTGGGCGCCTCAGCTAGCCGAATATTGCGGGGAATGATGGTTTCCAGAAGCTTCTCGCCAAAATACTTCCTTAGCTCTTGAGTGACCTGCTGGGCAAGGATCGTCCGATCGTCATACATGGTGAGAACCACTCCCTCGATCTCCAACCCAGGGTTAAAGCTCTGGCGCAGGCGCTCAATTGTATCCAGAAGCTCGCTTACGCCCTCCAAGGCGAAATATTCAGCCTGCATCGGGATCAGGACTGAATCCGCGGCAACCAGGGCGTTGAGGGTTAACAGGTCAAGAGCTGGCGGACAATCAAGCACAACGAAGTCAAACTGATCACGTATGGATGCGAGTGCGTCCCGCAAGCGGAACTCACGCTGCTCTGCCGCTACCAACTCAATATTGGCGCCAATCAGGTTCTTGTGCGATGGGATCAGGCTGAGGCCTTCCAGCTCAGATGCCCTTACAGCCTGAGCTGCGGTGGCTTCCTTCATCAGTAGGTGATATGTGCTGAGACGTTCCGGATCCCTTTGAAAGCCAAGACCGCCCGTGGAGTTGGCTTGTGGGTCACAATCGACTAGAAGGGCTTTTACTTCAGCCGCGGCAAAAGAGGCAGCAAGGTTAATAGCGGTTGTAGTCTTACCCACGCCGCCTTTCTGATTGGCAACAGCTATGACTCGTCCCATGGGGAGTTAGTTCGGAAGAAGCGCCGAATCTTGAATGTAAGCGAAGGACAAATAATGCGCAATGCCGCAAAGTGGTGCATTGTTCCACGTGGAACAACGGGTGGAGGTTCTTGGGTGGAGGCATTGCCTCAATATAAGCGAAGATGATTTAGAGGCATCGTTTTTGGGCTTTTACTTATCGCAATTGTTCCACGTGGAACATACATTACTAGAAAGGTTCTACCGATTAAAACTCCCACTTAACAATCGCAATAGGAGCTTATTTGGGCTTGTAAAGTGGGGATCAGAAGCACTCCAAGCCTAGCTTGTCCCACATTTACTAACTTGGTTCTAGGTTAACCCGTCTTAGACGAAAAACGTTACCCTGAAGCTTACATGTGATAACTGACTTGGTTCTGGATGGAAAAGTATCCCACTTTGCACATAAATCCTACGAACTACTCTGCCACTTAGCCAAGTCTACTTGGATTTCTCCGGTTCGGCTCCACTTTTACTGATTTGGTTCCAATTAACAAGACGCGAGAATGGCCGCCAGGAACTCCGACCGCCTCCTGCCATTTCATATCGTTAGCTAAATTTCTTGCCTGCTCAGCCTGCGACGCACCAATCATGAGCGCAATTTGGCCTTCCTGATCCACCAAACGAAGTGCTATCGGCAGTGCTTGCTCAAACCGTTCTACTGCCCGCATTGTCACCATCGCTGCTTTCTGCTGATAATCCTCACCTCTGCCGGAAAAAACCGAGACATTCGTTAATTTAAGGGCAAAGATAACTTCCTTCAGAAACGTCGATTTTTTCTGGTTTGATTCAATCAATGCGACCTTGGTTTCCGGCATGAGCATTGCCAAGGGAATGCCCGGAAAACCCGCGCCGGATCCTAGGTCAATCAGACTCGCGGGCGGGTATGGCTGCAGAATTCCCGCTACGAAAAATGATTCTCCAAAATGCCGCGTAACTATCTCTTCCGGATCGCGCACGGCCGTCAGGTTAATGCGCGCATTCCACTTCAATAATAGATCGATATATGTCAATATAAGAATAAGCCGCTGTTCATCAAGCTTTGCGAAGGGTTCCAGCAGGCGATCAATATCAACCGTGTTCACGATTCCAATCGTAAATCAGCCGCTGATAACTTGCGGACAGTGCCGGTTGCTGGCGATAGATCCGCCAGCAATTCACGTACGCTGCGGTTCAGCACAGGATGCCGAAAGTCTGGAGCAATCTCAGCCAGCGGCTCAAGCACAAATCGCCTTTGTTGCATTGCAGGGTGAGGGATGGTCAGTTCCGGGGCATTGATTACAACATCGCCCCAAAAAATAATATCGAGATCGATTGTTCGCGGACCCTTGGGTTCAGTGCGCCGCCTGCCCATAGCTATCTCAAGGGCCAATATGCGCTCCAGCAGTTGTTGTGGGCCAAGCTGGGTTTCAAGGGCGACAACGCAGTTCAAAAACCAGGGCTGCTCCCGCTCAACTTCCACTGGTTCTGTCTCATAAAAGCTAGAGACAGCCTGTACCACTCCCAAATTTTTAAGGCTGCTGATCGCCTGATGCAGGTTAGCCGCCCGAGCGCCTAGATTTGAGCCAAGCGATAGATAAGCAATCATTTCAATGCTTTTCCCAATTTGGGAACCTTAGGTCGAGGGTGCTGCTCCCGAAAAAAGTGCGGTGACCATTACGTTAGTTATATGGCCTTTTAGTGCCTTGTTGGCTACCTTTACGGCATGGCTTTGCAAGCACTATTACTCAGCCGCGACCCTGAAGTACATCGTACGATACGCCGGGTTCTTGACGCTGCCAATATCGACCTTGATCTTTCCAATAGCACGGATCAGGCACGGCACATCCTTCTCCGGCGCAAGTATGACGCGCTTCTGGTTGACTGTGATGACATGCCAGACGGCCCTCTGGTGTTGCGTGAACTGCGCCAGGGCAAGTCAAACAAGAGCTGCATCGCTTTTGCTCTCGTGAACGGCAAGACGACAATTCAGCAGGCTTTTGAGATGGGCGCAAACTTTGTTCTCGACAAGCCTATTTCTCTGGATCGCGCTACACGCAGCGTGAAAGCGGCACAAGGTCTTATTATGCGTGAGCGGCGGCGCTATCATCGCCATCTGATCAAAGCTACCGGCGCAATCCTGGTAGATCAGGGAGCCGAGCTTCCACTCAACATCACCAACATCAGCCATGGCGGTATTTCTATTGAGTGCTCGCGTAAGCTGGATGAAGGCGGAGCGGCCCGCGTACGATTGCAACTTCCCGGCAACAAGCGTGCCTTGGATATTAAAGGCGAAATTGTCTGGTCAACTCCAGAAGGGCGCGCAGGAATACGCTTTCAGGTGCTTTCTGCAGAAGCAAAACGCGATCTTGATGCCTGGCTGGAAAAACGCGCTCTGCCGTTGAGCGGCGCAATGTTTATTAACGCTACAACAGCCTAAAAAGCGATCATGCTTCGCTGGAGCTGTGCGCAGGAGCTGCAACGCTTTCCGGCAATTCCTGGTCATAGTTAATTTCTGTTGTTTCTTCCCAGAGTGTCCGGTCTTTCAATAGGCGTGAAACCAGCGCAGTGTGCATGGCATGGCCGGCGCGGTCGGCGACAATGTGTCCAATCACCTGCTTGCCCAACAAGGCAAGATCGCCAATCAGATCCAGAACTTTGTGGCGCACAAATTCGTTCTGAAAGCGCAGTGGACCGTTCCGCACTCCGGTTGATGTAAGCACAATCACGTTCTCATCGCTGGCGCCGCGGATTAATCCCATATTCTTCAGAGCTTTTTCGTCGCTTAAAAAGCCAAACGTCCGTGCTGCCGCAACCTCTTTTCGATAGAGGTCCTGCGAGAGATCAATGGCAAATGATTGTTCGCCGATGGGCTGCGGAAAATTGATCTTGTAAGCGACGGTATATCCCGGCGAGGGGTAAGCGGCAATAAACTTGTTTCCTTCGCGCACCTCAATTTCTTGCATGATCCGCAGGTAAGTGCGCTTTTTTCGCTGCCGCCTGAGTCCTGCGCTCAGCACCATGTCAACAAACGGCTTGGCGCTTCCATCCAGAATGGGTAATTCCAGGTTGTTCAGCTCAACAACAGCATTATCCAGGCCAATGCCGATAAATGCGGAGAGCAGATGTTCTGTGGTGGAGATTAAGACGCCTTTTTTCTGCAGGCTGGTGGCATAGCTTACGCGGGCTACGTTGCGGCCAATGGCTTCAATTTCAAAACCATCCAGGTCAACCCGCCGAAAGACGATGCCCGTCCCTGCTGGCGCAGGCAAAATTCGCAATGTGACTGGAGCGCCGCTATGCAAACCAACGCCTTGACACTCCACGGGAGCCCGAACTGTTTGTTCAAATGGCAAGTTGTTCCAGCTAAACAGATTAACACCGGTGTTCGGGAGTTGATGTGTGGTTTTTCTGCCACAATCGTGTCTGCTGCGCCGCCATGCAGCCAAGGAGTTACTACTTCGGTTTTACCGGATTAATCTTGGCTACCGCAGGATCAAAAAGTGAATCGGCAGGATGAGTATTGTAAGTGATGTTCAAAACGATCTGTTGCGAAATTGTTTCGCCATTGCGTTTGGTCACCATGATGCGCGGCGTATTCACTCCCTGTATCACTTTCCAGTTGCCGTAAATGGTGGACTCTTCGTCGCGGTCGCGATAGCGAGGGTCTCGTGTGCTGAACCGCTTTTCCATGGGAAGATGGGTGTCCGGCGAAACCAGCAGGGTAACGGCTTCATTCTTGGCGTTGATGATCGTTATCTTTTCCGCCATCTGGCCTTCGGAAATGCTCGCCCCTTCATCTAATAGCAAAACGTTAGGCTCAGCTAGCCACGTGCGTACGACATTTTCCAGCGAATAATGGCGGCGAACAAGTGCCTGTTTCAGCCTGTCATCTTTTGCCGGATCCAGCATTTGAATGCCTTTGTAAGTGATTTCGTAAGCATTGTCGCCAAGATAGAGTTCCACGATGTCGCGCTGCGGCGTTAGCTCAATGCGGTCTTTATCGGGCCATTTCCAGAAGCGATAATAAAGGCTCCATGCGTTCAGAGTTTCGTTATGAAAGCTGCCCAACCTGCCTTCAGAGTAATAATCCTGCACGTTCAAATAGGCCTGTCCACCCAAGGCCTGAACCATCTGGTCAATAACGGCCTTAGCTTTTTGTTGATTGGTCTGCGCGGTGACAGGCTTCTGCGCAGGAGTTTCCTGGCCAACCACGCTGGCCAGAAACAAGCAAAGGAACACTAAAATTTTCATGAGATCAATATTCCTTGAGATGCAGGAATAACCAGAGCCGCTGCCCCGGCATTACCCCACCAGCACTGCACCACCGTTTACGTTCAGTATCTCGCCTGTAATAAAGCCGGCGTATGAAGTGCACAGAAATAATACCGCCCCAGCAATCTCTTCCGGCTTTCCTGCGCGGCCAAGCGGAATGGTAGCAAAAACGCGCTTGCTGATTTCTGGATCATGCAGCGCAGGCGCTGCCATATCCGTTTCCACCCATCCTGGAGCAACACAATTTACATAGATCTTGTGCTGCGCCAACTCCGTTGAAAGCCCTTTTACCATGCTGATGATAGCGCCTTTGCTGGCTGCGTAATCGCAGTGGAAAGCCTCGCCACGCTGGCCGGCCGTGGAACTGATCAGCACAACGTGGCCGCCGGAGCGCTGCTTTTTCATCTGCGCTACGCCGTGTTTCACCAAACCAAAAAGACTATCAACGTTAATGGCCTGCGTGGACCGCCATTGCTGGTCGCTCATTTGATCGATTGTCACATCCTGCGGCGGCCAAACACCGTGATTTCCTACTAGAATATCTACTCTGCTAAATCGCTGCACCGCAGTATCGACCAGAGACTTGGCAGCCCCGCTAGAATCGAGGTTTGCTTTTACTGCCACGCAGCGCTCAGGCCCGCCACACTCCACTGCCAGCTTGTCTGCTTCCGCAGCAGCACGTTGATAGCTGAACACAACACGCGCTCCCGCTTGGGTGAACAATTGCACAATGGCAGCACCAATGCCGCGCGAACCGCCAGTAACGATGGCAACGCGATCTTCCAATGAAAGCACAACTCCTTTTTCCACCATGGAAATTACGATACGGAACAAATGACTTTTCTTGCAAGCCGGATGAGGTATCAATCGCTACTTACAGAACGGGCGATGCTGCAATTCCTGAAGTTGCAAAACGCGGGCAGGCTATCTTTATTTGGCTTGAGAAGAAGCCCATTGCTTCGCAGCCTGAACAAACGCTCGAAAGAGATTAGCTGAAGCTGAGTCATGCTCAAAGCCTCGCTCTGGGTGCCATTGAACAGCGAGCACATAGTGTTCCGGCTGCGTGCCTTCAATCGCTTCAACAATTGCATCTTCAGTGCAGCGAGCCACCACGCGCAGGCCATCGCCCACCGTTTCGGCGGACTGATGATGACTTGAATTTACCGGAATAGACTGCCTATCCGCTTCCCCTGAAGCCATGGCCAATAGTGAATCAGGGTTTATTTGCACCTGGTGAGCCACCTCAACCCTCGCGCCAACGGAATGATTCACTTGCGATTGAATGTGCTGCACCAGCGTGCCGCTGCGCCATACGTTTAGTGACTGTAATCCATAGCAAATACCAAAAACGGGCTTGTGCAGGTTGTAAGCATCCTGAAGAAGAAGTTCATCCGCAGCATCGCGAAGGCGGTCTGCCGGAGCAGTACGGGGATGTTTAAGCGCATTATATTTTTGGGGATCAACATCCGCCTTGCTGCCCGGCAGCAGAATGGCCGAGCAACTAGTGATTATTTTGGCAATCTCCTCCGGCGAGCTTGTTAGAGCTATAACAACTGGCTCCCCGCCTGCAGCCTCCACAGCCCTCAAGTAAGCTGGCAAGGCACGATTGCTGTACTCCGGATCGTAAGAGCAAGGTTCGGGAAGAGCGATCCGCGGCTTTGTTCCCACAGCTTCATGTTTTTTGCTGGAATTCATTTTGAAACTAGCTAACAGAGTCCTTTTAGTCCACTTTTACTGTTTTGATACGTCTCTCATCTGGTTCTGCCCACGCAAGTCAGGGACCATCGAATGAGAATAATAAAGTCCTGCAATCACAGTTTGCGCCTGCTGACCAAGTTTTTCCATGTCACGCGTGGACATGCCCAAAGTTGAGATCGGCTGGCCTACCAGCAACCTTAATGGGCAGGGCTTGATATGCCAGGTATTCATCTTGAGCATTTCAAACGTTCCCACAAGCGCCATGGGAACAACATCTACCTGGGCCTTGATGGCGGCATAAAAAGCCCCTCCCATAAAAGCATGCAACTGTCCATCTGGTGAGCGGCCGCCTTCAGGAAAAATCACTAGAGACATGCCATTACTCAGCGATGCCACAGCCCGATTCAAACTGCGAACAGAAGCCCGGGGGTTTTCCAGTACAACAGGAATCTGCCCAGAGCGCCGCAAATGCCAGCCCATGAATGGATAATGAAACAACTCCCTCTTTGCCAGGATACGGAATTGAAAAGGAAGATTTGCATATAAGACAGGGATATCGAGCGCGGAGAGATGGTTCACCACATAGACCGCCGCCTTTGTGGTATCAATCTTCCCCAGGCCCTCAATCTGCGGTGTGGCGCCGATGGTTTTCAAGATGATTTTTGCCCACAACTGAGCAAAGCTATGCTGAATGCGGCCTGATTTATCAAAGAAAGAACTTAGCAGTGATAGGGTGCCCAGAACGATCGTGTAGAGCCAGACCAGCGGGTCCCACAAAAAAATAGAACGCAGCTGTGAGATCAAGTGGCGCAGGCCATGTGTTTCTTGCCGTTCGCTGGTTTCAGCTTGGGTTGTTCCTGGCACGCTTATACGCTCTGTTCCACCGTGCTCCTGGTCAAAATGCGGAGAGCTTCGCCTACGATGTAGATGGAGCCGGTAATTACAATCACTCCTTTGCTTCCGGCCAGCGTGCAGGCTTGTTCCAGAGCCACTTGTACGGAGCTCTCTTGCAGGATCTCAGCTTGCGTGTGCGCTCCAAGCTCCGCGATTTCCTGCGCAGTGGCCGCGCGCGGATTGGTCGCGTGGGTAGCAATCACGCGTTCCGCCAAAGGAAAGAGAATGCTGGCAATTTCCTTGATCGCCTTGTCGCGCATGGCGCCAAAAATAAGCGTCAGAGGACGGCCTTCATAGTATGTTGAAAGCGCCGAGCGCAAAGCCCAAGCGCCGGCTGGATTGTGGGCAACATCGATGACGATCTCAGGATATTCGCCCTCAGGAAGAATTACCTGGAACCTTGCTGGCCACCGTGTTGTGCGAATGCCCTGCTCCACGTGCTTAGCCGTGATGCGAAAACCGCATTGATTCAGCTCTTCTGCAGCGGTAATGGCAAGCGCCAGATTACGTAATTGGTGGCGGCCTACTAACGGAAAATCGACAGTGATTTCCTGCCCCATTACTTCCAACGGGAAATGGTTTTGCTGCACGTCAGCCGAATGAGAAGAAGTGCTCTCTTCACTGCCGGGTGTCAGTGGCGGCATATGCTTAACGGCGCTGATGGCGCGAGCGTCGCGATCCATAATCTCTTTGCCCAGCGCATCATTCACTACCGGATGTTGCGGCAGCAGCACCACTGTGCCTTTAGGGCGCATAATCCCTGCTTTTTCGTGCGCAATCTCCGGCAGAGTGTTTCCAAGAAATTGCTGATGATCGAAATCAATATCTGTAATGACAGAGATGCAGGGATCAGCTATGTTCGTGGCATCCAGCCGGCCGCCTAACCCAACTTCCAGTACTGCAAGTTCCACTCCGGCGCTGGCAAAATACTCAAACATCATTGCGGTAAGCATCTCAAAAAAACTAGGGTGCCAAGGCAGCTCGCCACAGCTTACCAACTCAGTGGCTGTTGTCTCAATGTGGTCATAAATCAAGGCGAACTCAGCATCGCTGATGGGTTCTTGATTTATCTGCATGCGTTCATTCACGCGCAATAGATGTGGAGAGGTATAAAGCCCGGTGCGGTAGCCCGCAGCTTGCACAATGCTGGCGAGTGTGGCTGCCGTGGAGCCTTTGCCATTTGTGCCGGCAATCAAAACGCTCTGCAACCTGCGTTGGGGATTCCCCAACGCCTCAGCCAGCCGCCGCATGTGCGCAAGATCAAATTTGCGATTTGTAGCCAGCTCGTGGCCGAGCGCCAGCAGATCACTAACCGCAGTTTGGTAGGAAACAGCCACAGCTCAGGCAGCCTTCGGCGTCATGAAATCAAGTGCCCGCGAGATGTACGCCTTCATCTCCTTGCGATTAACCACCGCGTCCAGCATTCCATGCTGCAGAAGGAACTCGCTGGTTTGGAATCCTTCCGGCAGCTTCTGGCGGATGGTCTGCTCAATCACGCGCGGGCCGGCAAAACCAATGAGCGCTCCGGGTTCGGCAATGTTCAGATCGCCCAGCATGGCATAAGAGGCAGAGACGCCGCCGGTAGTCGGATCGGTTAGAACCGAGATATATGGAATTTTTGCTGAATTCAGCCGCGCGAGGGCAGCGGAGATCTTTGCCATCTGTATCAGGCTCACGATTCCTTCCATCATGCGCGCGCCAGCAGAAGCTGAAACAACGATGATCGGCTTGCGTTCATTGCAGGCGCGCTCAATGGCGCGGGTAATGGCTTCTCCAACTACCGCGCCCATGCTACCGCCAATGAAGGAATACTCCATGGCGCTCACAATCACAGGCCGGCCATGAATTGTGCCGGTGGCATTGATGATGGCGTCTTTTAAGCCGGTTGCGCTCTTGCTTTTTTCCAGGCGGTTCTTGTAAGGACGCGTGTCTGAGAAGTTCAGCGGATCAGTGGATTCCAGATTTTCATCCTGAGTCTCAATGCTATCTTCATCCAGAAGCAACATCAGGCGCTGGGCAGAATCAATGCGGAAGTGGTAATCGCACTTGGTGCAAACGTTGAGATTGTCTTCCAGTTCTTTCTTCCAAATGATCTGGCGGCAGCCTTCGCACTTTACCCACAGGCCTTCTGTGCGAACGCGTTTCTCCTCGTTTGCCTGGATCTCGCTTGATTCCCGTTTAAACCATGCCAAGGTTCGTATTACCTTTCGGGCGCTTTAGTATTCAATGCCTCGCTGCGCCATTACGCCTTTCTCATAGGCGTGTTTTACCTGCTTCATCTCCGTAACGGTATCTGCCAGCTCAATGATTGTCGGATGCGCGTTCCTTCCCGTCAAGATTACGTGGACACGCTCGGGTTTGCGCTTTAGAGTCTCCACCACCTTGGCCGAATCAAGCATCCCGTAAGTAATTGCGTAGTTGATCTCATCCAGTACCACCAAGTCCCACTTTTCAGACGTGATGGCCTCAGCGGCTTCACGCCAGGCTTCTTCTACCAACCGCACGTCTTCAGGATCGGTCTCTGCGCCGCCAACCTTCACAAAGCCGCGTCCCATCTGCTTCATCACGAAGCTGTCGCCGAAGGCTTTCACCGCGTCCAGCTCTCCATAATGCCAGGAGCCTTTCAGGAATTGGAGCATCAGCACCTTCATGCCGTTGCCCACTGCGCGCAAGGCCGTTCCCATGGCAGCAGTCGTCTTGCCTTTGCCAGGGCCGGTGTTCACGATGATAAGACCGCGATGGACGTCGTTCATGCTTTTACAACATCACTTAATCTTCAGCTATCCATCATCTTTCTGGGCTGAATGCCGATGGCTGATAGCTGAGTGCTAATCTTCAATGGCCGGTATGGTACGGGTGGCCTTTTAAGATTGTAAATGCCCGGTAGATCTGCTCCAGCAGGACCACCCTTGCCAGCTCATGCGCCAGCGTCATCTTGCCAAAAGAAAGCACAAGATCAGCGGAGTGGCGCGCCTTGTCACTAAAGCCATCGGCTGGGCCTACGGCGAAAAAAAGATTCTGTGTTCCGCGGTCCTGTTGATCGCGCAGAAGCTCGGCGAATTCTTCTGAGGTGAACTGGCGTCCGCGCGCATCAAGAAGGACCAGCACAGGGGCGGTGCGACCGGCAGTTCCAGCAGCCAGGTCGAGCAGGGCCTGTTCGCTCGACATCTCATGCGATTCCGCGCCCAAAAAGCGCGAGATGCGCTTCAGGTATTCATCCGTCAGCGCACGAATAGCTACTTCCTTGGTTTTGCCGATCCAGGCGATCTGCAGCTTCACGCGGACTTCCGAGGCTTTTTCTTGCCTTGTGCACGCGCCTTGCTGTGGGCAGCAGCTCTGGGTGAAGAAGCCTTCTTTTTTGCGGGTGCTTTCTTGGCTGCCTTTTTGATCACAGGCTTCTTGTTCAGATCAGCCGGAGTAAGCCTCTTGGCTGACTTCCACAGACGCTCCAGATCGTAAAACTTGCGCGCGCGCTCAGAGAAAACGTGCAGGACGAAATCGACATAATCCACTAGGACCCACTCCGCCTGGTTATAGCCTTCAACGCTGTTGGGGCGCTGCCCGGCCTCGGCTAGCTGCTTTTGTACATCATCAACAATGGCCTGGATTTGGCGTGGGTTGGTCCCGGAGCAGAGCACAAAATAATCGGTAAACGCTCCGCTGTTCCGGTCCATTTCCAGAATGACGACATCTTCGCCCTTCTTGCTTTCAATTGCCTTGACCGCTTGCGCAACCTGCTGCCTGATTTCTGGACTCATCCGTTCCTATGGCTCCTGCTGGCATGGCCGTGGGGCCGTGCCTCTTCAAAAGATAGCATTTTCTCTCTTTCCGCGATTGGGCTGCCCGTATAAAGGTGCTCTTTCTTAATATATTCAGCTACCAACTGGGGCACATAACGGCTGAGCGCTTTCACCGGTTTGTGGGCCGCAGCGCGAATCTGGGTGGAAGAAATTCTTTCATGCACCTCGCCCAGCAGGTGAATTGTGGCGCCCATCAGGGCAATCGTGCCCTCACTTTTCTGTTGCTTCATCACGCGCAGCATCAGGTCGGTAGGGCGCAGAACTTCAGGAAGTGACCGGCCTACATCCGCCAGTGAAAAGCCAGGGCGGCTGACCACAATGAACTCCACTTCGTTTAGCAACTCCACCGGCTTGTGCCAGGTGCTTATCTCCTTGAACGCATCAATCCCGATCAGGAAATACAGCTTGTCAGACTTCTTGAGAGCGCTTTTCAGGCGGCGAACAGTATCAATCGAATAGTTCGGCTGACCCGTGTGCGCGTCCAGCAGAGAAGGCACAAAGCGCGGGTCGTGGGCCGTGGCCAAAGCCAGCATGGCAAAGCGATGCTGGAAATCAGTGAGCTGGCGCTTTTGCTTGTGCGGCGGCAGATCAGCCGGAGCAAAGTAAATCCGGTTAAGATCAAACTTTTCCGCTGCTGCGCGCGCTACGGCCAGATGGCCAAGATGCACGGGATCGAAAGTTCCGCCGAACAGAGCAATCTTCATTTTTTGTCGCTGCGCTCCAAACCGCTTGAGTGCCTCTCTTTAGCAGCTTCGATCATGCTCTTGAACAGGCCGCTCGGCGTGCAAGCCGGCCTCGCAGCCTTCTTCATGCGCTTATCTGCTCTGCCTTTTCTTAAACGCTGCGCGTTTGGGAATGCGCTTCACGCTCTCAGCTTTCTTTTTAGCTTTGCGGCTGCGGACGGCTTTCTTTCTGATCGTTGGCGCTTTCTGCTCGTAAGTTCCAGCGCGGATTTCTGCCACACGCTTGCCCAGTCCGTACTTCAGTTCAGGTATGCCTTTTCCAGTGACGGCGGAAATCTCGTAGAGGTCGAGCTTAAGTTTTTTCGCGTGCTTGCGCAGTTTGGCAATCTTCTCCGGATTGGCCACATCCATCTTTGACGCCACCAGCACCATGGGCTTCTTTTCCAGGCTGGCGCCAAAGCTTTTGAGCTCTTCTATGATGATGTTGAAGTCGGCAACCGGATCAGGACGGCCGCTGGCGTCAGAAACATCAATCACATGCGCCAACACGCGCGTGCGCTCAATGTGGCGCAGAAACTGAATCCCCAAGCCAGTGCCGGTGTGCGCTCCCTCAATCAGTCCAGGGATATCAGCCACTACATAGCTGTCTTCATGCGGCATCTCGCCGATTGTTACCACCCCAAGGTTCGGTTCCAGGGTGGTGAATGGATAATCTGCGATCTTGGGCTTGGCGGCAGAGACGCGCGAAACCAGCGTTGATTTTCCAACATTGGGATAACCGACCAAGCCAACATCAGCCAGCAGCTTCAACTCCAGCCGCAGGACTTTTTCTTCCCCGGGAAAACCTTGCTCATGCTCACGCGGCGCCTGATGCGTGCTGGTGGCAAAATGCTGGTTGCCGCGCCCGCCGCGTCCACCGTGCGCCACCACAATGCGCTCATCCGGCTGTGAGAAATCATGCAGGCGCTCGCCGGTTTCCTTGTCATACAGAATGGTGCCCACTGGCACTTTAAGCACCACATTTTCGCCGTCACGGCCGGTGCAGTTGGAGCCTTCACCGTGGCGTCCGCGCTCCGATTTGTATTCAGGATTAAAACGGAAGTGCACGAGCGTGTTATGGCGCTCGCTCGATTCCATAATCACGTCGCCGCCGCGGCCGCCGTCGCCGCCAGAAGGGCCGCCACGCGGAACAAACTTCTCGCGGCGGAATGCCATGCATCCGTTACCCCCATCACCGGCCTTTACGCGAATGATTGCTTCATCAATGAACATCTATATTTGATTGTACAGGCCGAGGCGGAGATTCGCCGCAGAGACGTGGGGAGTGGCCTCTTGAGATTTGAGCAAAGGCTTCTATTTTGACTTGGGTTTTCGGCCTTAGCGCAACGCGACCTTCAACTGCCGGGTCAATCGAAGCAAAACACTTTCTACGCCCTTGACACTTAGTTTTATGTCCGATAAAGCTGCAATTTCCTTGGTAGGGAGGCCTTGCCTGTAATAAAGCCAGAAGATTGCACGATCTCGTGCGAAATTAGGCTCGTGCAAAAAGGTCTTCAGTATCGTGTCTATTCTTTCTAAAAGAATTGCCCTTTCAAGTTCAGAGGAAGCATCGCGCCTCAATCCTTGGTCCCCAGGTATTGCTGCTTCTACTGCTTCTAGTTCATATGTACCGCCTGTTTTAGATGCGGCTGTATGCCTGAAATAATCCTGGACCGTATGGGTTGCCACGACTTTTAAGAAGCCCAAAAAAGCGTTCTCCTGGAGTATCTCGACATTCCTTAATGCGCGGAAATTATCCGCGCAAAGTTTTAAATACACGTTCTGAGTCAGATCATCCACTAAATCGTGCGAGACATTTCCAAATCGACGAACAGCCTTGGTTATTACAGCCTTAATGAGTCGATGGTAACGGCGTATAAACTCGCTCCAAGCCTCTTCACTCGATTCAGATATACCCACGGCAACGAGTTGAGGAATCGCCATTTGGGAATATTGCACACTTCCACAACTTGTCACGTTGCCGGAATCATCGAAGACAACTCCACTGATGCCTTTGGAAGACGGAGCAGGCACATCTGCGGCAATCGAACCACTTAAAGCAGGTGGCAAACCGGCCTTGGGATTGGGGATTTGAGATGCCCCCTTGATGGAAGCAGCATAAAGCTTTCCTCTGACTGCTCCGGACCAATCCTGTATTTCCGCAATCTCCGAAGTATCTACGTCCGCATGAATACTCTCCAATGCGGCAAGAAAAGTGAGTTCCAGGGACGCTGCTTTACTTACGCGTTTGCTCATAGACCCTCCTTTCTTGCGGAGTTGCACGTCGAGCACTATGAATCACGATGACTTGCTGTCCATTTTCTCGGCGGACGCTATGCTCAACCACGAGTAAGACGGATTCAGAAGCCAGTCCGATCGTTTTCCATCTGCCGTTACCGAAACGATGAGGAATGGTGATGGCATTTAAATCATCAAATACAAGGCTGGCAACTTCGTCACTTATAGCAGGGTTTGCCCAACCAGGCTCCAGCACAGCGGAGCGGTCAATGGCCGATTGGATATGAGCCATAAGAAGCTGCAATTCAGGCAAGTTGGGGTCTTGCGGATGTTGGTTGCAAAGCGACTTACAACGACACAGCAGCAATGCCAGTCCTCGGCAGGCTGATGTGTTTAGGAGTTCTTCCCGAATCTGTTTTATCTCTGCGGGAAAGCCGTCCGTAAGCGAGTTGCTGGAACCATTTCCATTAGTTGAGGTCCTTGGAATGAACTCAACGGGCATCAGGAATCTATAGCCCCGTGAAACCGTCTCAATATAGTGAGGATTATTCGCAGAATCACCCAATACCTTTCTAATCTCGAGCATCGAGTTACCGAGGCTATGCTTATAGTTATCAATTGATACTGTAGGCCAGAATTGTGTCCGCAATTCTTCATAGGTAACAACATTGCCATTGTGTTCAGCGATGGTAGCAAGCATGCGAAAGGGCTGGCACCGCAGCTTAAGTTTGAGCCCATTCTTCTTTAATTCTTCGGAATCAAGGTCCATTTCGAAAATTTCGAAACGGAGGGCGCGCGGACGCTGAAGAGGGTCTTTCATGACTATCAATTGAGCACCCGAATTAAATCAAGTTCAAAATAGCGCGTCAATAAGGATCTGCACGGGCAATTGTCTTTTTTGTCCCAATAGCCAGCTCAGGATCAATATAGGGCTGCAAAAGGAGCGGCGCGGGATTGAGTCTAATTTAATCATGCGCAATTCTGTTGCGGAGCAGTGCTATTCAGGAAAACGACAGGATTGCACAAAATGACAAATTCACTTGTAGCCGTCAGTACTAAAACCTTTCCGGCTAAGCTACCCACCACCTATTGGCCGGGAATCTCAGACCGAACCCTTGTTGAACTGTGCCTTGAACGCAATGAAGATGCCTGGATTGAGTTAATGAGAAGGTATCACCTGTTGATCGTCAAGGTGTCAAGCAGGACCATCCGTCGGTGGTTCCAGCCAACGCCCAACCTAATTGACGATCTGTTTGAGGAAGTTCTTGTTAAGATCTGCGCCACCGATTTCAGAGCGCTACGTGAACTTGAATGGCGGCATGAAGGCACATTGCGTGGCCTGCTGCAAGTAGTTTCGTCCACGGTTGCACAGGATTACCTGCGCCGGTGCCTCTGTTTGAGCCGCAGTCTGCACCTCGAACAGCAACTAGAAGAATTTGTTCATCACCGGGAGGTGAAAAGCCCTCATTTGGCCGTCGAAAACAAAATATTACTCCGACAAATAGCAGGCCGACTAGCACAATTGATTCCCGAGCCCAATCGCACGCGCGATATTACCATGTTCCTGCTTTACTACGGTTATCGTGTAACTGCGGCAGAAATCGCGCGGCTTTATCATCTTGGAATCAAAATAGTCGAGAGCAAACTACTCAGGCTCAGCCGCCTTGCACGTGTGCATTGCGCGTAAAAGCACCAGCGTTCTTCTTATTTCTTTTCTATGGCGGCCATGCGGCGCTGCATCTCTTCCGGCGAGACGTCTTCCAGATGCACCGCCACGGTCCATTTATGTCCCCAGGGATCTTCAATGGTTCCGGTGCGGTCGCCATAAAACTGGTCGGCCACGGGCTTCTTGATGGTTGCGCCTTGGGCAACTGCGCGCTCCACGGTTTTATCAACATCATCAACATAGAGCAGCAGGCCAACCGGAGAATTGCCCAGAGTTTTGGGGCCGACAACATCCATTGCTGGAAATTCATCGGCCAGCATGACAAATGAGTCACCGAACTTGAGTTCTGCGTGGCCTATGCGTCCATCCGGTTGCGGCATGCGCATGATCTCCACGGCGCCGAACACCTGCTTGTAAAAATCGATGGCCTCAGCAGCGCCTTTCACCACAAGATAGGGAGTGACGTTGTGATAGCCCTCAGGAATTGGTTTTGCTTTGTTTGCCATAAAAATCTCCTTCCGCAGCATTGAACGCTGCAACTCAGCCTGATTCTGCCGGAGGCGAGTCCTGTGAGTATTGTAAAAATTTGACCTTATTCGTGGATAGGTACGTGGTTCAGATGATCTGTTTTCTGCGCGACATAAGCTGTTGGATTGATGCCGGAAAACTCCTTAAAATCGTGGATGAAATGCGCCTGATCGAAATAACCGCAGATAGCCGCTATATCGGCCCAGGAAAAGTCTGCACCGGTGCGAATCTGCTGCAAAACCTGATGGAAACGCCGGACGCGGGCAAAGAGCTTTGGCGTAAGCCCAACCGCATTGGAAAAAAGCTGGATGAAGTGACGTGAGCTGATGCCGATCTCGTCAGCAAGTTCAGTGATGGCGGGAGCGGTATGAATGTTACAGAAAAGGCCCAGCGCGCAATCGACCGCGCGATGGCGTTCCAGCGGGCGGAACGCTTGTTCCAGCAAGCATGTTTCAAGCACTTGTAATTTCTTTTGCGGCGTCTCCGCTTCCAGCAAACGCTCCCGCAGCAATCCTGCTTCATGGCCCCACAGGTCTTCCAGAGAGACGTGGAGATTGTGCAGCTCGCCAGCCGGCATTTTGAAGAAAGGAAACGCGCCGCCCGGCTTGAAGTGAACGCCGATCACTGAGGCTTGCTGGGCAGTATCAATGACAAAGAAGCTGGAGTGCGGGCCGCAGAGCAGCGCGCCGGGAAGCCGCGTGCATTTGTCCAGGTTCTCGCGATCATAAATCCTCGCTTCATCTTGCTTGAGGTTGATGACCAGCTCGATCGAGCCATCAGGCATCAGGCGTTCTTTGCGGTGCGGTCCGGGAGAGTAGCTATCGTAAAACCAGAAGAGATCAACAAACTTATTGAGAGGCGGCTGCGGAATGTGAGTGAAGGACAGCATGAGACGAAAAGATTGTAGTCGCCAAGACAGTGCGAACCAAACTTGCTGATCTTACTGCCAAAGAAAAAGCCCCGCCTGCTGACGGGACTTTTGCAATTACAGAAAATTTACGCTTTGGCGGTTTCAGCCGGCTCTACCAGCACATAGCGACCACTGGAGCCTTTGTCCACAAACTTGATAGTGCCGGTGACCTTGGCAAAAAGCGTGTCATCCTTGCCGCGGCCAACGTTTGCGCCCGGCTTGATGCGCGTGCCGCGCTGGCGAACGATGATCGTCCCGCCAGGAACAAGCTGTCCACCAAAAGCTTTTACGCCCAGCCGTTGCGCGTTTGAGTCGCGTCCGTTTCTTGAACTGCCTAAACCTTTTTTGTGTGCCATAACATCCCTCGGTCTTAAAAACTTTGATCAACTGGCAAGTGGAAATCGTCCCGCCTATTTCTTCTTTTTGCCTTTAGCAGCGGACTTCTTGGCAGCGCTCTTCTTTGCCTTGGGCTTGCTCTTCGATTTGCTTTTGGCTGCCTTGGCGGTTTTAGTTTCGCCTTTGCCGGTTTCATCAGCCTTGGCTTTCTTGGGTTTGCGCGCAGGCAGATCAGGCGCGGTAAAGCGCTCGCCATCAAAAGCAATCTCGGTAATCCTGACCGAGGTAAAAGGCTGGCGATGGCCGTAGATCTTTTTGTACTGCTTTTTGCGCTTGAAGTGGAAGACCAGAATCTTGTCAGCGCGGCCTGATTCCATGATCTGGCCGCTCACCACAGCGCCCGATCCGGGGCCAATTGTGCCTTCCTGGCCAGATACCGCCAGAACATCGTTAAACTCAACGGTATCGCCATCAGCGGCGGGCAGCTTTTCAATGTTGACAACGTCTCCGGGAGAAACGCGATACTGCTTCCCTCCGGCGCGAATTACCGCGTACATAACTCTCTCCAGCGTCCAGTTCCAAGCCTATGGCAGAAAAGGACTTAAGTTAACTTTGTAAGATTGCTCGGCAGCCATGCTCAACAGGCAGGAAATCCAACCAGTGGCAAACCTTGTAATTCTAACGTGATACAGGGTTTATGGTCAAATTTTATAGCCTAGATTCGTCCGTGCACGTACACTCTCCAGAAAAAATACGTCGTCATACTGTACCCAATGGCGATCACCACGTAGCGCACGCTCTTGGGATCCATCTTTTGCGCGAACCATGCTCCGGCGTATCCACCTAGCGCAGCGCCCACCACCATGAGCAATGCTTGCGGCCAGAATACGGCGCGAGCAACAATGAATACCACCACTGCAACTGCATTTCCGCAAGTGGCCAAAAGCGTTTTTAGCCCGTTCATGCTGTGGATATTCTCCATTCCCATCATGGAGAGCAGCGCCAGCATTACGATTCCCACTCCAGCGCCAAAGTAGCCAATGTAGATGGCAACGCACAGTTGGAGCGCGGTAATAGCGACGATTCGCCGCCGCGTTGGGCCGCTTTCAGTGTGGTGCCGCTTGATCCATGCCGTAACCTTGCCGCCAAAGCTGAACAACATCGTTGCGCCCAAAAGCAGCCAGGGAACCATCCTGTCAAAAGTGGATTGCCGGGTCTTAAGCAGCAGCGTGGAGCCAAGAATGCTCCCTAAAAACGTGATCACAATCAGCGGCAAAATGCTTTTAAGCAGATCAGCGTTCAGCGCTTTGCGGTAAGCGCCGGTGGAAGCTAGTGTGCCCGGCCATAAGGCCACGGTATTGGTAGCGTTCGCGTTAATGGATGGCACACCCGTGAAAAGCAGTGCGGGAAAAGCAATAAATCCGCCGCCTCCGGCCACGGAGTTGACTGCGCCGCCCAGCAGCGCGGCACAAAAAAGAAGAATGATGTCAGGTGTGCTCACAAGACAGTCTATCGAACTCTGGTTTCAGCCGCTCTATTGCTCGCTGTTTCCGGGGCGCAATAGCGGACCTTCAGAATTCCAATCATAATCAGCAGGGCCAGCGTGACTGCGTTGGCGATAATGATAGGCGCGGCCCACAAGAGCAATCCATAAGCCAGCCAAAGCGCAACGCCGGCAGAGAAGGTAACAATCATCCCCCAGGAGAGGTCTTCACATCGCTTACTCTGCCATGCTTTGTACACTTGCGGCACAAAAGAGAGGGTGGTTAACGTCCCGGCAACAAAACCAATTAACGCTGTTAAATTCATTTGCGATTCAAAATTCCTGGTAGTTTAGGCTGCTGACGATTTTGCAGGCGCACGCAGCATCCCTAATTTTATTTTTCATCCAACTTGCTGCTCACGCATCCCTTTTGATAAGAATCTCAGCTGAGACACATCATGCCTGAAAAAACTGCTTTCCTTACGTTTCTTTTTGCCGCGTTCATGCTCAACATCGCACCCGGCCCAGACATGCTTTATGTTATTGGCCGTAGCCTGGGCCAGGGACGCAAGGCGGGCATTGTCTCAGCGCTTGGCATCTTTGTGGGCTGCTGGGCGCACATTCTTGCCGCGGCATTTGGCATTGCTGCTCTTTTGCGCTCCTCGCCCGTCGCCTTCAACGTGGTGCGCTACGCCGGAGCCGCTTACCTTGTTTACCTCGGCATTAAGATGATTGTGCAGCGGAGCAATCTTGCTCAGCAGCAGCCCAAACCTGCCAGCCTGGCCTCCATCTTTCGCCAGGGCGTGATCACGAATGTGCTCAATCCAAAAGTTGCGCTCTTCTTTCTGGCATTTCTCCCTCAGTTCG
>Ga0070741_10007712_pt1 | contig 22073 bp, 26 predicted proteins | sample Coa_R1_4_FD_66440 | JGI IMG/M metagenome (GOLD analysis project Ga0070741, IMG submission 66440) | Surface soil microbial communities from Centralia Pennsylvania, which are recovering from an underground coalmine fire - Coalmine... | ecosystem: Environmental > Terrestrial > Soil > Unclassified ... | reverse complement strand
GTATGCAGAACGCCGGGCGTCAACAGTGAGGCGGTTGCCGAAATGGCGTTGTCATTGGGCTTAAGCGTCGTTCGCCGCGTCTCAGAATTCGACCGGATGACGAGGGCTGGCACCAGGGTTCAGCGCGCGGACTTCCTCGGCTACGAATCCTGGCAAAAGACCGTCGGCATTGTCGGCATGGGCAACATCGGCACGCTGGTGGCGCGGAAATGGCGCGGCGCGTTCGATGCCAATCTCATCGGCTATGATCCTTATGTGCCGGCGAGCCGCTGGTCCGAGATGCCGCACCAACGCGCCGCGTCACTCGAGGAAATGCTGCCGCAGGTTGACATCCTCTCGCTGCACCTGCCGCTCACTCCGGAAAGCCGCAACATGATCGACGCCGCCAGGCTGGCTTTGATGAAGCCGACCGCGATCGTGGTGAATACGTCGCGCGGCGGCATCGTCAATGAGGCGGCGTTGTATCAGGCAATCTCATCCGGGAAACTGTTCGGCGCCGGCTTTGACGTCTTCGAGATCGAGCCGCCGACGTCGGATCATCCCTTGATGTCGTTGCCGACCTTTGTAGGCACGCCCCATGCGGCGGCCGGCACGATCGAAACCCAGGCGCGCAGCTCCATGCTGGCAGCCTCGCAGCTGATCGAGGCCCTGTCGGGCGGTCAGCCATTGGGCCTGGTCGCATGAGCGGCGCGGTCGCCGCAGCTCATCAGCTCACCAACCCGGTCAAGACGCGTATGCAGGCTGGCGACGTCGCACTTGGCATGCCGGTACGGCTTGGGCGTTCCGGCGATGTCGCCCGCATCGCCAAATCGACGGGCCACGACTTTCTCTTCATCGATTGCCAGCACTCGCTGTTCAACCTCGAGACCATCGGCCACATTGTCAGTACTGCAATGTCGTGCGGCGTCGCGCCATTGGTGCGCGTCCGCGGCATCAACGATCCCGACGTATCGCTCTTGCTCGACAACGGCGCGATGGGCATCGTCTATCCCGACATCAACACGGCGGAGGAAGCCAAGCGTGCGGTCGATGCTTGCAAGTTTGCGCCCATCGGAAAGCGCTCGGTGAGCGGCGGCTATCCGCACTTCAAACAATGTCGAGGCCATCGCTGCCGTGAAAGGCGTGGATGTGCTGCATGTCGGCAGTAACGACCTCTTGGCCAACATGGGAAAGACCGGAAAATTCGACGATCCTGAACTGGTCGCGGCGCAAGAACGTGTCATCGCCGCCTGCCGCGCCAACGGCATCTTCTCTGGCTGCGGCGGAAATCGCGATCCGGCGCGTCAGCTCGAGCTGATCAGGAAGGGCTGCCGGTTCATCACCACGCAATCGGATATCGGCTTCCTGTCGGCCGCCGCATCCGCCTGGACCGCGCAGATCCGCGCCGGGCTTTGATGCATCTTACAGCTCTCTCAATGCATTGAACTGCGCGACATAACCCGACGCGTCGATCCGCACGCCGATCACCGTGGTTTTCTTCGTCTTCAGCGCGGTGGTGAGCGCGTTGCTGAAAGCCTGCTCGGTCTCGACCGTCACACCATCGGCGCCGAAGGATTGCGCGAGCTTCTCCCAGTCGATGCCGCCGAGCGCGACGCCGTTGCGCGGGATGCCCTTGATCTCCTGCTTGACGCGGATAAGGCCAATTTCCTGGTCGTCGAACACGATCACGATGATCGGGAGTTTCTCGATCTGCGCGGTCTGCAATTCAGCAACCGTCATCAGGAAGCCGCCGTCGCCGGTGAAGGCGACCACCGGCCGGTCCGGATAGGCCATGCGGGCGGCGAGCGCGCCGGGCACCGCATAACCCATCGAGGCAAGGCCGTTCGAAGTGAGAAACTCGCGCGGGCCGTAGGATTCCCATTTCTGCACCACCAGAAGCCGGCTCGCGCCGGCGTCGCAGGTCGCAATGGTGTCGCGCGGCAGGATCGCGCGGGCGACCTCCATGGTCCGTTGCGGCGAGAGGCCGGTCGCGGGCGTATTGAGTGCATCGCGCACTTCGCTGCGGAAGGTCTTCGCGGACTTCTCGCCCCAGTTCGTCCCTTCCGGCGCCCATTGCGAAAGACCTGCCAACAACGCCTTGAGGTCTCCGATGATTTCGGGGTCCGCCGGCACCAGCGCGTCGGTGCTCGGCACGGACGACAGCGACAACACCGGCAGCGTGTAGGGCCAAGGCTTGGGCTGCAGCTCCACCGCGTCGAGGCCGACCGTGATGATGAGATCGGATTCGAGCACCAGTTTGCGTTCGATCAGCCCGCCGATGATGCAGCCGGCCCGCAACGGATGGTCTTCCGGAATCATCCCCTTGCATTTGGTGGTGGTGAGGACCGGCGCGCCGAGATGCTCGGCGAATTTCACGAATTGCACCGATGCGTTGCACCAGTAGACGCCCATGCCGGCAATCAGGATCGGCCGCCTGGCACGGCTTAGCATATCGAGCGCCGGCTTGAGATCGGCGCGGTCGGGGCCCGGCGTGATCCAGTTTGGCGTCAGCGGCGGCTCGGCGACGAGCTCGCCGGCCTCACGCGTGGTCTCGCTTTGCGGAAACTCGAAATGCACCGGGCCCGGCGGCGTCGCGGTGGCCGTGCGCATGGCGCGGCGCACCTGCTGGCGCACGGTCTTGGCGTCGACGACCGTGCTCCATTTGACGATCGGCTCGTAAATGGCCTGCTGGTTGATGCGCTGGCGCAATCCCGTCTCGAACACAGCACGCGAATAGGTGTCGGTGATCGCGATCAGCGGCGAGCGATCGAGGAAGGCGTGCGCCACGCCATTGACCATGTTTGCCGCACCCGGACCGCGGGTCGAAAGACAGATTCCGGGACTGCCGGTGAGATCCCCCCAGGTGGAGGCGAGCATCGCGCCGGCGACTTCCTGTTTCATGAGGAGAAAACGCATCTGGCGTTGCCGCGCCGCTTCCATCAATTCCACGGACTCGCCACCCGGATGTCCGACGATGAAAGGTGTGCCGGCATCCCTGAATGCGGCTGCGAGCACTTCGACTGTCGTGGCCATGGCAAAAGTCTCCCGGAGATTTTCTTCTATTGCCGCCAAGATGGCAGAACTCACCGCGCTTTCCAACTGCGCGCGGCAGCCCTGCCGATAGCTATATCGCCGTCATCCATTACTATATTGATGCTGTCCCGCGCCCGACCGAAGACGGCGAATGCTGCGTTAAGCGCTGAATTTTTCGAATCCAAAAAAAGGGAGGCTATCGATGTTACGTCTGGTTGTTGCTGCCTTGTTCGTCGTTTTCACCCTGTCCTCGGCGCTCGCGGACGAACCCAAGCGAACCGTGTTGAAGCGGGCCGATCTCACGGGGACTAACATGGAGATCATCGTCTCGGTGTTGGAGGTGCCGCCCGGTGTCAACATTGCGAAACACACTCATCCCGGCGAAGAGGCCGTTTACGTGCTCGAGGGTGCCACCCTGCAATTTCCCGATGGCCGCGAAGTGTCACGCCCGGCCGGAGAAGCGGGCGTCAACGTCCGCGATGTCCCTCACGCCGGGTACAAGGTGGTCGGCGACAAGCCGCTGAAGCTCTTGACTGTGCATATCGTCGACAAGGGCAAACCGATGACGGTGCCGGCACAATAGACGGCGTCACCGCAAGCGGATTGTTCGGGAAACGGTCGATCAGATCGGCCGGCCGCAGCTCGCAAGCAGTTCGCGCAAATCGCGTATCGGCGGGAAGACTTCCTGATTCCAGTCGGCGCCTTGCGCGTCCCAGGCCGCCTGCTCCATTTCGACGATTTCGCGGTCCTCCTCGAACACCCGATTGGTGAACCAGGTCAAAGCCGGCCACGCGAGATCTAGTATGCCGGGAATTTTCGGCCGCTTCACCGAGAGCAGGATGAACGAGCGGTTCTTACGCTGTTCTGTATCGACCGGCGTATAGCCGAGCCACACGTGCAAGACGGGCTCGTCGCCCGACGTCCAGAATCGCAAGCTCTGATGCGGATACTCGGTACGGATGGTCATGCGGTCGCGCGGCTTTGACGTGTCGAGGCGGAAACTTCCCATGATCAGGGATTCGCCGAGCGGCTGCTTTGAGTCCGGCCGCGCAAAGGTGTAGTCGAGCTCCATCCAGCCATCGCCATCGCGCTTGCCGAGATAGCGCGGCGTCACCTTTCCGGTGGTGCGGCGATGAAGAAACTGATGGTTCATGTCCATCAGGTTTTCATGCATGAACGTGTAGTGACAATTGACGACCTGGCCGAAGCTTCGGGTCTTGTAGCTTTTGTTCGCCGCGGCGCCGAGACCGGCCGGCGGCGGTGCGGCCGGCAAACTGCCCGGCCAGATGAAGATGACACCATCACACTCGCAGGCCGGATAGGTCCGTACGCCATTGGGCAGCTTTCCCTTACCGATATAAGGAACGTCACACTTGCCCGACGCGTCGTAACTCCAGCCGTGATAGCAGCAATGGACACGGCAATCCTTCACCGTGCCTTTGGACAACGGCACCTGGCGATGCGCGCAGCGGTCTTCCAGCGCGTAGATTTCGCCGTGTTCGGGGCGAACGATCGCGATCGGCTCGCCCGCGAAGGACGATGCAACCACCTGCCCTCGCTTGACCTCGCGCGACCACGCCACCGGATACCAATGATCGGGATGCGCGCCGACCCGGCGCAAATCAACCGGTGTCGCGCCGGCGCTGGCTTCGCCAGACATCAATGCTCGATTCAAGGCTGAAACTCCCCCGCTGCCTTTTTTCGCCGACGAAAATGTGCCCCGGAAAGCGACCATCTTATGTCGAGATGCGGGTAGCAGCCTAGCCATTTGATGGGCCGACGGCCGGAGCAAGTCTCCTCAGATTACCGCCCGTCTGTCAGTTTTGATGACTTTTGCGGCGTCCTCTCGGTGACGTGATGCGCGCCTTGACGGAATGAACCCATTATCGGATGTGTTGAATTGGGTAGGGCAGTCGACGAGAGGATATTGCAAATGAAGAAAACGATTCTCCTTGCCGCAGTGACGGCGGCTTTGACTGCGGGATCTGCGATGGCGAGGCAGCTGCCTCCGGTCTCTTCCGGCCAAAGCATCTACTGCGCGACCCGGGAAGCGGGCAATCCGCACAGCAAGTACTGCGATTATCTCGCCTGGAGCTTCTGGCGCCGGCGCGGTGGCTGGGATTCAACGCTGGACAACGCCTGCCTGATGAACCCGCAATACGTGCCAGGCGAGTGCGGCGGCGCGGCGCACTACTCGCGCTACTAAGTTTCGCCTACCGGATAGGCGATTAGGCGCATGGCGTGACCGCCGGCGCCTTGATATCTACGCGCTATGCAAGCGAATTATTTGGCGCTGGCGATCGTCGTCGCCTACATGGCCGGTCTCGGATTGCTCACGAGCATCGTGCAGCGGTCCGTGACGACCGCCACGACCTTTACGTCCGGCACCACCGATTCGGGCGTTCCGGCCGTTCTCGTCGGGCTCATGCTGATGTCCGAATTCATCGGCACGTCGGCGAGCGTCGGCACGGCACAGGAGGCCTACGTCTTCGGCATTTCGGCCGCCTGGAACATCATTGCACTTGGCGCGGGCTTTCTGTTCTACGCCTGGTTTCTCGCCGGCAAGTACAAGGCGTCCGGGCACAACACGATCTCCGCCGTGTTCGCCGAGGTCTACGGCCCCTCGACCAAGATCGCCACGTCGCTGGTCATGATCTTCGCGCTTCAGATCGTGGCGGTTGCGCTTTATGCCGGCGGCGGCGCAATCCTGAGCGTGCTGCTTGCCGTTGATCGCACGCTCGCGACCGTCATCTGCGGCGTTGTCGCCGTTCTCTATGTCTTTGTCGGCGGCATGAGGTCGGTGGTTTACACCAACGTAATCCACTCGCTGATGAAGTATATTGGCATCGGCGTTGCGCTGTATTTCGGGCTGACCAGAGTGGGCGGACTTGCAGAGCTGCACGCGCGCCTGCCGGCTCAAATGTTTTCCTGGACGAATGTCGGCGTCAGTCAGATCCTGGCGTGGTTCATCGCAGGCGTCGGCGCGACCTTCTCCACCCAATACGTCATTCAAGCCATCAACACGGTCGAAACGCCGCAAAAGGCGCGGACCGCGAGCCTCAGCGCGGCACTCCTGCTGGTGCCTTTCGGGATTGCGACCGCGCTGATTGGAATGTGCTCGCTGGTCCTTTCTCCCGGCATCAAGTCCATCAATGCCTTCTCGGCCCTGATCGGAGATATGAATGGCATCATGGCCGGTGTGGTCGCCGCGGGATTGGCGGCCTCGCTGTTTGGTACCATCGCGGCGATCAGCGTTTCTACCGCGACCCTGCTCTATAAGGATTTTTACTCCCGCTTCGTGAAAGCTGAAGACGAGCAGAACTCCCTCGTCTTCGTGCGCGTCACGACGGTCATCGTCGGCCTGCTGCCGATCGTGCTCGCGATCTACACGCCGAACATCTTGCAGATGACCTTTCTGGCAAAGGCCATACGGGCATCGTTATCGGTCCTGGTGATCCTGGTGTTCTACGCGCCGTGGCTCGGCACCAAAGGCGGTGCGCTGGTGAGCATCCTCGGATCGATGGTTGCCACCATCGCCTGGTTCGCGATGGGCAATCCCTTCGGCATCGACAACGCCTACGTGGCGCTGGTGCTTCCGCTGGTCGTGATGGTCACAAGTTCGGTGATTGCGTGGATGAAGAGCGATCCAGCACTCTCGACGCATTCCAGCGGGGAACGGCGATAGGCAACGGCACTGTGGCTATTTTGCCCGTAGTTCTCCGCCCCAGAACAAAGTTCCAATTCAACGGTCCAGTAAGCGGCAAAACGGCCGAAATCGTCGCGAAGTAGCCGAGCGCTGTCGCTCTCTGGGGTAGGTGAAAAAGGGCGGCGCCCGGCTACTCGGCCGCGCGGCGGTGCGGCTTTTTAATAACATCATCAATGATTTAAAAATTCGTCTTCGCCCGATCTGGAAAGAGGGAATTTTAACGCCTTGGCCATGCGGCTTTTGCGCACCAGCGGGCGTTCCCGAACCCCATAAAGCAAACTGCCCCGGACCTCGTTGGTCCGGGGCAGTTTCTCCGGCCGGGGGCTGGCCGTGCGCCTCAAGCTAAAGCTTGATGCGGAAACCGGTCACAACAGCGGCCGTGCTGATGTCGTGGCCAGGCGCCGGCCCAGAAAAGTTAATGCCCTGGAGCACCTTGGTGCCGGGGTTACCCGGAAAACCCGCAGCCAAACCACCGCTCACCTGCGCCCACGTCGCGCCAGCATAGACGTCGAGATGCTTGTTCAAAGCGTAGTCGGCCAGGAATGAAACTTGGTCGTAGCCACCGGCACATGTGATTGCACTCGCGCCGCCAGTCGCCGGGCAAGAGTTGTTGTCGGCAATGTAGGAGTTCTGGTTCACGTGGTAGTACGCGCCGGTGAGGCTCAGACCCCAGGCGAAGTCGTACTTCGCGCCCGCCCAGTAGAAATTCAAGACGCGCGCAGCCGTGAAGGCGTTGTTGTCAAGAACCGTGAGCAGATACCCGCCGGCGGCATCTCCCTGTGTGACCGGCGTATTCGGATTGGAGTTGCGGACGTTGGAATAGCCGGCGAAGATCGTGAACTTGTCGACCGGCAGCGGCTCAGCCTTGACGGCCTTGGTGTAGTACGAAGGGCTCGCTACTCCCGAGCGTCCAAATTCCCAGGTATATTTGCCCATAACCGATATCTCTTGATCGTCGGATATGTTCGCGAAGAGCGACGTGCTGTTCAGGGGAAGGTTGGCGGCCGACTGCAGGTTCACCACGCCGTGCTCTTTGGTATAGGTCGCCTCTGCCGAGAAACCACCAATGTGGCCGCCGAACATGAAGGCGTACGCATCGCCGAAGAAACCAGTGGCATTGCCGCCGTTCGAATACATCGCGCCAGCCGTGATCGGACCGTAGTCATAGACGTACTTCGCCGAGTTGTCCCAACGCGCGGCCTGCGTGCTGCCCGAGCCGCCATTCGTTCCGGAATAGCCGAGCAGCGATAAGGCGTAAGACAGCGCCATCGGGTCGTACACCGCGATGCCGTCGAGCTGGAACGAATTGTTCCGCCCGATCGTCAACTGGCCGTACTGCTGATTCCTGATGCCGCCCCAGAGCTGACCGTTGAAAGCCTGGCCGCAACGGCCGCTGTCGGCGTTGGAAGTCTGCTGGTTGTAAGCTATGCCTGCGTTCTGGAGAAACGAGCTACAGCCGTCGGAAAGAGTACCTCTCAGCGGATCGACGCCGGTATCGAGGCGCGCAATCGCCTTCCAGTCGCCGCCGAGCGGCTCTTCGACCTTTACACCGATAAAGGACTGTTGAAGGGCGCTATGCTGAACAGTCGCGATCGACTGCCCTGTGTAGTTGCGGGTCGTCGTGAACGGCGAGTATTCGAGACCTGACACCACCGCGCCAAGCGGCCGGCCGTTGGTCTGATAGGCACCACCGAGGTCGAGTACGCCGATCGGCGTGATGCCCCAGAAGGTCAGGTTATCAGGAATTGGGTCCGGGATTTTCGGCGGCGTCCAATCCGCGGCATAGGCGCTGCCCGCCAAGCCTGTCATTGCGAGCGCAACTGCGAGCGCTTTCTTCATTTTCAATACCCCAAGAATTGGCTGCCCCAACAGACCAGACAGGATCGATCTGGTCGCTGTGTTCGACTGAACATAGCGGTCGATATGTACGACGGAACATAACGGTGCCCACAAGTGCAGGCTTGCAACACCTCAGGACTAAAATTGATTTGGCTTGCCTATTGCCGGATTTGTGATCTCAAATCTCGCCGATCGCTGCGCGAGCCGATCGCCGGACACGCAAAACGCCCCGGTTGCCACACTGCTACAGGAGGCCGGATGCTGATCGGCTGTCAGCCCTTGGCGCGATGGGTTATGTCGGCGCGCAACGCTTGCAGCTCCTTGCGCGCCGCGCTCTCGGCCGAGCGCTCGATTTTCCGGTAACGCGCCACCAGCGATTGACCGAACGGCGTGAGCGTGGCTCCGCCGCCGTTCTTGCCGCCGGTTTGGCGCTCGACTGCCGCTCGCTGGCAGATGCGGTTGATCTCATCGACCAGGTCCCACGCCCGCTTGTAGGACATGTTCATGGCCCGACCGGCTGCCGAGATCGAGCCGCAGCTATCGATATTCTCGAGCAGCAAGATCTTGCCGGGACCGATCCGCCCCTCCGGGTCGAGGTCAATCCGAACGCTCAAAGATGGCAGCGCTGACTTGCGCATCGATGGCTCGTTCACCCCTGAAAGGCACGGTCGGAAAGTTGATCGCGCGCGGACATCAAAGCCGCCCGCGCGCGATCGTCGATGTCAATAACAGCTACGCGGATCGACCTGAACGTACTGTCCGGACGGATATTTGTAATAGCAGTTGCCTTGCGCGAGGTAATAGCCGGGACGCGCAGCTGCCTGCGCGCCTGCGATCGCGCCGATGGTGCCGCCGGTGATGGCGCCCACCGCGGCTCCGACCGGCCGGCCGGTGATCAGGCCACCCAGAACGCCGCCGACAATCGCGCCACCGACTGCGCCCGCTGCCGGATCCGGCGGGGGCGGAGGTGGCGGCGGCGCGTAAGCCACGGGCGGCGCATAGCCTGGACCTGGCCCCGGTCCGACGTCGTCGTCCGGTCCGCCCGCATAGGCGTCATCCATCACCTCGACATCGGAGACATAGGTCGGCGGCCCCTCCATCGGCTGCGGATAGAAATACCAGACGCCGCCGACATCCCACCAATAGCCATAGCGGCCATTGTGCATCTCGTGACGCCAGCGTCCGCCCTCCCACGCCATACGGCCGTGATAGGGATGGCCACCAAAACTGCGCGCTGGGAGATTGCCGTGGGCGAAACGCTGCCCCTGCGATCCACGGACTTGTGGCCCGGCTCCCTGCCGCGGGGCCATCGCAGGACGCGCACCTGGCGTGGCAGGCCGCGCGGTCTGGCCAGCGGGCGGGGCGTGCTGTTTCTGTTGATTTGGCTCCTGCGCTTGCGCCGATACGGCAAGGACCGCCGCGATTGATATCAAGGGAACGGCGATCCGCGAGCGCTTCAGTGCACGCATTGTATTTTTCTCCCACTGCCACAAGAGCGGCATTATGGATCAGCCGCAGGTCGAAATCTACGTTGGCCGATGCGTTTGAAACGAACGCAAACGAATGCCGCCGTGTTGCCACAAACACCATCCGGTCGCCCTCCGGACAGGCGATCGCAGGGCGGATTTGCGCGTGTCTTGGCCTATCTTCGTGTTGCAACGGCCGCAGCTGGCCTATAGAGGGACATGAATCCGACATTCGCCGGCCGCGTTGCCGCCGGGCGCTCTCCCGATGTGAATGTCCGAATCGAACGAGGGTTCGACCCAAAGAGGGACAGGGAAATGAAGAAATTGCTCGCGTTGATCGTCGTCTTGGGCGCGACGGTCGCCTTCTCGCTGCAAGCCATCGCACAGCAGGACGACGCGCCGCCGCCAGCGCCGGCAAAGCCGCCGGCGCATCATGCCAAGTCGAAGGGCCCTGCGGCCGGGCCTCCGAAGTCGCTGGCCGAGAAGCTTCTGGCTTGCCTCGACATCGACGACGAAACCAAGGACCGGCTGGACTGTTACGATGCCGCCGTCCCGCCCAAGCCGCCGAAGGCGAAAGCCGGAACGGCCAACGGCGTGATGGATTGCCGCTTTGTCAAGGAAGAGGACGAGCGGTTGAAATGCTTCAATGGCTTTGCGGAGAAAATCCCGAAATTCTCGTCCCGCTGATTGGCATACAAAGGCCGGTTCCCCCCTTCATCCGGTCTGTTGATAAGCCTGCCCTCGCCGCTTTCGCCCTGATGGCCGGGAGCTTTGGCATGTTATCGACATTCTCGGACCTTTATCTGACGGAACAAATACCATGCGGATCACCCTCGTCGGCTCCCGGCATTTCGGCGTGACGACCCTGCGAATGCTGCGTGAACACCAGGTGGATGTGGTGAGAGTAGTTGTCGCCGACGCCGAAGACCGGCTGGCTGCCGCGGCCCGCGATTTCGGCATCGAGGTGGTCGTCCAGGCCAATCCGAAGCTCGTCGTCGCTTCCGAAATCGCAGAAGGTACCGACCTGATCGTCACCGCGCACAGCCACGCGCGCATCGCCAAGGACGCGCTGGCAGCCGCGCGGCTCGGCGGCATCGGCTATCATCCGTCCCTCCTGCCCCGGCATCGCGGGATCGCCGCGGTCGAATGGACCATCCGCGAAAAGGACCCGATTGCAGGCGGCACAGTGTATCATCTGGCCGATCACATGGACGCTGGCGCAATTGCGGCGCAGGACTGGTGCTTCGTCGGCAAGGACGAGACCGCGCGACAGTTATGGGAGCGGGCTCTCGCGCCGATGGGCCAGAAATTGCTCGCCGAGGTCATCGATTACGCCAGGGCGCACGGCACCCTGCCGGCGCGGCCGCAGGACGAGCAATTCGCGACCAGGGCGCCGGCGCTGGCGGACTAACTTCCGCAGGCTCATCCGCGGCGGAAACCTGGTCCCGATCGGTTGATTTACCGTGCTCGATTCCTGCCATAAATCCATGTTTTGGAGATGTTTATAACGGCGGCCATGGCCTGAAATGGTCGTGGCATTTACCCTTGTGGCCCACGCGCAACGGGTAAATTTCTTCTCCTTTCGCAAACCTCTCGGTCATGAACGGTTCGCGAGGGACTTGTACTTCTACAGATCAATGTGCATATGCGAGCGGCCAGCGCAGCGACAATGCCGGATGGGGGAAGTGGAATGGAGCACGTGCGGAACAATAACAAGTTTTTCGGCATCACACGTCGCGTCGTCTTTGCGATTGCAACCGTGCTTGCCGCTTCCACCTGGAGCAGCAGCGGACATGCGCAGGCCGGTGGACCTTTTGCAGGCATGGCAGGCGTCTGGAGTGGCGCGGGCACTGTGACTTTGGATGATGGACAGACCGAGCGGATCCGTTGCCGCGCAACCTATGCCGTCGGCGCCGGCGGCAACGGTCTGCAACAGACCCTGACCTGCGCCAGCGACAGTTACAAATTCAACCTAACGAGCAACGTCACGGCGCAAGGCTCCGCGATTTCCGGAACCTGGTCTGAATCGAGCCGCAACATCAACGGCGCTATCGAGGGGCGTGCGGGTTCGGGCGTTATTCAGGTCGTCGCTTCGGCCCCGGGCTTTACGGCCAACCTCTCACTGACGACGCGCGGCAACAGGCAATCGGTGGTCATCAGGGCGGAGAGCCAGTTCAAGGCCGCCTCGATTTCGCTGAGCCGAAGCTAAATCCAGATCCTGATCGCTCGCCGGCGGGTCGCTGTTTCAGCGCCGCCGGCGATTTTCTTTTAAGCCGGCACGAAGGCCGTCACCTCGATCTCGACTTTCGCCCGCGCATCGACCAGCCCGTCGATGTAGAGCAGGGTCGACGGCGGAAAATTTCTGGCCATGGTCTCGCGCCACGCCGCGCCGATTCCGCTGCCCGCAGCCTCGTACTCGCCGCGGCTGGTGAGATACCAGGTCAGGCGGACGATGTGTTCGGGTCCGGCATTCGCCTCCGCCAGCAAGCGCATGATGCGCTTGAGCGCCGTGCCGACCTGGCCCGCCATGTCGGGCGAATAGTCGCCTTTTTCGTCGCCGCCGGTCTGACCGGCCAGCACGATCCAGCGGCCGGGAGCATCGACCACCACACCGTGGGAAAAACCGCGCGGTTTCGACCAGTCCGCCGGCTGCAGGATACGCATGAGAATCCTCCCTGATATCGCGCGAGTTCACTTTGCCGCGCATTATAGCATCGGCACATTTGCCCGTTGCAAATGACGGCCCGCTCGACGATACCGGCTTGCTTTGCCGACGTCTCCCGCATCACCACCCGCTCCGCATATTGTTCCGATGAACCGAACCCCGTCAAAACCGAAAGCCGCGCTCTGGATGGCGGGCTGGCTCAGCCTGATGCTGATGGTCGCGGTTGCCGGCCGAGAGGCCACGCGCGAGCTCAACGTGTTCCAGCTCATGGAAATCCGCTCCACGCTGGGTCTTCTGATGTTGTATCCCCTGGTCCATCTTGCCGGCGGCTTTGCAGCGCTGCGCACCTCGCGGTTGCGGATGCATGCCAGCCGCGGCCTGCTGCACTATTGCGGGCAGCTCGGCTGGTTTTACGCGTTGACGCTGATTCCGCTCGGACAGGTCGTATCGCTCGAATTCACCATGCCGATCTGGACGGCCATCCTGGCGGCGAGCTTTCTCGGCGAACGCATCACGATCTGGAAGATCCTGGCGATCGCGCTTGGTCTGATCGGCGTTTTCGTGATCGTCCGTCCGGCGACGGGTGAGATCAATCCCGGCCAGTTGATCGCGCTCGCCGCCGCCGTCGCCTTTGGCACATCGGTTGCCATGATGAAGTCGCTGACCCGCACCGAAACGTCGGTCGCGATCGTGTTCTGGATGATGCTGGTTCAGGCCGTGGCGGGCGCCCTCCCGACTTTGTATGTCTGGGTCTGGCCATCGCCCTATATCTGGGCCTGCGCGATTGCGGTCGCCCTCGCCGGCACGTTCTCGCACTTCTGCATGGCGCGCGCGATGCTTTATGCGGACGCCACGATCGTGTTGCCGATGGATTTCCTCCGAGTCCCGCTAACCGCCGCAGCCGGCTGGCTGCTTTACGCCGAGCGGATGGACGCCTTCACCGTTCTCGGCGCGCTGCTCATCCTGACCGGAAATCTGTTGAACCTGAAGCCGCCAGCGTCGCGGCCGGCGCCGGCGCAGGCCGCCTGAACATTCCACCGACCTCGATTACTTCCCCGCCGCCTTTCGCAAGGCGTCGTTGATCCGGTCCTGCCAGCCCGGGCCGCCGCCTTGAAAATATTCGAGCACGTCCTGGTCGATCCGCAGCGACACCAGTTCCTTCACTCCGGGGACCGCATTCGTTTTCGGCGGCGCTTGCGGCTCCTTCTTCGTCACCTTCTTGAACGCGGCTTCGGCTTCGGTGCGGGCATCGTTGAGGGTTCGCGGTCGCCGCGGCTGATCGGGCATCAGAGCTCCAATTCCGAAGTTCGCAAGCTATCGCAGCTACCTCCGATGCGAACTTCGGAATCAAAGGAGCTCTGCCAATCAATGGTTGTTAGTGCGGCATATGAATTTGAAGTTCCTATCATGCGATCGCGGCAACATAGTAGGAACTTCAAATTCGCCGCACCAGGTTAAATTCCTTCGAATAGAACAGTGGAGAGGTATCGCTCGGAGAACGACGGCACGATCGCCAGGATGGTCTTGCCGGCGTTTTCCGGACGTTGCCCCAGTTTGATCGCGGCCGCAATCGCGGCGCCTGCGGAAATTCCGCCAGCGATCCCCTCATTGCGCGCGAGCGCCCGCGAGACCTCGATGGCGTCCGCGCTGTTGACGGTGACGATTTCATCGATCACGGAGCGATCGAGGATGTCGGGAATGAAACCGGCGCCGATACCCTGGATCTTGTGCGACGAATGCTGGCCGCCCGACAGTACCGGACTTTCTTCCGGCTCGACGGCGACGATCCTGACCGCAGGTTTGCGCGCTTTCAGCACCTGCCCTACTCCCGTGATCGTGCCGCCGGTGCCGACGCCCGCGACAAAGATATCGATGTTGCCGCCGGTATCGTTCCAGATTTCCTCCGCCGTGGTCCGGCGATGGATTTCCGGATTGGCGAGATTCTTGAACTGCTGCGGCATCACGGCCTTCGGCGTGGTCCGCACCAACTCCTCGGCGGTGGCGATCGCAGCCTTCATGCCTTGGCCTGCCGGAGTGAGGACGATTTCAGCGCCGAGAAATGCCAGCATCTTGCGCCGTTCGATCGACATCGATTCCGGCATCACCAGTTTTAACCGATAGCCGCGAGATGCGGCGGCGAACGCCAGCGCAATACCGGTGTTTCCGGATGTCGGTTCGATCAGCACGGTGTCCGCATCGATGAGGCCAGCCTTCTCCATCGCGACGATCATCGCCGCGCCGATGCGATCCTTCACGCTTGCCGCGGGATTGAGATATTCGAGTTTGGCTAAAATCGTCGCGTTTGCGCCGCGCTGCTGCGGCAAGCGTTGCAGTCGCACGATCGGCGTATCGCCGATCGCGTCCACGATGCTGTCAAACACGCGCCCGCGGCCGTGATGCTGCGCGGCACGTGTCGTTAACGATTCGTCCATGGCGTATTTCTCCGATCTGTGACACGTGCCGCAAATTTGAATCTGTTTTTTACAGGAGAGGAAGCGCGCCGTCGTTGAATCAATTCTGCGCCACAATTCGCTGCATCGCAAAAATTCACGCGACACCGAATATCGTAAAACCAACGCATTTGTGTTGCGACATCTTCAAACTTTTTGTTGTATGTTGCAGTCAGGTTCAGATCGCAAAGGAGGCCACGATGTCAGCAGTTGCTGAAGTCCTGTCCACCCTGTCGCATAACCCGCGCGGGAGTGATCTGCCGACGTGCCCTGTTTGTGCAGATTCCATGGTTGCTGCGGAAGCGTCAGCCTATCTGGCCGACAACGTCGTCAGCTATCTCTGGACCTGCGACACCTGCGGCTACGGTTTTGTCACCAAGCATTCGCTTAAGCGTTTGACCTGCAACTGAGTTCCAGTTGCGCTCAGACTTGGGATCGGCGCGGAACCTGCTAGCGTGCCGCAATGTCGCCATGTTCCCATTCGCGTCGCGTGCGTTCGCAAAAGCTCGCAAATGACCCTTGCGAGATCGCGAGCCTGATTTCGCTCATCAAATGCTGATAGTAGGCGATGTTGATCTCCGACAGCAGCATCGCGCCGAGAGTCTCGCCTGACCTGACGAGGTGATGCAGGTAGGCGCGCGAATAATTGCGCGCCGATGGCCAGCGGCTCGCCTCGTCAAGTGGCCGCGGATCATCCACATGGCGTGCGTTGCGCAGATTGATCTGGCCGTAACGCGTGAAGGCCATGCCGTGGCGGCCGTTACGCGTCGGCATCACGCAGTCGAACATGTCGATGCCGCGCGCCACGGCCTCGAGAATGTCGTCGGGCGTTCCAACGCCCATCAAATAGCGCGGGCGCTCCGGGGGAAGGAGCGGCGCGGTCTCCTCGATCATCGCCAGCATCACCTCTTGCGGCTCGCCGACCGCGAGGCCCCCGATCGCATAGCCGTGAAAACCGATGTCGACGAGATTACGGGCGCTGACATGCCGAAGCTGCGGCACATCGCCGCCCTGCACGATGCCGAACAGCATGTAGCCGGGAGGCGCCGTCTCGAACGCGCGCTTGCTGCGCTCGGCCCAACGCAGCGAGAGCTGCATGGCGCGGTCGATATCGCCACGCTCGGCCGGCAGGCGGACGCATTCGTCCATCTGCATCGCGATGTCAGAGCCGAGCAGACGCTGCACCTCGATCGAGCGCTCCGGCGACAGTTCGACGATGGCGCCGTCGATATGGGAGCGAAAGGTGACGGCCTCCTCCTTCACCTTGCGGAGTTCGGACAGCGACATCACCTGAAAGCCGCCGGAGTCGGTCAGCATCGGACCGTTCCAGCCGGTGAACGCTTGCAGGCCGCCAAGCGCGGCAATGCGCTCGGCGCCGGGCCGCAGCATCAGATGATAGGTATTGCCGAGCACGATATCGCTGCCGGCGTCCCGTACCTCGCGCCAGTGCATCCCTTTCATGGCTCCGGCGGTGCCGACCGGCATGAAGGCAGGCGTCTTCACCATGCCGTGCGGCGTCGTCAGTTGGCCGGCTCGCGCGGCGCCGTCCGTGGCGAGCAGTTCGAAATGATTGGGTACGCTCATGGAAGCGGCTTATCGCGTAACTATGGTGTCCCGTTCAACCGCCAGTTAGGGGATTTTCGGGTAAAAACGATTGACCAATCTCCGCGTCTTGCCCATAAGTCGCCTCCCATGACCTTCTCGACCAGCAAAACCACGACCAAAACCAAGCCCGCCAGGGGCTCGGGAGGCGTGCGCGCGTAGTCGAACGACGCATCATCTGATCCGAAGCCCCGCCACCGAAACGTCCGGGGCTTTTTTATTGCCCAAAATCCATAAGGAGACGAACGTGCACAGAGACCCCGTTGTAGCCATTGCCGGCGTGACCGGCGCCGTCGGCGCCGAATTCATTGCGACCCTCGACAGGCGCCGCTTCCCGGCTAGGAAGCTGAAGGCGCTCGCCAGCTCACGATCGGCAGGCAGGACGCTCGGCTTCCGCGGCGAGACGATCGAGATCGAGGAGCTGCGGGAGGACTCCTTCCACGGCGTCGACATCGCGCTGTTTTCGGCCGGCAGCGGCGTTTCAAGGAAGTTCGCGCCGATCGCGGTGAAGGCCGGCGCCGTCGTCATCGACAATTCCTCAGCCTTTCGCATGGACAAGAACGTGCCGCTGGTGGTGCCGGAGATCAACGGTCGCCGCATCCGCGACCACAAGGGCATCATTGCCGTCCCCAACTGCTCGGCCATTACCGCGCTGATGCCGCTGTGGCCGATCCATCGGCAGAACCGCATCAAGCGGATGATCATCTCGACCTATCAGGCGGCATCCGGCGCGGGCGCCGCCGCCATGGCCGAGCTGGTGGATTCGACCCGGGCCAGCCTTGCCGGCGAGAACTTTACGCCGACGGTTCTCCCGCACCCCTACGCCTTCAACGTCTTCAACCACGACACGACAATCGATCCCGAGACCGGTTACAACGAGGAAGAGACCAAGGTCATCAACGAGACGCGGAAGATTTTCGAAGACGACGCCATTGCGATCGGCATCACCTGCGTCCGCGTGCCGGTGCTGCGCGCGCATAGCCAGGCGATCACCTTCGAATGCGAAAAGCCGATCTCGGAAACGGAAGTCCGCAAGATTTTGGCGAACGCTCCCGGCGTGAAGATCGTCGACGACCGCGTCCGGAATTACTTTCCGATGCCGATCGAAGCTTCAGGTCAGGACGACGTCCTGGTCGGACGCATCCGCCGCGACCTCAGCGATGCAACCGGCCACTCGATCTCGCTGTTCGTATCGGCCGATCAATTGCTCAAGGGCGCGGCGCTGAACGCAGTGCAGATCGCCGAATTGCTGCCCGCGCGCGTCGCTGCATGATGGTGCTTGCCGCGCGGCATTGCCTCCCCTCGCCAACTGGGGAGGCTTGGCCGCCCGGCACCAGTGGGTTAGACAACAATCCTTGAGAAACCCTCTTGCCGGACAAGCTGATGACGACCACGCTCCTGCTGAGAATTGCCTCGGTGATCGCGCTGCTGTTTGCGCTCGGCCACACACTGGGCGGCTTGAAAAAATGGTCGCCGATGGGGGACAACGACGTCCTCAAGGCGATGACGAGCGTTCATTTCGACGTCATGGGAACGAGCCGGTCGTACCTCGACTTCTACATGGGGTTCGGCTGGTCGCTCAGCGTTGCCCTGCTGTTGCAGTCTGTGCTGCTTTGGCAGTTGGCCTATCTGGCGCGTGCGGACTCGACAAGAGCAAGGCCGGTCATCGCTGCGTTCGCGCTGGCCACATTGGCAAGCGGCATTATCGCCTGGTTTTTCATTCTGCCCGTGCCGGCGCTTTTCTCGCTGGTCTTGCTGATCGTTCTGGTCGCCGCATATCTGAGAGCGTAGCGGATCAGCTTTCGTTCGGCGAACGAAACAGCAAACAGGCATCGCCGTAGGAATAGAAGCGGTAGCCGCTTTCGATTGCGTGCGCGTAGGCCCGCTTCATGGTCTCGAGCCCCGAGAAAGCCGAGACCAGCATGAACAACGTCGAACGCGGCAGATGAAAGTTGGTCAGGAGAATATCGACTGCGCGGAAGCGATGGCCGGGCGTGATGAAGATCGCAGTGTCGTCGGTGAACGGCCGAATCCTGCCGTCCTCGCCGGCTGCGCTCTCGAGTAGCCGCAGCGAAGTGGTGCCGACGGCAACGATACGCCCACCCTTGCCGCGCGCCGCGTTGAGCGTATCGGCGACTTCCGCGGAAATCGTGCCCCACTCGGAATGCATCCTGTGTTCGGACGTGTCGTCGGCCTTGACCGGCAGGAAAGTGCCCGCACCGACATGCAGCGTGATGCGGTTGAGGCCAACGCCACGCTCGCGCAGCGCCGCCTCCAGCGCCGGCGTGAAGTGCAGCCCGGCCGTGGGCGCCGCGACTGCGCCCTCGTTCACCGCAAACATGGTCTGGTAGTCGGCCGCATCCTGCTCGTCCGGCGTCCGTTTGGAGGCGATGTAAGGCGGCAGCGGCGGGCTGCCGAGATCGGCGATCGCAGAATCCAACGTCGGTCCGTGAAACGAAAATGACAGCGTCACCACGCCGTCTTCGCCCTTGTCCTCGACTTCCGCATCGAGGTGTCCGAGCAGGCAAACCTTGCCCTCGTTGCCAAAACGAACGACATCGCCGCGCGCGAGCTTCTTGGCCGGTTTGACCAGCGCCCGCCAGCGCGAGCCGTCGAGCCGCTTGATCAGCGTCGCCTCGATCTTCGGTTCGGTCTCGCGCCCGATGCGCCGGCCCTTGAGCTGTGCCGCGATGACCTTGGTGTCGTTGACGACGATCTGGTCGCCTTCCCTCAGCCATTGCGGCAAATCGGACACCACGCCGTCGTGCAATTGCGCGCCGGGCTCGACCACCAGCAACCGCGCGCTGTCACGTGGGACAGCCGGCCGCAGCGCGATCCGGTCGGCGGGCAGTTCGAAATCGAAGAGATCGGTGCGCATATGATTTGAGCTCGACCCTCATGGTGAGGAGCCCGCAGAGCGGGCGTCTCGAACCATGAGGCCGCGGCGTTAGGTCGGCCTCATCCCTCGAGACGCGCTGGCGCGCTCCTCAGGATGAGGACAGCAGATCACGCCGCATCCAGCGCCATCCGCGCCTTGACGATCTTGTCGGGATCGCGGACCGGTTCGCCGCGCTTGATCTTGTCGACGTTCTCCATGCCCGACGTGACCTTTCCCCAGACGGTGTACTGCTTGTTGAGGAACGGAGCGTCGTCGAAGCAGATGAAGAACTGGCTGTCGCCGGAATCCGGATTGGCGGCGCGCGCCATCGATGCGGTGCCGCGCACATGCGGCTCGGCGTTGAACTCGGCCTTCAGTTTCTGGCCGGAGCCACCGGTGCCGGTGCCGTGCGGGCAGCCGGTCTGGGCCATGAAGCCATCGATCACGCGGTGGAATACGATGCCGTCGTAAAAGCCCTCGCGCACCAGCTCCTTGATGCGCGCAACGTGGTTCGGCGCCAGATCGGGGCGCATCTCGATGGAAACGGGTCCCTGGGTCGTTTCGAGGATCAAAGTATTTTCTGTGTCAGCCATGCTCGTTTCTCGGTTGGTTGCGGTTTGCGATTATGAAATCTGATTGCGAAAGGTCGCCCGGCGGTGGCGCCGGCCATTGCTTCGGTAAATGGCATTGGCGTACAGCGCTGCAATGCCTCCATGACGGCAATCCGGTACAATAAACGGTCGTTATCGTCAGCTTGTTCCGATTGATAGGTGACGCGAGGCCTGCCCAAGATCCGGCCGGCCCGGTTGAAACTGACGATCACGGTGATGTCGATGTCGAGGTGGGCCCGCGAGGGCGGCTTCCAGCAGGCCCGCAGCCTCGCGACGACGTCGGAAATGGTGTTGACCTGCGCCGGTTGGGCCTGCGCGGGTAACAGCCCGACGAGCCAGAGCCCCGCCACGCAGGTCAAAGCCAGCTGCCGAAGCAGGCTCAACGCCGTCACTTCATGTCGGATGCGACCTGAACCTTCACCATCTTGTCCGGATCGGCCACGGCACCACCGGGCGCGCCCGGCGCAGCCTTCTTCAGCTTGTCGACGACGTCCATGCCGGACACCACTTCGCCGATCACGGTGTACTGGCCATCCAGCGGTGTGCCGTCCGCAAACATGATGAAGAATTGCGAATTGGCGGAATCGACGCTGTCACCCTTGCGCGCCATGCCGACGATGCCGCGCTTGAAGTGGACGTTGGAGAATTCCTGCTTCAGGTTCGGATATTTCGAGCCGCCGGTGCCGTTGAAATTCTGGCCGTCGCCGGTCTGCGCCATGAACCCATCCATCACGCGGTGGAACGGCACGTTGTTGTAGAAGCCTTCGCGCGCAAGCTGCTTGATGCGCTCGGCGTGCTGAGGCGCGATGTCGTTACGCAGCTTGATGACGATCCGGCCCTTGGTGGTGTCAATGACAATCGCATTCTGCTTGTCGAGGCCGGCCGGAAGCGGCTGGGCGATGGCGGGCGCGGCGCAAACGAGCGCGGCAAGAACGGCGAGAATTCGGATCATGGAAGCTCCAGCGTGAGATGAAGGTGTATCGTATCAGCGGCCGAACTTGGCCTTGAGGCGCTTGGCGACCGCCTTGGGCACGAAATTCGAGACGTCACCACCCATACTGGCGATCTGTCGCACCAGTGTGGCGGTGATCGGGCGAACGGTCGGGGATGCCGGCAGGAAAACGGTGCGGACCTCCGGCGCCATGGTCTCGTTCATGCCGGCCAGCTGCATTTCGTAGTCGAGGTCGGTGCCGTCCCGCAGCCCTCTGATAAAAATGGTCGCTTTGGCGCGCCTGGCGGCTGTGACGGCGAGATCGTCATAGGTGATGGCTTCGAACTCGCACTTCGCGGCTTTCGCAACTGGTTCGAACACCTCGCGGATCATCGCAAGCCGGTCCTCCGCCGAAAAGAGCGGTGCCTTTCCCGGGTGGACGCCGATCGCGATCACCAGCCGGTCGCAAAGGCCGACCGCTTGGCGGACGACGTCCAGGTGGCCATTGGTGACGGGATCGAAGGAGCCGGGATAAAGCGCGATACGGGGCATGAAACCCTCCTACCCCGCCCTGTGCGGCCCCGCAAGCCGGTCGCGCTCCGTGGCACGCCCCTACGGCCCAGCCGCTGATTTTTGTCGTTCATTGAACCGGTTCGCCAAAGGCGGCGTCTATCGGATGCGCCTGCTTTGTTTCGTCCGGACGACCCCGACGAAACAATATGCCGGCCGGACGAAACCATTTTCGGCAGTTTTGAGGGTTTGGCGAAGAACTCCGGAAACCGCCGGCTTGTACCAAAACGCCCAGACAACGGGGCCACCAAGGCCCGATGACAGGGGACCGTCATGATCAAGACTCTTTCAGCTATCGCTGTTGCCGCATGCGTCGCAGCTGCCCTGACCATCCTCCCGGGCT
>Ga0070741_10007711_pt1 | contig 22073 bp, 11 predicted proteins | sample Coa_R1_4_FD_66440 | JGI IMG/M metagenome (GOLD analysis project Ga0070741, IMG submission 66440) | Surface soil microbial communities from Centralia Pennsylvania, which are recovering from an underground coalmine fire - Coalmine... | ecosystem: Environmental > Terrestrial > Soil > Unclassified ... | reverse complement strand
ATATGAGCACTGCAGCACAGTCGGTGAGAGAACAGATCCACGATTTCATCCAGGAAAATCTTGCGTCCGTGAAGGGTATCGATTCCTTCACCGATCAGGACTCGCTCATGGAGAGCGGCATCATCGATTCCCTGGGAATCTTCCGCCTGGTGTCATTCCTGGAAGATACCTTCGGAGTGCGCGTTGCCGACGAAGAGATCACACCGGAAAATCTGAAGAGCGTTGAAGTGATTGAAGAGCTCGTAAACCGCAAGAAAAAGAAGTAGGCGAGCTTTCGTTTTCGCGGCGCTTAGGCGTCGCATAATTTGATCCGCCGCATGGGCGGGAGAAGCGTGGGCGAGGATGTCTGCGGCTCACATCGGGTGGTTGACGTTCACGATGTGGCCGCGCATGTCCCCGCCCGTTGTGTTCTTCCAAGCAAGCTCAGATGGCGAGCGCAAATTCTATCTGCGCGTAATCTTTAGGACGTCTTGATGGTCGACCCCACGCAAATTGAAGCGCCGGTTGCCGGGTGCCCAGAACCCAGCAACGGCTCACACCCACAGGAGCGCGATCCACGCTCAAAAGCTGGTCTTTGCGTGCACGAATTGGTTGCACAACAAGCGGCGAGCTCGCCGGGTGCTCCCGCGATCCTGTCGCAGTCTGAAGGACTCACGTACGGCGAGTTGAACCGGCGCGCAAACCGGCTGGCGCGGCATCTGCAATTGCTGGGACTTGGACGGGAGAAGCTTGCCGCCATTTACATGGAGCGGTCAAGTTGGCTGGTAGTGGCCGCATTGGCGGTTTTGAAAGCAGGAGGAGCATACGTTCCGATTGATCCGCAGGCACCGAGCGAGCGCGTGCGCTTCATGCTCCACGACGCTGGAGTCTCAGTGCTTCTCACCAGCAGCACGTTAACATCGCGTGCGCCGGCAGGGAAGTGGCGCGTCTGTGAAGTGGATGCCGAGTGGACGCTGTCGCCGGCACCTTCCGACGGAGAGATTGCGTCGGAGGTTAGCGAGTCCGATTTGGCGTACGTGATCTACACGTCGGGGTCCACTGGTCAGCCGAAAGGCGTGGAAATCCCTCACGCCGGTTTGAGCAACCTGGTGGCCTGGCATCGACGGGCGTTCGCTGTGACCAATGCCGATCGGGCCAGTTTGCAAGCCGCGCTGGGCTTTGACGCGAGCGTCTGGGAGTTGTGGCCCTACCTGGCCAGTGGCGCGACTATTCGCATTGCCCCCGAGTCGATCCGGAATTCGCCCGAGCTTCTGCGCGACTGGCTGGTATCGCAGAAGATCACAATCACTTTCCTTTCGACCGCTCTCGCTGAGAGCATGCTCAACCTCAAATGGCCACCGAATACGGCGCTTCGGATTCTGTTGACCGGCGCCGACGCTCTGCAACAACGGCCGTCGTCGCGGCTGCCATTCCAACTGGTCAATAACTACGGCCCAACCGAGTGCACGGTCGTGGTGACGTCGGGGCGGGTGGAAAGCAAAGAATCCGCAAGCGGAATCCCCTCGATTGGCCGAGCTATTGATGGTGTTTCTGTTCACATTCTTGACGAAGGCATGCGGGCGGTGCCGGAAGGAACTGCGGGCGAGATTTACGTGGGCGGCGCCGGGCTGGCGCGTGGTTATCGAAATCAGCCCGCGCTGACGGCACAAAGATTCGTGCACAATCCGCTCAGTGGCGAGCGGTTCTATCGTACCGGGGATCTCGCTCGCCAGTTGCCCAACGGAGAAATCGAATTCCTCGGCCGCGTGGACGATCAGATCAAGATTCGCGGCTACCGCGTTGAACCGCTGGAAATCGCAACCGCGCTGAACTCACATCCTGACGTGCAGAGCAACGTGGTGATTGCGCGCGAGGATCAGAAAGGCGAAAAGCGGCTGGTCGCCTATGTTGTGCCGCGCGCCAATGCGGCATTGCGCGCTGCTGAACTTCGCCGTCATGTTGGAAGTCAGCTACCCGATTACATGATCCCGGCGGTCTTCTTGAAGGTCGACAGCATTCCGGTAACTGCCAACGGGAAAGCAGATCGCGCAGCGCTCCCGAAGCCGGACGAAAGCAACATTCTGCGCGACCACGAATACGTCGAGCCGAACAGCCTGGTGGAAAAAAGGCTGGCAGAGATTGCCGCGCCGCTCCTTAAAGTGGACCGCATCGGGCGCACGGATAATTTCTTTTTGCTCGGCGGCCATTCGCTTTTGGGGACGCAGTTGATCACCAGGATCCAGGAAGCGTTTGGCGTCGAATTGAGTCTGCTTAGCCTCTTCGATCATCCGACGATTGCCGCCATGGCAGGGGAGATCGAAAAATTAATCTTCGCCAAGCTGGAAAATGGCGAAGAAGCCCCCGCCAATCTCGAGGAAGCGAGCTAGTGCCGCCGGGAACGCAATCTGCGTCGCGCGTGGAAAATCCGGACGCTGCGCTCAGCCTTTATCACCTCCTTGACCCCGAGGTTCTGGCCAACCCCTATCCTCTGTTCCACCGATTGCGGCGTGAAGATCCCGTGCACTGGGATCCCTTTCTCCATGCTTGGGTGGTGACCCGCTACCCGGAAGTTCTCGAAGTCCTGCACACCTTTTCCGCCGACCGCACACCCACACCTGAACAACTTACCAGCATGGGATTGTCGCGGCTGAATCCCATTGCGCAAGTCATGGTGCGCCAGATGCTCTTTATGGACGCGCCTGCACACACACGTCTGCGCGGATTGGCGTCAAAGGCTTTCATGCCGGCGCAAGTGGAGAAGTTGAAATCGCATATCCGCGAGATCGTGGATCATTTGCTCGATGAAATCGAAAACAAGGGCAAGATGGAGGTCATCGCGGATTTGGCCGAACCGCTGCCGGCCATAGTGACCGCTGAAATGCTTGGCGTTCCGGCGGAGGATCGCCATCAGCTCAAGGCCTGGTCGGCCAATTTTGCGGAAATGTTGGGAAACTTTCAGCACAATCCAGAGCACGCGCAACTGATGCTGCGGACTGTAGACGACATGAGTTCGTATTTTCGCGACGCAGTCCACGAAATGCGGAAGCATCCGCGGGAAGGCTTGATCAATTCTCTGCTTACGGCTGAGATTGACGGCGACCGGCTGTCGGAAGAAGAAGTCATCGCTAACACGATCGTGACTATGGTTGGAGGGCAGGAAACAACCACGAATCTGATCGGCAATGGGCTGCTCACGCTGTTGCGGAATCCCGAGCAGATGGAGAAACTGCGCGGAGACTTGTCTCTGATTGCGTCAGCCGTCGAAGAAATGCTGCGGTTTGAGAGCCCAAGTCAGCACACGGCGCGGCTATCGCCCTCCGACCGCGAACTGGGCGGCAAGACGATTCGCAAGCGGCAGGCGGTGATCGCGGTGATGGCCGCAGCCAATCGCGATCCCGAGCGATTCCCTGATCCTGACCGCTTCGACATTACGCGCGCGGATAATCGACACCTCGCCTTCGGCTATGCGGCCCACTTCTGCTTTGGCGCTCCGCTGGCGCGTGCCGAAGGGCAAATCGCATTCGAGATGTTGCTTCGCCGTTTTCCAAGCATTCAGATGGAACCGCAAAAACTGGAGTGGCGCACGAATCTTGGACTGCGCGGACTCAAGTCACTGCACGTCACCTTCGCAGCTCCAACCCCTGCCAGCAACTGATCAGGTCATTAGAGTGAATCCGTCCGCACAAACATCGGTCGACACAGCACCCGTTTCGAATGGGAACGGATCTGCCCGCATGAGCGATGCGGAGCGCCACAAGATCCTAGTGGAATGGAATAACACCGCAGCACCTTATCCTTCCGGAAAGTGCGTTCACCAGCTGATCGAGGAACAGGCGCAGCGCACGCCGGACGCCGTTGCGGTGGAGCAGGAACAAAGACGGCTCACTTATCGCGAACTGGACGAGCGGGCAAATCAGCTGGCTGCGCTCCTGCGCACAAGGAAGGTTGGCGCTGATGTGCCGGTCGGGATTTGCCTGAAGCGATCACCTGAGCTGACCATCGCACTGCTCGGCGTCATGAAGGCCGGCGGCGCATGCCTGCCGCTCGATCCCGATTATCCGCAGGATCGGCTCGCCTACATGCTGGAGGATTCGCACGCACCTGTGCTGCTGACCGAGCCGGGACTGCTTGCCGGGCCAGGAAATGGCAAGTATGCCGTGGTCGACTTCACGCCCGACTGGGCGATACTGGAAGGCCACGGTCGCGAAAGCGTCCACAGCCCAGTGACCCCGACCAACCTTGCGTACGTGATCTATACGTCGGGTTCGACGGGGAAACCGCGCGGAGTGCTTCTGAGCCACCGCGGGCTGGTGAATCACAACACAGCGGCCGTTCGCCTATACGACATTCGGCCCAGCGATCGCGTCCTGCAGTTCTCATCCATCAGCTTCGATATTGCTGTCGAGGAGATTTTCCCTACCTGGATTGCGGGTGGAACCGTGGTTCTTCGCACCGAACAGATGCCGCTTGCCGCGTTGGAGTTTCTGCGCTGGATCGAGCAACGCCGCATCACCGTGCTGGACGTGCCTACCGCCTACTGGCACGAACTAGTGCGTGAACTCGGAGACAACGGTGGAAAGCTTCCCCTCACCCTGCGGACCTTAATTGTTGGCGGCGAGAAGGCGTCAGCGTCGGCTTACAGTTCGTGGTTGAACGCCGGTGGCGACCGCGTGCGCTGGTTCAATACGTATGGGCCAACAGAAGCGAGTGTCATAGCGACCGCCTATGAGCCAGATCCGTTGCAGCCCATACCAGCGAATCTGCCGATCGGGCGGCCGATCGCAAACGTGCGTCTGTACATTCTTGATGAGCAGTTGCAACCGGTGCCGGCCGGATGCAGCGGGGAGTTGCATATCGGCGGCCCGGGCGTGGCGCGCGGTTATCTAAACCGCCCCGACCTCACGGATACAAAATTTATTCGCAATCCGTTCAGCAACGAAGACGGTGCGCGTCTGTACAAGACCGGCGACCTGGTCCGCTATCTGGCTGACGGAAACATCGAGTTTATCGGGCGCACAGATTTTCAGGTCAAGATACGTGGCTTCCGCGTGGAACTCGGCGAGATCGATGCCGCATTGGAAACGCATGCGGCAGTCGCGGGCGCGGTGGTGATTGCACGAGAAGTGGCGGGGGAGAAGCGGCTCACCGCGTATGTAGTACCGGCAGGGACTCCGGCGAGTGTCGCCGAGTTGCGCACTTTTCTCAAGAGCAAGCTGCCGGAGTACATGGTTCCGGCGGAATTTGTATTTCTCGACTCTTTTCCGCTTACCCCCAATGGAAAGGTCGACCGCAAGGCGCTACCTGAGCCCAGAGCTGGGGACGCCGTCGCACACGACAATTTTGTTGCCCCGCGCGACGCCTTCGAGATCCGCATGGCGAAGCTCTGGGAACAGGTGCTGGGCGTCCATTCTATCGGCGTGCAGCAGAATTTTTTTGAGCTCGGCGGACATTCGCTCCTGGCGATTCGCCTGATGACTCGCATCGAGAAGGAATTTGGCAAGAAGTTGCTCATCACCGTTCTCATTCAGGCTCCCACCATCGAAAAGCTTGCTGCCGTGGTGCGCGATGAAGCCGCAACCCCATGGTCAGCTGTTGTGCCACTCCAGCCGATGGGCACGCGGCCCCCGCTGTTTTTTGTTCATGGGCTTGGCGGCACCGTGTTGCGCTTCAACGATCTTTCTCGCGAGATGCTGCCCGACCAGCCTTTCTACGGGATCCAGGCGCAAGGACTGGACGGCAAACAGCCCTGCCTCAGTCGCGTTGAGGACATGGTTGATCTGTACTACCGACACCTGCGAAATGCGCAGCCTCAAGGCCCATATTTTCTAGGCGGGTACTCATTCGGGGGCTTGGTGGCTCTGGAGCTGGCGAGGAAATGCATTGCCGAAGGAGAAGAAGTGCCTCTTGTCGCTCTCGTGGACACCTACATCATGGAGCAGCAGGCAAGCGATTCGCTGATGGGACGTTTCCTTTCGCTGAGTGCTGGTCAGAAAATGGCCTACATGCGCAAAAGAGCCAGGCGCTACGGCAAAGGCATCAAGCGGCGCGTCGCCATGTTGAAAATGCCGCTGCCCTTCAAGCGGGTGCGCGAGGCTTGCGCAATGGCAGAGAAGAATTACCAGCCGCGTGTCTACCCCGGGTCCATCGAGCTCTTCCGCGCGAGTGAGAAAGGTCTACGCGGTCTGGATGGCGCGCATGGCGGCTGGCGTAGGTATGCCGCCGGCGGTTTGCACATTCACGAGATCGCCGGAGATCACGGCAGCATCGTCAACCAGCCGCAGGTAAAGATTCTTGCCGCCGAATTGCGAGCCGCGGTTGATCGTGCACAGGCGCAGTATGAGCGAGGCCTGATGGCCAGCGAAGTGTCATGAGCGCTGCAGGTTTTCAGACAGGAGATTTGATTGTCAGATCAAGAGAAGAACGGCGTGGCGCTGGCCGAGGCAGAAACGGCGGATGCCAAGCCGTCTGTGTTTAGCCGCGAATTTATTTTCGGCAAGCTGCTGCGCTGGATCACCAAGGGTGGTCTGGCGGTCCTGGATTACGGGCTAATTTCGGGCTCGAACTTCCTCTTGGGCGTGCTTCTGGGCCGCTGGATGTCGCCCGATCAATATGGCGCTTACGCGCTTTCCTTCAGCATTTTCATCCTGGTTTCGTTTCTCTATCAGGCGCTGCTGCTTGAGCCCCTCTCGGTATTCTCAGGATCGGTGTATCGCGACAACATTCGCGGCTACTTAAAAGCGACGGTCTGGATGCACTGGGGAATATCGTTTGTGGTTTGCGCAATCCTCGCGTCAGTGGCATTAATTGGCCGAGTGTATGGACATTCCCCGGTGTTCCCAATCGCCCTCACCGGCATGACCATCGCAACGCCATTCGTGTTGATACACGGACTGGGACGGCGCGGTTTCTACTTGAAAATTTCGCCCGGCCCGGCCGCGTTTGGCTCAACGTTCTATTGCATTTTGGTGACCGGTGGCGTGTTCTTCGTATATCACGAGGGATGGCTTTCGGCGTTCACCGCATTCCTGGTGATGGGCTTCGCGGCGCTGGTCAGCGGAATCGTGATGCTGTTCCAGTTGAATGCCGCGCTTGATCCCGCAACCGGCCGACCGACTTTTCGCGACACCTGGAAAAGACATTGGGAATACGGCCGCTGGGCGCTGGGCGCCTGCGTCGTCGGCTGGGTGCCCAACTACGTTTATGTGCCGGTAGTCAGCAGCTTCTCAGGGTTAGCGGCCGCCGCGGAACTCAGAGCGTTGATGAACCTGGCCGCTCCCGTGCTGCAGACCTACGCGGCACTGTCGATGTTATTCCTGCCGTTCGCGGCACGCGTGCAGGATGAAGGCGGTCGCGCCGCGGCATCCAGTCTGACGAAGAAACTGGCGGCTTTGTTTGTGGCCGGTGCGCTTGCATACTGGGCGGTCATCATTCCGCTGCGACTGCAGATCTTTCACCTGTTGTACGCGGGAAAATATTCGGATTCTGCCTACCTGGTACCGTTTTTTGCCATTGAGACCATCGTGTGGAGCGCCAGCCTGGGGCCGGCAATCCTGCTGCGCGCCATGGAAGCTCCGCGAGCATTATTCTTTGCCAACCTGGCAGCCAGCGGGGTGGCCCTGATCTTCGGAATTCCGGCAACGCGCTATTTCGGCCTGCGCGGGGTGGTTGCGAGTATGATCTTCGCCAATGCCGTTTATGTCGTAGTGGCCTTCATCCTGCACGGTCGCAAAGTCATGACGCTCAAGTCGCCGACCCTGAACTTGAGCGATGCGGTCCCCGCCGACTGATTCGATGGTTCTTCCCAAGATTTCCCGCGGCTCTGGTCACCCTGCCCGCCAGGTCATCGTCACTACGAGTTGGGACGACGAGCACTCCAGCAATCTGAAGCTTGCTGATCTTCTGCGCGCCACCCGACTGCGCGCTACCTTTTACATCCCGACTGGCAGTTTGGGCATTGGAGAGGCACTGACGACAGGGGATTTGTGCGATCTCGCCGCTGCCGGGTTTGAGATCGGAGCTCACACGGTGACCCATCCGGTGCTGACGGACGTTCATGGCGAACGGTTGCGGTCGGAAGTAACCGATTGCAAGCTGCGTCTGGAAGAAATAATCGGACGGGAAGTGGCCAGCTTCTGCTACCCGAAAGGCCGCTACAATGCTGAAGTTATGCAGGCTCTGAGCGAAGCCGGCTATCGCGGTGCGCGGACGGTCCGCATGCTGTTCTGCGGTATGCCGCAGCGCCCGTTTGAGATTCCCACCACGCTGCAAACCTATCCTCATGAAGCAAGCACGTATGTGAGAAATCTGGTCAAGCGCCGGGCCTTGGCAGATCTTGCCAGATCTTCGCGAGATATTGTGCGTGCCGATGATTGGGTGGCGCTGGGAAAGGCGTTGTTCGATAAGGTGCTTAAAGCTGGCGGCACGTGGCACCTGTTCGGCCACTCCTGGGAAACTGAGCGCGAGAACCGCTGGGATGCGGTTCGGGAGTTGCTGTCGTACGTGAGCAATCGCCCTGAGGTTCAATATGTCACCAACGGCGAATTGGCCGAGTTGATTCGGTCGGGTTACCGTCTGAGAGACGAAGCCACAGCTGCGGCGCAGACGCTGGCTCATTAGCGATGTCGGAAACGAATACAAGTTCGGAGCAGGATCGCAAGCGGCTGGAGCAATATCTCCAGAGCCGCAGTGCGAAGCCGAATATCGATTCTCCGGAAATTGCCCGCCGTGCTCCGGACAGCGTTGTTCCTCTAACGTTTGCCCAACAGCAGGTCTGGTTACACGCGCAGCTTGCGCCCAAGTCTCCGCTCTATAACGAGCCGTTTACGATTTACCGGCGCGGACCGCTCGAGCATGCAGTACTGGAACGCAGCTTCAGCGAAATCATCCGCCGGCATGAAGCTTGGCGCACCAATTTTCCGTTTGTGGATGGCCAGCCCGTGCAGAAGGTGCAGCCTCCCTCCGAAATCCGGCTACCCTCGTTCGACCTTCGCCATCTCCCGCACGATCAGCGAGAGAAAGAAGCATTGCGGCTTGCCGAGGAAGATGCACGGGTGCCGTTCGATTTAGCCCGCGGGACACTCTGGCGCGCTCGCGTGGTTTGCCTGGATGACGAGGATTATCGGCTGTTTATCACGGCTCACCACATGATCTTCGATGGGGTAACGGGCTACGGTGTTCTGCTGCCGGAGTTATCGGCGATTTACGATGCGTTTGCTTCCGGCCGGCCCTCGCCACTGCCCGCGATTCCATTTCAATACGGCGACTATGCCGTGTGGCAGCGGCAAGCATTCCGTGAGCAGAAGCAGAAGCTGCACATGGATTTCTGGCGGCAACAGTTGCGCGGCCGGTTGCCCGTTCTGCAGTTGCCGACGGACCGAGCGCGTCCCGCGACGCAGAGCTTTCGCGGGGCGACGCTTCCATTCTCGTTGCCCGCGTCCGTCACCGCGGGATTGAAAGAATTAAGCCGGCGGGAGAACGCAACTTTTTTCACGATACTATTGGCGGCTTTCAATACCTTGCTTCACCGCTATTGCGCGCAGGAAGACATTCTTATCGGAAGTATTAGCGCCGGACGCCAGCAGCCGCGCACGGAAAGATTGCTGGGATTTTTCCTGAACACAATCGCGCTGCGCACCGATCTTTCGGGCGATCCCAGCTTCCGCGAGTTGTTGTCGCGCACCCGAAGCGTAGTGCTCGACGCGTTGTCGCACGATCAGGTTCCGCTTGATCAAGTGGTGCGCGAAGTCCAGCCGGAGCGCGATTTCAGCCGCAACCCGCTCTTCCAGGTGCTTCTTTCTCTTGAACCCTCGATGGAAAGCGTCGAAGGCTGGGATTTGAAGCCGATTGAGGTTGAGACCGGTACCGCGAAATTTGATCTCTGCCTGGTGCTGGACGATCGCACCGATGGCCTGCTGGGCCGCATGATCTACAGTACCGACCTGTTCGATGCCGCCACTATCGAACGAATGGTTGGACACTGGCGCGTGCTGCTCGAAGGCATCCTGGAGAATCCGGAGCGGCGCGTCAGTGAGTTGCCGATCCTCACCTCTGAAGAGCGAGATCTCCAGTTGCTGCGATGGAATGACACCGCCCGGTCGTACCCGGCCACCCTGGCTCACGAGCAGTTCGCAGCGCAGGCAAAGAAAAGCCCTAACGGCATCGCCGTGAAGTGCGGAGAGCAGCAGCTGACGTATGCCGAACTGGAGGGACGGGCGAATCAATTGGGGAGGCATTTGCGGGTCCTCGGTGTAGGGCCTGAGGTTCGCGTGGCCATTTGCATGGAACGCTCAGTCGAGATGATCGTCGGCATGCTTGCCGTGCTTAAGGCGGGTGGCGCTTACGTTCCGCTCGATCCGGCTTATCCCAGAGAACGTCTCGAATACATGATGGCGGACTGCGATGCGAGGGTAGTGCTGACACAATCGCGATTGTCAGCCGCGCTACCGGTCGCTTCCCGACCGGTGATCTTTCTCGATTCCGACTGGAGTGCCGATGAGCAGAGTTCTGAACTCGAGCCTGTTGCCACGGCAGAGGACCTGGCGTATGTGATCTACACCTCTGGTTCCACGGGAGGGCCCAAAGGCGTCGAGGTCACACATCGAAACCTGGCGCAATCCAATCACGCTCGACTCGATTATTATCGCGTGCCGCTTAGCGCGTATCTGCTACTCTCGTCGTTTGCTTTCGACAGCTCAGTTGCTGTTATCTTTCACGCGTTGACCACCGGCGCGACTCTGGTCCTGCCTTCACTGGAGTTCAACTATCAATCGACCCAGATAGCGGATATCGTCAAACGCAACCAGGTCTCACACCTGCTGCTGATTCCGGCACTCTATGCCGAATTGTTAGAGAATGCGGCGGCCGCCGATCTCGATTCCTTGCGTACCGTGATCGTGGCTGGTGAAACGTGTTCCCGGCAGCTGGTGGAAACTCATTATGCGCTGCTCGGCAACACGTCACTTTACAACGAGTACGGGCCGTCAGAGGCAACAGTCTGGGCCAGCGTGTTCGCCTGCGAACCGAATAGTGGAGCGACATCGGTTCCCATCGGACGCCCGATTCCCAACGCCCGCTTGTATGTCCTTGATCGTAACCGGCAACCCGTTCCCATTGGTGTAGCAGGAGAGCTGTACATAGGGGGGGCAGGGGTTGCGCGCGGATATCTGGAGCGGCCCCAAGTGAGCGCGGAAAGGTTCATGCCCGATCCGTTCGTCGAGGACGCCGCGGCCCGCATGTATCGCACCGGGGACTTGGCGCGATATCTGTCGGACGGGAATCTGGAATTTCTCGGACGCATCGATCAGCAGGTCAAGATTCGCGGCTTGCGGATCGAACTGGGAGAGATTGAAGCGAACCTCGCCGAGCACCCGGACGTGCGCGAAGCCGCAATCATTTCCGACCTGGACAATTCAGATATGCGGTTGATTGCGTACGTCATCGCGCGGCAGGAATATGCGACGTCGGCTGCGGAATTGCGTTCGTTCCTGAAAGCACGTCTGCCCGGATACATGGTTCCGTCCACCTTTTTATTCGTATCCTCACTGCTTCGCACGCCGAATGGAAAACTCGACCGTGAAGCTTTGCCCATTCCGATCGCGGAAGAAAATGAGCGCGCCGCACCGGTAGCGCCTCGGGATGAGGCCGAGCAAAAACTTGCTGGGATCTGGCGAGAGGTTTTCGAAAAAGACATTCCTAGTGTTACGCAAGACTTTTTCGAACTCGGAGGACACTCGCTGCTCGCCGCGAACCTGCTCGATCGCATCGAGAAAGAATTTGGCCAGCCTTTATCACTGGCGTTTGTGTTCGAGGCACCTACGATCGAATTGATGGCGGAGGTTCTGCGCAGACCTCAGGAAGCTTTGCGCTCGCGTGCAATTATCCCTATTCAGGCGAAAGGATCACGTGTGCCGCTGTTCTGGATTCGCGGTGGACCGCGTTTCCGATTGCTTGCTCAGCGCCTGGGTCCCGACCAGCCGTTCCTTGGTTTGGATTTGCCTTTCTGGGAGGCGACAAAGCTGCGTGCGCCTTATCGGCTCGAAGACATTGCCGCGTACCTAGTGCGAGCCATGCGCGAAGTGCAACCCCACGGACCGTATGCCATTGCGGGCCTGTGCGTCAATGCCGTGGTCGCCTACGAAGTTGCCCAGCAGTTGATGGAACAGGGTGAAGAAGTGGCTCTCCTGGCGATGCTGGACGCGCACAATCAGGCGTTCTATAAAAATCCACTCACCGATGGCCGCTACTCCGGACGCATTAAGTATCACATCACCAATCTTTTTCAGTCGGAAGGAAAGGAACGGCCGGCCTATCTTGCGGGATTGATGGATGAGGCCCGGCGCAAAATTGAGCGTACGGTATGGCAGCTTTCATCGGACAGCGGAAAGAATGCCAATGGCAAGCCTCACAACACGGATTTCGTGGTCCATCCGGCTTTTCACCGCTATGAACCGCGGCCTTACGCGGGAAAGATCGTGCTGCTGCAGTCCAGCGACTGGCCGACGGGCCCTTATTTCGACTTTCAACTCGGCTGGCGCGACCTGGTGAGGGGAATCGAATTTTACCGCATACCGGGTAACCACCCTGGGATGTTCATTGAGCCGAACGTGAACCGCGTCGCGGAGATTCTGTCGCAGCACCTTTGCCAAATTGGAGTCCAAAGTCCCGGAGAGGTTTGGGCGGCTAGAGAGAAAGCGGCACCTTAGATATACTCCCTTCATATCCCCCCCAACCGGAGATCCTCCGGACAGGTTCATCAGGAGAGAAATTTAGAAATACAGTGGGCAGCGTGCGGTTCCCCGCCATCCCGCCTACCCGTATTGCTCGGCTTGCGTATCTCACATTCTGTTGGAGGCGTTCGTGATCTTCACCTCGACGACCGGTAGTTCGGCCCGCAGACACGTCAGCAAGCACCTCAGCAGGTTGACGGTGGGGCTCGGAATGGCTGCAATCGTTGCGCTGTCTGCCTTTGCTGCGCAGTCGCCAAACATAATCAATACCTACGTAGGAGGCGCCACGCCGCCGACCGCGCCGCTGAGCGCTGATCTACCCGGACCGACCGCAGCGGTAAAGGATGCTGCCGGTAATACCTATATCGCGGCTCCCACGTCGTCGTACATCTTTAAACTGAGTTCTGACGGCAGCACGCTGAGTGTATACACGGGCCAGGGGTACGGCGGGTACGGTGGCGATGGCGGACCGGCGGCGGCAGCAGTGGTTTCGAATCCCAATGCCATTGTCTTTGACAGCAAAGGAAACCTGTTTTTCGCCGATTACGGAAACTCGCGCATTCGGCGGGTGGATGCGACCACGGGTTCGATCACCACTTACGCGGGCAGCGGCCAAAAATGCGCGCACTCTACCAACGTGTGCGGAGATGGCGGCCCCGCCACCCAAGCTTCACTGAATCTTCCCGAGGCGCTGGCGCTTGATAGCGCGGGTAACCTGTACATAGCCGACGCGAACGATAACCGTATTCGCAAGGTCGATGCCACGACGCAAAACATTTCGACAGTAGCTGGATCCGGTAACGTCTGCGCAAATCCCACGACGGCCTGCGGCGACGGCGGTGCTGCTACGGCAGCCAACCTGGATTTTCCAGAAGGCCTGGCAGTCGACTCCTCGAATAACATTTACATCGCGGATACGTACGATCACCGGATCCGCATCGTCTCGGCAGCCACGGGAATAATAAGTGCTTTTGCTGGAAACGGCGGCGCTTGCCTCGATCCGACGCGGGCTTGCGGCGATGGGCAGTTAGCCGTAAATGCGAATCTTCGGCGACCGCAGGGTGTTTGGGTCGACAGCTCCAACAATGTTTACATTGCCGACACTCAGGATCACCGCTTGCGGTTCGTCAATGCGTCTACGCAGATCATCAACACCATGGCTGGCACCGGTCACCAGGGTTTCGCGGGTGATGGCCAGCAGGCTACCGCGGCACAGCTCAATGTTCCGGTGGGCGTTTTCGTGGATGGTTCCGGGACCGTCACCATCGCCGACACAGGGAACCAGCGCATTCGACAGATCAACGCTTCCACGGGCGTCATCTCTACCATTGCAGGTGGCGGCAACGGGGGAGATGGTGGCCCGGCCCTTAGCGCGACCTTGGCCGGACCTTACGGGGTTGCCGAAGATGCCTCGGGAAACATCTACGTCGTAGATCAATTCAATAATCGCGTTCGTAAAGTTACCAGCCCGTTGAGCAATGGCACCATCACCACCATCGCGGGCACCGGCATTATAGGATTCAGTGGCGACGGCGGCTCCGCGCTCAACGCGACTTTCAACCAGCCGACTACGGTTGCAATTGACGGGGCGGGTAACCTCTACATCGCCGATGTCAATAATTTTGTCATCCGGAAAATCGACACTGCCGGAAACATAAGCACCGTGGCTGGAACGCCCGGCCAGACCTGCTTCCCGAGTACGGCGAAGTGTGGAGACGGCGGACCCGCTACCAGCGCGTTGTTTGCTTATCCGATCAGCGCAACCGTTGACAGTGCCGGCAACCTTTACATCGCGGACTATTATGGCTACCGCGTCCGCAAGGTTACTGCGTCAACCGGGATCATCAGCACCGTCGCCGGAACTGGTCAAAGCGGTTACAAAGGTGATGGCGGTCCGGCCACCTCGGCTTTGCTGAATCACCCCTCGTCGCTTGCTCTCGACAACGCCGGCAACCTTTACATCTCCGATCAGTACAACATGCATATCCGCAAGGTGAATAGTTCCGGAACCATCAGCAATTACGCGCTCACCGGGAAGGCGGCTCTCACCGGCGATGGAGGGCCTGCTACGAGCGGCAGCATGTGGAACCCGCTGGCCCTGGCAATAGATCCTTCGAACAACGTGTTCGTCAGTGGCGGCAATGACAATACGGTGCAAATCATTTCCGCTGCCACCGGTATCTGGGGCACAGTTGCCGGAAACAAGACCATGGCTTCGGTCGGCGGCTTCAGCGGTGACGGCGGTCCGGCACAACAGGCGCGACTGGCGAACGCCGGCGCGAGCGTTGATGGACAAGGCAATCTCTATATTGCGGATGCCGGCAACAACCGCGTCCGTTATGTCCAACTAGCGCCCGCGCTGTCGGTTCCCGCTGCGCCTCTTAACTTCGGCAGCTGGCCGTTGAATACCAAGAGCACGGCCAAGGTCGACGCGATCACCAGTTCCGGCGGTCTCGATCTGAACCTCAGTTCTATTACTTTCACGGGCACGAATGCCGGCGACTTCTCGCAGACCAACACTTGCCCGGGCATTCCCGGACTACTCGGTCCGAACGTCACTTGCAATGTCAGCGTGTTCTTTACGCCGAGCGGTTACGGCAAACGCACGGCTACGCTTACCTTCACTGACAACGCCGGCAACAGCCCGCAAACCGTTTCACTGAGTGGTTCCGGGCCGGACTTCTCGATCTCGGCCAATCCGACCAGCCTGACCATCACGCACGGGAACGCGGGGAGTTCGACGTTGACGCTTACTCCGTCCGGTCAATTTAACCAGACGATCAGCTTGACGTTTACGGGTTGCCCGAGCAATGCAACCTGCAGCATCACGCCCAATTCGGTGACGTTGGATGGGATCCACGCCGCCACCGCGATTCTCAACGTCCAGACGGCGTCGAACACACCGGCTGGCAATTACAAGGTGACAGCGACTGGAACCTTCAGTCCCCTGCGGCATCCGGCGGCGGTGAATGTGACGGTGCAATAGTTGGTCAGTGGGACGGCGTTGGCTAACGCCGTCCGCCTCCCTCGATGGCAGTTTGCAAGATCTTGCAACCGGAGTCTGAGAAGAAAAGCTCCAGTCTGCGGGGCGTCTAGGCAACATGGGATGATGGTGATACACTCCGGCGGCGAGGAATGTGACTTCGCATACGAAGTACGCTGTGATTCCCTCAACCCGAATTTCTCCCCAATGAAAGCAGCTCAATCAAATAAGAGGCCAGGTATGAAACGTTTTTCCGCTCTGTCGATAGCATGTCGAGTGGTTCTCTTGGGGATGATTTCCGTTGGCTTCGCGAGTACGGCTCCGGCGGCGACCAGCTTCAAGGTAACCCCCACATCGATTAGTTTTGGGACACAGACGGTCGGGATGAGGAGCCTGTCGCAGGCGGTGACAGTCAAGAATACTGGCACGACGAATATTACGATTCGCAACTTTAGCCTGACCCCGTTCTACGTTTTCCAGTTGGAATACGGTTATTCTCCCCGCACTCTGCTACCGGGACAGCAAGCCCAGTACGGAATTCGCTTTGTACCCAGCGGGCCGATCAGTTACAACGGCCAGTTCAAAGTCTACATTGCGGGATTCAGCCAGCCATCGGTTGTGTCGCTGTCCGGTAAAGGCATTTCGACTGGCGCAATTGCCAGTGTGAACGCAACTTCACTGAGCTATGCCCCGCTAGAGTTAGGATCGACCTCTTCCCAGACGTTGGGTATCACGAACACCGGAACTACTGGAATGTATTTGAATGGCATTACCATCGAGCCGCCATTCAGCCTCAACGGCATTTTTAGCCCGGTTTTGATCGCTGCCGGTAAGACCTATAACCTGGTCGTCAATTTCACGCCCAGCGCCGCGGTGAGCTACACCAGTACGATGGCGTTGTACTTCGACGTAGTCCCGAATAAGTCGGTCAGTTTGTATGGTACGGGAGTTAATCCGACCTCGCTGGCGGTCACCACGTTCCCCACTCTGCCGAGCGCTACCCAGGGTGCCGCGTATGTCGCGTACCTGAATTCAGCGGCAGGTGTAGGTCAAGTCACTTGGGCACTCTCACCGGTAAGCACTTTGCCGCAGGGCTTGTCTCTCTCCGATACGGGCGTGATTTCGGGGACTGTTGATCCCAGTGTGGCTGCGGGCACTTACGGCTTTTACGTGAAGGTGACCGATTCCAATGTGCCGCCGACTACGATAACAGTTGGTTTGCACTTGCCCGTTGGCCTCCCGACGGGAGCGGCTTGCAACAACATTACCTCGTACGATCCCAATCCTCCCAACGCAGCCCTGATCCCGGTCACAGACCTTGGTACGGGCACTTTCGAAGGAGTTGAGGGAGGACTATATCCGAACGGGAGCAACGTCCGTCCTCCAGGTCAGGAATCGGCGGGACTGACGATTGCCCAGGGAATTACCCCGCTTGACGCTAACGGCAATCCCGATCCCAATGGCCTCGATGCCATGCTGATGATCGGAGTGTCAGTTACCCGTACAGTCATGAATTCGTTTCAGCCGATGGAACAGGCTGATCCGGTGCTCAATCCCAAATTGGTCTTGGTAAATGGCGCGATTGACGGCACCACGGCTCCTGACTGGGCGAAAGCCAGCAGCGGTGTTTGGCAGACCGTGTTGAACTACTATTTGCCCTACCAGAATGTCACTGCAAAACAAGTGGTCGCTGCATATGTGCTAATGCCCCACCCCGGTAACGGGCCGGGCAAGAGCTTTCCGGGCAATATGGGAAATCAAGAAAGCGATCTGACCAACATCGTTCAGAATCTGCATACTTACTTCCCCAATCTGCAGTTGGCGTATCTGACCAGCGCGTTTTATGGCGGTTATTCAACCGTAACCTATCCCGAACCGTATCCTTACGAAGCAGGATTTGCTTTTGAAAGCGTGATTGCTGATCAGATTAATGGTGATCCCAATCTGAACTACAACCCCAGCAATGGGCCAGTGTTGGCGCCGTGGCTTTCCTGGGGACCGTATATCTGGGCGAACGGACTCCAGCCACGCAGCGATGGGCTAACTTGGAGTTGCCAGGACCTCGGAGATGATGGCGTGCATCCGTCCTCGCCGCAGGGCCGAGACAAGACGGCGGGTATTTCGGCTACCTTTTTCAAGACAGACGAAACCACAACGCCCTGGTTCCTGAACCCCAGCGCTCGAGCGAAATGAGGAGCGTCGAGGTGGGTTGAAGTTCACTTAAGCTGTTTCAATTATTGAGGGAGGCGTCAATCTTGTGGATTGACGCCTTTTTTTGTTCTTCGTGATTGTCTCAACTTGAGATTGACAGGCGTAGGCACTCACTGCGCCAACATCCGCAAATGTATTCAGAAACGGGAACTTACAGTTCGGCTGGGAAACCAGATGCAACTTCTTTCATCTACGTGGGTTTCTGTTTCAGTAGCGACAAGGTGGCTCGCAGCGGTAGGCAACACTTAGCCTGCCCGCTGGGCGCTGTGCATGTGGCAATACTCGATCTGGTTGGACGGCGGATCGAACAGCGAAAAGGAGACTTTGGCAGTGGCGCGCGATTTTAGTGCCCGGCCGGGCGGATCCCGCCTCATGCTCCCGCTCTAGCGCGTCCTTGAGTGAGCGAGCGCCATCGCGAGATCGTAAACAAAGGAGATCCCTTGTATGCCTCGATTCAACTCCGGTGATCGTGTCCGGGGAGTCTGGGTCACGCTGGCCGTCATTGCGACGGTGACATCGTGCGCGTTTCTTGCTGGTTGCGGCGGAGGAAGTTCGAACAATAGCACCAACAACCCCCCGGCCGTACCTTTGGGCCCAGTGAAGATGAATGTGCTTACGCCTGACAAGGCAGGGCAGTTTACGGCTGATATTCAAAATTTCGTGTTAAACAATCCCGCCGCTCCGGTAAGCGGCTTCAGCTTTCAGGTTTCCTGGAGCGATGCTGATTCCGGAACCGGTCAGTACGACTTTTCAACCTGGGACAGCAAGATCATGCCTTGGGCTGCCAATGGCAAGAAAGTCAATCTCATCGTCTGGGCAGTAAGTGACGCGCCATCTGGAGGAGCCAACGCTGCCACGCCAGGGTATGTGATGACTAATCTCAGGGCGGTGGGCAACACCACGTTCTGCAGCGGAACCGAGTATCCGAACTATTTCGATGTAACGAACTTCCAGCAACCGTACCAGGCGTTCATGAGCGCGGTCGTCGATCATTACAAGTCGAACGCCTCGGTGGGATACATTCGTTTTGGCTTGGGGCACGGGGGGGAAGGCTCTCCCACGAACCTGTCGATACAGGATTGTCTGGGTACTTTTGACGCGTGGTCGCCGGGGGGAATGTTCACGTCCTCGGTTTGGGCCAACAACTACTTGCTCCCCATGCTCGATTTCGAGCACACCCTGAATGCTTCGCCCATTCAGTTGCTGGTCGGCATCAGCACTGTGCTCGGTGACAACAAGGCTGCCGATCTGGAAGCGCAACGCGCAGTGCAATACAAATTCGGCTTTGGAACGCAGGGACTGTCGCAACTGGATGTCAGCGGTTATCCCAATTGCGGCGCTGACTGGTGCAATCTTTTCAACCAATATGCAGGGCAGGTACCACTGGAATTGCAAACGGTTTCAGCCAGCGATCCGCTTGGGACAGACCCCAACAACCTGACCGGATCGTTAGTGAACCTGCTCCCGTTTGCTGCCCAACACCACGCAACCATTCTTGAGCTGTACTGGCAGGACTGGCTCGCGGCCTTCGACCCCAATTATCCGGGGTACACGAATGCCTACGGTTCCGTGTTCACGAGCACATCGTCAGGACAATGAGAAACGTGGGTCTTTTGCTGTAGCCGCTGGCGGGATGCACGAATAGGAAGGCTGCGCCAATTCCCCGCCGCGTCGCTGTTACCGTTTCATGCTTAAAAGAAGTTCATGTGTGGCCAGCAAAATCGCCGCAAGCGCAAAGGCCACGCCAAATGGAACTTTCAGCGACTCGGGATTGTCCAGGCTAAGATCGCCTCCTGGACGATGTAGCGTCACGAATGAGCCAAGGATCCGCCCCATGTTCCTCAGGGCTTGCCGCAGGCGGCCTTTATAGATAATGACCACAAGCGCCATGGCTCCTGCGATGAGCGTTCCGGCAAACAAGACAGTCAGAAGTGGACCCGGCCCAAGGAATGCCCCCGCGGCGCCCACCAACTTCCAGTCTCCAGCGCCCAGGCTGCGGATCGCGACAAAAGGGAAGAGGATTGCCAATCCGAGCAGGACTCCGAGCAGTGCATCCTTCGCGCCCCCCCAACCATAGCTCAAGTAATGCAGCAGGATTCCGACGCCGGCAGCCGGTACTGTGAGCCAGTTGGGAATACGTCGATAACGCCAGTCCATGGCGCCGGCAACGCATGCCAACACCAGAAGCAACGCCCAGTTAAGTTCTTTAGCTAGGGTGGGGAGCATCAGGTGAACGATCAGCTTACCTGAAAGTCAGCACGATTAGCAGTCGACCCGCGTTTTCGGATTGCTAACCCGGAGTACCTGGAAAACAAAAGGCCCGATTTCTCGGGCCTTGTCGAAGCTCCTTGCGCGAAGCAGAACGCCTGTCGCGCACTAGCGATTCATTACGTGGGCGGAGTTTCGCTCCGCGACCACCTTCTTAGCATTCTCCGCGAGCTGTTGGGCCTTGGGCAGAAGATCGAGCGCCTGCTTCACTTCAGGATCGTTCTCCGCTCGCACCTGCAGTCCTCGTTCTTGGCCGAAAGCATCGACAAAGATCTCGCTCTTGATGTTGGAACGGAGCCAGTCGTTGTTCTCGAGCAGGTCCGCCTCGGTGTAAGGAACTTTTTCCTCATCTAGGAATTTGCGGAACTCCTGCATCACAGCGTCGTCCACCTCGAACTTCTCGCTCGGATGGTGCGTTACCGTGTAGTGTTTCGCGAAGTTAAAGAATGCATAGTGCTGCAGCAGAGTGTCCTGAAAGCGGTTCTGCTTGATCTGCGCCAGCTTCACATCCGGGGTGATGCCGCCGCCGCCGTAGACAGTGCGTCCACTGTCGGTCAGCTTCACTTCCTTGTTCGCGTTATTGTCTTCGCTTTCCCGGTTGTAGTAGTAGTCGTAGAGGGAAACGCCTGTGTAGTCCCGTTGAATCAGGCGGCCGCTCGGTGTGTAGTACTTCGCGGTAGTCAGGGCCAGGCCGGTGTTTTCGGACAGCGGGTAAACCGTCTGCACCAGTCCCTTGCCGAAAGTGGTTTCACCCGCGATCAAGCCGCGATCGTGATCCTGAATTGCCCCCGCCACAATCTCGGCCGCTGAAGCGGTACCGCGATTGACCAGCACCACCAGTGGATATTCCTTTCCACCGTTGCCATGAGTTGCCACATAGCGTTTTTCGGGTGAGGAGCGCCCATGATGCGAAACGATCAACTGTCCCTTACGCAGAAACTTATCAGCGACGCCCACGCCTTCACTGAGCAGCCCGCCGGGGTTCTGTCGCAAATCCAGGATTAAGCCCTTTAGATCGCCCATTTCGTCGAGGGCCTGGGCGACTTCGTGCTCAGTGGTTTCCTGGAATCCAGAAACGTGCATGTATCCAATGCCGGGGCGGATCAGGAAGTGCAGGTCGACACTGTAACGTGGAATCTCATCGCGAATGACGTTGAAGTCGAGAGGCTTATCGTTGCCTTCCCGCAGAACGGTGATGCGCACCGTAGTTCCCTTGGGACCCTTGAGCAGGTCAGCGACATCCGAAGTGCTCATGTTGTCAGTGGCTTTGCCGTCCACCGCGACGATAATGTCTCCGGGATGAATGCCCGCCCGGTATGCCGGGGTACCCACGAAAGGTGCAATGACAATCACTTTATTGTTGCGAGGTCCGACGGTCATTCCCACGCCATAGTACTTGCCGCGCTGTTCCTCGCGAAGCAAGGAGTAGGACTTGGGATCAAAGAAATTGGAGTGCGGGTCTAGCGCGTGCAGCATGCCCGGGATGGCGCCGTTGTAAATGGCTTTATCCGGATTCACGGGCTCGGCGTAGTTCTCCTCGACGACGTTATAAATCTGCGTGAATTGTTTAAGGCTATCCTTTACATCCGAATCGTTGGAGCTGCTGGAAGGGTTTACTTTCTGGCCAAAAAGCATGCCGAGAAAACCGCAGCTTACGAGGATGAGGACGACCAGGAACAGTGAGCGACGAGAACTACCAACCATCTTGGATTTCCTTCGGGACGGGGCTCGGGGGACCCCGATTCACCGCGCATCTCTGCGCAGTATAGCATGGCCCGTAGGCCTTTTGCTTAGAACAATTTCCGGCTGCTTTGTTACTAGAGGGCCGAGGCCGGAACCCCGTCATTCCCCACTCTACTAGGATGCCGACACTTGCCTGGCCGATTCGGTTTCCGCTTCCGGTCTAT
>Ga0070741_10007710_pt1 | contig 22076 bp, 16 predicted proteins | sample Coa_R1_4_FD_66440 | JGI IMG/M metagenome (GOLD analysis project Ga0070741, IMG submission 66440) | Surface soil microbial communities from Centralia Pennsylvania, which are recovering from an underground coalmine fire - Coalmine... | ecosystem: Environmental > Terrestrial > Soil > Unclassified ... | reverse complement strand
GGCTTCAAGCCCACGTGGGGTTCAGTCTCACCTTCCGGCTGCTTTCCACTTGCGCCCTCATTCGACCACGCGGGCCCATTGGCCGCAAGCGTCGAAGAGTGCATCGCGGCCATGCGACTCTTGGTGCCAGGCGGAAAGTGGGACCGTAAGGTGGCTCTCAGCGAGCCCGTGGTTGCTGTGGCCTGGGTCGATGAGTCGGATCCTTACGTACAGGTTGGAGTCGCGGCAGCAGCGGGACTGTTCCCTCAGTCCAAACGAGTCGACCTACCTCTTCCCCGTGGAATAGGCGCGGCCTTCATGGCTGAAGTCGCCGACACGCACCGCAACATTTACGCAGAACACCGAGAGCTGTACGGCGTCGAGGTCGCGGCGAAAATTGAAAAGTGTCTCAGCGTCGATGGCAGTGCGGTCGCTGCCGCACGCCTTAATAGGGGTGCCTATCGGAATAAGGTCATGGCGTTATTCGAAAACTTCGATCTGCTTGCGACTCCAACTCTCCCGGTCCTTCCGCCAAAGGCAGGAACAGACGAGAGCATTGCCCGCCGCCAATTGATCCGCTTCACCTTCCCATTTAACGTGACGGGCATGCCAGCAATCTCAGTCCCATGCGGGTCGGGCGAACTTCCGGTTTCAATTCAACTCGTCGGCCGGCCAGGTGACGACGGCTTCTTGCTTGCGACCGCACGAGCACTTGTGAACGAGCTTCAATCCCGTACGAGGGACGACGAACAGGGATGAAGCCAGACCTCCCGGCTCTTGATACGGGCCGACCAACCGTGAATACCGCACCGCTGCAATCGACGACCTAGGCATCCGGTTAGCGAATGCGTAAGCTTACGTCCTAAATCTTCGGCGGTTATTTCCAAGGAGGCGAGATACGCAAATGGCGCGAGTGGTTGTCGAAAGAGTCGTCTCAGATCTGAGCGGCAAAGAGATTCCTGATGGAAAGGCATGGACGTTGACGCTTACTCCGCCGGACGGTCGGCGCAATCCCGTCAGGCTCGACATCTCCGAAGATGAGGCTCGTCAGTGGCTGGCTAAAGGAACAGAGGTCAAACGGCGTGGACGTCGCCCGGGCACGACGAGCAATCGTGGCCGCGCTACGACAGCCGCAGTCTCGAACGGGAGGAAGCGGCGGGGCGCACGGACGAAGCCGTCCAATGGCCGTCGGAAACGAGCTAAGGCCTGACACAAACCGGCGCCTCAATAGTGCAGGCCCCCGGCAACGGGCGGTTCCAGATGTACCGGGTGGCGCGCTCGTGGCGCGACTCCGCGAGATGACGCCTTCTTTCTGATGGACGGCCTGCGGTCTTCGTAACCGCGCGCACCATTACGCGGCGTTGAGTTTCACGAGAGTTGATTCCCGCGTCATCCGAGCCCCGCCACCCGGCGAAAGATTGCCTGCGCGTGGTCGCGAAGCGTCCCGTGCGTGATTGAGTGCGGGACGCTCATTGAAATCTCGTCCTTGCGCGGAAGGAAGGGATCTTGGCGGTACTCGCCGGACACGACGGAGTACGCTTGTCCAGCTCAAGCAGATGTCGCCTGCGACCCGGGTCAGGCTTGCGTCGACGATCGCAACTACGTCGCCTGCCACCGGTACCAATGTCAGGGGGACGTTCAGGATCGACCTTGGGAAATGCCAATGTTGCCAGACCAGACATCGAGAACGCGCCCAACGACGCTCAGCATGTGCCAGTTCCACTCGGGCGATGCGAAAGGGCGAAGCCATCCGGTCAAAGTGGAGACCACGCTTGCTGCTTCGTACCGGTTGAGTTAGCGGGCTGCCTGCAGAAGACAGCATCCGGCGACCGACGGATGAGCTCGCTCGCGCGTCGCTTAACTCCGCAAGATTTCCCGGTTCGGACGCGCATCGCGTCGTAAGCGCCACGGCTGCGAGCTCGCCTAGCACGAGCGAGCCAGTGCCGCGAATTGTGGACGCCCTACCGAGCGACTCCGTTCAGCGAGACTCGCATGAGAACAAGCTGGATCGACCGAGAGCGGCGCGTTTTTTCCTCGTCTGAACCGCGAGTGGTCGCAGCTCCGGGCCGCTTCACAGGCACCCTTCGGATCCTTTGGCAATGCGTTGGCAAGATCACGTGTCCGGAGGATCGCGAAGCCTTGAGACCATTCAGGTCCGGGCTGGCCGATCAACTTGACCGGGTCGATTCCCCTGGGACTTCAGTGAACGAGCGGCCCGCAGGACGCCACTTGACCGGGCTGTCCGCCTTGAGGCGACGTGGCCCCCGCACCGGCACCCCCGCAAACGGTTCCATCGGCCGCGCGGTAGTGCGCGCGTCGACAGCGTCGCGCCGTCTTGCGGGATTACCAGACCGAGTGGAACCAGACCTTCGGATCGCATACGACCCGCTCGTCTTGGTGGGCGTACTCGGTATCCGCCCAGTACGCGTCGTACGAAGCGAAGAACCGCTCGACCACTGCCTGGTGCACCTCAAACGACTCGATCCTAGGCCACACCACACTGAACGAACTTCCTCTCTCGGCCACAGTGATCGCGAGGAGATGCGAGCGGAGGTCTGCGAATTCAGCGAGGAGATGCTTCAGATCAACCCACGTCCCGAGCCACTCCTCTGCGCTGTCGAAGCTTCCAACGCGATAGTCCGGAGGAACGATCAGGGCGAAGTTGAAGAGGTCGGATTCGGCGAAAGCGAGAACGTCGGACAGATCAGGGTGAAGGTCGCGGAGTCGGCTATGGAAAAGAGCCGGGATCGCAGAGCCTTCGCTTTCGCCTGGTGACCGGATCGTGTCCTTCTCGTAAGCGAACATTCGGCGCTTGAACTCCTCGAGCCCGTGACTTAGTGCCATCGCGTGAGCGTCGAGAATGGTTAGCGTCTCTCGAGAAACGGCGCGGTTGTGGGCGACAACGTTTCGGATTTCACGAATCTCATCGATCTTTCCGTCCAACAAGGCCCGCTCAAACCCGGTGAGCTTCTTGACCGTTGGATAAATGGCGTCGCTAGTCAGCAAATCCCGAAGTTGTTCAAAGTTCGAGAGCCAAAGCGCATCGTCTGCGTTCTGAGTGCCGAGGTGCTTACGGCGGCGAAGCAGAGCTTGTTGCTGCTTCAGCGTGGCCGCGAGGCCATCCGGAAGGACTCCGAAGAACGACGATCCCGCCTTTGCCATAGCTGCCGCGAATGCGATCCGCCGCAGCCATTGTTCGAGCACGTAGAGACGCCGATACACGAGCCAATTGAACTCAGGGAACGGTACGTCATCGAAAAACTCGATTACCACACCCTCATTCTTCCTTTGCCCCATGACGGACGGCGACCACTCTACGGAAGCCCAAGGCGAACAGATACGAACAGTGGAAGCCGTGTCGGATTCGAAGGAAGTGGTGTTCGATTAGCGGTGGCCGGTCGCGCGACCTACGCACGAATTTGACTCGATTCGTGCTCTAGCGCTGTCGGTGCTGCCTTGGCCGAACGAGCTCCCCTTGGGGTGGACGACGCCAGTGAAGCGATAGCTGGCCAGTGTGGTGGATGGGCCGCGCGAGGAGCTTCGGGCGTCGGAGGATCCAATGCAGGTGACCTCGGAGCGCCCAAACGGAGTCAGAGTCGTCTACGTCCACAAGCTCGACGACGCCGAGAATGTCGCCGCGGCGAAGGGGCTCGGGAGGAAGCCAGAGGCCTCGGCGACGCGCCCACCGGTCAGCCTCTACGCGGTTCCTATGCTGACCCGCGTGAATCCAGAGCCGACCGCGGTAGGGCTCTCCATTGCGCGTCGGAGCCCAAGTTCGGTTCTCAACATCCTTGCCTGCTAGAAAGATCGCCGAGGCCCACGGCTGCCGGATCGTGAGCACTGGCTCCACAATCGCACCCTAAATCACGAGGGGACACATCCCATGCCCTCGCTGAGAACCGAGCTCAGCCCGGAAAAGGGCGCTTGCACTAGAGATGATCGAGCGTTCCTGGAGAGGCGCCACAGGGGCCCCTTCATCTCGTTGTACAAGGCGCTGAACGCGCGAACTGCCTCGACCCTCTCAGCGGTCGCAAAGACAAGCGTCGTTCGCTGTGTAGCGAAATACGGGCGCCCCAGCGCACCACTCCTCCAGTCGCTTGAATTTCGGCGCGGCGGGTATAGCAGGTGTGCATCCAGAGCGGGCTATTGAGCTCCGGCAACCTGCACGTCGCAAGGTGCCTCCGTGATGTGGCCCTCGGCGAGGGCAACGACGAATGGGATGAGAGCAGTGCCGAAAACCGAAGAGCCGAGAGGACGCGATGTGCAGGTGCATCGTCGTGCATCACATCGGCCTCGATCCGTGGCCGCACGCTGAGGGGACCCCCCCGTTGCGCGACGGCTACGCCGAGTTCGTCTCTCTTACGAGACAAGACGCGGGAGGAGGACGATGAGTGACGCTGCCTCTCCTTGTCCTCTCCCCTCCGCAAAGCGACAGGCCAGGCGTACCTAAGAGATGGACGATGAGAAGAAGCGCCGGAGACATCTCCGCGTGGTCCGTCCCGGAGACACGCCGGGAGCCCCGACCAATACACGGTCAGGCGATCTGCGCGCTCGTCAGCTCCTCGCTGACTGCCTCGCGGATCAGCTCGCGGAGTTCATGTCGCATCTATTCAGAGAGTGCGCGGCGCAAGGTGAGCCCTTAACCGAGACGCAGCGGAAAATCGTCACGGCGGCCGCGATGACTGTCCTTCGCTCAGAACAACTCTGGCGCCCCTTCAAGGGCTGAGGCGCGGTCGGCAATTCACGTCTGCCCTGGGAGAGGAGCCGGCGCTGTAGCCACAGTGGCCGTAGCCCGGTGGGGAAACTGGACGTTGTGACCACACTGGGATGCGCCCGTGGCTACGTTCAAATTGATTGTGGCCGACCAAGATCTCGATCCGATCGTTGTGCCCAGGAGGCCAGGCCCGGACTGCTGTGGTCGTGAGATGACGTCAATCGGATCGGGATCTGCTGCGAAGTTCGAGATCGTGCTCTGGCGTTGTCTCGCCTGCGAGCGCTACGACACGACATCCGTCCGCGTCGACGGCCAGATCTTCTGGGTCGGAGCCATGGGCCGAGCGATCAGAGAAGAGGAGCATCGGATCATCGCCGCGGCGTACCGCGTTCCCTGACTCGACCGCCCTACTCGCGCGCAAGTGTGCTGACACAAGCGAGCCCCTACGGCTCACGGATCGCGACTTCGCATCGCCACGAGCTGAGCATCAAGCCTGTCTCAGCCCACAGCGGGATCATGCCGAAGTCAGACTCAAAGCAGCCACGGAGCATGGCCAAACTCGCGCTGAACGATCTCGTCGGCCCTGTGCGACCGGGGCAGGAGTGGACTGGAGCGAGTGACCTGACGCCTCGACGATGCACTGAGGCTCCCTACAGCGCGCCGCACGCCGCGCTCGCCAGAACGCCCCGCACATGCGTCTGGCGCCGGCTGACCTGAGTCTCTGAAGTCGGCGAGGACGAGCCTCGAGCCAATTGTCTGCTCATTCAACGGTTCGACGCGTTCTTTCCAGCGCGCCTCGCCTGCGGGCCGCTAGGTCGAAGAGCCAAACGCTCATCTATTCGCCTGGCGTAGGCAGAAGGTGCGCGATCACCAGCTCCTCGCGCTCGTCCACTGGAACCAGGTCGAGTCGCATCATGCGCACTAGGCGCTGGCCTTCATTCGAGAGCCGCATATCTCGCGGACTGACCTCTCTAGGGATCGCAGGCCAGGGCAACTCCTGATCCGCGTACACCGGGAAGTCGATCCCCGAGATTCGGTTGCTCTGCCCCTCCTGGCGGACGCGCCGACTTCGCGCGGCTGTCTGGAGAAGGTCTCGTCGGAAGAGGTCGAGTAGATCTGCGCGGATTGATACGACCTCGTCAGCTTCGGCCAGGTGTTTGGAGCCTTCGCCGCGCAGGCCATACCCTGGTGCCGCAGGCCCCATGTCGATGAAGGCGGCAAGCTCGACGAGTTGACGGTAGCTCAACTGGTCGGCGACGGTAATCAACCGGTTCGCGTGCGCGTGCGTGATTCCAGGCTCGAAGGTGATGGCAGCAAGTAGATGGGCGAGGTATGGGAGCTTCCGCTCTTCGTAGGTGTCCGCAGCTGCCACGAGGGTCGCCTCAACGAGTTCCTCGGCACGCGAACGGCCTGGCGTGATCTCGGCCCGGAGGTCTTCTCGCGGTTCATCTCCGCGCATCAGCCGGGCGCTGATTTCTTCGTAGGCCATAACGAACACGCTCCCGACGCGCATCTCCGACCGAGGCGCGAGATATCGCTGCGCGATTTCGAAGCCGACGTTCGCCAGCTTCTCGGTTGCCCACCCAGCCCCTGCTCCGATGGCCGCCCCAGGTGGCCCGCCGATTACTGCCCCGATCACCGCGCCGGTCGCACCTCCCCCCAGCGAAGCCCCGGATTCCAGCATCCGGCGAAGGTGCCGCTCTCTGGTCTTTCGACGGTTCGGCAGGAATGGCACAGCCTGATCGTAAGGAGTGGAGCAGCGGTGAAGACGTTCTTGTCCACGATTCCTGGCCGTGCGTCTCCGCGGCCTTCCGCGATGCGTCGTTGACAGTCTGCGCAGAGTCCTAAGGGTGAGGGTGAATCACTCTCAGCTGGGCGCGCTCCCTGCCTGGCACTCGCTTCCTCCTCGAGAAGCGCCGTTGCTTCGCCCCCGCAGGGGGCGGACTCCGGCGTGCTCAATCAGAGCGGCTGTAACGTGATCCCCTCGTTCGTGAGGACTGGCGGAAATCGAACCGTCAACGCCGACCGCCCGACCGACCGCAGAACGCCGCCGCCGTGCTTCTCCCGCAGGGTTTCGCGTGAGGGGTTGGCTTCGATTCGATTGAAGAGCCAACGCGTTGTATCGACAGCACGCTGGGCTCGGCCGCGTTCCTCGTACGTCAGCCGTCGGCCCTCGTGGACGATCTCGTGCCTCATTTCGCGGGTGCTCTCGAATTCCTTGCACAGCGCGGCGCTCGGGGGCGGGTTCGCGGCGCCCTTCCAATGATTGAATCGCTGCCGAAAGGTCATCTTCTCCAACTTCTTGCGCGCGGCACTCGGTTGCATGGCGCTCTCAAACTCGCGTAACAGAGTCCCCGCAAGCACAGCTTCTATTGCGGTGACGCTTCGACGAACCGCGCCGGTGTAATCACCATGCTCCATCAGCGACCGCGCATCGAGTAGGTCGAACTCGCCAGGAGTGGCGGCTGTGCTAGACGTCGCCGAGAGAGTCTGCAAGTCCACGAATTCGAATGGCGTCGCAATCGAGTTTCCTTCCGCATCCTCCGAAACGACCACAGGCTTCGTGTCCCAGTTCGCATACGGAAGCAGTACGGCGCGGTACCCGGAATCGCCTCGCTTGAGGTACCAGATTGGGACGTCGAACGGACTGACTTCGAATGCGAAGTAGTCGTATGTGGACAGTCGATATCGCTGAACGACCTCGTTCACAACTGGCAGATGCGCCTCGCACAGTGATGCCCAGTACGCCTCTTGCTCTGCCCGTTCGCGAGGCAGGGCAGTCTCCGCTAGGTCGCGAAAGGCCGAGGCATGCGCACGTGCCGGTAGGCGCAGCACGGTCTTACAGAGCCGCCGCATGAGACCCACCCCTTCCGCGGCGAGTTGTTCCGCAACATCTGGTGGCGGCTCGTAACTTGGTTTCCACGGCCCGTGGTGGAAACACGAGAGACGGGAGTCCGTTACTTCGTCCACGAAGACCTCCATCCATTGCGAACAGACGTCCACATGGAACGGTTGCCCGGCCCATACGACGTCGACGGGCCCGGCAGACACCATCAGCCAGAAGGGCAGCTCGACATAAAGGAGCACGTCCTCCAATGGAGATGACCAGTCGATGCCGTCGCCGAAAGTGAAGCTCTCCGGGATCTCGACTGGAGGCGGGGCGTCCGGTGCGGTCACAAGTCTCCCTCTGCGCCTTCCCAATGATGCTGAATAGCCTGACCGTTAGGGTGGCCCAACCGGCGCGGGGGGCAAATTAGACGGTTGCTGCGTCGCTAACCGCTATCGGTCGAGCGGGGTGGGGGCGCAACGCCGTAGAACCGCCTCCCGTCATCTAGATATACCGAGAGGGACGGGCTTTGGTGCGTGCGAAGTCGGAGCCGGGCGCCGCGGCAAATTCCTCAGACAGGCAATTCGCTGCTGAAGGTGTCCGGCCAGTACCGGTAGAGAGTGCGGGCCTGTTCAAGCACGAGGTCAGCGACACTCTCGAGAGGCTTGCCTCCTCCAACGCCCGAAGCGGCGAACTGATGTCGTCGCAATAAGCGTTTGATCTTCGCGCGAATCAGGGCTTCCGTTGATTCGTGGTCGGCCCAATCGACGGTGAGGTCAGATCGGATGCTCTTGACGAGATCTTTCGCGATCGCGGCGATCTCTGGATCGGCCTCAACATCTTCTGTTCCACCGGCGACGGCGTCGTAGAACGCGGCTTCTTCGACTGTCAACCCGAGAGCCTCATGTCTGCGCCGCGCCTCGCGCAGCGCCTTCGCCAGCTCCACAAGCCGATCGATGACCTCTGCGCTCGTGAGCTGCCGCAACTCGTACCGTGCGAGGACATCGTTCATCGCGTCGCCGAAGAGCTTCGCTTGCAGGTTGTTTCTTCGCTCGCGCACTCGGATCTCTTCGTTCAGGAGCTTCTTGAGGATGTCGACGCGCATGTGAGGGTGCTCGCCGTCACGCCGGAGCCGATCGAGGAACTCATCGGAGAGAATCGAGATCTCGGGTCTGTCTTCGCCCGCGAGTTCGAATACGTCGATTACCTCGCCAGCTGCAAGTCCCTCCGAGAAGAACTGCTCGACGGCCTGTTTGGCGGCATCGCTTGGTTCGCGCGCTAAGTCGGGTCGCTTCGTGATTGCCCGCGCAAGTCCGACGAAGAAGTCAACGTCGTCGCGCAACTCGATTGCCGCCTGATTCGGATTGACCAGCTTGAACCAGCGCGCCAACAAGCCACATTCCTGCAGGTATCTCTTCCGCTCTGGTTCGAACTCGACCACCCGGTCGTACGCGATGGCGAAGAGCGTCGCCTGTTGGGCTGGAGTCATCTCGTGACGGCGCGCGTAGTCCAGGCCGTGGAAGAACTCCTTGACGACATCGTGCTTCTCGCGGAGCTTCACGATCGCGTCCTCGAGCCTGACCATCGCCTCCTCAACAACGTCTGCGCTGTACGCCGAGAGCGACGCACGCAGGTCTTCTCCGATCCCGATGTAGTCGACGACGAGTCCGCCGGGTTTGTCGCGAAAGACGCGATTGACGCGGGTGATTGCCTGGAGCAGCCCGTGGTCGCGCATCGGTTTGTCGATGTAGATCGTGTGAAGCGGCGGGACGTCGAAGCCGGTCAACCACATGTCGCGGACAACGACGACCTCCAACGGGTGCTCGGGGTCTTTGAAGTCGGCTTCGATCTGTTTGGCCTCGACCGAGTTTCGGCGCCACTTGCTCAGCGCAGGATCGTCGCCAGCTGAGGCAGATATGACGCACGTCACAGCCTCGTCACCGAGACGAACTCTCAGGAGCTCGGTCAGCTCTGCGCAGATGCGTCGGCTCATGCCGACCACCATCGCCTTGCCCGGAAGGATCTCGACGCGGTTGCCGTAGTGCTCGGCGATGTCATCGGCGAGTCTCTCGAGTCGCTCTGGTGCCCCTGCAACCTGCTCGAGCCGCGCCCACGATGAGACGAGGCGCAGCTGCGCTTCGTCGGTCTCCTGTTGGACGACTTCCTCAACCTCTTCGAGTAAGGAAACGTCGTCGATCTGCAACGGGATGCGCCGGTTCTCGTAGTAAATGGGAACCGTGGTGCCGTCCTCGATCGCGCGGTTCATCCGATAGACGGAGATGTAGTCGCCGAAGACCAACCGGGTCGACCTGTCTCCAGTCTCGATAGGCGTTCCCGTGAAACCGATGCGAGTGGCATGAGGCAACGCGCGTGTGATGTTCTCCGCGTACTCCCCATACTCCGAACGGTGCGCCTCATCAGCGATGACCACGATGTTGCGGCGCTCTGAGATGACAGGCATAGGCCCCTCTGTCTCCGGCTGGAACTTCTGAATCGTCGTGAAGACGATGTCGTCCGCAGGAATGTCGAGCAGGTCGTGCAGCTCGCGGATGGAATCCGCACGCTTCACCACTTCCGCGAGGTCAGGCTGCGCCGCGAACTGCTCCCACAACTGCTGATCGAGATCGAGACGATCTGTGACCGCAACCACCGTCGGAGTTTCGAAACGAGGATCACGCCGCAGCTTCGAGACATAGAAGACCATCGAGTAGCTCTTGCCGGAACCCTGGCTGTGCCAGACCACGCCTGCGCGGCCGTCCTCCTGCATCGCCTGCCAGGTCGTCTCAATCGCTCGGTTCACCGCGTCGACCTGGTGGTACTTCGCCATCAACTGCGACGTCTTCGCGCCATCCGTCTCGAACATCACGAAGTTGCGGACGAGGTCGAGAAAGCGGGCAGGCGGGAACAGGCCACGGAGAGCGACCTCGAGCCGAGAGCGCCCCTCTTCCTCTTCTGCGTCCATCGAGCGCCACTCAGCGAAGTGCTCCGCAGGAGTCGTGACGCTGCCGGCGCGCGCCTCAACCAAGTCGCTTACGAGCACGAACTCGACGAAGCGATAGAGCTGCGGAATCGTCTCCGTGTAGTGAGCGATCTGTCGCACCGCGCTCTCTGCCGTTGCCTGCGCGCTTGCCGGGTTCTTCAGCTCGATCTGCGCGAGAGGCAGACCGTTGACGAACAGGAGCACGTCAGGCCGTCGGTTCTTCTGCCCGTTAATGACCGTGAACTGATTGACTGCAGCACAGTCGTTCCGATCAGGAGCATCCCAGTCGACGAGCTTTGCACGAGGTGAGCGTTCTTCCCCCGAGTCGTCGATGAACGTCACCGGCACTCCGGTCACGAGCAACTCGTGGAATGCCTTGTGGTCAAGTACGACCGTGGGCGATGCTGTCTCTCGAAGGCGGTCTGCAACAGACTGGATGGCCGACAAGGGAAGCTCGGGATTCAGCTCCTGTACTGCAGCGCGGAGACGGTCGACAAGAACAACCTCCTCCCACCGGTCACGCTCTGCGGCGACAGAGCCTGGTGCGATGTCGCCACCAGGCACAACTTCCCAGCCAAGCTCAGCCAACCACTCGAGCGTCGGCTGCTCCGCGTAGGTGTCTTCGGTAATGGCGGCGCTAGTCACGGCGTGCCTCAGGCCGGTATGCCCGCCTGCTCCGCAATCGTTCCCAATACGTCATCAGGGTCAAAGGAGTCAGGAACCCGGATGCGGCCAGAAATAAGTCCCGGCACGAGGAGGTCTCGAAGTTGCTCCAGCTTCCTAGCCTGCGCACTGTTTCGCAGCACAAGAGTTACGACGTCCTTGACCTTCTCGGTGAACGAGACAAGCTCGGCTGCATCGAGGACTGGCAAAGGTAATCCGCGAAGTGCAGTTGAGTTGAGACCAGGAATCGCGACTCCCGTTCCACGACGGCGCATCTCCTCCATGACAACGTCGGAAGTGAGCCAAAAATAGAGAAACTCCTGCGTATACGGCTCTCTCACCCGGAGCCGGTAGACGTGCTCGTTGATGCAGAACTCCGAGAAGGGAAACCCCTCGCCGACCAGGGTGACGTGCGGCTCGAACATTCCTGGTCTACCACCATCCTTGTAGAGAAGGACATCCCTGTCACTCACACGCCCTGTCTTCATCTCAGCGAAGAACTTATTCGGGACGTACTTGGTCTTCGAGTAATCGAAGAGCCCAAGTCCGAGGATGCTCTCCGCTCCGACGCTCGGAACTCCGGTCTTGTAGGAACTGACACCGCCTTTCGGCCGCCTACCGGTCTCGATGACGCCAACCGCCTCACCCAGAGGTATGGCAGCGCACCGTTCGAGCTTGTCCGAGAACCCACGCTCAAAGATCAGCCTTGCGAAAGCTTCAAGATGTTTGGCCAAAGTCGCGTTATGCCCGATCTTGTCGTCGAGTGCCCCGAGGGCTCCGGCGATGCGGCGCTGCTCGGCGATCGGAGGCAAGAGAACCTTGAGCGTCCGCTGGACGGTCAGGCTCACATAGGGGGCCATGTCCGATTCGTGCATTAGGGCGTCCAGCTGCTGCTGGAAGACCGGCGAGCGGAGGTAGGCGAACAGGTAGCGCCGGTCGAGCACATGCTCATCGAGCGAGCGCCAGAAGGTCGTCTGGGGTGAGCAGACAAATGGTTCGCACTGCAGAGACGCGAAAGCGACGCGGCCGACCGTTCCCTTGTGCGAGAGGATCGTGTCACCCGGTTTGCCAATCCCCTTGCGGATTCGCGCAAGCGCCGTTGCGTTGATTCGCGATGCACGACTGAACGCAATCTGTCCCCCGTCAAGGTCGGCGGCGCGGACAAACGAGGTTCCAAAGTCGACGAACTCGGTGGGTAGGGGTCGATACTCACCGTGGTTGCCGTCCTGAATCAGAAGGACCCCACGGCGCTCCAGTTCACTGGCAGCAATGAGCGGGGCGCTAGAACTCATGATCCAGTGCCGCCAGCACACGTATCACCTCAGCGGTGAGGCGCTCGCTCTCTTCGAAGTCTTCCCGGAGCCGCGCGGTGAGTTTCGTCATTCGCTCTTCGAACGCACCCCCCTCCTCCTCGATGGCTTCAGCCCCAACGTAACGGCCGGGAGTGAGCGCAAAGCCAGCCTTTTCCACTTCCTCCAACGCCCCCGAGCGACAGAAGCCTGGCTCATCGACGTACTGGCCCGCATCAGGTTCGCCGCGCCAGGCGTGGTAACTCCTGGCGACCCGCTCGACCTCGCTCTCGGTGATCTCAATCTGCGTGCGACTAATGCTCGAGCCCATTGCGCGAGCGTCGATGAACAGAATCTCGCCGCGGCGGTCGCGCCCGCCGTTCGATGCCTTGTCGCGATCGATGAACCAGAGGCATACAGGTATCGGCGTCGTGAAGAAGAGCTGCCCAGGAAGGGCCACGATGCAGTCGACCAGGTCGGCGCGCACGAGCCGCTCACGAATCTTCCCCTCGCCGTTCGTATTAGACGTGAGTGAGCCGTTCGCCATCACGAATCCCGCCCGCCCGTTCGGAGCCAGATGGTGGACGAAGTGTTGAATCCAGGCGTAGTTCGCGTTACCGTCCGGAGGTTCGCCGTACTCCCAGCGCGCGTCCTTCGCGACCTGCGCTGCACCCCACTTCTTCATATTGAAGGGGGGATTTGCCATGACGAAGTCAGCGCGAGCACCGGCGAACTTGTCGTCGAGGAGCGAATCGCCTAAGCGAATGTCACCGGAGATGCCGTGAATGGCGAGGTTCATCCGGCAGATGCGCCACGTCGCCTGGTTGTTCTCCTGGCCGAGGATGGAGAGTTGCCGCGCACGGCCGCCGTGCGCCTTCACGAACTCCGCGCTCTGGATGAAGAGGCCGCCCGACCCACACGCTGGGTCGAGGACACGGCCCTCGTAGGGTTCGAGCATCTCGACCAGCAACCTGGTGACCGAAGCAGGTGTATAGAACTCCCCGCCGCGATGGCCCTCGGCCTTCGCGAACGACTTGATGAAGTACTCGTAGGTGCGCCCAAGAACGTCTCGCGCCTGCTCCTCATCTTCGCCAAACCCGATCTTCGCGATGGTCGAGACGAGTGCCCCCAGCTTCGATGCTGCGATCTCAGCCCTCGCGTAGATGCGGGGCAGCACACCTCGCAGCTGCTCGGGGTTGTCTCGCTCGATCGCCTCGAGCGCGCGGTCGATGCGCTGGCCGATGTCGGGCTGTGACGCGGTTTTCAGCAGCTCGTCCCAACGTGACCCCTCGGGTACCCAGAAGACGTTCTCTGAGATGTACTCGTCTCGGTCTTCGAGGATGCCCTCCCGCTCGGACTCGTCCTCAGTGAAGAGGTCGCCGCCACGGTTGTGGGTCTCTGCCTCGAGGTGCTTTCGACGCCGCTCGAACGAGTCTGAGATGTACTTCAGGAAGAGCAGGCCGAGCACGAGGTGCTTGTACTCAGCCGACTCGACGCTCCCCCGGAGTCGGTCAGCAGCCTCGAACAGCTCCTTCGCAAAGGGAAGGTCGTGGTTCGGGCCTTTGACTGAAGTTGCCATGGGCGACTCAGTCTAGGAAGTCGCTCAGAGCTCGCCAACTGCCGTCGGCTTAACCCACCGGAGGAGCTTCCGCCGGAGGTCGACCGCCCCCCGCTCCCCGGCGCACAGGCTCGCGAGCGCCGCCAGTGCGAGCTGCGACTCGGCGAGGGTCATGAGGGACGCCTCCAGCTCGAGCCGTCCATGCCAGCGCAGTGCCGCCTGCTCGAGCTTCGAGGACTTCACGTCTGCGTAGGAGGTCGAGCTACTCGAGCGCGTCGACCAGCGAGAGCGACCCCATCTCCCGCATCGCCGTCTCGGCGGCGAAGAGGTTGCGCTGCTTGATCGCCTTCGCGAACCGTCCGTGCGCTGACCCCCTGACTCGTCATCGGCCTCCAGTACGGCCGGAGCGGCAACAGCCATCTTCGCAGGACATGCACCTGAGGGTTACTTGTGTGAACCCCGCGCGTTGCTTAGGTTCAAGACGGGCCAGGTCAGGCAGGTTCGGCGTCCATGGCGTTCGCTAAGCCGTCGGCCCTTGAGTCGGTGCGCAGGTTTCGGAAACTACGCCAGGCCCCTTACCAAGCCGCGTAACCTCGTGGCTCGGCTTCCCCAGATTTTCAGCTCCGCAGCGGCGGATAGTGGACCCGCGGCCATAGCACCTCGGGCTGTTCCCCAGCCTGGCGGTGACTCGCGGGGTTCTCTCTCGGCCACCGACGCGGTCATCGCGGCCGGGGTCGGCAAAGAGCGCCTGCCCGAGAACGCCTCAGGTCGTCCACCGCCCATCCGCTGATCATTGCCACTAGTAAACGCTTCCGCGAGACTGTGCCGTATGCGGCTTAGCAGGGTCACGATCAAGAACTTCAGGAACCTCGCCGAGATCGAGGTTCCGATCCAGCCCGGCACTGTTCTCGTAGGCGAGAACCGGGTCGGCAAGAGCAACTTCATCCACGCCTTGCGGCTTGTCCTCGACCCGTCGCTGCCGAACAATGAGCGTTATCTGCGCCGTGAGGACTTTTGGGACGGCCTCTCAGATGGGAGCCCCAACTGGGACCCGATGGCCGCGGGCGAAGAGATCGAGGTCTCGGTGGAGTTCTCCACGTTCGAAGATGAACCGGAGGCATTGACCGCCCTTGCAGAGGCCCTCATCGAGGGGAATCCGATGGTCGCGCGGCTCACGTATCGCTATGCGCCGCGAGCGGAGACTGGAGACGGCAAGCGGCCTGCCTACGCGTGGCGGATCTTCGGTGGTGACCGCGAGGACTCGCACGTACCCTCCGATTTGCGTGGGTACATCTGGGTCGCCTATCTCCAGGCGCTTCGCGACGCTCAAGGCGACCTTGCCAGCTGGAACCGGTCACCCTTGCGTTCACTGCTGCAGGCGGCAGCCGAGGCTGCGTCGGAGGAGGAGCTCGCGGACGCAGCCGAGGCAATCGGTGATGCGCAGGCGAAGATCGCCGAGCTCGAGCCGGTGAAGGCACTGGCGGCGGCGATCACCGAGCGGACTACGTCGATGGTCGGCGAGCATCACGCGCTTGAGGCCGAGCTTGGAGTTGCTCCGCTTGAGCCGATGAGGCTGATCCGCAGCCTGCGCATGTTCGTCGACGGCGATGCGCATCGGCCGCTCAGCAGCGCCAGTCTCGGCACGCTCAACATCCTCTACCTCGCCTTGCTGGAGCTGGCGCTGGAGCAGCGCCTGAAAGGGGCGGAGATTGCCCATGTCTTGATGACGATCGAGGAGCCTGAAGCACATCTCCACCCGCATTTGCAGCGGCTCATCTTCCGGCGGCTGTTGCGGGAGGAGCAGGCGACACAAACGGTGATCGTCACGACACATTCGCCTCACATCACCAGCGTGGCTGACCCGCGAGGGCTCGTCGTGTTCAGGAGCGACAGCGAGCGAACGGAGATCTCCGCCGCGTCGGCCGCCAACCTTGAAGACGACGAATGGGCTGACATCGAACGCTACTTGGACGCGACGCGCGCCGAGATGGTGTTCGCGCGACGTGTTTTGCTGGTTGAAGGGTTCGCCGAGCAGGTGCTGCTGCCCGTCCTGGCTAAGGCGGAAGGAATCGACCTGGACAAGACCGGGATCACGGTCTGCGCGATCCACGGCGCGCACTTCGCGAGCTACATCCATTTCCTCGACGCGCTGGACGTCCGCTGGGCCGTCATCACTGATGGTGATCCAGTGGCTGACGGCAGCTCGGCCGGAGAGCTGCGCGCGCGCCGCCTCCTAAAGCGGATCGACAAGGACGGGGACCCAGCGGATGAAGGGATCTTCGTCGGCGAAACAACTTTCGAGTTCGACCTCTTCACGGCTGACGACAACAACAGGGTGGCCTGCCTGGATGCGATGGCGGAGATGGCGCGCTCACCGAAGCGGCGACAGCTCGTTGTCGAGTGGTGCGAGGATGCCCCCGGTAGCGACGAGTTCATGACTGTGGTGGATGGCATCGGTAAGGGACGTCTCGCCCAGCGCCTTGCGCACTGGGAGCTACATGCGCCCGGGTACGTCCGCGATGCGCTTCGTTACCTCGCAGACGCATGAACGCGTTGGCACGAGCTCGCGAGGAGCTCGCGACCAACGAGCGACAGTGGCAAGCCTTCACCGCTGAGGGACACTGCGTGGTTCTTGCTCCTCCCGGGAGCGGGAAGACGAAACTCCTCACGACGCGTCTCGCGAACGACCTTGTCACGCGCATTCCGAGACCGCATGGCGCCGCCTGCATCACCCTCACAAACGCTGCCGCCGACGAACTCGAACGACGCCTCGATGTTCTCGGCATCGACAGGCGCTCAACGCTCTTCGTGGGAACTGTTCACGGCTTCGCCTTGAGCCGAATCGTTCTTCCGTTCGCGGCCGTTGGCGGCATCCCAGAGCTTTCCGACCCGCGGATTGCATCGGACAGGCAAGTGAAAGCTGCCCTCAACCAGGCTGTGAGCGAGTTCTATCCCGAAGGCGAGCGACGATATGTCGACTCGACGGTCACACGGTTGCGGAAGATGATGGATGCCGACCAGTACGCGCTTGCGGGCGGCCATATCGCAGAGGTCAGCGACCGATTCGAGCAGATCCTCCATGACCAGGGCCTGATCGACTTCGACGACATCGTGATCCGCGCAGTCGGCCTCGTCGAAGGCCATGCCTTCATCCGCCGTGCGCTCGCCGCTCGGTACCCCAACCTGTACATCGACGAGTACCAGGACCTCGCTCCCGGTCTTGACCGGCTAGTGCGCGCCCTCTGTTTCGACTCTACGGCGAACGCCGAGCTCTTTGCAGTCGGAGATCCGTTCCAGTCGATCTACGGCTGGACCGGCAGTCGCCCCGAGCTACTCGACGAACTCAGCAAGCGCCCAGGCGTGGCCGTCGTCGAACTCGACGTCAACTACCGCTCCGGGAACGAGATCATCCGAATTTCGTCTCGGGCACTCGGTGAGGATCGCCAGATCCGCGGCCTGCGCGAGGGAGGCACTGTGACGGCTCATCACGTTCCCGAGGGCTTCGACCACCAGCTCCTCGCCGCCGCGGAGCTCATAGAACTCTGCGCCGCGGAAGGGACGAGCTACGACGAGATCGCCGTCCTTTGCCACTCGAATGCCGAATGCCTTGAGACCGCTGACGCTCTCCGCGCGGCCGGGCTTCCCGTATTCGTGCGCGACAACGACGAGTACCGCCTCACGGCGGCCACGCTGATGATCGAAGGACTCGCGGCGTGGGCCATCCTCCCGCGCGGCCAGAGCGGTCACCGACTCGGGCAGCTCCTCCGGCGATGGCGCGGATTCGTACGTGACTCGGACGTCGCACTCGTACGGCTGCTTGTTGACGCACCGGGAAACGGTGAGCAGTCCGCGGCGGCCTTCCTCGACTCTCTCGACGAGTTAGGACTGAAGCGCGCATTGGCGACGCCGTCCAGAGCCGACGACGCAATCGAGACGGCGAAGATGCGTCGAAGCCTGACGACGGGAAAGCTCGCGACACTCACTCTCGAAGGACTCGCCGAACGCGCACGAGCGCTCGGACGCGTGTACGTCACAACGATGACGGCGAGCAAAGGACTGGAGTTCGACGTGATCATCATGCTCGGCGTCGAGCACGGAAAGATCCCGTTCTTTTCCTCTACTGGTGCCGAGCTTGCCGAAGACAGACGAAAGTTCTACGTCTCGCTCACACGGGCCCGGCACGCGGTCCACATCTTCTACTCGGGCTGGTTCCGCTGGAAGGCGGGTGGAAGGGTCAACAACGATGGCCCGAGCCAGTTCCTCCGCGAACTCGGCCTCGCATAATCTCGGGTCGAAGGACGAGGGCCGGTTTGACTCTCGACGGCCGGCGGCCGTCACACCCGTGGTGGCTAACAGCCTCTCTACGTCCCGCCGGACCGTAAACAGAGCTCGACGAGTGCATTCTCGTTGGCCTAGCGAAGAGCCGTCGGTCGGCAGCGGCGCGCGTAGACGACTCGCGCCGCGATCCGTGAGCACCCGGATTTCCTGCCCGGCCTTGCGTTCACAAAAGACATAGGCCAGACTCCGTCGAAAGGCTTGCGTGGGGTCGGCTGGCAAACGTCTTGCTTCTCCGACTAGGAGGACGATATGCGTCTCGATCTCAAGCCTTCGGCCACAGGCGCCTACCTCGTCGTCGGCCTCGGGGTGGTGGTGGGGTGGCTCATCTACCACGAGGTGAAACCCGCTGACTTCGTTCCTGCACCCGGCGTCAGCGTCTTTGCTCTTCTCTACATCCTTGCGCAGTCGATCGAGCGAACGCTCGAACCAGCCAGCGATCTCGGCGTCTTCGGAAGCAAGGCTCAGAAGCCGGTACGGATGTGGGCAGCAGCAACATTTCTCGCAATGCTCGGCTGTGGCGGGCTCGGCGTCTTTCTCCTCCATGCCGTGGGACTTTCGACCGTTCCTTCGGCCGTCGACATCGGCATTACCGGCCTCGCAGTCGGGTCGGGGACGAAGCCGCTTCATGATCTCATCTCCAACATTCAGAAATCGAACGAAGCGGCCGACAAGGCGGCCAAGCAGTAGCGCCCGCGACGCACTCCCTCTGCGCAAACAATGGCCAGCGCTGACCCAGCCGACCGCGACCTGCTGATCGACTTCCTCATCAGCCTGCGGCTGGACCGTGTCCGCACGTTCCTGCAACAAAACGGCGTCGCCCATTCCGGAACGCGGCCTGAGCTGCGCGACCGGCTCGCAGAGGCCCTCGATGACGGCAGCGTCACCACCGACGCGATCGTCCTATTCCTCGATGACGTCGAACCGTGGGGCAAGCAGCACGTCCTCGTCTACCGAGCGCCCGCTCGGAAGCCGACACACTGGACCGATCCAGCACGGGCGCGCCGGACACTCCTCGCTGGAACGCTCGGAGAGCTAGTCGATCAACCACTCCCGCTCGTCCTACCCGAGACGCTGCGTGTCTCGTCGATCCGAACGCACTCCCGCGGGTTCTCCGTTCTCGCCGTCGAAAGCCGCGCTCACACCGAACGCGTCGAGGAACTCGACCGCATGACACGAACGTCCGACGGACGCACGATCGAGTATCGCGCGTTCGAGCAGATCATCACTCGCGGCATCCTGCTCTTCCGCTGGGACATGGTCAGCGGCAGCGTCACCCTCCACATCACCCAAGCCAGCTCCGGGTACAGCTACAACGAAGCCGAGGAGCGCTTCCAGCAGATAGTCGGGGATGCGCTCCCGTTCGACATCTTCGACCGCCGCGAGCTTCGACGAGCGATCCGAAGCCTCTACAACCAGGAAGCGAGCGGCACGGCAGAAGCGCGATCGCATCGGTACAGGTACCGCTCTGCAGGTGGTCGCGACATCGACATCGCAAGCCCGACAGCCGAAGCTTCGGTACTCGGCGAAGCTCCGGTCGACGATGCAATGCGCGCTCTCGCTACCCGCACCGCCGGGCGCAGCGGAAACTTCTACTGGCTCGCTGGCACCGGACCGGCCCCGCGCAGCAACCCAGTCGAGCACGAGCAGCACATCACAATCGCCGGGGAAGAGGGCCGGGTGCATTTCATGACGCCGAGCTCCGAGGAGATCGTCACATATGTGGTTAACCGGATCAGAGCGCTTAGCTGAAGCCGAGCCCGGCTTCGCCGAGCTAGCGGCGGCGGTCGACACGCTGCTCATCGACGGGCCACAGAACGTGTTCGACCCGGGCGACGTCGCCGTGATCCTCGACAAGCCCGAGGACGATGTACGACGGCTCTTCGAACGGGCGACCGCGTCGGAGGTCGACCTCCTCGTCGGAGTTGAGATGGTCGAGTGCCCGAGGTGCGAAGGCCTCACTCCAAACGCCCGACTCCGCCGCGAGATCGAAGACACCGGAGAGAGCACGTGCTCGCGGTGCGGCGAGCCACTGGATCTAGCGTCCGCACGAACGCGAGTGAAGTACCGGCTCTCCGAGTCGGCTGAGGCTGAGGTGCGGGCGCTCGATCAGCGGCCGAAACAGCGCGCGCTTGCGCTCACCGCGATCGCGGTCGAACACGCTGCCGTTCTCCGTCATCTGGCAGATACCCATGAGGTCGTCGACGGAGGCACCGTCTATCAGGAGGGACGCTTTGCTTCGACGAAGACCATCTGGTCCGTAACTGCGGCTCAGATCGGCGCGGGAACGTCGATGGCCGCCGCCGGAACGATGAAAGCCCTCCTCGACCGTCCAGCGGACGTCATCGTCTTCGTTGGAATCGCTGGGGGACTCAAGGAGGACGTCGAGCTTGGCGACGTGGTCGCGGCCGAAAAGGTTCATGGGTACGAGCCCGGCAAAGCCGCAGACGAGTTCATTCCACGACCCGATCAGGCACGTAGCGCCTACCGGCTCATTCAACGCGCTCACGAAGTAGCGAGACTCGGCACCTGGACTGCTCGCATCCTCGACCCACCCGATCCACTGCCAAAGGCGATCGTGGCGGAGATCGCGTCAGGCGACAACCTCGTTGTCTCTACCTCCTCCGCCTTGTACCAACTTTTGCGCGCGCGCTTTGACCGCTGCGTTGCTGTCGAGATGGAGGGAATCGGGTTCTTCATCGCCAACTATGTCGGAGCAAAGGAAGCCCTCGTAGTCCGCGGCATCTCGGACATGGTCGAAAGAAAGGCAGCTACAGACAGGGAAGGCTGGCAGCAACGTGCGGCCGATCATGCAGCTGCGTTCACGTTCGAGCTTCTGGCGACGCTGTAGCAACACCGGTCGGTCGCGCGTGAGTGGGAGCCGATACGCCCGGTTGCGAGTGTCCACTGCCGGGCGGTGCTGCGGTCGTGGGAGGCTTGCCAATTCTTGCCAAACGACCCGTTTCTTGACCGTGGCGCACGCCGCGACTTGGCTAGGATGCTGGCCTCCGGGCGCGTAGCTCAGCGGGAGAGCACTCGCTTCACACGCGAGGGGTCGCTGGTTCGATCCCAGCCGCGCCCATCGGGAAAGACCTGGTAATCCGCCTCTTCTTAGTCCGTCTTTGCAGTTCGCCGCGCACGCTATGGCGTGCCAGATCCGTGCGAGGTCCCGCATGTTGGGACGTCGTATCCCCGCGGTTTACCTCGCCCAACCGAACGCCGTGGGTGCGTGCCCGAGCAACGCTCCCGGACCTCATCGACGAGCTCGACGAGTAGCCAGGTTCGCCCCTCGAGCGTGCCTCCGCGAGGACATGGCGAAGCCCGCTTTGCTGTGCGACCCGCACGCTCGTGCCCGGCAAGCACACTCCAGACGTCCGCTCACGACGGCGTCATCGCACCGTTTGCGCGGTGGGAAACTCGGGGCCAAGTTCGTTTCGCGCCGTAACCGGATGCTCGCCAAGTCCGTTTCAGTCCTAGCGGCTCGGGGAGGAAGTCGGCTTTGTCTTTCGCTGTCTGCGGTCGAGACCGCGCATGCGGCGTTCGATGGTTAGGTCTCGCGTCGTCGGGGACGCAAATGCAGAACCCCAGGAGGCACCGATGACGACACGGGATCAGAAAGAGCCACTCAGCAAAGAGGAATTGCTTGCGCTGAGCGCCGAGGCGCTCGATGAGCGCGAGCTGATGTCGACGCTGGTGGTCGCGCCAGCACCTGGCGTAGCCCCGCAGCTCGT
>Ga0070741_10007709_pt1 | contig 22077 bp, 18 predicted proteins | sample Coa_R1_4_FD_66440 | JGI IMG/M metagenome (GOLD analysis project Ga0070741, IMG submission 66440) | Surface soil microbial communities from Centralia Pennsylvania, which are recovering from an underground coalmine fire - Coalmine... | ecosystem: Environmental > Terrestrial > Soil > Unclassified ... | reverse complement strand
AGAATGTCCCCAAAATGCTGGCGTTGCGCGTCACCCGGGCCAACGGAGAGTGGCAATCATACTGGCAGCAATACAGTCAAGCGACAGCTTGATTTTGAGTCGCACTTTCAATCACACCCGTCAGCGGCTCCTGCGTGCGCTCCCCCAAGACAACCTTCTGCCCGGCAAATGGGCAATGGACAACTGACTATTCAACCGCTACAATGCCCGTCATAAGGAGATCGTTATGAATAACTTCCTGTTAATTGGTTTCGGCGGGCAGGAGCTGGTCATCATTCTTGTCATCCTGCTTTTACTCTTCGGCGGCACGCGTCTCCCGCAACTCGCCAAAGGCCTCGGCGAGAGTGTGAAGAACTTCAAGAAGGCGGTTAACGAGGATAAGGACGAAGGCGAAGATAAGACCAAAGCGGCTTAGGTTGTTTGTCCCTTAGCCACCCGTGTCATGCCCTTCGCGTGAAGAACGCGCGGCTCCGGTTAATCACCAGAGTCGTTTGCAATGACCTCAATCACCAAGGTCTGTTCTTTGCAATCCCCCGTATCCCGGTAGACCCAGGGTCAGCAAAAGTCCCTTCAAGCCTGGCCGGGCGAACCATTGGTCAAGCCGTCGCCAGCGCGTGCTGACGGCTGACAGCCTGCACTAACCGCCATGGCTCGCAAGCGCACGCACAGTTCACGCCGCCAGCGCCAGTCGCCCGGCTCCGAACGTTCATATCAGGAATATCTGCTCTCCGCCCCCGCCCCCGTCACCACGCGGACAGAACTTGTCCGCATGCTGCGCGGCGGCGAGGACACCTACCTCGAACTCAAGGTCAGATTCAGCAACGTCGAAAAGATCACCGCGGAGATCATTGCGCTCGCGAACACCGACGGCGGTTCGATGATTTTCGGCGTCAACGATCAGTTGCGGATCGAAGGTGTGGAAGACCCCGAGAGTGTCGAAGAGAATCTGCGCGACATCTGCGCGCACCAGATTCAGCCGCCGGTTTTCCCCTACATCAACAAAGTCGCTTTCGACAACGGCCGCCGCATCGTCGTCCTCGAAGTGGATTCGCACAACCGCCCGCACCGCACGCTGGATGACAGGTTTTATCTGCGCGAAGGCTCAAGCAAGCGCGAAGCCTCGCGCGAAGAGTTATCGGGCCTTTACGACGAAGCTCAGGTGACGCACTTCGAGCAGGTCCCGGTTTTCAGGGCGCAGATTGAAGATATTGACGAATCGCTCTTCTGGAGCTATGTGCGCGGAGTCAATCCGGGCTACTGGGGCGAAACGGCCAGAGGCTTCCCGACTGATTACGTGATGCGTGACATGGGGATGGCGGTGAACTTTGGGGAGGAAGTGATCCCGACGCTGGGCGGGATGCTGCTGTTCGGCCTCGGCGACCGGGTCGCGGAAATGCTGCCGCGCGCCGAAGTCGTGCTGACGCGCTTCAGCGGGCCGGCGTCTTCACACACTCAGCCCACCAGTCATGCGGTGATCGAGCGCCTGCATTGTCAGGGCAACCTGTTCCGGCTCTTTGAAGGCGCGCTGAACTTTATCCGCCGCTACGCCGACCTGTGGGACGAGCGCCCGACCCGCCGGGCACTGCAGCAACAGGGGGCGGAAACGGACCCTCAGTTTTCCGTCGCGCGGGCCAATTACCTGCGCGGCGTCATCATCGAGGCCCTGACCAATTCGCTGGTCCACCGCGACTGGAGCAGGCACGCGAGCCATGCGCGCATCAACATTTATGATGACAGTATCGAATTCATCAATCCGGCGCGGATGCTCGAACTGCCGATCATCTCGCTGCGGTACGGCGTGTCTGGCGCGCCGAATCCGCGCCTCAAAGCCGTCTTCACCAACCGTCATTACGGATTGCCGACGACGCGCGGCGGCATCCCGATGATCTTTGATGAGGCGATGAATTTTGCCCGCCGCGCCCCCGAAGGCCCGGTGATTGCCAACCACGAGTTCCGCCTGAAAATTTACGGGCTGCGGTGAAGGGGCGGCCTGGGCATTCCAGTGGCCGGATTCAGGCTTGTGATAATTTTTCAGCCGGGTCAAACTGGAGTATTCAAACCCGAGAACCGGAGAGCCGAAAAAACCCGAAATCACATGAGACCCAAGCAAATGATGCCCTGGCTGATATTCCTGCTTTCATTATTCATCGGGTGCAACAGCGCCCCGACAGTTTCAGCCCCGCCCCCGTCGCCTGAGGCCGGCGGGCGCGCTGCGAGTCCGGCAGCTGACGCCTCGGCGCCGGTCTGGACTTACGAAGTCGTCAACACCTGGCCGCACGACACGGAGTCGTACACGCAGGGGCTGATTTATCAGGACGGCGTGCTGTACGAAAGCGCCGGCCAGTACGGGCGGTCGAGCCTGCGCAAGGTTGATCTGCAGACCGGCAAGGTGCTGAAGAAGGTCCCTGTCCCGGGCGAGTATTTCGCCGAGGGCATGACGATCTTCAAAAGTCGCCTCTTTCAGCTGACGTGGACGCACCAGAAGGGGTTCATTTACAACCCGGAGAGCTTTCAGAAGATCGGCGAATTCGCTTACACGGGCGAAGGCTGGGGCCTCACGCACGACGACCAGTCGCTGATTATGAGCGACGGCACGAATCAGATTCGCTTCCTCAACCCCGACACCTTCAAAGTCGAACGCGTGATCAGCGTGGTCTACCAGGGGAAGCCTCTGACCGAAATCAACGAGCTGGAATACATCAGGGGTGAGATTTACGCCAACGTCTGGCAGACGGATGAGATCATCCGGGTTGACCCGAAGAATGGGAAGATTCTCGGCATCATTGACATGACCGGCCTGCTGCCGGGCAAACGCGCCGACGAAACCGACGCGGTCCTCAACGGCATTGCCTACGACGAAAAGGGCGAAAGAATTTTCGTCACCGGCAAACTCTGGCCGAAACTCTTTGAGGTTCGCTTCAAGACGAAGTGAAAGAACGATGGCAGAAAGTATAGGGCAGAGGGGAGGAGTGCGGAGCTGGCTTCTTCACTTCTGCCTTTTGTTTTACCTGTTGGTCCCGGTCGTCGGGGCTCAGCCGGATGAGCGCGTCAACATCAACACGGCGTCAGCCGAAGAACTGATGCGTCTGCCCGGAATCGGCCCGACCATCGCCGTGCGGATCGTTGAGTACCGCCGCAAACACGGGCCGTTCAAACGCCCGCAGGAGATCATCATCGTTCACCGGATGAACGCGAAGCTGTACCGCCGGATCGTTCACCTGATTCGCACTTGACAAAAGTCCCCACCCGCAGATCACTCCCGTCAGTCGAAATCGTAATTGCGCCGCACGCGCTGGTTTGCAGCACCCGCGCGGCCGACCTCTGCAACCGCTCCAGAATCTCCGGGTGCGGGTGGCCGAACGGGCTCGGCGCGGCGACGGAGATGACGGCGTATTGCGGGGCGACGCTTTTGATAAATTCTTCCGTCGAAGAGGTGCGCGAGCCGTGATGCGCGACCTTAAGAACGTCCGCATGCAGCACGTCCCCGGCGGCCAGCAACCGCTCTTCGGCTTCGCGTTCGATGTCCCCGGTGAGCAGGAAAGTCCGGTTGCCGAACGTGAGTCGCAGGACCAGCGACTGGTTGTTGGCGCTCGACGGCGCCCCCGCCTCATCCGGGAAAGGCGCGAGCGCTTCAACCCGCACGCCGTCGAGTTCAAACCCGCCGCCACGCATTATTGCGCGCAGCGGCGCATGGGCTTCCGTCGCGGCCCGCCTGAAAATATCGAACTGCCCGTCCGACGCAGGAATGACGCCGGTGAGCGCCGCGCCGATGTCAAAGCTGCGGGCGAGGTCGGTGAAACCCTGCGTGTGATCCGTATGCCCGTGACTCGCGGCAATCAGGTCGAGGCGTTTGATGCCGCGACTCCAGAGGTAAGGCGCCACCGCAGCTTCGCCGATCCCGATGCGATCCTCAACGAAAACTTCCTCCGCTTCATTCTCGTCAGCCGTGTGCCCGAGCGGCGGGCGCCCGCCGCTGTCGAGCAGCATCATGGCGCCGCACGGAAAGCTGATGACTATCGCGTCGCCCTGCCCGACATCCAGAAACGTCACACTCAACCGGCCCTCCTCGTACTGGTGCGCGACTGGGTGCCGGACGATCAGCACGAGCAGAACCGCCAGGCAGATTGCCGAAGCGTAAACCAGCACGCGCCCGGCGGCCTTCCGCCTTTTTCCTTTCGCGTCCGTCCGCTTCGCGAACGGGTTCCACCAGTTGAGCGCAATGATCAGGATCAGGATAAGCGCAAAGCAGGCTGAGTAGATGATGACCGATGCCGTCGCGCTGTAATCCGGCACGCGCACGCTCGCGCCGCGCCACTGCGATAGCGGGTTCGCCGCCCTCGCTGAAAATACTCCGAGCGCATTGATGGCAATTGCGAGCTTTGCCGCAAGGCTCGCGCTGACGGCGTAAACGAACAGGTAAATAGCACCCCCAATCATCAGCGCGAACATCAGCAGGCTTTCAATCACATTCGCCAGGGGCGAGACGACCGAGAAGCGATGAAAGTGGCTGATCATCAGCGGCAGCAATCCCACCTGCACACAGGTTGTCACGAGCAACGTCCCGCCGATTGAGGCCAGACACCATTGCGCCGCGCGGCCCGCGCGCGAACTGCTCAACCAGCGGGCGGCGCGGGCCTTTTCCAGCCGGTATCGAATAGGGCCGCGCCGCATCTCTTTGCGAAATTCTCCCTCATTCCAGAAGAGCAGTTCCGAGAGCCATCGCACCGGCGCGGAACAGCGCGGCGGAAAGGGCGTGAGCGCCGACGGCTGCCACTCCCCGATGTGTCTGAGCCGCGTCGCGAGGGGCACCGCCGCCGTCACGATCATCAGCACCGTCAGGAAGGAGAGCTGGAATCCGGCACTGAAGAGGTCACGCGGCTGCCACGCAAGCAGCGCGAGCGCCGCCGCGGCCAGCGTGTTTGCCCCCGCCGATTCACGAAAGATCAGGTGCGCGAAGAGGACGACCGTGAGCATCACGACCGAGCGCGTCACCGCGGGCTGCGCGCCGACCATCAGCGCGTAACACCACATCAGCAGAATCACCGCGCCGTAGCGCAGCAGGCGCGAACGGGTCAACCACTGCGACAGCCACAGCACGACTGCGGCAATCATCGCCACGTGCAGGCCCGAAATCACGAGCAGGTGAAACGTGCCGCCTTCGCGAAAAGCTTCCGCCGTGTCGCGCGAAAGGAAATGCCGGTTGCCGAACAGGGCCGCCGCCAGCACGCCCGAGGTCGGCTGCGTGAAGCCGCGAATGATCGCGGTGACCGCGCGTGCCCGCGACCGGTAGAGCAGACCGTAAAGACGCGCCGCCAGCGTTTCCGGCTTCCCGTCGTTCAGCCTTTCGATCAGCAGCGGGCTTTTGACCGAAGCCGAAGCGTCAAAGCCGCGCTGCTCAAGCATCTCGTCAAAATCCGGCGCGCCCGGATTGCGGTAGCCATGCACATTCATCAGGTTCGCCAGCACCCTCACCCGCCTTCCGTAATCCAGGGCCAGCTCGTCGTATTCCGCGCGGGCTTCAGCGTCAGTAAAAGGCACCACGATCTGAACAACGCCATTTGTTATGCGCTCACGCATCAATGAGGCAACCCGCTCGGTTTCGACGGTCAGATAAATCCGATCAGGCGCCAGTTCCGGCGCCGCCTTCAGCATGCCCCATATTTCCACCGGTTCAGTTGCGCTGAGTTCACCGCGCTCAATCAGCTTTCTGAAGCTGGTTTCACTCACACCTGTCGCATTGAGAGACCAGAGAGTCCCGCCACACGCAACAGATCCGACCAGCAGCATCGCCGTCACCAGCCTGCCATCAGCATGAACGAGCCAGCACACCAGCGCCACAGCCCACAGCGCAACCGCGGTGGCCAGCCAGACTCGGATTGAGAGGGAGAATTTTGCAGCGGTCAGTAAGCCGCCAATGAAAGATGAGGCGAGAAAGATCAGCGGCTGCTGTTCAGGACTCAGCCGCGTGAAGCTGAGGCGACGGGGCATAATAGTGAGGATAAAGGCCCGGGGGATAAAGGATGAAAAAACGTGACGGCTGGTTTTTATTCGTTCTTCATCCCTGATCTCTCGTGAGTTTCGCTACCGTTTCGACATGGAAAGTCTGAGGGAACATGTCGAGCGCAGTGAGTGAAGCCAGCTCATAGCCTTGATTCAGGAGCAGTCGCAGGTCGCGCGCCAGCGTGGCCGGGTCGCAGGAGACATAAGTGATTTGCGGCGGCGCGATGGCGGCGATGCGTTCGATCACCTGCGCGCCGGCGCCGGCCCGCGGCGGGTCGAGCAGCAGCAGGTCAGGTCGGGGAAGCGCAGCCGCTTTGTATTTCAACCACGCCTCAACCGAAATCGCTTCGTAACGCACGTTGCCGATGTTGTTGGCGCGGGCATTCTCCATGCCGTGACTGGCGGCCAGACGGTTGCCTTCGACCGCACAGACCTGCTCGAAACGCCCGGCCAGTTGCAGCGTGAACAGGCCCGCGCCGGCGTAGAGGTCAACTGCCGTTTTACCGCGAGTGTCACCGACCGCCACGTTCACCAGTTCCTCGACCAGCAGGCGATTGGCCTGGAAGAAGGATCGGACGCCGAAGCCGTAATCAGTCCCGCCGATGCGCTGATGCGCCGTGCCGAGCGCGTCCAGTTCCGCCGCCCGGCAATTTTCCCCGGTTCCCGGAGTCACGATCACCTCATCATCACCGACGGTCAGGAAAACCCGCGTGGCATCGCCGGGGATGAGGCAGGGCTCCGAGTGCATGCGTTGCAGTTCGCGGTTCGCCGCGGGCAGCAGGATGGGGCATTCGGTGACTTCGCACACCTCGTGAGTGCCGGCGCGGAAATAACCCGTGTGAGAGCGGCCTTCGCGGTCACGCGCGATTTTGATTTCGGCGCGCGAACGGTAAGCGAATTCATCAGCCGCGCGAATCGGGATCTCGCCGTCCCAATCAATACGCCCGAGGCGGCGCAGCGATTCGCGGACGAAGGCGACTTTGGATTCGAGCTGTGCCGGATAATCGAGGTGCTGCAACTGGCAGCCGCCACAGACGCCGAAATGAGGGCACGGCGGAGTACGGCGCGTCGGCGAGGGCGCGATGACTTCTTCGATCACGCCGCGCGCGTAATTGCGCTCGACTTCCGTGATCCGCACGCGCAACTGATCGCCGACGGCGGAGAAGGGCACGAAGACCGCCTGCGTGCCGACGTGCGCCAGACCGTCGCCGCCGTACACGAGTTTTTCAATCGTGACCTCGTGCAATTCGCCGACGGCAACCTGAGCGTTGCTCTTGTTCGCCTGAGTGAATATTTCTGCCTGAGTCGCAGTACTCATAAATTTCTTTCACCGAAGACTGTGGATTCGCGGACGATTGTTATCTTTCAACCCGCGACCTGCACGTCAGAGATAGAACAGGCTGAGACGCGGGACGCGATAACGGTCGCGCAGTTTGCGGGCGACGAAATTGTTGCGCGTCTGTTCGTAAACTTCCGCCTCCATCCCTTTACGGTAAGCGCGCAACTGCTGGTCGCCCTCGCGTTTCAATTCTTCGAGAACGTCTGCCCCGGCGCTCTGCCGCAGGCCCTGGAGCAGCAGTTCTTCGATCATCGTCAGGTCAGTTTCAATCCGTTCGTGCATAACGACCGCCGATGCCCGCAGATCGGAAATGATTTCGTCGAGTCGCCGCACCGCGCGATTGGACGCTTCCGCCAGCGCGGGGTCAGCCTCGTGAACCTCGCAGAGTCGCGTGAGTATCCCGCGCTGCTCGGCCAGATACGCGATGATTGATTCGCGCGAAAAGGGCGCGCCCTGATCGCTGATGCCCTTCGCCTTCTGCAGGCCGTCGCCGTTGGACTCGTCAGCAGTGCGGTTGCCGCCGACGCGCGATTCACAATACTCCAGAAAGCCGGCCTCGACTTCCTGCTGGCAGTAAAAGAGCGAATTGATCCGGCGCCCGCGCCGCGCCCCGGGGTCGTACGAATCGAACGACGTATTAATGCCGCGCAACACCACGTGCAGCGGGATGCCGCGCTGCTGCCAGGTTTCAATCAGCGACCAGTCGAGCGGAGAAACCAGGATGTGGCTGCCGCGCCGCTTGACGAACTCTTCCTCGATTTCGGTGAAGTAATTGAAGTAATTCAACGCAGTGGTCAGTGGCCGGCGCCCGCTATTTTTTATTCCTCTCGTAAATCAGGCGCAGGCCTTCGAGCGTGAGGTTGTCGTCAATCTCTTCGATGAATTCGGAGCCCCGCCCGATCAGCTTCGCCAGCCCCCCCGTCGCGATCACGCGCGGGTGGCCGCCGAGTTCCGCAATCATCCGCCTGAGGATTCCGTCAACCAGTCCGATGTAGCCGTAATACAAACCCGATTGCACGCTGCTGATCGTCGTCTGCCCGATGATCTGTTCGGGCCGCCTGATCTCAACGCGGTAGAGCCGCGCCGCGCGCTGGAAGAGGGCTTCGGCTGAAATGGTGATGCCGGGCGTGATCACCCCGCCGATGTATTCACGATCCGCCGTGACCGCGTCGAAGGTCGTCGCCGTCCCGAAATCAACGATGATGCACGGCGCGCCGTAACGCGCAATCGCCGCGACGCTGTTGACGATGCGGTCGGCGCCGACGTCGGTCGCCGGCGAATAACGGATCGGCATGCCGGTGTCAATCGAGTGGTCCACGAACAAAGGCGCGTGACCGAAATAAACCTGCGACATTTTTTCGAGCGTGAAGTTGAGTGGCGGCACGACTGACGAAATTGCTATTGCGTCAATGCCGCTCGAATCCATCCCGGCAAGCATGAAGAGGTTGCGGAAGAGGACTCCGTATTCATCCACCGTGCGATTGCGCTCCGTGGTCAGCCGCCAGCTGGTCGCGAGCTTCGCGCCTTCGTAAACGCCAATCACCGTGTTGGTGTTGCCGATGTCAATGACTAAAAGCATAAGTCGCTGTGAGAGTGATGACCCGCCGCCCGATCAGAGAGAGCGCGGATTTTCAAACGCAACTTCAGAAAAAGAAGGAAGAGATGAACGCGAGTCATCTTAACGCCGACACTTCACACTTCCAAGCGATGAATGGAAAAAGTGAATGACGATGACGAATGAGAATGGTTTTTAATCAACGCCGCTTCTCAACCTGCTGACTTCACCGGCGATGATCGTGCGTGTTTCGCCGGAAGCCGTGCGCAGGCGCAACGCCCCTGTTTCAGTCAGCCCGTCAGTCACGCCGGTGAACTGCTCGTCATCAAGTGTGACGACGACAGGTTTGCCGATCGCGTAACTGGACAGTTGCTGCCAGCGGCCGATGATCAAACGCCCGCCGTGACGTAGCCTTTCATACCACTCTGCGAAAGTGACAAGCAGCTGATCGCGAAATTCCGGGAGGTTAAGTTGATGGCCGCATTCAATCGCGAGTGACGTTGCGGTCTTGCTCAATTCAGACGGGAAGCTGCGGTGATTCAGGTTGACGCCGATGCCGGCGATGAGGCGCGGCGCGTCAGCCCCGACGCTCGCGCCTTCGATGAGGATGCCGCCGAGCTTGCGTTCATTGACGAGAACGTCGTTCGGCCACTTGATGTCAATCCCGGCAGGATGGAAACCCCCGACGGCTTCCGCAACCACGACTGCACACATCAGGCTGAGCAACGGAATCTTTTCGGAGGGCAGCGCCGGCCGCAGCAGCACCGAAAGATAAAGCCCGTCGCCCGGCGTTGAGTGCCACGCGCGGTCACGCCGCCCGCGCCCCGCCGTCTGTTCATCAGCCACGACGCAGGTGAGTTCCGGCGCGTCGGTCATCTGCTTCAACTGATCGTTGGTCGAGCCGAGCGTGGCGAAATGATGAATGATGAAAGGCGGGCGATGGATGATTTGATTGCGGATTGCGGATTGCGGATTGCGGATTGTTTCCGGTGAGTCGGCTTGTGATTTCTCGGGCATGATGGAAATCAGGGATTTGATATTCCGCTATCAAATCAGGCGGGTTTGATTTTGAAGCTGATGTCCACGGCCGGCGCGGAATGTGTGAGCGCACCGATGGAGATGAGGTCGGCCCCGGCTTCGGCGTAAGCTCGCACGTTGTCGAGCGTGATGCCGCCGGAAGCTTCGAGTAGCGTGCGGCGTTTGTCCTTCTCAGCGTTATTCACGATCCCGACCGCCTGACGCACCATCTCCGGCGTCATGTTGTCGAGCATAATGATGTCAGCCCCGGCCCTCAGCGCTTCCCCGAGTTGGTCGAAATTCGCGACCTCGACTTCAATCTTGTGCAGATGGCCCGCGACTTCGCGGGCGCGGCGCACGGCCTCGGTCACGCCGCCCGAGAGCGCGATGTGATTGTCCTTGATCAGCACGCCGTCATCGAGCCCGAGGCGATGGTTTTTTCCGCCGCCGACGGTGACGGCGTATTTTTCGAGCAGGCGCAATCCCGGCGTCGTCTTGCGCGTGTCCACGATCTTCGCCTCCGTCCCGGCAATCGCGTCAACGTAACGGTGCGTGATGGTGGCGATGCCGGAGAGGCGCTGCAGGAAGTTGAGCGCGACACGTTCGGCGGCCAGCAGAATCTGCGCGTCACCGGTGACCCGCGCGAAGACCTTGCCCGGCTCCATCTGCTCGCCGTCAACGACGGATGACTCGATCTGGAGATTGAAATTGAAGGAGGCGAAGACCGTGTCGGCCACTTCAAGCCCGGCCAGCACGAAATCCTGTTTGGCCATGAAGCTGCCGCGCGCGCGCTGGCCCGGACGCACTGTCGAACGCGCGGTGATGTCGCCGCGCCCGATGTCTTCGGCCAGCGCGGCATTCACGGCTTCGTAAATAATTTCGGGGTCGAGAGGAGTAATCATAGGTCAGTAATGGTTGACAGGTGACAAGGCATCTCATCATCCGTCGCCGAATCAAAGTGCCTCCAGCATTGCCGTCAGTTTAGCAATCTGATCCTGCAACTCAGCCGCGCGTTCGCGCGACGTCGCTACTACATCAGCCGCGGCGCGGTTGATGAAATCCTGATTGGACAGGCGCTTCTCCAGGCCCTCGTATTCGCCGGAGAGTTTTGTGAGCGTGGTCATCAGCCGCTCGCGCTCCTTGTCGAAATCAATCAGACCTTCGAGCGGGACGGCGATTTCAGCCCCGGCCATCACCGCACGTGCCGCGCCGCGCCCGGCGCCGAGCGAGCCGACCACTTTGATTTCAGCCATGCGGGCGAGCCGCCTGATCTGATCTTCCATTCGCGAGATCACTTCGCCGACCGTTTCGTCAGTCGTCGCGACCTCCGCGCGCAGCGGGGTTGACGGCGGAATGTTGAAGGTCGCGCGAATGTTGCGGAGCTTCGTCACCAGTTCGATCACCGTCTCCATTTCGCGCTCGGCGTGTTCATCAACCTGGGCGGCATTGGGGCGCGGGAATTCCGCCAGCGAGATCGTCTCGCCACGGTGCGGCAGCCGCTGCCACAACTCTTCCGTGATGAACGGCATCAGCGGGTGCAGCAGGCGCAGGCTGCGTTCGAGGATGTAAATGATCCGCCGCCGCACCGCCGTGTTTTCAGGCGACAACTCCGCCGCCGTCACGTAAGGTTTCGCCAGCTCGATGTACCAGTCGCAGAAATCGTTCCAGAAGAAGTGATAAAGCTTCCCGGCGGCTTCGTGGAAACGGAAGTCGGCGAACGCTTCGTAAATTTCGAGCGCGACGCGGTTGAAGCGGCTCAGAATCCACGTGTCGGCGAGCGTCGGCTGGGAAAGCTCCGTCTCCCACTCGACAGGCTGATTTGCGTCCAGCACTTCGCCGCAATTCATCAGCACGAAGCGCGCGGCGTTCCAGATTTTGTTGACGAAGTTGCGCGCCGACTCCATCTTCGATTCCTGCAGCGCGAAGCTCAGGCCCGCCGTCGTCGCCGAGATCAGCGAATAGCGCACCGCGTCCGTGCCGTATTTGTCAAAGACCACGAGCGGGTCAACCACATTGCCTTTGGTCTTCGACATCTTCTGGCCTTCGGGATCAAGCACGAGGCCGTTAATGTAGACCGTGCGGAACGGCACGTCGCCTATGAATTTCAGGCCCATCATGATCATTCGCGCGACCCAGAAGAAGATGATGTCCTGTGCGGTCACGAGGACCGAAGTCGGGTAGTAAGTCTTCAAGTCTTCCGTCTGCCCGGGCCAGCCGAGCGTGGAGAAGGGCCAGAGCTGCGACGAGAACCATGTGTCAAGCACGTCTTCATCCTGACGCAGCGCGACGGTCGAGTCCTTGCCGCCTGCGGCCAGCCGCCGGCGCGCTTCGGCCTCGTCGCGCGCGACGATGATCTCGCCTTCAGGCGTATACCAGGCGGGGATGCGGTGGCCCCACCAGAGCTGGCGCGAGACGCACCAGTCCTCGATGTTTTCCAGCCAGTTGTTATAAATCTTCGTGAAGCTTTCCGGCACGAACTTCGTGCGGCCCTCGCGCACCGCTGCGAGCGCCGGCTCGGCGAGCGATTTCATTCGCACGAACCATTGCGTTGACAGCAGCGGTTCGACGACTTCGCCGCTGCGCTGAGAGTGGCCGACGTTGTGCGTATAGTCTTCGACTTTGACGAGCAGGCCCGCCGCCTCCAGGTCGGCGGCGACGGCCTTGCGCGCCTCGTAACGATCCAGCCCGCGGTATTTTCCCGGCGCGGCATCAGTCATCTTCGCGTCCTTGCCGATGACGGAGATGAATTGCAGGTCGTGCCGTTTGCCCATCGCAAAGTCATTCGGATCGTGCGCGGGAGTGACTTTGACGAAGCCGGTGCCGAAGTCCTTCTCGACGACTTCATCTTCAATCAAAGGCAGTTCGCGACCGACGAGGGGCAGCGCAACCTGCCTGCCCGCGATCGCGCGATAGCGTTCGTCTTCAGGGTTCATCGCCACCGCCGTATCACCGAGCATCGTCTCAGGCCGCGTGGTGGCGACAACAACGAAATCACCTTTATCCGTGCGCAGCAGACCTGATTTCTTCTCGCCTTCGTTAGCCGCGTCGTAAGCTTCGGCGAGTCCCGCCGCTTCGGGCAGGCTGCCATCGGCGTTCCTGACCGGGTAGGCGATGTGCCAGAGTTTCCCCTTGACGGCTTTCATCTCGACTTCAAGGTCAGAGATGGCCGTCTGCAATGTGGGTGACCAGTTGACCAGATATTCGCCGCGGTAGACCAGACCGTCCTCGTAGAGGCGCACAAAGACTTCGCGCACGGCATTCGACAGGCCCTCATCCATCGTGAAGCGTTCGCGCGACCAGTCCACCGACTCGCCAAGGATGCGCATCTGTTTGAGGATCGTGCCGCCGTAATGCTCTTTCCATTCCCAGACGCGCTCGACGAATTTTTCGCGCCCGAGTTCCTGCCGACGGACTCCTTCCTTAGTGAGTTGCTTCTCGACCATCATCTGCGTGGAGATGCCCGCGTGGTCGGTGCCGGGCAGCCACAGCACCCTGTCGCCGCTCATCCGGCGCCAGCGCGCCAGCACGTCCTGAATCGAGTGATTGAGCGCGTGGCCCATGTGCAGGTAACCCGTCACGTTCGGCGGCGGGATGACCATCGAAAAAATCGGCGCGTTCGGGTCGGTTTGTTGTTCGGGCGCGAAGAAGTTCCCGGCCTCCCAGAATGGATACCAGCGCCCTTCGACTTCCTTGGGTTCGTAAGCTTTCGGAATTTCCATAGTCAAAAACAAAAAAGATTACTGATGATCAGCTGACTGACCACTGAATTCTGGCGCACGGCGTACCGCTTGGTGCGAATCAGGCTTCAGTGTTTAGTCAGCAATCATCAGTAATCTTTTGCGCTTCGTCAATATCGCGCGCGGCGTCAGGCCGGGTCAGTGGGACTTTTCCGTCAGCTGTTTGCGAATGATTATTTCGGCCATTTCCGGCACGACTTCCCAGGCGATTTCCTGAATGGTCTTTTCCGACATCCGCGCGACCACGCGATTGACGATCTCGTCAATCAGCGCCGGGGAAACGGCCGGCGCCGTCATCCCGCCGGTGACGGTGTTATCGGAGGGGACACCGGCGATACCGACTCCGGAATCCTGCTTCATATCCATTTCATTGCAATGTTCGCCCGGCGGCGTCGGCATCACCTGAGACTCGGCTGCAGGTGAAACAAAACCAGCCACGGGGCTGCTAACAGGCATTTCCTGAATGAATGAAGTCTCCAGGCTGACTTCAACAGTCTGATCCACGGTGGTGGCGGCCGGGATGGTATTTATCACTTCCGGCTCGATGATTTCCGGCTCTTCAATCACCTGCCCCATCCCGTAATCGTAATTTTGCGCGCCTGTCAAAGGCGTCGCCGGCGGGTGAGTGGCAACGGAATCCGCGGCAGGGATTTCAAAACCGCTGACCGGCACCACCTCCGGCGCGAACGCTGAATGAGTCGCTTCAGGCACCGCCGCTGAACTCCTTGGCACGGGAATCACTTCGGTGAGATCAGCCGGATCAGCCTGCCGCATGTCTCCGAACGCGGACATCGGGAAAACTTCTTCTTCCAGAGGGGCCGTGTTCAGCGCCGCGTCGGCACGGGCATCCAGCGGGCTGGTGTCAGGCGGGAGGTCTGAAGATGAATCTCCACCGGTGAAATAGCGGCTCATCAGATCTCTGGTCGCAGCGGCATCGGCTACTGTGTCGCTGACCGTGTTCACTCCAGCACCGCCTTCGTCAGCGACCTCGGCGAGAATCGGGAGTTCATCAGGTTCTGCCAGTGGCAGTGAGTAGTCAACGTTTGTCGGGGGCGCCACAGCCGAGGCTGTAAGGGCGAAAGCCGACGGCGGTTCTGACAGAAATTCGACCTCACCGACCTGAACCAGCGGGATCTGCGGAAGCACCTCTTCCAGATCAAGAACTTCGTCGGATGAATACTCGACTACGGGTGAGGCAAAAACGGCCGGGACTGCGACCTCGGCAGACATCATTACCTCCGCGCCGGTCTGTGTCCGGCGATCCGGAGGAGAACTGGAGAAGACAGGGTCAGGCGTGAGGACGTCACCTGACGCCGCGTACTGCAATGTGGCTTCGGGCACGAGCGGAATAGTCTCCGGTTCGGAAAGTATTTCAGGGTCCGGCGGGAAGTTTCCGGGAGCGTGGCCGAAGCCGTCTGCGCCGCCGAAAGCCAGAAGCTGGCCTGACTCTGAAAAATCGTATTCGCCCGTCTGAGTCACCTGATTACCCGGAGGCGCAAATCCGACCGGCTGTGACGACTTCACTTCGGGCTGTGGCTCCAGCTCCATGACCTCACCGAATCCGACTTCCGATTGCATCGCCAATGGTGCCGGCTCTGCCAGCGACACGGCACTGAACGAGGCCGCCGGAGGTTCATTGATGGATGACAATTCCGATGCCGGCAGGGCTGTCACGACTGCGGCAGTGGAAAACGCAGACGCGGTCTGAACGGATGCCGCCGGAACAGGTGCCGCGGCAGGTTGGGAATTCGCCCTGCTCTGGATCAGCTCTTTGACGGTCGTGACGAGCGAGCGGATGGAATGGAAAGGTTTGGTCAGGTGCTGATCAGCTCTGACCTCGGCCGCGCGCGCCTGGTCGAATGGCTCGAAGGCGTGAACCAGCAGGATCACCGGAATGTGGCATAACTCAGAATGCGTTTTGATGTGCTGACAGACTTCATAGCCGTCCCTGCCGGGCATGAAGACATCAGCCAGGACCAGATCAGGCTGCCAGTCCGTGAGCTGCTGCAAGGCCAGTTCGCCGTTGCCGACGGCCACCACTTCGATCCCTTCATCCGAGAAGGTCAGCTTGACGATCTTCTGCACCGTAATACTGTCATCGGCGAGAAGTATTTTGTGTCCCATACAGGAATCTCCGAAAGCTTAAGCACTGCCGCTGGGAGTTCTTGTGGCCAGACAATTTATGTCCGGCACTGAGAATTCAAGCGGAGGTGCGAACTGGCGCAAGAGCCTGGAGCTTGCGAGCCGACTGAAAAAAACATTGAGGTGTTGCGGGCAGCAAAGGGCGAAGGGACTTATCGCCGGAAATTTTTTCTGACTTTTCGGTTGAGTTATCTCACAGGGCCTGTCAGAGCATTTGTCAGGGCTTAAGTCAGCACTGAATCCGGACTTGACCGCTCACTGGTGGCTGGTGATCGGCTGCGGGACTGGCCGAAAGGGTAACATCAACAAAAAAAAGAAACAACATGAAAATCAGGTGGGGAAAATGATCTGCAACCGGTGGGCAGTGAGCAGTTTATGGAATCAGTCGTCCTGACTGCTCACTGCCTGCGGGTTATTTGAAAATACGACCGAAGAGTCCTTTCTTTTCCTTTTTCTTCTCATTCGGTTTGGTCTTGTCGCTGCTGGCGGGGGCAGTGGGTGATGACTCAGGCTTCACAGTCCCGGGGCGGTTCTGTGAATCGGCCTGAGCGTTTGGCGAATTCGCGTTACCCTGCCCGGTCGGGGTCGCAGTTGACGGAGAGGCCGAACCGTTCGGAACTAAAACCGAGCTGGCCTTGGTTGACCTGATTTCCCCGTTGCCTAAAGCCTCGGTCGGTTTTTGCAGGCTTTCGGCAGCCTCCTCATCAGTCTTGCCGCCCTTCTTGACCAGCACCGCATCCCGGTCAACCGTCAGGCCGTTGCGCCCGAGGATCAGACCCACCCAGTCTGCCTTGCCGTAATGTTCAGGGGCCGGATCGTTGTTGCTCGGGGCCGGAACAGGCTTGCCGAGTTTTTCCAGATACTCTTTCGCTTTAGGGCTGAGTTCACTGTTCGGAATGTCGCGCACCAGCATCGTGAAGTACTGCGAAGCTTCTTCCGGCTGCTCCTGTTCGAGCAGTGCCTGCCCGAGCCTGAAGAGGGCTACGTCACGGTAGGTGAACCAAGGATAGATTGAAACGATGTCACGGTAACGGCTTTCCGCCGCTTTATATGCCTTGCGATTATCGAAGTAGAAGTTCGCGATGTCGAGTTCGTGCAGGCCGAGAATCTGCTGCACTTGGCGGAGGCGCTCTTCAATGGCGGGCTGGAGCGGCGAGTTCTGGCAGCTTTGCTGTGACGCCTTCAACTGGAATTCAGCCTGTTTGGCCTTCGTCCAGTCGCGGTTGTAGGCGTTCATCTGCCGCATATAGGCTTCGGCGATTTTAAGTTTGACCTGGCAGGTCAGCGGGTGAGTCGGGAAGTACTGGGCAAAATCCTTGTACCCGCCGATTGCCTGCTCAAGCTGGCTCGACCCGCCTTCGAGATAGAACGAATCCGCGATCGCCAGTTTGGCCATCGGCAGCCATTCGCTGTCAGGATAGGTTGTGATCACGACGTTATAGAGCAGGCGCGCTTCGTCGTAACGGCTTTTACGAAGCTTCTTGGTCGCCTCCTCGTAAAGCTCCTTGTCGCGGCCCGGGATCGCCTTGTTTTCGTTCTTGACGCGATCCTTCGCCTTATCGCCGCCACAGCTTGCGACAACCAGCGCCAGGAGAGCCAGGGCCGGCAGCAGGCCGGCACGGAATTTAAGATGGGCAGTACGAAATTTCATAAGAATAACTCCTCAGACTTGAACGTGCTGACTGTCGCGGCTTGCGGCATTTCCGAGGCGGGAAAGTTCCCGCACCGCTTCAGCCGGGTCGGGGGCGCCGAAGACGGCCGAACCCGCGACAAAAATCTCAGCGCCTGCGGCGGCGACTTCCGCCGCATTATCCAGACCGACGCCGCCATCAATCTCGATCCGCACGCGCGTGCCGCGGTGGCCGAAACTGTCGAGCCGCGCGCGCAAACGACGCACCTTGTCGAGTGATGACGGGATGAATTTCTGACCACCGAAGCCCGGATTGACCGACATCAGCAGGACGTAATCAAGGTCGTCAATCACTTCCTCAATATATGAAAGCGGCGTCCCCGGGTTAAGCACCAGACCGGCTTTGCAGCCGGCCTGGCGGATGTAATTGAGTGTGCGATTCAGGTGATAAGTCGCTTCGGGGTGGACCGAAATCATATTGGCGCCCGCTTTGGCGAAATCGGCGATGTAATTGTCCGGGCGCTCGATCATCAGGTGCGTGTCAATCGGCAGCTTCGTCGCACGGCGCACGGCCTGAACGATGAAAGGGCCGATCGTGATGTTGGGGACAAAATGTCCGTCCATCACGTCCACATGGATGTAAGACGCCCCTCCGAGTTCGACCGCCGCAAGTTGCTCGCCGAGCCGCGTAAAATCCGCTGAGAGAATTGAAGGGGCAATCTCAACCATATTATTTTTCTCAGTCATTGCAGGCCCCGGGCGCGTGTTGCCGAAGAGGCTGCCATTTAATTGTGATTGCGGGCGTCCCCGGTCTTTCCGGCGTCAGGAGGTTTGTTCGCGTTGTTCTTCTCCGGCTTCCTGACAGGCTTCTTCTCTTCACCTTTTCGGTCTTCCGGCTTTCTCGTCTCAGACGTTCCCGCTTCGGGAGAGGCCGACGTGAGTTTCGGAGTCGGTTTTGGCGCAGGCGAGGCCGCAGTGGGCGCGCCGGAACTGACGATCACGCGCACGCTCTGCCCGGTCTTGACGGTCAGCCCCGGCCGCGGATCCTGCTCACTGACCTTGTCCACTTCGATCTTGTCACTGGGGGCGCTGGCTGTCACCCGCATCCTCAGCCCGAGCCCTTCAAGCTGGCTTCGCGCCTCGGCCTGAGTCCTGCCGATCAGTTCCGGCACTTTGACCTCGCGCCCGCCGTAGGCGAGATAAATCACCAGACCCGCGCTCAGGAAAAAAGCCGCGACCAGCACGGCTATAGTCAGCAGGCGCTTCAAAACTGTAATAAAGCTGATTGGGGATAACAATCCGGAAACCCTCCAACGGTTATTGGATGCGGCAGTCTAACACTATCTTCGAGGGGCTTCAAATCGGGTGTCAGCGGTAAAGACCCGAGACCGGGAGCTGAAGCCCTCTCCCGCCGCCAGGGGGCCTGCTGGATTCAACCCGTGCCGTTATTTTTCCTCATCATGGATGGTCGTCAGGCTGATGATCTCGAAGTTACGAACGCCCGCCGGGGTCGTGACTTTCACTTCGTCGCCCTCCTCCTTGTTGAGGAGGCTTTTGCCAATCGGCGAAGAGGTCGAAATCAATCCCTGATCGATGTTTGATTCTTCGGGTGTCACCAGCCGGTAGGTGACTTCCGTGCCACGATCAATGTCGCGCAGGACAAGCGTGGAGCCGTAAGAGGCACGGTCGCGCGGCAGGCGGCTCAGGTCTATGCTCGACAGTTTGGCCAGCTGCTGCTGCAGCTGGCGCACGCGCGCGCGGACGTAATCCTGACGTTCGCGCGCAGACTTGTATTCGGCATTCTCCGACAGGTCGCCGAGCGCGGCTGCCGTCCTCAGGGCGCGCGGCAGTTCGATATTCAGCTCATACTCGAGCTGGCGCAGTTCGGCCAGAATCTTTTCCTTGCCGGTTAGCTCTTTCTCCTCTGTACCCACAGCTTCTGATCCTTTCACAACAAAAACCGATGACATGAAAAACGCGACTGCCGCAAACTCGTCGCTCCTTGCGAATCGAGGCTGCGGCAGTAAGGAAAAGCTATCACAGATGGGTGGGAAGTAAAAAGCTTATCTTCCCGCTTCCCGCTCCGCGCTGTTCTTACAGCTTCAGTGTCGTGACCAGTTCCTGAACGGCGGCGGCGGACTTCTGCAGCGCCGCGCGCTCTTCCGTAGTCAGGTTGATCTGAATGATCTCTTCGACGCCCTTCGCGCCAATCTTGATCGGCACGCCGACGAACAGGCCGTTGATGCCGTATTCGCCTTCGAGGTAAACGGCGCAGGGCAGGATCTTCTTCTTGTCTTTGATGATCGCTTCGACCATTTCGACCGCCGCCGAGGACGGCGCATAGTAAGCCGAACCGGTCTTGAGCAGGCTGACGATTTCGGCTCCGCCGTTGGCCGTGCGATTCACGATCTTGTCCACCACGTCCTTCGGCAGCAGTTCCGTGACCGGGATGCCCGCGCAGGTCGAGTAACGAGGCAGTGGAACCATCGTGTCGCCGTGACCACCCAGCACGAAGGCCGTCACGTTTTCGACCGAGACATTCAGCGCCTCAGCCAGGAACGTCCGCATCCGCGCCGAATCGAGGATGCCGGCCATGCCCATCACGCGGTGTTTCGGGAAGCCCGACTTCTTCCAAGCCACCTGCGCCATCGCGTCGAGCGGATTGGAAACCACGATGAGGATCGCGTTCGGTGAAGTCTTTGCGATTTCCTCCGCCACGCTGCCGACGATCCCGGCGTTGGTGTTGAGCAGGTCATCGCGGCTCATGCCGGGCTTGCGGGCAATCCCCGAAGTGATGACCACGATGTCGGAGTTCGCTGTTTCGCGGTAGCCGTTGGTCCCGACGAGCCGGCTGTCATAGCCTTCAATCGGGCCCGCCTGAGCGAGGTCGAGCGCCTTGCCCTGCGGCATGCCTTCGATGATGTCCAGCAGGACGACATCGCCCAGTTCCTTTGAAACCAGCCAGTGCGCCGTGGTCGCACCGACATTTCCCGCCCCGACAACTGTAATTTTCTTGCGAGCCATGCCTGTCAAGTCCCCCTATTGCATGTTTTCAATGATTGCGCTGGCAAATTCACTGGTTTTGAGCTTCGTCGCGCCTTCCATCTGGCGCTCCAGATCGTAAGTGACGCGCTTCTGGTCAATCGTTTTGACGATGCCGTTGATGATCAGCCCGCCAGCTTCCTCCCAGCCCAGATGCTCAAACATCATCACGCCCGACAGAATCACCGAGCCGGGGTTGATGACATCCTTATCGGCGTATTTTGGCGCGGTGCCGTGCGTGGCCTCGAAGACTGCGGCGTTGTCGCCGATGTTCGCGCCCGGGGCCAGCCCGAGCCCGCCGACCTGCGCGGCGCAGGCGTCCGAGAGGTAATCGCCGTTGAGATTCGGCGTCGCGATCACGCTGTACTCATCCGGGCGGAGCAGCACCTGCTGGAACATCGCGTCGGCGATGCGGTCGTTGATGAGGATTTTGCCTTCCGGCACATTGCCGTTGTGATCCTTCCAGAGTTCGTCCTCAGTCACGATCTGATTACGGAATTCGGTTTTGGCAAGCTGATACCCCCAGTCCCGGAAGGCGCCCTCGGTGTATTTCATGATGTTGCCCTTGTGGACGAGGGTGACGACCTTGCGGTTATGGGCGATGGCGTATTTGATCGCGCGCCGCACCAGGTTGTGCGTGGCACTAATCGAGATCGGCTTGATGCCGATGCCTGAATCCGTGTTGATCTTGTAACCAAAGCCGTCAAGGAACTCAAGCAGCTTGCGGGCGCGATCCGAGCCTTCCTGAAATTCGATCCCGGCGTAAACGTCTTCGGTGTTCTCGCGGAAGATGACCACGTTCAGCAGCTCAGGGCGTTTGACCGGCGCGGGCACGCCGTTGAAATAACGCACCGGCCGGACGCAGGCGTACAGATCAAGCACCTGCCTGAGCGTCACGTTGAGTGAACGAATGCCGCCGCCGACGGGAGTGGTCAGAGGCCCCTTGATGGCCACGACGAAATGCTGAATCGCGTCGAGCGTGCCCTTGGGCAGCCACTCGTTGAATCTTTTGAATGCCTTTTCGCCGGCGAAGATTTCGTACCAGTGAACCTTCCGTGTGCCGCCGTAAGCCTTCTCGACCGCGGCGTCGAAAACGCGCTCGGAAGCGCGCCAGATGTCCGGGCCTGTGCCGTCGCCTTCGATGAAGGGGATGATAGGATTGTCAGGAACCTGAAGCTGACCGTCCCTCACCTTGATCGGGCTTCCGTCGGTCGGTGTCGCGAGTCCATTAAATGCGGGCATAAGAGTGAATCACCTCGTGTTCAGGATGAAGCATCAACATTTCGGGGCGCAGTCATAGTCGCAGGCCACAATTGTATCAGCCCTGTAAGACCGGATTTGTATTACAGGTTCTCGGCGGACTTAAGTGGCAGACAACCATGAGTGAAGGCTCGGCAGTCTACCAACCACCCCCAGGGCTGTCAATGCTGACGGGAACCGGCTTTTTTGCGCATCGGGCTGAAACTCTCACGGCGGAAAGGAAAGGCCGGGAAACCGGGTGTGATTGAAAGTGCGACTCAAAATCAAGCTGTCGCTTGACTGTATTGCTGCCAGTATGATTGCCACTCTCCGTTGGCCCGGGTGACGCGCAACGCCAGCATTTTGGGGACATTCT
>Ga0070741_10007708_pt1 | contig 22078 bp, 23 predicted proteins | sample Coa_R1_4_FD_66440 | JGI IMG/M metagenome (GOLD analysis project Ga0070741, IMG submission 66440) | Surface soil microbial communities from Centralia Pennsylvania, which are recovering from an underground coalmine fire - Coalmine... | ecosystem: Environmental > Terrestrial > Soil > Unclassified ... | reverse complement strand
CCGACAGCCCCGCCGGCCGCTACCTCATCGAACAAGGGGTCGAGCCGCGCGACTTCAACTCGTATGGTGCCCGACGCGGCAATCATGAAGTCATGATGCGCGGGACGTTCGCCAATATCCGCATCAAGAATCTGCTCGTGCCGGGTGTCGAGGGCGGCGTCACCCTCCATCTGCCGGACGGCGAACGCACCACTATCTTCGACGCCGCCGAGCGCTATCGGCGTGAGGCCGTGCCGCTGGTGGTGATCGCCGGCAAGGAATACGGCACCGGCTCCTCACGCGACTGGGCGGCCAAAGGCACGCAGTTGCTGGGCGTTCGCGCGGTCATCGCCGAAAGCTTCGAACGGATCCATCGCAGCAACCTGGTCGGGATGGGCGTGCTGGCGTTACAGTTTCTTGAAGGGCAGAACCGCGCAAGCCTGGGCCTGACCGGCCGCGAATCCTATTCGATTCTGGGCGTCGCGACGGGTTTGACTCCGCGCCAAAAGCTCAAGGTGCGGGCGGAAGGCGATGGCGCCGTCAAGGAGTTCGAAGTGCTGGCGCGCGTCGATACGCCCGAGGACGTCGAATATATCCGACACGGCGGCGTTCTGCCCTACGTCCTCCGCCAGCTCCTCGCGAGCTGAACAATCTGAACGGCAACGCGCCGTCTGTACAGCTTCGCGGCTGGCGGCGGCGCGTCTCTCAACTCTCCACCTCACAAGCGTTCCGGCGCCCGGTTGGCCGGCTGCCGGCACATCGCTACCGGTCATTGCGTACGCCGAGGCAATAACGCGACGGCATGCGCCAGCCGGCGCCGTTCGATCGTCGCCACTCTAGCCGGTCTGCTGCCTCTTCGTCGGAGCGTTTTCGAATCGAGGCCGCGCGGGAATGTCAGTCCCGTCCTCATCGGGGAATCAAGTGACACGGCGCCGCCGTCGCGAATGGCGCAGCACGATCATCCCGCGCTATCAGCGACGCACCGAGCGCGTGGACGAACCGATCCTCGGAGTATACCTGAACGGGACCAACACCCACCGGCTGCGCGGAGCACTGGCCCGCTGTTGCGCGGCGCGCCGTGGTCGAAGGACGCGGTATCGCGCCTGGTTGGGCGATTGCGCGAGGACTTTGCCGCGTGGGCCCGGCGCGATCTCGGCGAACTAAAGGTTCGTTACTTGTTTCTCGACGGCTGGTATCCGCGGGTGCGAATCGGCAAGACGCACGCGCGGGCGCCGGTGCTGGTCAGCCTTGGGGTATGCGCGGACGGGCTCCGGGTGATTTTGGATCTCAGGCTGGCGGGAGCGGAAAGCGAGCAAGGCTGGCTCGACGCGGTCCACTCGCTGGTCGCGCGCAATCTGGGCGCGCCGGTGCTGGCGGCGATCGACGGTAATCCGGGCTTGGCCGCGGCGCTCAAGGCGCAGTGGCCCAAGCTCGCGCTGCAACGCTGTACCAACCACAAGCTCTGGAATCTGCTCGCCAAGGCCCCGGCCCATCTGCGCGAGGAACTGGCCGAGGATTATCGACGCATGCTCTACGCCGAGAGCCGCGCGGCGGTGGAACAGGCCCGGGTCGCCTTCGCACGCAAGTGGCGGCTGCGCTGCCAAGCGATCGCCAAAAGCTTCGAGCAAGCCGGCGACCAACTGCTCACCTTTACCGCCTTGCCAATCTCGCAATGGAAGGCGCTGCGCACCACCAACGCGCTGGAGCGGATCAACGAGCAGTTTCGCCGGCGGACCAGAACCCAGCCTTCGCTTCCCAACGAGGAGGCGGTTCTGCTCCTGCTGTTCGGACTCCTGCGCAGCGGCCAGGTGAAGCTGCGCCGGCTCCTCGGCTGGCACGACCTCACCGCCCTCAATCAAGGTTCGGAGGCAGCGTAATAGCAACTTGGTAATTCAACTGCTCAACTCGCCGCGGATATCCGATGCCAGGCTTTTTCCACCAGTTGACAGACAACACCTGCACCTCGACCCTGACACATATCGTCGCGGTTGAGCGATACCTACCGAGGTCGGCGATGGCCCCAGATGCTGCCCGATTCGTGCCGCTGCACCTTCCAGACGGCATCGTCGATTACCCGCGCGCCATAGCCGTACTCCACCTCGAACCCTGAGGGCGTGCGCAGATAGAACGACACCATATGATCGTTGGTATGGCGCCCGAGCGTGGCCGCGATCGGCACGCCACGATCCTCGCAGAGGTACATCGTCGAACACACGTCGTCGATCGTCCGGACCTGCAGCATGAAGTGATGGAGCCGCTTGGTCCCCGGCAACTGTCCGAAGGCGAGCGTGTGATGTCGCGGGTTGCAGTGCAGAAAGGTGATCGACAGGCCGAATGGCTGCCCCCGCCGCATCCGCATATCGACCAGATCGCTGATCTTCATGCCCAGCAGATCGCGATAGAAGTGCAGGCTCTGCGCGGCGTCGTCCACCCGAATCACCATGTGCCCGAGTCCCATGATGCCGGTCTCGAACCCGGAAATCGGACGCGGCGACTGGAACGGCTCCTGGAAATTCATCAGCGGACCGAAGTAGGCCTCGCTGGCGATGCCGTTGGGATCCTTGAACTGCAGCAGCTCGACGACGCCGCGGGCCTGCGCCAGCTCCGGGCTCCCGGTCCTCACTTCGACCCCGGCGGCGCGAAGCTGCCCTGCGAGTTCCCGCAGCGCCGGCTCGTCGCTCACCTCCCAGCCGATGAAGGCGAGGTCGTCCGCCGCGTTCTGCTGCAGGATGAAGCGATGGTGATTTTCGTCCATCCGCAGCAGCCGCGCGCCGTCCGGCGCCTCGCCCGCGGCCTGCAACCCGAGGATCTCGGTGGCGAACCGTTCCCATTGCGCCACGTCGCTGACGTTCAACCCGAGATAGCCCATCTGTGTTACGCTCGCCATCGCGCTCCACCTCACCGAATCGTCTTCAGACAATAAAAGTCAGGTTATCGATGACCTCGTCGTTGTTGACCAGGACGACCTTCTTCGCCGCGATTTTCCAGACGCCCTCGACGCAGCGCAGCCGATGCTCATAGCGGCCGGCGAAGATGCGTTCGCGCCCGCGCCGCAGATGGTAGAGCAGAAAATTCGAGCCGATCGACATCGCGTTGTCCTGCGCTTCGGCGACCGTCACGTTGCCGATCAAACGTCGCGTCTGCGAGGGTGGGCTCTGCGCGTGCGCCAGACCGCTCTCGAGCCGCCTGACGCGATCGCTCAGCCGCTCGAAATCGTCGTAGACGATCGCGATTTCCCGCGTCGGATCGCGGCCCGGTCCGTTGCTCGGAATCCAATAGATCGCGTCCGCCGTCAGCATCGCCAGCCATGCGTCGTAACGGCGTTCGTCGAGGATTAGCGCCTCGGCGTACAGCAGGTCTTCGACCGCGCTGCGACTGAGCGTCGCCATCGTCGATCAGGAGCCCGCCGCAGCCAACGTAACCGAGGGCCGCGCCGCCGTCGCCACGCCGCACATGATCTCGCGCCAGCGCTTGTAGAAGGCGCGCTGCGGTACTTCGTCGGTCAGATGCGCGGCGATAACCCCGTCCTCGCCGACCGTCTCGCGTTCGAGTCCGCGCGAGAGTTCGAGCCATTCGGCGCCCTTCACTGCGAGACCCGCCTGGCAGCGGTTGAACATCTCGACGTCGTCCGGCGCGCCGCCGCCCGCCGGGCCGTAAAATGCCTCGTGAGCGCGCAGCCGCGCGACGTTAATCGCCTCGTGCACGCCGCAGAGCGTGGTCGGCGTCAGGAATACTTCGGTGCGGTTGAAACTTATCGGGATCACGTTGCGCAACTGAATGCCGATGATCAGCAGATTCGGGAACACCGCAAGGTTGACGTTGGAGGCGGCGAGAATTTCCGCCGCTCGCGCCTCGCCATTGCGCGCCACCAGGCTCTGCACATAGGCGTCGCCGATTTCCGCCGGCACCTGCCCGCGCAGGATATTGCTGACCAGCCGGGGGCTGCTTCGCCGCGGCGCGGTATCCAGCAGCGAATGACCGTGTCCCAGGTCCTTGCTTTCGAGCGGACTGGTCTCGTTGAACAATTTCATCACGCGCCGACCCAGCCGTTTCCCTTGAATCTCGAAGAAGGCCTGATGGACGAAGTTCGCATGGTAGCCGTCCACCCCGTTCTCCATCTGGAACTTCCAGTTACCGTCGTAACCGTACTTGTGCGTGCCGGCCCGAGCTTCCACCGCACCCTGCGGCGACAGATCCATGAAGAGATCGATGTAGTAGCGCGCTTTGCCCAGATAGTCGGGCAGCTCTTCGACGTCCGCGCTGAGACTCGCAAACACGAGCCCGCGATAATTGGCGACCTTGGCCGCCCGGATCAGGCTGAACCGGCTGCGATCAAAGTTCTTGCCGTAACCGCCCGGATACGGCAGCCCCACCAACTCCCCGCGACCGTTGTAGGTCCAGCCGTGATACCAGCAGCGGAAGTGGCGCGCGTTGCCCCGTTCCTCTTGGCAGATCGTGGCCCCGCGATGCATGCAGCGGTTCATCAGCACCTGGATGGCGCCGTCTTCGTCGCGCGTCATGATTGCCGGTTGCGAGCCGAACCGCACCTGCTTGAAATCACCGGCCGCCGCCACTTCGCTATCATGACCAAGGAAGACCCAGCCGCTCTCGAAAATCCGCTCCATCTCGAGCGCGAACACCTGGGGCTCGGTATAGATACGCCGATGCACGCGATGGTCCTCGACCAGCGTATTGAGGTCCAACTTTTCGGCCATCATGAGCGACCTCCGCTTTTGCCGTGAGATGCTTACTCTCTCTTAACACCTTCGGGTCAGAGGCGGGTAGCGCCGGATCCGCCCGGTTGGCGGCGTCGCACGGTTAACCAAAGTCTCAAGTTAGCCAGTTCCATGACATTCAGTTATATTTGGCTAAGGTTGACGGATGAGGGAAGTGGAGAAGTTCTGGATGACCGCTCGAGTGAGCCTTGCAATCCTTTTGATTAGCTCAGTCGCCCTGGCCGGATGCCTGGCGTGGACCGAGGATTCGCAGGGTAACCTCCGCTCCGTCGGCCTTCCGGGTGTGCCCTTATGGCAGTCGAAGCAGCCCCCGCCGGTCATGACACCGAGCGATTTCGGTCTGACCCCGCAGCAAGCGGCGCAGTACAGCGGGCCGATTCTGGTGATCCCGAATCCCAACGGTTCGGCGATGTATAAATTCTATAGCGGGCAGAACGGCTGCGCCGACGATCTCAAGGCCATGATGGCGCAACGGGCGCAAAGCAACCAGAACGGCCCCGCGCCGTACTGTGCGCCACCGCCCGGCCCTGCCGCCGCGCAACAGGGCAGTAAATCATGAGCGGAGGCGCCGGGCGCGAATAATTCGCCGCGAAGCCACAAGTGACCATCCGAAGTGCGTTGCGCGTCAACCCGATCCAGCGACGGGCGGTGCGCGCATGCGCTGTAGGTTAAGTTGACCATATCAGTGTCGAAAGGAAAGCACTCATGCCGCGTTCAGACTCCTCTAAACCCTCACGGCCGTTGGCCCTAATCGCGATGTTCGGCGCGCTGGCGATGGGCGCCGGCGTCACCAGCAGTCTTGCCGCTTCGCCCAGTCCCAGTCCCGCCGCCGCTTCCACTGCCGCGGCCCCAGCCGTGAAGCCCATCAACAAGCGCTTCCTCCTGTCGAAGTCCACCGCGATCTATGCGGCTCCTGACGAGTCGAGTGCGGTGCTGGAACACGTCCGCGCAGGCATTCACGTCGATGTGGTCGGGCTCAGTGGCAAATGGCTCCAGCTCAAACTGCGTAACGGGAAGACTGGCTATATTCCGGCCACCGCCGCGGAATAATCCGTTCGTATGACCTTCCGATCGTCTGCGCTGGCGGCCGCGCCCACACGCTGATCGGAAATGTTCGGCCGACCGGAGATGTCTGGTTGACGGCGCGCCTGGCGATGATGCGGCGGGGCGGAACGTCCGCGCATCCTCGCGTATCCAACCGCGACGCAAACGGCCGCCGGGCGTTAACGCTCCGGCGGCCGTCGCGATAAGTAACCTAAGTAACCGGGTCCGGTTCTATCAGACGGCGATGTGATACAGCTCCGCGACGTTATCGTGCAGAATCGCGTCCTTCTCGACCGGCGTCAGGTTCTTGGTGTGCTGGGCGAGGATCTCCTGCGACCACGGCCAGGTCGAGTCCGAGTGCGGGAAGTCATTCGCCCACATCATGCGCTTATAGTTCAGCAGGTCCTTCTCGGCGAAAGCGACCCAGTCGTCCTGGAAGGTCAGGTAAACATGGTCGCGGAAGTATTCGGACGGCATCCGCTCGAGCGGCTGCGCTTTCATCCAGGTCCGATGGCGCTTGTAGGCATGGTCCATCCGGTACATGAAATGCGGCACCCAGCCGGCGTCCGCCTCGACGCAGACGATCTTCAGTTTGGGATTACGCTGGAAGACGCCACCGAAGATGAAGGTGCCGATGATGTCCTGGTTGCCGCGAATGATCGACATGAAGCTGTTGATGAGCGGGCCGCGCGGGCGCGCGCCCACCTGATCGCTCTTGCTGGTCAGGATATGGAAGCTGATCGGCATCTCGAGATCGACCGCGGCCTGCCAGTAGGGATCATACATTGGATCGTCGTAGTCGCTGACCATCGGATTGCCGGTCAGCATCACGCCGCGCAGACCGAGCGCCTTCATCTCTTCGAGCTCTTTGATGCCCTCCTCGACCGAGCGCATGGTTGACTGGCCGAGACCGAGCAGACGCGTCGGGTTGTAGGAGCAATATTCGGCGATCCAGCGATTGTAGGCGTCGAAGCAGGCCTTTTTGTAATCGAAGTCGCTGTGATTGCAGAGCAGCATCCCGACCGTCGGATAAATCACTTCGGCGGCGACGCCGTCGCGATCCTGGTCGGCGATGCGGTACTTCGGGTCCCATCCGCCGCGATGGAGACTGTCGAAGGTGGCGCCCCAGGCGCGCAGATCTTCGGGCGTGCGGCCGGCCGCGGCGGCGAGCGCGATGCCGAGCGGCTTCTTTATTCCTTCGATAACGAAGACGTCGCCCTTGGTTTCGTCACGCACCATCTTGGGAGCGATATGACGGAACTTGGGGTCGATGTAATCGATGTAACAGTTGGGCGGTTCGGTGATGTGAGAGTCAGCCGAGATGCACGGCTTGCTCATCGGGGTCCTCCTTGTGGTCCGCGGCGGCGAGCGCTCGCGGCAACGTTTTCGGGCAGGGAAAGCATAACGCAGGCTGCGGCTCAGGTTCAACGACCGCGGGCGAGGCCGGGCGACGCGGGTTCGGCCGAGGTTTCACGTCCCGAGGTTTCACGCCCCGAGGTTTCACGTGAAACATTGGGGGAGCGGGGTCGCGCGCTATCCACAGGATTTTTGTCACTATCGACAAGTTTCAAGGCGGACGGTGATGATACCGGTTGACAACGCGCCCGTGGCAGGTTCACGTCGCGGATGTTAAATCGGCATCACGGCAGGAGGGATCATGGCTGGCGGCAAGCGCAGGCTGAGTTTCGGGTTGTGGTACGACTTTCGTAATCCGGCGCCGTGGCGGCGCACGGACAAGGAAATCTACGACGCGATTATCGACCAGATAGCCTGGGCCGAGACGATCGGCTACGACGACGTCTGGCTGACCGAGCATCATTTCGTCGATGACGGCCATGCGCCGTCGCCGCTGATTCAGGCGGCCGCTATCGCGGTGCGCACGAAGAAGATTCGTATCGGCACGTCGGTGCTCCTGCTGCCGCTCTACGATCCGGTGCGCGTCGCCGAGGACGGCGCCACGATCGATCTCATGTCCGGTGGGCGGTTCGAACTGGGAATCGGCGTGGGCTATCGCGCGGAGGAGTTCGCCGGACTGGGAATTCCGATGGGAGAGCGCGGCGGGCGCGCCAACGAAGGTCTCGAGATCATCCGGCGCTTATGGGAAGGGGAGACGGTGACCTTTCACGGCCGCCATTTCCAGATCACGAACGCGCGACTCTCGCCGCTGCCGCTGCAGAAGCCGCGGCCGCCGTTATGGGTGGGCGGCTTCGCCAAGGCCGCGGCACGACGCGCGGCGCGGCTCGCCGACGGCTATATCGGCACCGGCGACCTGAGCAGTGTCTATCGCATGTACTGCGACGAGTTGCGCGCGGCCGGCAAGGACGCGACGCGGGCGCGCGTCGCGGGCGGGCATTTCTGGCTGGTGGTCGCCAACGATCCGGACAAGACCTGGGCGGAGATGGCTCCGCATATACTGTTTCAACTCAATGTTTACAGTGAGTGGACGAAGAAGGCCGGGATGGAGCTGTTTCCGCCGGTGCCGAACCTCGAGGCGCTGAAGGCGAGCGGCATCTTCCAGGTGCTGACGCCGGAGGCGGCGGTCAAGGCGATCGCGGAGTATGCCGCGGCGGTGCCGATCGAGCGGTATTACTGCTGGACGATTCCGCCCGGTTATCCGGTCCGCCGGATGGACGAGCATCTGGAGTTGATGGCGACCCGGGTGATGCCGCATTTCCGTTAGGCGACCAGCGCGTTCCTTTGCCCTCGACGGAGGCTCGCGGTAACGTGGCGACGCGGAGGATGGACCAATGAAGCGGAGCAGCGAGCGTATCCTGACGACCCATACCGGCAGTCTGCCGCGCCCGTCCGATCTGCTGGCGCTGCTGCGGCAGAAGGAGGACGGGCAGGCGGTGGATGGGGGCGCGTTTGCGGCGTGCGTCCGGCAGGCGGTGGCGGAAACGGTCAAGCGGCAGATGGCGACCGGAATCGATATCGTCAACGACGGCGAGATGAGCAAGCCCTCGTACGCGACCTACGTGAAGGATCGCCTGAGCGGCTTCGATGGCAGCGAGCGGAGCCTGCCGATTCGCGGCGCCGATATGCAGGATTTTCCCGACTATGCGCGGGCCAGCGCGGGCGGGATGGGGGCGAGTGGGGTGCGGATGAAGCGACCGGCCTGCACCGGACCCATCAGCTATCGCGAGCGCGCAGCGCTCGAGGTTGACTTGACGAACTTCAAGGCGGCGCTCGCCGGCACCAGTCCCGCGGACACCTTCATGAGCGCGGCGTCACCGGGCGTCGTCACCTTCTTCCTGAGCAACAAGTATTATCCGTCGCACGAGGCCTATCTGCGCGCGATCGCCGAGGCGATGCGGGTCGAGTACGAAGCGATCGTCGCCGCCGGCTTCGTGCTGCAGGTCGATTGTCCGGACCTCGCGATGAGCCGGCACGTGCATTACAAGGATTTGTCGCTGAGCGAGTTTCGCAAAACGATTGAGCTGCATATCGAAGCGCTGAATCACGCGCTGGCCAACGTGCCCGAGGATCGCGTGCGGGTGCATCTGTGCTGGGGCAACTACGAGGGACCGCACAATCACGACGTGCCGCTGCGCGACATCATCGATATCGTCATGAAAGCGCGCGCCCAGGGAATCTCCTACGAGGCCTCGAACCCGCGCCATGAGCATGAATGGGCGGTCTTCAAGGAGGTGAAGCTGCCGCCGGGCAAGGTGCTGATACCGGGGGTGATCGATTCGGTGACGAATTTCGTCGAGCATCCCGAGCTCGTCGCGCAGCGCATCTGTAATCTCGCCAATGTCGTCGGCCGCGAGAATGTGATCGCGGGTACGGATTGCGGTTTCGGCACGATCGCGGGATCGTCGGCCGTCGATCCGGCGATTGCGTGGGCGAAGCTCAGCTCGATGGCGGAGGGCGCGCGTCTCGCCTCGCGGATGCTGTGGCATTGAGCGCGGCCCACCGTCGGGGCGACGCCGGTTATCCGGGGCCCGCCCAGCACAGGTATCAGGGGAGCGGATTGGCCCTGGGGCAAAAGTACCAAGTGGAGACGCCAGGAGAGCACGCATGAAACGCAGCACTGAACGAATCCTCACCACGCACACCGGCAGCCTGCCGCGACCAGAGACGCTGATGCCGCTGGTCGAGCAAAAGGAACTCGGCGAACTCAAGGACCCGGCGCGCTTCGAGGCGGCGGTGCAGGAGGCCGTCAAAACGATCGTGCGGCAACAGATCGAGAACGGCGTCGATATCGTCAACGACGGCGAAGTGGACAAGCCGTCGTACGCGACCTATCCGAAAGATCGGCTGAGCGGCTTCGGCGGCGAAAGCCAGGGGTTTTTCGCCCTGGGCGATCTGGCCGACTATCCGGAGTTTGCCGAGAGGTTGTTCGGCCAGAACCAACTGCGGGCGCTCAAGCGGCCGACCTGCAACGGTCCGCTGGCGTACAAGGATCGCGCGAGTCTGGACCGGGAACTGGCGACGCTGAAGGCGGCGCTCGCCGGCTCGGCGGCGGTCGAGGGTTTCATGAGCGCGGCCTCGCCCGGCGTGATTTCGATATTTTTACCGAATCAGTATTACAAGTCGCACGAGGCGTATCTGGCGGCGCTGGCGGACGCGATGAAGGTCGAGTACGAGGCGATCCATCGGGCCGGCCTGATCCTGCAGGTCGATTGTCCGGATCTCGCGATGGGCCGTCATATCCAGTTTCCCGACGCCTCGCTGGCGGAGTTTCGGCGGAATATCGAGCTGCACGTCGAGGCGTTGAACCATGCGCTGGCCGGTATCCCGCCCGAGGCCGTGCGGATCCATCTGTGCTGGGGCAACTACGAAGGCCCGCATCATCGCGACGTGGCGCTGCGCGACATTATCGATATCGTGCTCAAGGTCAGGGCCGACGGCATTTCATACGAGGCGTCGAATCCGCGTCATGAGCATGAATGGGCGGTGTTCAAGGAGGTGAAACTGCCGCCGGGCAAGGTGCTGATACCGGGCGTGATCGACTCGGTAACGAACTTCATCGAGCATCCGGAGCTGGTGGCGCAGCGCATCTGCAACGTCGCGAAGCTGGTCGGGCGGGAGAACGTGATTGCCGGGACCGACTGCGGTTTCGCGACGTTAGCCGGTTTCCATACGGTGGATCCGAAGATTACCTGGGCGAAATTCCGGGCGATGGCCGAGGGCGCGCGCCTCGCCTCCCAGGAGCTCTGGTAAGGCGGCGCGCCCCTGGCCGTGCGCCGGGGCGCGGCGCTAGACGGTGAGATTGTAGACGCGGCGCAGGTTGTCGCCGAGAACGTCGCGGCGGCGCTGCGTATCGGCGATCTTGTCGCCGAAGTGTTCGAGCTCCTCGATATAGTTGCCGGTGTGATCGGGATGGGGAAAGTCGGTCGCCCAGAAGAAGCGATCACTGCCGCACAGCTCGACCATCGCGGGCAGCGACTTTTCATCGGGATCGGCCGAGACCCAGACGTTGCGCTTGAAGTAGAAGCTCGGCTTTTCCTTGAGCGGCACGCCACGGCCCATCACGCTGTCATAGACCGCGTCCATGCGATCGAGCCAGTACTGGATCCATCCGGCGCCGACTTCGAGGATGACGATCTTGAGCTTCGGGAACTTGTCGAAGGTCCCGTAGGCCATGAAGCTGGCGAGCGCATGGCGGATGGCGTCCGACGCGGTGACATTGAGGAACCAGTGTTGTTTGCGGATGAACTCGCGGTCATAGCGGCCGGGCCAGCACCATTGCGGCTCGAGCGAGACGTGGATGCCGAGCGGGACGTCGAGTTCCTGGGCCTTGGCGAAGACCACGTCGTGATCGGGATGGCCGTGGGGCTTGCGGGTGGTGGTGAACTGCACCACCCATCCGCCCTTGTGGCCGGCCTTGACGGCGCGCTCGAGTTCGGCGGCGGCGGCGGCGGGATCGCTGAGCGATAGATGGGCCACGGGGATCAGGCGACCGCCGCTGTCGGAGGCCCAGTCGGTGACCCAGCGATTGTAGGCACGGCACATCGCCTGCGAGTATTCGGGATCGTCGGTATCGGTCTCCCAGGTCAGCGCGAGACTCGGATAGATGATCGCAGCGTCGAGCCCTTCGAGGTCAAGCCGTTTGAGGCGATCCTTGGCGTCCGAGGCGCCCAGTGGAAGGTCGTCGCCGTAACGAATGCGGGGATTGAAGTTGCCGGTGGTGCGGGTCACTTTGCCCATCTGGGCAACGTTGCCGAAGTTGCCGCCACGGTTGACACGCGAGGGGACGCCGTTGACTTCGAGATATTCGAGGTCGTCCTTGTCGGGTTTCAGGCGAATCGCGCGATCGCGATACTTGGCCTCGCAGTAGCGCTCCCACAAGGTCTTGTCCTCGAGGATATGGCCGTCGGCGTCGATCGCGCCCGCATACTTCAGCTTGTGAATCTTTTCCTGGGTGTCGCTCATACTCGCCTCGATTCGAAAAGGGTTATCGTAACCTGGCTCGGCTTCACTATTTTGGACTGGCGGCCTGCCGTCAAGAGCGTTAGCGCCGGCGCGGCGGTCAGGGACGGCGGCGCGCCTCGAGCTCGTCGAGCGTGCGCGGCCAGTCCTGATGGAGCAGGCGCGAGAGCGCGCGATCGGCGAGCAGCCGTCCCGCGGTCTGGCAGGTCGCACAGTAGTTGGTTTCGTTGTCAGCGTGGCGGATCCGTTGAATCGGCGAGCCGCAGACCGGACAGGGCGCGCGATAGCGACCATGAACCGCCATCGCGGGTCGAAAGGCCGTCACGTGTTCGGGGAAAGCGTCGCCGGTCTCGGCGCGCAGCCGCGCGATCCATTCGCTGAGTGTGTCGCGGGTCGCCTGGTAGAGGCGTTCGATTTCCCCCTCGCTGAGCTTGCGGGTCATCGCGACCGGCGAGAGACGCGCGCGAAACAGAATCTCGTCCGAATAGGCATTGCCGATACCACTGATTATGTGCGGATCGGTCAGCGCGCGCTTCAGTGTATGGTTGGCGGCGCGCAGCCGATCGACGAACTGCGCGAGCGAGGCCGTGAGCGGCTCGAGGGCGTCGCCGCGCAGCCCGGCGAGTTCGCCAGCGGGCACGATCCAAAGGGCCGCACGACGCCGGGTCCCGGCCTCGGTCAGCGTGAGCCATCCATGGTCGAACTCGAACAGCGCGAGCAGGTTGCGGCCGCCGCGTTTGGGCGCCGCGAGGCTCCAGTGCAGGCGTCCCGCGATCATCAGATGGAGCACCAGCCACAAATCGCCCTCGAGCGCGATCCCGATCCGCTTGGCGAGTCGGGTTACCTCGACGACGCGCCGGCCGAAGCCTGACGCGAGCGGCGGCGTGGTCGAGCGCAACAGGAACGGCGAGCGCACGGTCGCGCTCCGCAGGCGTTCGCCGACGATACGCTTGCGCAGCGCCTCGACATAGATCGTTACGTCCGGCAGTTCGGGCATCGTTCAAGCCCGGCGCGGATGGAAACGTTGGGCGCTCATGCTAGATTGGGCCACAGTTGCAAGCGCCCGAGAATTATCATGCGCTACTTCCTCGCCAAAACCGATCCGGAGACGTACGCGATCGACGATCTCGAACGCGAGCGGCGAACGGCCTGGGATGGGGTCACCAATCCGCAGGCGGTGCGGGCGATTCGCGAGATGCGGCCGGGGGATCGGATCTTCATCTATCACAGCGGCGGCAAGTCGAGCGTGGTTGGTCTTGCCGAGGTGGTTTCGGAACCTCGCGACGATCCGCGCAATCGCCGCTCGGCGGTGGTCGACGTGGCGTTCGTCGCGCGGCTCGAACCGCCGGTCACGCTGGCTGAGATCAAGGACAGCGGCAGATTCAAGGACTGGGCGCTGGTTCGGCAGGGACGGCTGTCGACGATGATCGCGCCGGAGAGCTTCGTCGACTGGATGCGTAAGAAGTTCCCGGGCGTCATCTGAGCGGCGGTCGGCGCGTCGTTAGCGGCGGACGCTCGGCCGTGTGCGGCTGAGGGATCTGTCAGCAAGTCACACTGGTATTGGTGGAACGTCGAAGGCATACTCTGAAGTTCACATCGGAGAGGTGGCCGAGCCCGGTTTAAGGCGCACGCCTGGAGAGCGTGTAGACTCGGAAGGGTCTCGGGGGTTCAAATCCCCCCCTCTCCGCCAGGCGCTAACGGCGGGCGGCTACTGCCGGCCGCACGCGAGGTCGCCCTCCCGGCAGTTCAACTGAGCTTTCAGCTCCGCGATATGCGCGGTGGTGATGCGGTCATGGCAGTTGGCCACCATCGCGTCATGGATACTGCCGCCGATGCTGCCTGCGGTATCGAAGGCGCACTGGCGGTCGCGATAAGTGATCCAGGCACGCTCGGCATCGCGCAACTGGCGCTTCCCGCGGTCGCTGACCTTCGCCATCAGGGCCTGGTAAACCTGGTTGAGCTCGCGGTCAGTCCGGTTGCGCGCCGACGCCATACAGCGGTCGATCGCGGCCTCGTCGTGCGCGTTGTCACAGTTCGGATCGGCGGCGTGAGCGTGGGAGCCGGCGGCGCCGATTGCGATCAGCAGTGCGAGCAGGCCAATCAGGATTCTCATGTGCGTGAATTGTGCCACAAAGGGTTCTGGACGGGTTTTCCTGATAGCGTTTATCGGCCCAGCCTGCACCTGTTCTGAGGCTGGGCGATAAACGCAATAAAGTTTCCGGCAGATACTAACTTATCGCTGGGATACTTCCACGGGGTAGGGCGAACCGATCGCTACGTTCAGACCGGATGTAAAAGTCAGGTCGAATCCGTTCAGAAAACCTTCCTCGATCTGAACCCTGTGGATTTGCACGACAGCCTCGCGAAAGTCCGCGGACCGAAGAAGTGCTTGATTTTATTGGTGGAGCTGAGCGGGGTCGAACCGCCGACCTCCTGAATGCCATTCGGTTCTCATCGGTCAAAGCCTCCAACAAAAACCAAAAAACCCAATAAAAATCGAGAGATCGCGCCCTTCGTTTTGGGGTTTTTTGAGGCCTGTCTTAACGAGTTCGCGGACAAATGGCGGACAACTTTACGCACACACGAATGGACCGCTGAGCGGCTCGTTCGGGGAGTGTCCGCATGGCCGCGAATCCGTACTTCGAAGCGCGACGGGAATGGGATGAACGCTACGCCGATCTGGTACTGGGCAAGCGCAACTGGCAGATAGCGGCGGGCGGGCTGCTCGCGGTTTCGCTGATACTTGCGATCGGGATCGTCTGGCTCGCGACGCGAAGCCGCTACATCCCGTACGTGGTCGAGGTCGACAAGCTCGGCTACGCGCTCACCGTTCCGCAGCCGCTCACGCCAACGTCAGTCCCCCACGTGACCGGACGCATCGAGCGCTACGAGGTCGCCGCCTTTATCCGCAACGCGCGCGCGGTCAGCAGCGACGTGCAGGTCGAGCAGGAGATGCTCAACTCGCTGCTCGCGCATGCGCGCGGCGCGGCGGACAAGTTCCTCGACGAGTACTACCACTCGGACGGCTTCGCCCATAACCCGTTCAAGCGCGCGCAGAGGGAGACGGTCACGGTCCAGATCGATTCGATCCTGAAGCTCTCGGCCGAGAGCTACCAGGTGCGCTGGACCGAGACGAAGCACGATCTTGGCGGCGCAACGCTGGGCGCGCCGGCGCACTGGGAAGCGGTTCTTAAGACCGAACTCATCCCGCCCAGCTCCGACGACGCGATCGTGAGCAATCCGCTCGGTTTCTATGTGACGCAGATCAGCTGGACCAGGCAGCAGGGCTGAAGGGAGGACGTGCGATGATGAGAATCAAGCCAGCATTTGCGATTGGAATTGCGGTTTCGCTGACGGCGTGCGCGGCGCAGCAGCAACCTGCTCCGCCGCCGCTTCGGATCGTAACCGAGGCCGCGCCCAAGGCGGCGGCGACGCCGGCGCCGCCGACCGGCGCCGAGCTTCTGGCGGAGCAGCCGCCCGAAATCCAGCAGGCGATCAGGGAGCATCGAGACGGCGACAAATGGCCGGTCTACCGGACCGCGCAGTTCGTGCTCTATCCGTACGGCGGAGCATCGGAGCCCGTCGTCGATTGCGCGCCGCTTCGGACCACCGACATCCAGCTTCAGCCGGGCGAGACGATCACCGACGTGGCGATGGGCGACACCGAGCGCTGGATGGCGACGCCGGCGGCCTCGGGCGACCCGCGCAATCCGGTGCCGCATCTGGCGGTCAAACCGCAACTGCCGGGTATCGAGACCAACCTGACGATTTACACGACCAAACACATCTACCACCTGCTCCTGCGCTCGCGCGCACGCGCGATGCAGGAGGTCGAGTTCTACTACCCGGACGAGCTGCTCGCGGCGATGAAGGAGGCGGACGCGGAAACCGCCAAGGCGAAGCGGGAAGCGATCGATCCGCCGGCTGATTCCGACGACGTGGTGAAGGTCGCGAACGCCGATCCGGCGCAGCTCAACTTCTCCTACAGCGTCACGGGGCCGAACGTGGCGTGGAAGCCGATTCGAGCCTTCGACGACGGCGCGCACGTGTACATCCAGATGCCGGCGGGGATGAAGACCAGCGAGGCGCCGGCGCTGCTGGTCGACGCGGGCGGCGGAACCCAGATGGTGAACTATCGGGTCGAGGGGAACTACTACGTGGTCGACCGGCTCTTCAGCCAGGCGATTCTGGTGTCGGGCGTGGGGCGCGAGCAGGACCGCGTGACGGTGTCGTACGCGGGCGGCGGGAGGTGATGGCGATGGCGGCGGCAGACGAAGTCCACGAACAGGAAGAACAGGAGCAGGAGCAGCTCGGCGGCGGCCGATTCAACCGCCTTTTGGGCGTGATTGTCGTGGCGGTGGCGATGCTGGGCGGAATCGTGATCGCGCTCGGCGTGCAGTCGTCCGGCACGAGCCAGGACGCGGCGGTCAAAAAGGCGATCGACGACGCGGGCAGCGAAGCGCGCGATCGCGGCGAAGTCGCGGATTTAGCCGCGCACGGCGCTGAGCCTCATCCGGCGCCGAGCTTTGCGCTGCCGCCGGCAATCGTCTCAACGGTTCAGGCGCCGATTCAGCGCGGCGCGCCGAAGGCTCCCAGCCGGTATGCGCAATGGGCGCAGGAGAAGTTCCTGAAGGCGCTCGAAGCGCCCGAGATGGTGGCGGCGTTTCACGCAGGGCAGGCGCTCGAGATCGCGAGCGCCAGAGGCCAGTCCGGAAACGTCATTGATTCCAATTCTTCAAGCGATTCGGGCGTCAAACTCCATCCGCCCGCTTCGCCGTACACGGTGATGGCGGGGAGCGTGATTCCGGCGGTGCTGGTAAGCGGCATCAATTCCGATCTGCCGGGGCCGATTATCGCGCAGGTCGCCGAGAACGTCTTCGACAGCGCAACCGGAAAGTACCTGCTGATCCCGCAGGGGAGCCGGCTGATCGGCGCCTACCGCAACGCGTCCGCATACGGCCAGGAGCGGGTGCAGATCGCGTGGCGCCGGCTCATCTTCCCGAACAGCGCGAGCATGGATCTGCCCGGGATGCCGGGCGCCGATCAGAGCGGCTTCGCCGGCTTCACCGACCGGGTCAACAACCACTATCTCGCGACCTTCGGAACGGCCGCGCTGATGAGCCTGATCAGCGCCGGGCAGATGGTCGGGCAGATGGCGGCGTTCGGCGGCGGAGGGCTCTATGGCCCGTATGGCTACTACCAGCCGAACCAGTGGGCGATGGCGGGCGAGATGGCGGGGTCGGCGGCCTCGGGCCAATTAGGTTCAGCGGGCCAGCAGATGCTCGGCAGCGGGATGAATCGTCCGCCCACGATCGAGATCCGTCCCGGCTACCGGTTCAACGTGATGGTGACATCGGATCTGGTTCTGCCGGGTCCGTACGGGAAATGAACGGCGCAATCAATCGGGCGAAAGGAGCGATGCGAGATGGGAGTTCTCAAGCGCAGGCAGGAGCACGAGCCGATCACGTTGAAGCTGCCCGCGGCGCTCAAGCGCGAGATCGAGATGCTGCGGACGCGGGCGGAGGAGGCGGGCTTCGATCTGGGCGAGACGATCACGGCGGCGATGTGGCGGCTCTGCAAGCAGATCAGGGCGGAGCTCGAAGGAGCGCCGCGACCGGGACCGAGAGCCAACGGGCGCGTTAACGGCCAGATGGTGGAGCAAGCGCGGTGAAGATCGCAGTGATTTTCTCCGCCGCTTTGCGGCGCGCGGAGAGGGTGAGTTTGGAGCAGATGAGGGAGCGGGGAAAAGGCCGGCCGGTCGTAGAGCAAGATAAAGGGTACTGCGGCACGGCACGGCATTTTCGCGGATTCCCGAGCGAACTCGCGGCCTTTTCCCCGCTGGAGGCATCATGCTGAGCCGACTGTACAGTACCTCAGAAAACCCAGCCGGATCGCTTTCCGAGCGGGTTCGCTTTGAGCAATTGGAAGGGGCGCGCGACCGCTTGCGGCGATGTTCGGAATTGCGCTCGTCACAGCGGTTCTGATCGGGTTCGGAAAAGCCTCCGGAATACGAATCTCGACCACCGACAGCGCGGCGCCCGCGGGCGTGTACCGGATCGCCGGACATTCAGTTCGGCGCGGCGAGCTGGTCGCGGCCTGCCTGCCGATTCCGATCGCAAGATTCGGGCTTGCGCGAGGCTATCTTCGCGCGGGCGATTGCCCCGGCAACGCCGAGCCGGTCGACAAGCTCGTCGGCGCGCTGCCCGGCGACGTGCTCGACATCGAACGCGGCTGGGTATCGGTCAACGGAGTTCGCTTCCCCGACAGCAGAACCGCTTCGCATGACAGCGCCGGGCGTCCGCTCGCGCACGTCGCGTGGGGCAAACGCCGCGTCGGTCCGGGCGAGGTCTGGCTCTTCGGCTTCAACGATCGGCGCAGCTGGGATTCGCGCTACTTCGGCCCGGTCCCGCTCGGCAATATCCGCGGCGAACTGAGGCCGGTGGTTACGTGGTGAATCGCATGGGCAGGACGAACGGAAACGGAAGCGGCAATCACAGCCGCGAGCAAGGGTTAAGACTCCATCATCTGGCCAACCTTGGCGGACTCATCGCGCTCGCGGGGTTAGACCTCGAACCGCCCGACTATCTGCTGGGCGCGCTGCTTAGCGTCGCCGAGGAGACGCAGAGGCTCACGCGCGAGCAGCGCGAGCGAGTGGCCGCGATGGGCCGGCGCATCCTGGACGAGCGCGCGACCGGCAAGCGGGCGTGGAAGTCGTGGCTGCGGGCGCGCGAGCTTCAGCCGCTCACGCTCAGCAACGCGCAGGTCGCCGAGATTATCGCGGCGCTGGGCGGCGAGGTCCCGAAGGATCCGACGCGGCTGCCGCTCGCGCTGAGCCAGGCGCTTTCGGAGGCGGGCAATGGGACGGCCCAGCCTTAGGCGCAGGGAGATCGAGATCCGGCTTCGGCCGGAGCCGGCGAAGGCGCCGCGGCGGATGGTTCCGTGGTGGGCGCGGGCGCTAAGCCGCGTGCGCGTCGCCTGGGGCGCGCGCCGGCAGGCGCACGGGAGCCTCGGCGGGCGGCAGGTATGGCGCGAGCGCGGCGGCGGCGAGCTTCGCGCCTACGCGCGGCGGAGCATCGTGAAGGCGTCGTTCTCACGCAACCGCAAGAGCGGGGCGTGGATCGCGCACGCGAAGTACCTCTCGCGTCCGGGCGCGCAGAGGGAGTTCGAGAAGGGGCTCGGCTTCGACGCGGCGCGCGAGGGGATCGACCTGGTGGCGGCGGTGAGAGCGTGGGAGCGAAGCGGCGACGAGCTGATGTGGCGCTTCATCGTCTCGCCCGAGGACGCGGATCGGCTGAATCTTCGCGATCACGTGCGCGAGCTGGTGGGCCGAATGGAACAGGACCTCGGAACGAAGCTCGAATGGGTCGCGATCGACCATCACAACACCGACGACGCGCACGTCCATCTGCTGGTTCGCGGCGTCAGGCAGGACGGGCGTCCGCTTGAGATCGACCGCGACTATCTGCGTGAAGGCATCCGGACGCGAAGTCAGGAGCTCGCGACGCGGGAGCTCGGGCCGCGGCTTGAGCCCGAGATGCTGCAAGCGCGCGAGCGGGTGATCCGGCGCGAGCAGTGGACCGAGATCGACCGGGCGCTCAAGCGCAAGGCCGACCAAAACGGCGTCGTCAGCTACGAGAACTTCCACACGCACACCGAGGCGGCGCGCATCCGGGCCGAGCAGGAGATCGAGCGGCTTCAATATCTCAGCGGGCTGGGACTCGCGAAGCGGATTGACGATCAAAGCTGGCAGCTGGCCGAAAACCACGAGCGCGAGCTCCAGGAGCGGCAGCGCGACCAGGACGTGATCAAGTCGCGGGCGCACGAGCGCCGGCGCGCGCTGGGGCTCGATCGTTCGCGCGAGCGGCGGAGGGAGCGTCATGGCGGAGCAGCGGCCCTATCGGATTCCCGGTTCGAGCGCCGAAGCGCGGCTTAAGCAGGTCAAGCTTATTGGACAAAGTCGTCGAGATAGGCGGTAACTCGCGTAAATATGGCTCACGGCGTCGTCGAAGGCTTTCTTCGTTTCTCGTAAGTTCGGGGGCACCGTCGTGCTCGCTCCCGATGCCTAATCTTCCTTTCCAGACAATCTCGCACAATGATTTAGTGTATCACTCCCCGGCATTCTTCTGCAGGTCTTATCGCATTGCGTCCGGCTGGGTTCAGCATTTTGTACGTAACGTGCAGATGGCGAGGCCGACGCCGAGAATCGAGCGGAAGCAGCGTGGCGGAATCGGCGGCGGTCGAGGGAGTTGCCGCATGGCGCTGACGGCCAGCAGGCCGTTACCGCGCTAGTGAAGAGCGCCCATCACCCGCGCTACTTTTCGACTCCTGCGCGGGTCAAGCGGTTTTAAGGGTGTAAAAGGGTTTGGGTAGGGAAGCACTACTTCCTCCAGCCGAGATTCATCGTCAACGCCACGAAAGCGAGCAGGCGATAGGTCTTCTGCTCGCCGCCGGTTATCTCCATCGTCTTGGTCCGCCGTTTGAACTCCTCGTTTAAGCGTTCGATGGTGTTGGTGGCGCGCAGGCTCGGCAAGTATTTCTGTTCGAAACGTTAAAAGCGGAGGAAGCCGTCGAGAGCGCGATCGATGATTCCAACCGCAATAGGATAATCACGGCCCAAGTGGCCCTCGAGTCGCACGGTCACGGAATGCGCGCGACCCAAATCACTATGTCGGCCGTTCAGGCCGAAAGGCGGATCGGCACGGTCGCGGCGTCGCTCGGAACCGTCGCGAACGCCGGCAATCCGATCATCGAAGGCGAACTGCCGATCGGCGGGATCCGCTTCGAGGGGCTGCTTCCGCCGGTGGCGCGCAAGCCCTGCTGCGTGCATGCGCAAGCCCGCGCAGGTGCTCTACACGCTCGACGATTACGTCCGCGACGGAATCCTCACGGCCGCCCGCGCGTTGGTGATGCGCACAGCAATCGACGAACGCCGGAACATCCTGATTGCCGGCGGGACCGGCTCCGGCAAGACGACGCTGGCGGGCGCGCTGATCAACGAGATGGTCGCGCGCTCCGATCCGAACGAGCGCTACGTGATCATCGAGGACACCCTCGAGATCCGCTGCCGCGCGCGAAACCTGGTCCAGCTGCATACGGCTGACAACGCCGACATGACCCGCCTGGTGCGCACCACGATGCGGCTTCGGCCCGACCGCATCATCATCGGCGAGGTGCGCGGCGCCGAGGCGCTCGCCCTGCTCAAGGCGTGGACCACAGGCCATCCGGGCGGCGTCACCACCATCCACGCGAACAGCGCCGCGGCGGCGCTGATTAGGCTTTCGAGTCTGGCGCAGGAGGCGGGCGTGCCGCCGCAGCCGGAGCTGATCGCCGAGACCATCCATCTGATCGCGTTCATCGATGCGCACGCCGTCAGGGCGGCGCGTGACTGAGCTGGTTCGCCTGACAGGCTACGGAATCGAAACGGGATTCAGACTGTGTTCCGCCGACGCATGAGACGTCGCGGCTGAGATTGGAAGGCAAGGAGATTCGACCATGAAGGGGTTGAAGGGAATGAAGGGCAAGGTTTCGAAGTGGACGGCGCGGCTCGGCTACGCCGTCGCAGTCGCCACCATCGCGTGGCCCGCGCGGGCCTTCGCCTTCGGCGGCTCGTGCGCGCTCGGCGCAACGCAACTCATGACCACGCTCTTCCCGATGGGCGGGGCGCTCTTCTAGCCGGAGGAATCGGGAGATGGCAAACGGCCAGCGGCGGATGAACGCGATTCATCGCTCGCTTGCCCAGCCGATTCTTCTCGCCGGCGCGGAGCGCACGCTCGCGATCGCCAACTGGATCACCGCCGCCGCGCTGATCCTCGGCAGCGGCCTCCACTGGTACACGGCCGCGCTCGGCGCGCTGCTGCTTACCGCCGGCCACTGGGCGCTGGTGCAGGCGGCCAGGTTCGATCCGCAGCTCAGCCAGGTCTACGTCCGCCACATCCGCTACCAGG
>Ga0070741_10007707_pt1 | contig 22079 bp, 22 predicted proteins | sample Coa_R1_4_FD_66440 | JGI IMG/M metagenome (GOLD analysis project Ga0070741, IMG submission 66440) | Surface soil microbial communities from Centralia Pennsylvania, which are recovering from an underground coalmine fire - Coalmine... | ecosystem: Environmental > Terrestrial > Soil > Unclassified ... | reverse complement strand
CGGACGCGCAAGCGAAGGCGTCGAACCGGCCTGTCGACACGCTTTGCATGCAGGATTGCATGGCCGACCAAGCCGGCGAGGAGTTTTGCGAGGACCGCTGTTCCTTCTAGAGCACTCCGCGTCAATCCGCCTTCACCCCCGCCTGCTTCACGACCGACGCGTAGCGGTCGTTCTGCTTCTTCATGAACTCGGCGAATTCGGCCGGCGTGTTGCCCGCGGGCTCGAGCCCGGCATTGAAGAAGCGCTGCTTGAGCTCGGGATCCTGCATGATCTTGCGCGTCTCCCCCGAAAGCTTATCGATGACGTTCTTCGGCGTCCCGGCCGGCGCCATGAAGCCGATCCACCCGAACATTTCATAGCCCGGGAGGCTGTCGCCGATCGTCGGCACGTCGGGGAGCGCCTGGGCGCGCTTGCTGCTCGTGACGGCCAGCATGCGCAGCTTGCCCGCCTTCGCCAGGCCCGCGACGGCGGGAACGGTCTCGATCGTGTACGCGATCTGGCCGTTGACGACGTCGGTGACCGATTGCGAGCTGCCTTTGTACGGAACGTGCACGGCGTTCACGCCGGCCATCGAGTTGAACAGCACCGACATCAGGTGGCTCGTGGCCCCGGACCCCGAGGAGGCGAACGAATACTTGCCGGGGTTGGCCTTGAGCAGCGCGATCAGCTCCTTCACGTTGTTCGCCGGGATGGAGGGATTCACGACCAGCACGAACGGGTTGACGGCGATCAGGCTGATGCCGGTGAAGTCGCGGAGCGGGTTGTAGGCGACTTTCTGCACGTTCGGGCTGATCGAGATCGGGCCGCTCGAGCCGGCGACGAGGGTGTAGCCGTCGGCGGGGGACTTCGCCGCGACCTCGCATCCCACCACGCCGCCCGCGCCGGGCCGGTTGTCGACGACGACCGGCTGCCCGAGCGTCGGGGAGAGCTTCTCCGACACCATGCGCGCCGCCACGTCGGTCGCCTGGCCAGGCGGCCACGGCACGATCATCTTGATGGGGTGGCTCGGGTACGCCTGTCCGAACGCTGCGGTGGACGAGGCCAGAATGAGCGCGGCGAGCGCGCAGGCGCGGGCGATCATGGGGTGTGCTCCTTGGGGAATCCGGCGGAATGTTATCGCAATCGGGGGGAACTTGAACGCCGCGCGGGTTTCCCCCTACACTGAAGACACTCTCTCCGGAGGCGACCATGACCAAGCTCTTCGCCGCAGGCTTCGCAGCCGTGCTGCTCGCGGGCTGCTCGACGTACCACCAGGGCCGCGACTGGTGGACCGTGAACCCGCAGGCGATCGCCTCGATTCAGGCCGGCGCCACGAGCAAGGTCGACGTCGAGCGTCAGCTCGGCCAGCCTCTGCTCGCGATGAATTTTCCGAGGCAGCAGGAAGAGGTGTGGGACTACCGCTATCTCAACGGCACCTTCACTTACGTCGCGGAGCTGCATTTCGATCCGCAGGGCCGCACGAAATACGTGGCGACCTACCCCGATCGCTGCGCGCTCCGGCCGGTGCCGTGCCGCTAGGGGTGATTTGATATAATCCGCGCTTCGCGCCCGTAGCTCAGTTGGATAGAGTACTTGGCTACGAACCAAGGGGTCGTGGGTTCAAATCCTGCCGGGCGCGCCATCTTCCAGCAGTGACGAACGGCCCGGAGCGGCAGCGCTCCGGGCCGTTTCGCTCCGATCGAGCGCGTCGCGGATTTCGACCACCTGCGCCGCCGCCTGTCGGCCGGGCGCGACGCTGGTCGCGAGGAACGGGTGCTCCACGTAACGGTAAGTGATCGCCGATACGAGAACGGCGAGCACACCGGCCAGGCCCGCGAAGAACCAGTAGCCGAGCGGCCCGATCGTCGCGATCGGCCCATGGGCGTCGACGATCCGCATCACGACGAACAGCACGATGCAGTGGACGAGGTAGATGCTATAGCTCACCGTCCCGAGCAGCCTCGCGCCGGCGGACGCGAGCAATCCGAACAGGCTGTTGCCGTGGACGACGAAGACGAAGAACACGAACAGCAGCGCTCCGGGGGCGAACCCGAACGCCGAGGGCAGCGCGAACACCGCGGCGAGGCACGCGAGCGGAACGAGCCCGAGCCAGCTCCTGGGCAGCAGCTCGGCGAGCGCGCCCGTCCGGAGGACCACCGCCGCGACGGCGCCGAACGCGAAGCTCAGGGTCACCGGCTCGCGCAGGCCGTAGAGACCGAAGACCCCGAGCAGCGCGATGAACGCGAGCGGCCGCACGAACAGGCCGAGAAACGGCAGCGCCAGGTAGAAGACCCATTCGTAGGCGAGGGTCCAGTAGACCGCCTCGATATAGTGAGCGTTCTGCACGCCGTTGACCCCGCCCGCGTACATGAATCCGAACGAGAACCACGCGCGCAGCTCGCGCGCGAGCTCGGGCAGGCCCACTCGCAGCGAGAATCCGCTCATCGTCCCGACGACGGCGAGGACCATGAATACCGAGACGAGGTACATCGGCACGATGCGCCGCACGCGCGAGAGGTACAGCGCCCTGGCGTCGAGCTTTCCTCCGGACTGCAGGACGCGGGTCCAGAACAGGAACCCGGTGATCATGAAGAACAGCGACACGCCGATTTCCCCGGCGAGCTCGTAGAAGGGCGAGGCGGCGGCGTCCCATTTTCCCTGCGTGTGCAGGAACCAATGGGTCATGGCGTGCTGGAAGAACACGCCGAGCGCCAGCCAGCCCCGCAGTCCGTCCAGCATTCCGGTGCGGCCCTGGCGCAGGCCCTGCACGTGCTGCCGGTAGAACCGGCTCCGCGCGACGATGATCCAGCCGGTCGCGAGACAGGCGACGTTGATGACGAAGAACGGCCAGGGGCTGCTGACGTCCATGACGGCCACCGTGTGGACCCGACCTGCCGATCAATCTAAGGCCCGGGCGGGTCATGCGATGATCCGCCCCTGACACAAGGGCTGCGCCGAATGGACCACGCTGCAGCGATCCCGGGAAGCCCCTAGAGTAGAGGTTCCAATGGACTGGCTCCTCGACCCGCAGGTCTGGATCGCGCTGGCGACGCTCACCGCGCTCGAGATCGTCCTCGGCATCGACAACATCATCTTCATCAGCATCCTGGTCGGTCGGCTCCCCGAAAGCGAGCGCCAGCGCGCGCGCCTCGTGGGGCTCGCGCTCGCGATGCTGACCCGGATCCTGCTGCTGCTGACGCTCGCCTGGATCATGACGCTGACGCGGCCGCTGTTCGAGCTCGCCGGCCGCGGCGTGTCCGGGCGCGATCTCATCCTTTTCTGCGGCGGGCTGTTCCTGCTGTGGAAGAGCGTGCACGAGATCCACAACTCGCTCGAGGGCGAGGCGCAGGCGGGCGGCGGCGCCGCGCGCGCCGGGTTCGCCGCGGTGATCGCGCAGATCGCAGTGATCGACATCGTGTTCTCGCTCGACTCGGTGATCACCGCCGTCGGCATGGTGGACCAGGTCGCCGTGATGGTTTCGGCGATCGTGCTCGCGGTCGCGGTGATGATATTCGCCGCCCGGCCGATCGGAGACTTCGTCGACCGGCACCCCACGATCAAAATGCTCGCGCTGTCGTTCCTCATCCTCGTCGGCTTCGCGCTGGTCGCCGAGGCCTTCAACGTCCACGTCCCGAAGGGCTACATCTACTTCGCGATGGCGTTCTCGGTGGGCGTCGAGATGCTGAACCTGCGCGTGCGCGCCCGGCGGGGAGAGCCGGTGCGCCTGCACAAGGGCGGCCCGGACCATTGAAACGGGCGCTCCCCGGCGGCATCTTGGAACGACCATGAGCGGCAAGGACGTCACCGACGCCACGTTCGAGAGCGACGTCATCGAGGCGTCGCGCACGCAGCCGGTCGTCGTCGACTTCTGGGCGCCGTGGTGCGCGCCGTGCCGGGCGCTCAAGCCGGTGCTCGAGAAGCTCGCCGCCGAGCACCAGGGCGAGTTCGTTCTGGCGAAGCTGAACACGGACGAGAATCCCGAGACCGCGACACGCTTCGGCATCCGCGGGATCCCCGCGGTGAAGGCCTTCCGGGACGGCCGGGTCGCGGCCGAGTTCACCGGCGCCGTCCCCGAGTCGTCGGCGCGCGCCTTCCTGCGCGGGATCCTGCCGACGCCGGGCGACAAGCTGCGCCTCGCCGCTTCCGCGGCGCTCGCCGCGGGCGACTCCGGAGCGGCCGAGGCGCGGCTGCGCGAAGCGCTCCAAGCGGAGCCCGGGCTGCAGGCCGCGCGCGTCGACCTCGCGGAGCTGCTGATCGCGCGCGAGGCGTGGCCCGACGCCGAGGCGCTCCTCGCCGAGCTGCCCGAGCACGAGCGCGACGATCGCGCACGGAAGCTCGCGAGCCGCATCGAGCTGTGGCGTGCGGCGCGCGAGCTGCCCGACGCCGCCGAGCTGCGCCGGCGCCTCGAGGCCGCGCCCGGCGATCCGGGCGCGAGGCTGCGTCTCGCCGAGCGTCACGCCGCGGACGGGGATTTCGAGGCCGCGCTCGAGCAGCTCCTCGAGGTGGTCCGGGCCGGCCGCGGACCGGAGCGCGAGACGGCCCGCAGAACCATGCTGCGCGCGTTCGCGCTCGCCGAAGGCGACGCCGACCTCGTCGTGCGCTACCGCAGGCTGCTCGCGAGCGCTTTGAACTGATTCACGGCGTCCCGGACGCGGGGATGGCGCGCCGCGCGCTTTTGCGGCACAATCTTTGCAGTCAAAAACGACGAGGACAGGTGCCGGAGACATCGCATGCCGGGTGAAGTACCGCTGATTCTGACGCTCGACAATCACGGCGTGCCGCACCGCTGGGTGACGTGGCAGCAGGCGTGCTTCTACTACGCGAAGAACCTGGTCGCGTGGACCCTCGGGGTGGAGTCGTTCACCTTCTACGGCGGCGTCTCGCGCGCGACCGGCGAGCGCTCGAGCATCACCGCGCACTCGATCATCGCGATCAAGGGGCGCGCGATGGCGATGAAGGGCTTCAACCAGGTCCCGCCGCTCAACAACCGCGAGCTGTTCCGCCGCGACCGGCACATCTGCGCGTATTGCGGCGGCGAGTTCTCGTTCCTGCGCCTGACGCGCGACCATATCCGGCCGGTGTCGCGCGGCGGCGGCGACCACTGGATGAACGTGGTCACGGCCTGCCGCGCGTGCAACGGCATCAAGCGCAACCGCCTGCCCGAGGAGGCGGGTCTCGAGCTGCTCTACGCTCCCTACGTGCCGAACAAGGCCGAGTACCTGATCCTCACGAACCGCAAGATCCTCGCCGACCAGATGGAGTTCCTGGTCCAGCACGTCTCGCATCACAGCCGCGTGGCGAAGCTCGCGGCCGCCTGAGCCGCCGGCCGTCGGCTTCTTTGCCGGACTTCTGGCGCAACTCCGGGTTTCACCTTCTCGAGCGCGACGCCGACCGACGTCTGCGCGTCACCGACGACTTCCTTCGCGCGTATCTGCTCAGGCCGGAGATCCGGCCGGTGGAGGAATCCGGGCCGAGCGAGATCGCGCTGCACGATTCCCTGATGGACGAGCCTCGGCGCGAGGTCGGCGAGGGCGAGCTCGCCCGCGTCGAAGACCCGGATGCGCGCGACAACTACCGCGTGCTCCTGCGGTTCCTGGATCGGCTGAAGCAAGCGCCTTCGCTCGAGGCCTGCTACGCCGGCCTCTTCGCCGGCGGCAACATCGACGTGCCGCCGCTTTTCCTGGATCAGCTCGCGCAGATCGTTCTGCGGAACATCCTCGACGGCTGCGACGACCCGCTCGAAGCGCGCGCCGCGGAGATCTTCTACCGCGAGCAGAAGGCGAATACCGACGGCGGCGTCGCCATGCTCGCCGATCTCGAGACCGTCGAGATGCACGCCTCGGGCGGAGCGTACGGAAGCCTCGGGCGGCTCATCGTCGAGGCGCAGACGCCGCTGTCGACGGTGAACCTCGACGTGCTCGACGCGGAGAACGCGGCGATGTACTGGCTGCGAGACCAGCGCCACGATTTCGTGATCAGCCTGAACTTCGGGCGCGCCGCGAACCAGGCCTTCTGCCGCGTGGTCGAGAAATGGGTGCGGCACTTCTTCGACGTCGAAGTGCGCGTCGAAGGCCTGCGCGCGATCGAGGACCGGAGATGGGCGTGGCACGTCGGGCTGGACGCGGAATCGACCGCCATCCTCAACGAGCTGTGGCGCGGCGACGAGGTGGAGGCCGGGCGCATGCGCCGGGTTCTCGCGCTCTTCCGCATGGATTTCGTCGAGGCGAGGACGGTGCGTCCGGAGGTCGCGGGCAGGCCGGTGTACCTCGCCCTGTCGATGGACGACGCGAGCGTCGTGCGCATGAAGCCGCAGAATCTTCTCGTGAACCTGCCGATCCTGCAGACATGAACGCGGTGTCCGGAGCGGACGCGGCGCCCGAGTACTGGCTGCGCGCGAAGCGCGGGCTCTCGAAGTCCGATCCGGTGATGGGGCGCATCATCCGCTCGCATCCGAAAATCTTCCTGCGTCCGCGGGGCGAGCCGTTCCTCACGCTCGCGCGCGCGATCGTCGGCCAGCAGATCTCGGTCAAGGCCGCGCAGAGCGTCTGGGACCGGTTCGCCGCCTGTGTCGGCGACGTCACGCCCGCGAACGTGCTCGCGAAGGACAGGCCGCGCCTGCGCGCCTGCGGCCTCTCGGACCGCAAGACCGAGTACATCGCCGACCTCGCGCAGCATTTCGCCGACGGCGCCATCCACGTCAATCGGTGGCCGACGATGGACGACGAGTCGATCATCGAGGAGCTGGTCGAGGTCCGCGGCATCGGGCGCTGGACCGCGGAGATGTTCCTCATCTTCAACCTGCTGCGGCCCGACGTGTTGCCGCTCGACGACCTCGGGCTGCAGCGCGCGATCTGCCTGCACTACTTCAAGGGCCGGCCGCGATCGCGCCGGACGATGACCCGGCTCGCCGGCGCCTGGGCGCCGTGGCGCTCGGTCGCGACCTGGTATCTGTGGCGCAGCCTGGACCCTGTTCCAGTCGAGTACTGAGGGTCGAGCATTGAGAGTAGAATGGCGGCGCTCCGGCCGCCATGAAGACCACTTTTCTCGACTTCGAGCAGTCGATCGCGGACCTCGAGACCAAGATCGAGGAGCTGCGCTACGTCCAGGACGACTCGGCCGTCGACATCTCGGACGAGATCCAGCGGCTGCAGAAGAAGAGCGCGGCGCTCGCGCGCGACATCTACGCGAAGCTCACGCCGTGGCAGACGTCGCAGGTCGCGCGCCACCCGCAGCGGCCCTATACGCTCGACTACCTCGCCGCGGTGTTCACCGACTTCGAGGAGCTGCACGGCGACCGCAGCTTCGCCGACGACGCTTCGATCGTCGGCGGACTGGCGCGCCTGAACGGGCAGTCGGTGATGGTCATCGGGCATCAGAAGGGGCGCGACACCAAGGAGAAGATCCTGCGCAACTTCGGGATGCCGCGGCCCGAGGGCTACCGCAAGGCGATGCGGCTGATGCGGCTCGCCGAGAAATTCGGCGTCCCGGTGATCACCTTCGTCGACACGCCGGGCGCGTATCCGGGCATCGGCGCCGAGGAGCGCGGCCAGTCCGAGGCGATCGGCCGCAACCTCTACGTTATGGCGGAGCTGAAGGTCCCGATCGTGTGCACGGTGATCGGCGAGGGCGGCTCGGGCGGCGCGCTCGCGATCGCGGTCGGCGACGTGGTGCAGATGCTGCAGTACGCGACCTACTCGGTGATCTCGCCCGAGGGCTGCGCGTCCATCCTGTGGAAGAGCGCCGACAAGGCGCCCGAGGCGGCCGAGACGCTCGGCATCACCGCGAGCCGGCTGAAGACGCTCGGGCTCATCGACCGCATCCTGAACGAGCCGCTCGGCGGCGCGCACCGCGACCCCGCGGCGATGGCGCTCACCCTCAAGAAGTCGCTGCAGGACGCGCTGCGCGCGCTCGCGGAGAAGGACATCACGACGCTCGTCGAGGAGCGCTTCGAGCGCCTGATGAGCTATGGCAAATACAAGGAAGCCGAGCTCGAATGAGCTCGTGAGCCGCGTCGCGGCGCGCCTCGCGCCGTTCGTCCCGCCAGGCGCGCGGCTCGCCGTCGGTCTCTCGGGCGGCGTCGATTCGGTCGTCCTGCTCTCGCTCCTCGCCGAGCTCGCGCCCGAGCTGCGCTTCGCGCTCGCCGCGATCCACGTCAACCACGGCATCAGCCCGAACGCGCCGCGCTGGGCGGAGTTCTGCGCCGGGCTCTGCCGCGCGATGGACGTTCCCCTGCAGGTCGAGACGGTCGACATCTCGCCCTGGCGCGCGCTCGGGCTCGAGGGCGCGGCGCGGCGCGCCCGCTACGACGCGTTCGCGCGCCTGCGCGCCGACGCGATCGCGCTGGCGCAGCACCGCGACGACCAGGCCGAGACGCTGCTGCTGCAGCTCGCGCGCGGGGCCGGCGTGCGCGGGATGGCGGGCATGCCCGGCGAGCGGCTTCTCGAGGGATCGACCATCAGGGTCCTGCGCCCCTTGCTCGACGTCTCGCGCGCCGAGATCGAGGCGTGCGCGCGCGGGCGCGGCCTCGCGTGGGTCGAGGACGAGAGCAACGACGATACCGCGCGCCGCCGCAATTTCGTGCGGCACGACGTGCTGCCGCTGCTCGAGCGGCAGTTCCCGGCGGCGCGCGCGGCAATCGCGCGGGCGGCGCGCCATCTGCGCGAGGCGGGCGAGCTGACCGACACGCTCGCGCGCGAGGACCTCGAGCGAATCGGCGGCATGCCGGTCGACGCGGCGGCGCTGCTCGCGCTCGGAGAAGCGCGCGCCAAGAACCTGCTGCGCCACTGCTGCGAGCGGGACGGGATCGGCGCGCCGGGCGCGGGGCACCTCGGGGAGCTGCTGCGGCAGCTGTCGACCGCAAGGCAGGATTCCGGCGTCAGCGTGCGCGTCTCGGGATGGTGCTTCCGTCGCTACCGCGGGCGCGTGTACTTCGAGCCCGAGCGCGCGCCGTCCGAGGTGTGCGAGGCCTGGAGCGGCGAGAGCGCGCTGCCGCTGCTCGCGCTCGGCGGCGTGCTGCGCTTCAAGCCCGAAGAGGGAAAGGGACTGAGCGCCGACAAGCTGCGGAGCGCCGCCGTGACGGTGCGTGCGCGGCGCGGGGGCGAGCGCCTCCGGCCCGACTGCCGGCGGCCGCGACGCACCCTGAAGAACCTGCTCCAGGAACGCAGCGTGCCGCCGTGGCGGCGGGAGCGGCTACCGCTCGTCTACTGCGGCGAAGACCTCGTGTCGGTTCCGGGCGTGGGAGACGAGTGCGCGTACCAAGCCGACGCCGGCGAGGCCGGCGTGATCGTCAGCTGGGAGCCGTTCGACTAGCGAGCGGCTTGGCGCTACGGGTGTCGTTCGCGGCGAGCGCCTCGCGCGCGAGGCGCGGAAACAGCACGCGCACGAGGGTGCCTCTGCCGCGCGCGGCAGCGCCGAGCTCGACACGCGCGCCGTGGCGCTCGGCGATCTCGGCGACGATCGACAGTCCCAGGCCGCAGCCTTCGCCCGCGGTGGCGGGCATCCGGTAGAAGCGCTCGAAGACCTTCTCGCGCTCGCTCGCCGGGATCCCGGGCCCGTTGTCCTCGACCTCGACCGTCGCCTCGGCGCCGCTCTCGCGCGTGCGCACGGTCACGGCGCCTCCCGGATGGGTGTAGGCGAGGGCGTTGTCGAGAAGGTTGCCGACCAGCTCGCGCACCAGCAGCGGCTGGCCCAGCGTCCACGCATCCTGCAGCTCGAATCCGAGGTCGATGTTCTTCTCGAGCGCGCGCTGCACCCATTCGCGCACGTCGCGCCCCACCTGCTCGTGCAGGTTGACCGGCTGTCCGGCCCCCGCGTGCGCCTCCTGCGGCTCGGCGCGCGCGAGCGTGAGCAGCTGGTTGATCAGGTGGCTGGTGCGCTCGGTCTCGCCCGCGATCATGTCGAGCAGCGCCCTCAGCTCGACCGTGGACGGCTGCCGGCGCGCGAGCTCGGCGTGCGTCTTGAGACCCGCGAGCGGCGTGCGCAGCTGGTGCGCGGCGTTGGCGATGAAGCGCTGCTGCGACTCGATCGCGGCGGAGAGCCGCGACAGCAGGCGGTTGAGCGCGACGACGAGCGGCTTCACCTCGAGCGGCTGACCTTCCTCGTGCACCGCGCGCAGATCGCGCGGCGAGCGCGCCGCGATCTCCTCGCTCAGGCGGTCGAGCGGCGTGAGACCGCGGCCGATCCCGAACCAGAACAGAGCGACCGCGGCGATCGCGATCATGACCTGGGGCAGCGTCGACGCGATGAGCAGCTCCAGCACCAGCTTGTCGCGCTTCACGAAGGTCTCGGCGACCTGCACCAGCACGATGCCCGTGTCCGAGCGCACCGCGAGCGCGGCGACGCGCACGCGCTCGGTGTCGAGCTTCGCGTCGTAGAAGAGATGGCGCTCCGGCCCGATGTGCTCGGGCGGGGAAGGCAGCTGCGGGCTGCCCGCGATCAGCTCACCTCCCGGGCCGCGCACCTGCAGGAACACGCGGTCCTGGGCGTCGTAGCGGAGCGCCTCGAGGGCGACGTTCGGCAGGTCCAGCTCGAGGCGGCCGCCGGCGCGCCGAACGTGGCTCGCGATCGCGAGCGCCGGATCGAGCAGCGCGCTGTCGTAGGCATCGTTCGCCGCGTTCAGCGCGATGCGGTACGAGGCGAAGGTCCCGGCTCCGACCAGCAAGAGCAGCGGACCGAACAGCCAATAGGTCAGCCGCTGCCTGAGGCTGCGGGAGCGCGGCACTGTCAGCGCATGCCCGGCCTGTCCGCGGCGGCCGGCACCGGGGTGCCGGTCTCGGCGGTATCCGGGTCCTCCACCATGTAGCCGAACCCACGCACCGTGCGGATGCGGATGCCGGCATGCTGGAGCTTGGAGCGCAGCCGCGAGATGTACACCTCGACGGCGTTGTGCGTGAGCGAGTCGTCCCAGCTGCACATCGCCTGCAGCATGTGCTCCTTGCTCACGACCTGGCCGATGCGCATCAGCAGGTACTCGAGCACCGCCCACTCCCGCGGCGTCAGGTCGAGCGGCTCGGCGCCGATGCTCGCGCGCCGCGCGACAGTGTCGACGGTCAGGCCGCCGAAGCGCAGCTTCGGGCTGCGCACGGCCTGGCTGCGGCGGATCAGCGCGCGCACGCGCGCCTCCAGCTCGGGCAGCGAGAACGGCTTGGTGACGTAGTCGTCGGCGCCGAGGTCGAGCCCGCGAACGCGGTCGGCCTCGGAGTCGTGCGCGGTCAGGATGAGGATGCTGCCGGCGCGGTGGTTGCGCCGCAGCTGCCGCAGGACCTCGAAGCCGTCGATCGCGGGCAGGCTGATGTCGAGGACGATGAGGTCGTAGTGCTCTTCGGCGCAGGCGCGCAGCGCCAGCTCTCCGGTCGCGGCGTGGTCGACCGCATAGCCCGATTGCTTCAGCGTGCGCGTGAGGCCGTCGGCCAGCGCCTTGTCGTCTTCTACGATGAGTACTCGCATGCCGTTCTGTGAAGAGGCGTCCCGAGGGAGCATAGCACGCGCTACGGGCTCGTCCTTCCCGACGGTTTGCATACGATCACGGTTCAGGAAAGAAAAAAGCGTGGGGACGATTCGCCCCCACGCCACAGAGGAGGAAAGAGACTACGAGGCGAACTGTACGCCCTACTGCTTTCAGAATCCTGAGCGTATCCTGACGGATAGCTGACTCGTTCAAATCGGGCTGCGCCAAAAGGCCCGCGTGGATTTTTCGGGAAACCGCCGCCACCGCGCCAAAAGCCTGTTAAAATATAACGTTAGCAAATTCGAGAAATCGCAGGAAATCGACTGGAGAGCCGCATGGCCATTGAAAGAACCCTGTCCATCGTCAAGCCCGACGCGGTGGCCAAGAACGTCATCGGACAGATCTACTCCCGGTTCGAGAAAGCCGGGCTGCGGATCGTCGCCGCCAGGATGATGCATCTGTCCGAGCGGGAGGCCGAGGGCTTCTACGCGGTCCATCGCGAGCGGCCGTTCTTCCGGGACCTGGTCCAGTTCATGATTTCCGGGCCGATCATGGTGCAGGTGCTCGAGGGGGAGAACGCGGTCGCCCGCAACCGCGAGCTGATGGGCGCGACCGACCCGCGCAAGGCGGACAAAGGCACCCTCCGCGCCGACTTCGCCGAGAGCATCGACGCGAACGCGGTGCACGGCTCCGACAGCGTCGAGAACGCACGCATCGAGATCGCCTATTTCTTCCCCGCGTGCGAGGTGTTCCCCCGCCGCGTCGCCAGCGCGCGCAAGCCGGAGCCGGAGCGCGCCACGTCGTGAGCATCAACCTTCTCGATCTGGACGGCGCGGCGCTTGAGCGCTTCGTCGCCGGGCTAGGCGAGAAACCGTTCCGCGCGCGGCAGCTCAAGCGCTGGCTGCACCGGTTCGGCGAACCCGACTTCGCGCGCATGAGCGACCTCGCGAAGGGCTTCCGCGAGAAGCTGGCGCGCGAGGCGGTGGTGCGCGCGCCGCGCGTCGTGAGCGACACCACCGCGGAGGACGGCACGCGCAAGTGGCTGCTCGACATCGGCGCCGACAACGCGATCGAGAGCGTCTTCATTCCCGAGGCCGCACGCGGCACGCTGTGCGTGTCCACGCAGGCCGGCTGTACGCTCGCGTGCGGGTTCTGCTCGACCGGCCGTCAGGGATTCAACCGCAACCTCGGCGTGGGCGAGATCGTGGGCCAGCTGTGGCTCGCGAGCCGCAGCCTGGACGGCGCGGCGGGCGCCGACGGCGAGCGCAGGATCACCAACGTCGTCATGATGGGCATGGGCGAGCCGCTGCTCAACTTCGAGCCGACCGTGGCCGCGCTCGGGCTGATGCTCGACGGCGACGCCTACGGGCTGTCGCGGCGGCGGGTGACGGTGTCGACGTCGGGGATCGTGCCGATGATCGACCGGCTGCGCGACGAATGTCCCGTGGCGCTCGCGGTCTCGCTGCACGCGCCGAACGACGCGCTGCGCGACCGGCTGATGCCGATCAACCGCAAGTACCCGCTGGCCGAGCTGCTCGACGCCTGCAACCGCTATCTCGAGCGCGCGCCGCGCGACTTCATCACCTTCGAGTACGTCATGCTGCGCGGGGTGAACGACGGCGAGGACCACGCGCGCGAGCTGATCGGGATCGCGCAGCGCGTGCCCTGCAAGATCAACCTGATCCCGTTCAACCCGTTCCCCGACTCGGGCTTCGAGCGCTCGCCGCGCGAGACGATCCGGCGCTTCCAGGAGACGCTGAACGCCGCCGGCGTGGTCACCACGACCCGCAAGACGCGCGGCGACGAGATCGACGCCGCCTGCGGCCAGCTCGCCGGGCAGATCCGCGACCGTACGCGCAAGACGGTGCGCCTGGCGAGGCTCGCCTCGTGAGCGTTGCGCGGTCGCTCGCGCTCGCGCTGCTCGTCGCGTGCCAGCTCGCCGGCTGCGCGGGCTCCGGCGGGGGCGACGACACCGGTCCCGTCATCGGCGACGTCGCGGCACCGCGCGAACGCGCGCGCGCACACACCGAGCTCGCCGCCGCCTATCTCGAGCGCGGCAACCTCGGCGTGGCGCTCGAGGAAGCGCGCCGCGCGCTGCGCGCCGACTCGGGTTACGCGCCGGCGTACAACGTCCTCGGCCTGGTGCAGATGGATCTGCGCGAGAACTCCGACGCCGAGCGCGCGTTCGAGCGCGCGCTGCGCATCGATCCGAACGACGCCGACACCAACCACAACTACGGCTGGTTCCTGTGCCGGACCGGCCGCGAGGACGAGTCGGTGCGCTACTTCATGAACGCCGTGCGCAATCCGCTCTATGCGCGGCCGCAGAAGACGTACGCCCTCGCCGCCGGGTGCGTGCAGAAGAAGAATCCGAAGGACGCGCTCGACTTCTACGACCGCGCGCTGCGCCTCGACCCGACGTATCCGCCGGCGCTGATCGGCCTGGCGCAGCTCAGGTACCGCCGCGGCGAGCTGCGCGACGCACGCGCGCTGGTCGGGCGCTTCAACAAGGCGGTGGAGCCGACCGCCGAGTCGCTCTGGCTCGCGTTGCGCATCGAGCGCAGGCTCGGCGATCGGGTCGCCGAAGGCTCGTACGCGACACAGCTTCGGCGCCGCTTCGCCGGATCGGCGGAATACCAGCAACTGCAGAAGGGGAGATACGAATGAGCGACGCGGTTACCGCGGACGTCGCGCCCGGGCGGCTGCTCGCGCGCCTGCGCGCCGAGCGCAAGCTCACGGTCGCGGACGTCGCGCAGCGGCTCAAGTACGCGGTGCGCCAGATCGAGGCGCTCGAGGCCGAGGAGTTCTCGCGGTTGCCGGGGACGACGTTCGTGCGCGGCATGGTGCGCGGCTACGCGAAGCTGCTCGAGATCGACGCCGAGCCGCTGCTGAAGTCGCTCGAGGCGCGTCAGATCCCGGGCACCGCGACGGTCGATCTGCGCGCGAAGCGCGTGCCTTTCCCCGACGGCACGCGCCGCCGCCGCGGCACGCGCCTGTACGCGGTCATGTCGGCGCTCGTGCTCGTCGCCGTCGGCGGCGTGCTGTACGAATGGCATTCGGGCGGGCTGCCGTCGCTGCCCAAGCGCTCGGCGCCGGCCGAGGTCGCCGACGTCGCCGATGCGGCGCAGTCGCCCGCGGCCACCGAGCCGGCGCCCGTCACGCGCGTGCAGGCGGAGAAGCCGGCGCCCGCGAGCCACGAGATCCCCAAGGCCGCTACCAGCCTCGCGCAGAACGGCGCCCCGCCCGCCAAGCCGGCGATCGCCGCGCCGCCCGCTCCGGCGCCGAAGAGCGCGAGCGCCCCGGCCCCCGCCGCGAAGACCGCGAGCAGCGCCGCGCCGGCGCCGGTCGCGAAGGACGTGAAGAGCATCGCCGGCCAGGGCCGGATCGTCATGGAGTTCGCCGACGACTCGTGGGTCGAGATCAACGACGGCGACGGCAAGCTGCTGATGGCGCAGCTCAACCACGCCGGCAGCCGGCGCGTGGTGTCCGGGCACCCGCCGTTCTCGCTCGTCATCGGCAACGCCGCGGCCGTGCGCGTGGTCTACAACGAGCGGTTGGTCGACCTGGTTCCCTACGTGAAGGTCGAGGTCGCCCGGTTCACCCTGCCGTAGGCGCGGATGAGCGCGAACTCAGCCCCGATGCGCCGCAGGACAAGACGAGTCACGATCGGCCAGGTCGCCGTCGGCGGCGGCGCGCCGATCGTCGTGCAGTCGATGACCAATACCGACACGGCGGACGCGCAGGCGACCGCGCGGCAGGTGCTCGATCTCGCGCGCGCGGGCTCCGAGCTCGTGCGCGTGACAGTCAACACCGCGGAAGCGGCGGCGGCGGTCGCCGGGATCCGGGAGCGGCTGGACGCGGCCGGATGCGACGTCCCGCTCGTGGGCGACTTCCACTTCAACGGCCACAAGCTGCTCCAGGAGCATCCCGATTGCGCGCGGACGCTCGCCAAGTACCGCATCAATCCGGGCAACGTCGGCCGCGGCTCGAAGCGCGACGAGCAGTTCGCGACCATGGTCGAGATCGCGTGCCGCGAGGCGAAGCCCGTGCGCATCGGCGTCAACTGGGGCAGCCTCGACCAGGAGCTGCTCGCGCGCCTCATGGACGAGAACGCGAAGCGCGCGCAGCCGCTCGAGGCGGATCTCGTGATGCGCGAGGCGCTCGTCGCCTCGGCGCTGGAATCGGCCGCTCGCGCCGAGGCGCTCGGCCTTCCCGGCGACCGCATCGTGCTCTCGTGCAAGGTGAGCGGCGTGCAGGACCTGATCGCGGTCTACCGCGAGCTCGCTTCGCGCTGCGACTACCCCCTGCACCTCGGCCTCACCGAGGCCGGGATGGGCACGAAGGGCGTGGTCGCGTCGAGCGCCGCGCTCTCGGTCCTGCTGCAGGAAGGCATCGGCGACACGATCCGCATCTCGCTCACGCCCGAGCCGGGCGGCGACCGCACGCGCGAGGTTGTGGTCGCGCAGGAGCTGCTGCAGACGATGGGGCTGCGCTCGTTCGCGCCGATGGTGATCGCGTGCCCCGGGTGCGGCCGCACCACGAGCACCTACTTCCAGGAGCTCGCCGACCGCATCCAGCGCTTCCTGCGCGAGAAGATGCCCGAGTGGCGCGCGCGCTATCCCGGCGTCGAGGACATGCACGTCGCGGTCATGGGCTGCGTCGTGAACGGCCCGGGCGAGAGCAAGCAGGCGAACATCGGCATCAGCCTGCCCGGCTCGGGCGAGCGCCCAGTCGCCCCGGTCTACGTCGACGGGCAGAAGACCGTGACGCTCAAGGGAGAGCGCATCGCCGAGGAGTTCCAGGCGCTGGTCGAGCGCTACGTGGAGCGGACCTACGGCGGCGGCAGCCCGAGCCGCGACGCGCCGCCGCCGGCGAAGACGATTCCGATCAAGACCGCGGTCTGACGGGACCTCCGTGACGCAGCCGATCCAGGCAGTGCGCGGGATGAACGACATCCTGCCCGACGAAGCCGAGCGCTGGGAGGCGCTCGAGGAGCTGCTGCGCGGCTGGCTGAGAGCGTACGGCTATCGCAACATCCGCACGCCGCTGCTCGAGAGCACCCAGCTCTTCCGCCGGGCGATCGGCGAGGCGACCGACATCGTCGAGAAGGAGATGTACAGCTTCGTCGACGAGCTGAACGGCGAGGCGCTCACGCTGCGTCCCGAGGCGACCGCGTCGACCGCGCGCGCGGCGATCGAGCACAGCCTGCTCTACGGCGGGCCGCAGCGGCTCTATTACCTCGGGCCGATGTACCGCCACGAGCGTCCGCAGAAGGGACGCTACCGCCAGTTCCACCAGGTCGGCGCCGAGGCGCTCGGGTTCGCGGGACCCGACGTCGACGCCGAGCTGCTGCTCATGTGCCGGCGGCTCTGGGACGATCTCGGACTGCGAGGCGTGCGCCTCGAGCTGAACTCGCTCGGCTCCGCCGAGGAGCGCACGGCTTACCGCGCGGCGCTCGTCGCCTACCTGAAGAAGCACGAAGGCGGGCTCGACGCCGATTCGCGGCGGCGCCTCGTCAGCAATCCGCTGCGCGTGCTCGACAGCAAGAATCCGGCGATGCAGCCGATCATCGCCGGGGCCCCGCGTCTGATCGACACGCTCGGCGAGGCTTCGCTCAAGCACTTCGACGGCGTCCAGGCGATACTCAAGGACGCGGGCCAGCCTTACGAGATCAATCCGCGCCTGGTGCGCGGCCTCGACTATTACAATCTGACCGTGTTCGAGTGGGTCACCGACCGGCTCGGCGCGCAGGGCACGGTGTGCGCGGGCGGCCGTTACGACGGCCTGTTCGAGCAGCTGGGCGGCAAGCCGACGCCGGCGTGCGGCTTCGCGATGGGCATCGAGCGACTGCTCGCCGTGGCGGGCGAGGGCGCGAAGGGCGAAGCGCCCGACGTCTATCTCGTCAACCAGGGCGAAGACGCCGCGCGCTTCGCGTTCCGCGTCGCCGAGGCGCTTCGCGACGCGGGATTCGGCGTGCTCCAGCACGCCGGCGGCGGCAGCTTCAAGTCGCAGATGAAGAAGGCGGACGCGAGCGGGGCCTGGGTCGCGGTGATCGTCGGCGACGACGAGGCGCGCGCCGGGGCGGCGACCGTCAAGGCGCTGCGCGAGGAGCGCGAGCAGGCGCGCGTGCCGCTGGCGGGCGTCGCCGACGCCGTCGCGGCGCTCCTGCTGGAGGGCGGCGAGGAAACGGAAACGAGGAAGAGCAACGGCAAATGAGCGCATACGATCTGGAAGAGCAGGAGCAGCTCGCCGAGCTGAGGGCCTGGTGGAAGACGCACGGCAACACGGTGCTCGGCGCGGCCATCGCCGTGCTGCTCGCCGTCGCGGCGTGGAACGGCTGGAGCTGGTACCAGCGCGCGCAGTCGGCGCAGGCGGGCGGCCTGTACGACACGCTGCAGAAGGCGGCGCGTGCGAACGACCTGAAGGCGACGCGCGACGCGGCCGGCGCCATCCTCGAGAGCTACCCGCGCACCACCTACGCGCCGCTCGCCGCGCTCACGTCGGCGAAAGTGCACTTCCAGGCGGGCGACCTGAAGACGGCGCGCGCGCAGCTCGGCTGGGTGGTCGATCACGCGCGCAACGCGCAGCTGCGCGACATCGCGCGCCTGCGCCTCGCCAACGTGCTGATCGACGACGGCGCGCCGGACGAGGCGCTCAAGGTCCTCGACGCGAAGCCCGATCCCGCCTTCGAGGCGCTGTTCGCGGCCGCGCGGGGCGACGTTCTGGTCCTGGAGAAGAAGCCCGCCGAGGCGCGCACCGCCTACCGCTCGGCCCTCGACAAGGCGAGCGACAAGGACGGGGCGCTGCGCGAGTCGCTGCGTCTCAAGCTCGATGCCCTCGGTGAGGGTTCTTAGCCGCGGGGCGGCGCTCGCCGCGCTGATCGCGCTCGCCGGCTGCTTCGGGTCCTCCGGCCCGAAGATGGCCGAGCTGCAGGAGATCAAGACGACGCTCCCGGTGCGGCTCGCCTGGGAGGCGCGCGTCGGCGACGCCAAGGAGGCCGTCCTCGCGCCCGCGGTTGCCGCGGGATTCGTCTACGCCGCCGCGCACGACGGTACGGTCGTGAGCCTGGACGCCGCCCGCGGCCGCGAGCGCTGGCGCGCCGACGCGGGCGAGGCGCTGAGCGGAGGCGTGGGCACCGACGGCGATCTGGTCGCGGTCGGCTCGGAGGAAGGGCAGGTGATCGCGCTCGACGCCGCCACGGGCAAGGTGCGCTGGCGCTCGCGCGTCTCGAGCGAGGTGCTGTCGCCGCCCGTGGTGACCGGCGATCTGGTGCTGGTGCGCAGCGGCGACAGCCGGCTGTTCGCGCTCGATGCGAAGGACGGCGCCCGGCGCTGGCTCTACCAGCGGGCGAGCGCGCCGCTTTCGGTGCGGGCGACCGAGGGCATGGCCGTGAGCCGGGGCGTCGTGTACGCGGGCTTCTCGGGCGGGAAGCTGATGGCGCTCACGCTCACGAACGGCGCGCCGCGCTGGGAGGCGACGGTGGCGGTTCCCAAGGGATCGACCGAGCTCGAGCGCGTGAGCGACGTGGTCGGGATCCCGGCCGTCGGCGAGCGCGACGTCTGCGCCGCCGCCTACCAGGGGCGGGTCGGCTGCTTCGACGTCGCGAACGCGAACCCGCTGTGGACGCGCGAGCTCTCGAGCAGCGCGAGCGTCGCCCTCGATCCCGGGCTCGTCTTCGTGAGCGACGAGAAGGGATCGGTGCACGCGCTCGACCGCTCCAGCGGGACGAGCGTGTGGAAGCAGGACAAGCTGTTCCTGCGGCGGCTGACCGCGCCGCTGCCGCTCGGGCGCAGCGTCGCGGTCGCCGACGTCGAGGGCTACGTCCACCTGCTCGCGCGCGACACGGGCGGATTCGTCGCGCGCGTCGAGACCGACGGCACGCCGGTGTCGGCGTACCTCGTGCGCATCGAGGACGGCTTCCTCGCCCAGACGCGCGGGGGCACGATCTACGCCTTCAGCGTCGCCGACAAGTAGCATGAAACCGACGCTCGTCCTCGTCGGCCGGCCGAACGTCGGCAAGTCGACCCTGTTCAACCGGCTGACGAAGAGCCGCGATGCGCTCGTCGCCGACGTCCCGGGGCTGACGCGCGACCGCCTGTACGGCGCCGGGCGCGTCGGCGCCAAGCCGTTTCTCGTCGTCGACACGGGCGGACTCGAGCCGGGCGCGCGCGAGGGCATCTTCGCGGAGATGGCGAAGCAGACCGAGACGGCGATCGCGGAGGCCGACGCCATCGTGTTCCTGGTGGACGCCCGCGAAGGCCTGACGTCGGGGGATCGCCATATCGCCGAGCGGCTGCGGCGTTCCGGCCGCCGCATCTTCGTCGCTGTCAACAAGGCGGAGGGCCTGAACCCGGAAGTTGCGGTCGCCGAATTCCACGAGCTGGGGCTCGGCGCGCCGCGGGCCGTCTCCGCCGCGCACGGCGAAGGGGTCGGCGCGCTCGTGGACGCGGCGCTCGAGCCGTTTCCCGTCGAGGTGGAGGAGGACGCCGGGGACAGCGGCATCCCGAAGGTGGCCATCGTGGGCCGCCCGAACGTCGGCAAGTCGACCCTCGTGAACACGCTGGTCGGCGAGGAGCGGATGATCGCGGCCGACGAGCCCGGCACCACGCGCGACGCGGTCGACGTCGACATCGAGATCGACGGCCGCCGCTACACGCTCGTCGACACGGCCGGCCTGCGCCGCCGCGGCAAGGTGTTCGAGGGAATCGAGAAGTTCTCGGTGGTGAAGACGCTGCAGGCGATCGACGCCGCCAACGTCGTGATCCTCGTGCTCGACGCGCGCCAGGAGATCGCAGAGCAGGACGCGCACATCGCCGGCTTCATCGCCGAGCGCGGGCGCGCGCTCGTGGTCGCCGTGAACAAGTGGGACGGCCTGGACGACTACGCGCGCGACGTCGCGAAGCGCACGATCGCGCGCAAGCTGCGGTTCCTCTCGTTCGCCCGCTACCACTACGTCTCGGCGCTGAAGGCGCAGGGAATCCGGCCGCTGTTCGCCTCGGTCGACGTCGCGTATCGCGCGGCGATGATCCGCCTGCCGACGCCGAAGCTCACGCGCGCGCTGATCGCCGCGGTGGCCAAGCAGGCGCCGCCCCGGGCCGGCTATTCGCGGCCGAAGCTGCGCTACGCGCACCAGGGCGGCCGCAACCCGCCGACCGTCATCGTGCACGGCACCGCGCTCGACTCCGTGCCCGACTCCTACCGCCGCTATCTCGAGGGCGAGTTCCGCACGCTGTTCGCGCTCGAGGGCACGCCGCTCAGGATCGAATTCCGCACCGGCCGGAACCCCTACGCGCCGAAGCGGGTCTAACGAGGGCTTGCGGCCGCGGGCGCGTTGGCTTTTGCCTTAAAAATCAATTACAGTAGCATTCCAAAAAAGAACGGACTCGGGGGTAACCCATGAGCAACAAAGGACAATTACTGCAGGACCCGTTTTTGAACACCTTGCGCAAGGAGCATGTCCCGGTTTCGATCTATCTCGTCAACGGCATCAAGCTCCAGGGCCAGATCGAATCGTTCGACCAGTACGTGGTCCTGCTCAAGAACACCGTCACGCAGATGGTGTACAAGCACGCGATCTCGACCGTCGTGCCGGCACGCGCGGTCAATCTCTCGCTCGATCACTCCGACAGTTGATGTCCGACTCGCGGCGCGGCGGACAGGGACCGCTCGCCTGAACCCCACCTGATGTTCGAACGTCCGACGGGCGGCAACGCGGCCGTGCTCGTGGGCCTCGATCTCGGGGTAGAGGGCTACGCCGAGACACTGGAGGAGCTGCGCCTGCTCGTCGCGAGCGCCGGGCTCGAGACGCGCGCGCTCGTGAAGGGCCGGCGCACCCGCCCGGATCCGTCGCTGTTCGCGGGAACCGGCAAGGTGGAGGAGATCAAGGAGCGCCTGCGCGAGCAGGACGCCCGCATCGCCGTCTTCAACCACGACCTCTCCCCCGCGCAGCAGCGCAACCTCGAGAAGGCGCTCGACGCCCGGGTGATGGACCGCACGACGCTGATCCTGAACATCTTCGCGCAGCGCGCGAAGAGCCACGAGGGCAAGCTCCAGGTCGAGCTCGCGCAGCTCGAGCACGCGGCGACGCGCCTGGTGCGCGGCTGGACGCACCTCGAGCGCCAGCGCGGCGGCCGCGGCTTTCTCGGCGGCATGGGCGAGACGCAGCTCGAGGTCGACCGGCGGCTGATCGGGAGTCGCGTCAAGGTGCTCAAGGACAAGCTGCACAAGCTGCAGCGCCAGCGCAGCGTGCAGCGGCGCGCGCGCTCGCGCGGCAACGCGCTCGCCGTGTCGCTGGTCGGCTATACCAACGCGGGCAAATCGACACTGTTCAACGCGCTGACCCACGCCGGCACCCCGGCCGCGAACCGCCTGTTCGAGACCCTCGATACGACGACGCGGCGCCTGTACCTTCCCGACGCGGGGAACATCGTCGTCTCCGACACGGTCGGTTTCATCCGCGACCTGCCGCATACCCTGGTCGCCGCGTTCCGCGCCACGCTCGAAGAGACGATCCACGCCGACCTGCTGCTGCACGTCGTCGACGCGGCCAGCGAGGCGCGCGACGTGCAGATCGACGAAGTGAACAAGGTGCTCGCCGAGATCGGCGCCGACGGCGTCCCGCAGGTGCTCGTCTGGAACAAGATCGACCGCACGG
>Ga0070741_10007706_pt1 | contig 22079 bp, 17 predicted proteins | sample Coa_R1_4_FD_66440 | JGI IMG/M metagenome (GOLD analysis project Ga0070741, IMG submission 66440) | Surface soil microbial communities from Centralia Pennsylvania, which are recovering from an underground coalmine fire - Coalmine... | ecosystem: Environmental > Terrestrial > Soil > Unclassified ... | reverse complement strand
CGGCCGAACATCTTCGGGTACCAGTAGTAGAGGGCCGCGAAGCCGCCGAAGAAGACGGTCGGGAAGAGGGTGTAATGGAAGTGCGCGACGACGAAGTACGTGTTGTGGAGGAAGATGTCGACCGCCGCGGCGCCGTGGAAGATGCCGGTCACGCCGCCGACGAGGAAGGTGACGAGGAAGCCGACGGCGAAGAGGAGCGGCGTCGAGAACTCGATCGACCCGCCCCAGAGCGTCGCGATCATCGCGAACAGCATGACCGCGAAGGGCACGGAGATGAGGATCGTCGTGATGCTGAACGGCATCGCGAGCCGCGGGTCGATGCCCGAGACGAACATGTGGTGTGCCCAGACGAGGAAGCTGAGCACGCCGGAGACGATCGTCGCGTAGACGATCGTCCGATAGCCGAACACGTGCTTCCGCGCGAAGACGGGCAGGATCTCCAGCACCGCGCCGGCGCCGGGGAGCAGCACGACGTACACCTCCGGATGGCCGAAGAACCAGAAGAGGTGCTGCCAGAGCATCGGGTCGCCGCCCCGCTGCGGGAGGAAGAACCCGGTCCCGAGCGTGCGGTCGAGGAGCAGCATCACCGCGCCGCCGATGAGCGGGCCGACCGAGAGCATGAAGAGCACGGCGGCCGTCATCTGCATCCACACCATGAGCGGCAGGCGGAAGAAGCCGAGCCCCGGCGCCCGCATGTTGATGACCGTGGTGAGGATGTTGACGCCGCCCATGAGGAACGACGCGAACTCGAGCGCGAGGGCGAGGATCCAGAGGTTCAGGCCCGTGCCGACGCCCGTGTAGATCGCGTCGGCGGAGAGCGGCGGGTAGCCCGTCCAGCCGGCCGAGGCGGGTCCGCCCGGGACGAAGAACGACGCGAGCAGCACGCACGCGGCCGTGAAGATCGTCCAGAAGGACATCATGTTGAGGCGCGGCAGCGCCATGTCGTCGGCGCCGATCATCAGCGGCACGAGGAAGTTCCCGAGCGCGCCCAGCATGATCGGCATCGCCACGAAGAAGATCATGATGGTGCCGTGCATGGTGACGAGCTGGTTGTAGAAGCTCGGGTCGAGGTGCCCGTCGTACATCGCGGGCTCCGGGATCCAGCGCGTGAGCGGGATCTGCGACTCCGGCCACGCGAGCTGCCAGCGGATGACGTACGCGCTCGCGCCGCCGACGAGCGCCATGAAGAGCCCGAGGAAGAGGTACTGCCGGCCGATCGTCTTGTGGTCGACCGAGAAGACGTAGGTGCGCCAGAACCCGAGCGGGCGGTGATGCGCGCTCACGCCGTGTGCTGCTTCAGCCATTGTCCGTACTCCTCCGGAGTGTGCACGATCACGGCCCCCCGCATCGTGTAGTGTCCGAACCCGCAGAGCTCCGCGCACGCGAGCTCGTAGGTCCCCGGCCTCGTCAGGTTGAACCAGAGGTCGATCGCGCGGCCGGGGACGGCGTCCTGCTTCAAGCGCGCGTTCGGGATGAAGAAGCTGTGGACGACGTCCTCGGAGCGGAGCGTGACGCGCACGTTCTTCCCCTGGGGGACGTGGAGCTCGCCGTTCAGGCTGAAGTCGTCGGCGGTGCCGAGCCTCCCGTCCGGCCCCGGGTACGTGACGAGCCACTCGAACTGCTTCGCCGTGACGCCCACCTGCATCGCGTCCGGCGGCACGTGGAGCTTGACCGCCTCCCAGACGCGGGCGCCGGCGGCGTCGATCCCGAGGTCGAGCAGGAGGATGACCGACGCCGGGACGAGGATCCACGACAGCTCGCGCCAGCGGTCGCCGCGCACGTACGCGACGCGCGTCCCCGGCCGGCGGCGGTAGCGGACGAGGAACCAGAGGATCGCCGCCTCGGCGAGAATGAACCAGAAGGTGACGATGTAGTAGATGAGGTAGAAGAGGCGGTCGATGTCCGCGCCGAAGGTCGAGACGTTCTCGGGGAACCACCCATGCATCGCGATCAGCCCTCCCGGCGCTCGTGCGCCCGTCCGCCGAACACCTCGCGGAACCCGAAGTAGGAGATGGAGTCCTTCATGTCGGAGACGAAGCGCTTGAAGCGGCTCATCGCCTGCGTCGTGACGAACTGCATCGTGAGCGTGACGCGCTCCTCGCCCGCGCCGAGCGGCGTGACGGCGTGCCAGAGCGTGTCGCCGTTGAAGACGACGGCCGTGCCCGGCTCGGTCGCGAGGGCGAGGTCGACGGGCGCGCGGCTCGGATCGTCGCGGTGGAGCCGGCACGCGAGCCGGCTCTGCGTCCGGTTCACGAGCCCGACGAGCACCGTGTAGCGGACGCCCCGGTAGAAGGACGTGTCGTAGTGGGCGGTGATGTAGTCGCCGGGCAGCCGGTAGACGTAGAGCGCGCACGCGTGCGGGTCGTCCTCGGGGCAGGGGAGGACGGGCCCCTCGGTCAGCGCGGCGAGGAAGCGGGCGAGCGCGGGGCTCCGGTAGAGGGCCATGATCGCCGGCGCATGCCGGCGGAGCGCGTAGAAGCTGACGCTCGCGCTCTTCTTTCCCGGGACGCGGACGCGGTGCTCGAACGGGCGCACGCGCTCCACCTCCTCGACGAGGCGGGCGACCAGCTCGAGGGGCAGGCAGCGCGGGAGAGAGAGGAACTCCCCCTGCGCACGATAGATCGCGCGGGCGCTCGGGACGTCGACCCGCCCGAGCGCCCGCGCGATCTCCTCCTCGATCTCCTCGCCCATCCGACGCGCCGGAGGCGACGCAACGCGCGTGCCACGAATGCGCCCCCACGCTCCGTGTCGTCGTCGCGCCGCTGAGAATGGGCGCGGGTCCGGCGTCGCAGGCGTGGGAAGCGGCGATCAGCGCCGCCTGCCGACCACGACCAGATAGTCGCGCGGCAGGGAGACGCCGAGCGCGGTCCGATGCGCCTCGTGGAAGGCGATGAAGTCGCGGCGAAGCGCGTCCTTGCGGTCGGTCGTCTCGAGGAGCGCGCGGGTCGGTCCGAAGCCCTCGCTGAAGAGCGTCCACGCGGCGTCGCCCGACGGGACGCGGAGCATGGTCGTGCCGGTCTCGAACCCCAGCTCGAAGGCGTCGCCCAGGAGCGCGCGGACGCGCGCCTCGCGGCCCCACTCGAACGGCGAGGGCGGCGCCGGATCCGGCGGCGGCGGCATGTACGGCCGGAACGTCTCGAAGAGCGCGCACGCGAGGCTCGTCGGCGGCCACGTGAGGAGCCCGAGCCGCCCGCCCGGGCGGCAGAGCCGCGCGAGCTCGGCCGCCGCGGCCTCGGGACGGCTCGCGAACATGATCCCGAAGGTCGAGGTGACGACGTCGAAGGCCCCCGAGGGCAGCTCCGTGTGCTCGGCGTCGGCCACCAGGAGCTCGATCTCGAGACGTGCCTCCGCCGCGAGCCGGCGCGCCGCCTCGACGAGGCCCGCCGCCATGTCGGCGCCCGTCACGCGCGCCCCTTTCTGCGCGAGGCGGCGTGCCGTCCACCCGGTCCCCGTCGCGAGGTCGAGCGCGCGCTCGCCGGGCCGGACGTCGAGCCGCGCGAGGAGGTGCTCGATCGCGTCGGCGATCGTCTCGCTCACCTTGTCGTACGCGGCGCCGCCCGCGCCCCAGGTCGCGGCGGCCCGCTGGTTGTGCGGTTCGATGGGCATGCCACCCGGTGACACACGCGCCCGCCGCAGACAAGTCCGGGCGGGGAAGGTCGTGGGTCGGCTTGCGGGTCGCGGGGAGAGCGTGCGGCGGCGGCCGGGTCTCGTCGCGCCGACCGGCCTGCTACCGGCCGTCCGCCGGCACCACCTCCAGGTCCGCGAGCACGCCGTAGTGGTCCGAGGCCCAGAGCGTCCCGAGGGGCGTCCGATGCGGCCGGTCGAGCACGACGCGGCTCTCGCGCACGGCGAGCGTGCGGCCGCCGCCGGGCGCGACGAGGACGTAGTCGACGCGCCGGCGCGCGACGCGCGGCGCGACCGTCACGGGCTGCCACACCGTCGCGCCGGGGAGGTCCGGGTTCGCGTCGCGGAACGCGTCGACGAGGCCGAGCGCCGTGCGGAGCTCGGCCATCCCCGGCGCGTCCTCGGTCGCGTTCAGGTCGCCCATGAGGAGGAGCGGCGCGTCGGCGTCGCGCGCGCGGAGGAGCGTCGCGAGCGACGCGAGCTCGCACGCGCTGCCGTCGAGGTGGGTCGAGCAGGCGACGAGCGGGCCGTCCGTGGTCTCGAGCTCCGCGCACAGGAGCGCGCGCGCGAGTGTCTCGTCGCAGCGCGCGACGGCACGGGACTCCGTACGGCGCACGGGGAGGCGCGTCAAGAGCGCGGGACCCTCCGCGAGCCGGAGCGCCAGCGTCGCGAGCCGCGCGAGCCACCCGCTCGGGGAGGCGAGGAGCACGTGCGGGAGCCCGATCCGCGCCGCCAGCCGCGCCGCGACGTCGCCGCGGTGCGCGCCGACCGACGCCTCCTGGAGCGCGACGACGTCGGCGCCGAGCGCGCCGAGACCCGCGGCTGCGAGGTCGAGCCGGCGCTCGAGCTGCTGGCCGTCGCCCGAGAGCTCCGAGCCGAGCCCGCCGTGCAGCACGTTGAAGGTGACGACGCGCACCGCCGCCGCGTGCGCCGGAACGGCGGCGGCGAGGAAGAGCACCGCGACGAGCCCGGCCCGGGGACGCACGCCGCCATTGTGCCCGAGCCGGCCGCGGCGCGCAGCCGGGCCCGCGGCCGGGCGGGCGGCGCGAGCGCCGGCACCCCGACGGCGACTGCACGGGGGGGGGCGCTCCCGACTTCCCGGACGCGATACGGGATTCCGGCCGCCGGCGCCCGCTCGCTACGGTGCGGGCGCTCGTGCAGAACCCCCTCGACGAACGGGTCCGCCTCGGGACCGGCGCCACGCCCGCGCCGCTCGCCCGCGTGCGGGCGGTCGCGACGGCCCTGCCGGCGCACCGCTACCACCAGGAAGCCCTCCTCGCCGCGGCGCGGTCGCAGTGGGGCGACGGGGGCCGGAACGCCGCGCGCCTCGCGCAGCTCTACCGCGCGGTCGGCGTCGACGGCCGCCACCTCGCGCTCCCGGTCGAGGAGCTGCTCGCCCTCGGGTCGTTCGCCGAGGCGAACGCGGCGTGGCTCCGCTGCGCGCTCGACCTCGGCGCGCGCGCGATCGCGCAGGCGCTCGACGCGGCCGGGGTCGCCGCCGCGGACGTGCGCCACGTCTTCTCGACCACGGTCACGGGCGTCGCGGTGCCGTCGATCGAGGCGCGGCTCGCGAGCCGCCTCGGGCTCCGCGCGGACACGAAGCGGACGCCGCTCTTCGGGCTCGGCTGCCTCGCGGGCGCGGCGGGCATCGCGCGCGCGAGCGACTGGCTCCACGCCTATCCCTGGGCTGGGACGTCGGCGCGGACGGCTTCCGCATCGTCCTCTCCGCCGACGTGCCCGACGTCGTCCGGCGGTTCCTCCGGCGCGACGTCGACGCGTTCCTCGCGGCGCACGGGCTCGGGCGGCGGGACGTGCGGAGCTGGGTCTGCCACCCCGGCGGGCCGAAGGTGCTCGCCGCGCTCCGGGACGCCCTCGAGCTCCCCGAGCCCGCGCTCGCGCGGGCGATCGCCTCGCTCGGCCGCTGCTGGAACGTCCGCGTCATCGTCGTGCCGGGCGCGCGCGCCGTCACCGCCGGGCCGTATCGGCTCGTGCGCCACCCGAGCTACGCGGCCGTCGTCCTCGAGGGGCTCGCGCTGCCGCTCGTCGCCGGCGCCTGGCGCACGGCGGTCGGCTTCTCCGTCCTGAACGCCGCCCTGCTGCGGGTCCGGATCCGCTGCGAGGAGGACGCGCTCGCGCGGCACTGTCCGGACGCGGAGCGGCTCGGCCGCCGGCCACGCTTCCTGCCGGTCCCGTTCGCGCCGTCGCGATGACCCGCCTCGCGATCGCGGGCGCCGGCCCGGCGGGCCTCGCCGCCGCGATCCGCGCGCGGGAGCGCGGCCTCGACGCGGTCGTCCTCGAGCGCCGCGCGCCGCCGCTCGAGAAGGCGTGCGGCGAAGGGCTCATGCCGCTCGGCGTGGCGGCGCTCGCGGCGCTCGGCGTCGCCGTGCCCCCGGAGCGCTCGGCTCCCACAGCGCCGTCCGGCGCGGCGCCGGGCTCGCGCGGCACGCGGGCGCCCGCGCGGTTCGGCCTCCGGCGACACTTCCGCGTCGCGCCGTGGGCCCCGTTCGTCGAGGTTCACTGGCGCGCGGGCGTCGAGGCGTACGTGACGCCGGTGGCGAGTGACGAGGTCGGCGTCGCCTTCCTCGGCCGCACCGGGGGCCGCGCGTTCGCCGCGCTCGTCGCGGACTTCCCCGCGCTTCGCACCCGCCTCGCGCGCGCGACGCCGGTGACGCCCGCGCGGGGCGCGGGCCCGTTCCGCCAGCGGGTCCGGCGCCGCGCGCGCGGGCGCGTCGCGCTCGTCGGCGACGCGGCCGGGTACGTCGACGCGCTCACGGGCGAGGGGCTGACGCTCGCGCTCCGCGGCGCCGTCGCGCTCGTCGACACGCTCGCGGACGGCCGGCCACTCCGCGAATGGGAGCGCGCGTGGCGGCGGATCACGCTCGGCCACCGCGTCGTCACGCACGCCCTCCTCGCCGTCGCCCGTGCGCCCCGCGTCCGCGCACGCCTGGTGCGCGGGCTCGCCGCCGACCCGGCGCTCTTCGACCGCCTGCTCGCGATCGCGAGCGGCGAGGCGCCGCTCGCGGCGCTCGGCGTGGGCGGGCTCCTCCGCCTGGGCGTCGCGCTCGGAGCGCCGGCGCCGCCGCCGACCGCCTCGTAGCGCGACCGCGGCCGCCGCCACGCCGAGAGCTCGCGCCCGAGCGCCGGCTCGGGGTCGGCGCGGTCGACGCGCGGCCCGGCGGCGAGCCACGCCGCCGCCGCGCGGACGGCGACGAAGGGGACGGCGACGCCCTCGAGGAAGCGGCTCACGAGCTCGAAGCGCGCCGCGAGCAGGTACTCGACCCAGGCCGCGGGCAGGCTCCCGCGCCGCGGCGGCAGGTGGCGGACGGCGCGGCCGAGGAAGGTGCGGAGGCGGTCGGGGCGCCGAAGCCAGCCGATCGGCTCCTCACCGGTGAGCCGCGCGAGGCTCCTCACCCAGTCGTGGAAGAAAGCCGCGCTCGCGCCGGGGGGGCGGGTCGTCGGCGATGCCGTTCCAGAACGCCATCGAACGCTCGCGGCTACGCGCGCTGCCCCACGCACTCGGCTTCGCAGCGGTCCCCGCCGTCGTCCTCGAGGAGCGAGCAGGAGACGACCGCCTCGCGCCGGCCGCTCGGGCCGCGGAGGAAGGCGACCGTCGCCGGCTCGTCGCGCCGCGGGCAGACGATCTCCTCGCGGCTCTCGACCCGCACCTTCGAGATCGCCCACATGAAGGCGACGTAGATCGGGAGCGAGATCGCGAGGAGGAGCCAGAGCGGCATCTCGATCGGCTGCGTGAGCACGTGCTGGATCGTCTCCATCGCTGCCTCCTCTCGCCCGGGGAGGGCAGCAAGGCCCGTGCCGCCGACGCGAGTCCCCGCCGCGGGTACGCCCGGCGGCGGCTTCCCAGCGCGGCGAACCCGGGCGCGGGCGGGTTGCATTCGCGCGAAGCGCCGCGCGCCGGAGACGCGAGCCGGCGCCCGGTCGGCCCGAGACGGACCAGGTGCCGAACGCCGAGGGCTTGCAGTGCCCGGCCGCGTCGACGATCCGGGCCTTCCCGCCTCCGGGCGCGGCTCCTCACGCGCGGGATCGGCGGGCGTCGAGCGGCGGGCTCGCGTTCCGGCGCCGCATGCCGTACGCTCGCGCCCGGCGATGGACGCTCCCCCGCGGACCGGCACGCCGCTGGTCACGACCGAGTGGCTCGCGGCGCACCTCGACGCCCCGCACGTCCGCGTCCTCGACGCCACCTGGTTCCTCCCGGCCGAGCGGCGCGACGCGCACGCCGAGTTCCTCGCCGGCCACGTGCCGGGCGCCGTCTTCTTCGACATCGACGCGGTCGCCGACCGCACGACCGACCTCCCGCACATGCTGCCGCCGCCGGAGGAGTTCGCGGCCGCCGTCGCGGCGCTCGGCATCGGCGACGACGACCGGGTCGTCGTCTACGACGCACAGGGGCTCGTCACCGCGCCGCGCGCGTGGTGGACGTTCCGCGCCTTCGGCCACGACGACGTCGCGGTGCTGGACGGCGGGCTCCCGAAGTGGCGGCGCGAGGGACGGCCGCTCGCCACGGGGCCGGCGGCCCCCGTGCCGGCGCGCTTCACGGCGCGCCTCGACCGCGCGCACGTGCGGACGCTCGCCGACGTGCGCGCGAACCTCGCCAGCGGCCGCGAGCAGGTCCTCGACGCGCGGCCCGCCGCGCGCTTCCGCGGCGAGGCGCCCGAGCCGCGCCCCGGCCTCCGCGCGGGCCACGTCCCGGGGAGCCGCAACGTGCCCTTCACCGACGTCGTCGACCCCGCGACGGGGACGCTCCGCGCGCCCGCCGCGCTCGCCGCCCTCTTCGCCGCCGCCGGGCTCGCGCCGGACCGTCCGGTCGTCACGACGTGCGGGTCGGGCGTCACCGCCGCCGTGCTGGCCCTCGCCCTCGACGTCGCGGGCCGGCACGACGTCGCGCTCTACGACGGGTCGTGGGCGGAGTGGGGGCGGCCGGGCGACACGCCGGTCGAGACGGGCGACGCCGTCCGGCCCGGTTGACGCGCCCTTCGGCGCCCGCGCGCGCCCGGACCCGTCAGCGCCCGCAGTCGCCGGCGGCGTCGCACGCCGCGGCGTCGCTCTGGACGGTCCACGGCAGCTCCGGCAGCTCGCAGTCGCGGACGCAGGCGGGCAGCGCGCTCGCCGGTCCGTCGTCGCGCCCGCCGGCGCGGCGCTTCGCGCGCAGGGCGCCGACGATCGTGCCGATCCGGCGCTCGGCGCTCCGCGCGCGCTCGCGGGCCGCCCGCCCGAGCGCGAGCCGCTCGGTCCCGTCCGCTTCGCTCCACGCCCGCACGGCGTCGGCGAGGTCGCGCTTCGCGGCGTCGCATTCGGTACGGAGGAACCGGCACTCGGCGCGCTCGTCCTTCAGCGCGCGCACGGTGACGGCCACGTCCTCGCCGCCGGCGGGGCGCGCGGCCGCGAGGACGACGAGGGACGCGAGGAGCGTTCCGCTCGCGGGCAGCCGCCGCATCAGCGCGCGCCCGGCAGCCGCCGGACGGTGCTCGCGACGGCGGCCACGAGCTCCGCGGGGTCGACGGGCTTCACGACGTGCAGCTGGAAGCCGGCGGAGAAGATGCGGATGCGGTCGTCGGTCGTCGCGTAGGCGGTGAGGGCGATCGCCGGGATCCGGCCGATCGGGGCGGGCTCCGCGCGCACCCGGGCGAGGAACGCGCAGCCGTCCTCGCCCGGCATCCCGATGTCGGAGACGATCAGGTCGGGCGTCCACCGGCGCAGCTCGGCGAGCCCCTCGGCCGCCGAGCCTGCGACGCGCACCTCGGCGCCGCACGAGCCGAGGAGCGTGCTCACCACGTCGTTCGAGTCCGGCTCGTCGTCGACGACGAGCACGCGGAGCGCGTCGAGCGGGGCGTAGCGCGCGCTCGGAGCCGCCTCGGCGGCGGTCGGATGCCGGCGCTCGCTCTCGCCCGCCGTCCCCGCGAACAGCATGCGGGGAAGCTTCACGGTGAACGTGGCGCCGCCGCCCACACCGGGGCTTTCCGCCCCGACCGTCCCCCCGTGCAGCTCGACGATCCGGCGCACGATCGTGAGCCCGAGCCCGAGGCCGCCGTACGAGCGCGTGCTGCCGGTCTCCGCCTGCTGGAACTGCTGGAAGAGGAACGGCAGGAACTCGGGGGCGATCCCGCGGCCGGTGTCGCTCACCGCGATCTCCACCTGCGAGTTCACCCGCTCGAGCACGATCTGGACGTGCCCCCCCCTCGGCGTGAACTTGACCGCGTTCGAGAGCAGGTTCCAGACGACCTGCTGGAGGCGCGCCGCGTCGCCGGCGACGGGCCCCACCTCGCTGTCGAGCACGCGCTCGAGCTGGATGCCCTTCGCGTCCGCCGCCGGCCGCACGACGTCGATCGCCGCGTCGACCACGGCGACGACGTCGACCGGCCGCACCTCGAGGCGCAGCTTTCCGGTGACGATGCGCGAGACGTCGAGGAGGTCGTCGATCAGCTGCGCCTGCGCGCGCGCGTTGCGCTCGATCGTCTCGATCGCGCGCCGGGTCTTCTCCTCGTCGAGGAGCCCGCGCGACAGCATGCGCGCCCAGGCGAGGATCGGCGAGAGCGGCGACCGCAGCTCGTGGGAGACCATCGCCAGGAAGGCGTCCTTGGCGCGGCTCGCGCTCTCGGCCTGCTCGCGGGCCGCTCGCTCCTTCGCGAGCAGCTCCTCGCGCTCCGCCTCGAAGCGCTTTCGCAACGTGATGTCGCGCGCGATCTTCGCGCCGCCGACGATCCGTCCGGTGGCGTCCCGGACGGGTGAGACGGAGAGCGACGCCGCGATGCGGCGCCCGTCCTTCTTCACGCGCTCGGTCTCGAAGTGGTCGACGCGCTCGCCGCGGCCGAGCGCCGCGAGGATCTCCCGCTCCTCGTCCAACCGCTCCGGGGGCAGCAGCATCGTGACGGAGCGGCCGAGCGCCTCCGCGGCGGAGTAGCCGAACAGGCGCTCGGCGCTCGCGTTCCAGCTCGTGATCGTCCCGCTCAGGTCCATGCCGACGATCGCGTCGTCGGACGAGGTGACGATCGCGGCGAGCATCGCCTGCCCGTCGGCGGGCGCGGAGAACGAGGCGTCGGACGCGGGCACCGTCGGGACGTGCGGCGCGGAGGGGCGGGCCGTCCCCCCGGGGGCCGCCTCGTCGTGGTCGGGGGAACGCTCGGGAAGCACGCCTCATGGGTGCACGAGTCGGGGACGGGTACAAGGCCGTCCGGCGCGCCGGGCGTGCGCCGAGGGAGTCGGCCGCCGGACCCTCCACCGTGCCGTCCGGCCCGACCGGCCTGCGAGGCGAAGGGCGGGTCCGCCGCGCGATCCCCCCGGGGGGGGAGCGGACGCGCGAGTAGCGGATCCGCCCGGCGTCGTGTCGCCGTCTCTCACGCCACGCGTTGCCGAGCGACGGCGACGCGCAGCAGACGAGACCGCTCGTCCCGCGGCGGGGCGCGGCCGCCGCGAGGGCGGGCCGCGGTCGTCCGCCCCGCACGAGCTGGCTCCGCGAGCACGAAGAAAAAAAGTCGGCTCGCGACTTGAGCTCGAACGCCGACGATCGCAGAATGCGCCGGTGCCGCTGGTCAGTCGGGTGCTCGCCGTCCTGGTGGGTGGAGGAGGGGCGGCCACGCTGGTGGGGTGGATGTTCGGGCTCCCGCTCCTCACCGGCGGTGGCGCGGCGCGGACGCCGATGAATCCCGCGACCGCGATCTGCCTCCTCGTGTGCGCGGCGGCGTTGATGCTCGCCCCGGAGACGACGCCCGCGGCCCGTCGCGCGCGCGTGGCGTGCGGCCTCGCGATCGCCGGCGTGGGGCTCATACGCCTGGCGGGCTACCTTGCCGGCCGGGACGTCGGCATCGACCAGATCCTCTTCGCCGGCCGCCTCGCCGACGTGCCGAACGGGCCGAACCGGATGGCGGTGAATACCGCCGCCGGCTTCGTGGCCACGGGGGCGGCGCTCGTCGGGCTCGACCTCGAGACGCCGGCCGGCCGGCGTCCCGCGCAGCACCTCGCGCTCGGCGTGTTCGTGATGGGCCTCTTCGTCCTCACCGGGTACGCGTACCAGACCGAGTCGCTCACGCGCGTCCGGTCGGCGATCCCGATGGCGCTCACCACCGCGGTCGCGTTCGCGCTGGTCGGCGCCGCGGTCCTGGCGGCCCGCCCGCGGGCCGGCTTCATGGAGGTCCTCACCAGCCCCGGGCCGGGCGGCGCGAGCGCACGGCGGCTGCTCGTGGCCGTGTCGTGCGTTCCCTGGCTCCTCGGCTGGCTCCAGCTGCAGGGCTGGAACGCGGGCGTCTACGCCCCCGAGATCGGCATGGGGCTGTTCGCCGCCGTGACGATGATCGTCCTCGCCACGATCGTCTGGTGGAACGCCTGGTGGCTCGAGCAACTCGACGCCGAGCGGGAGCGCGTGAGCCGCGAGCTCGCGGCGGCGAACAAGGAGCTGGAGGCGTTCAGCTACTCCGTGTCGCACGACCTTCGCGCCCCGCTGCGCGCGATCGACGGCTTCGCGCGCATCCTCGTCGAGGATCACGGGCCGCGGCTGGACGACGACGGCCGCCGGGTTCTCGGCGTCGTGCGGGAAAACGCACGACAGATGGGGCGCCTGATCGACGACCTGCTCGCGTTCTCGCGTGTGGGGCGGAAGGGTCTCGAGAAGTCCCGCGTGGACATGGCCGCCCTGGCGCTCTCGGTGGTCGCGGAGACGCGGCGTCTCGATCCCGAGCGACGCGCGAGCGTGCACGTCGGACCGCTGCTCCCGGCGCTCGCCGACGGCAGCCTCATCCGGCAGGTCCTCGTGAACCTCGTCGGCAACGCCTGGAAGTTCACGCGCGGGCGCCCCGAGGCGGTGATCGAGATCGGCTGCCGTCGCGGGAAGGGCGAGACGATCTACTTCGTCAAGGACAACGGGGCGGGTTTCGACATGCGGTACGCGGGCAAGCTCTTCGGGGTCTTCCAGCGCCTCCACCGCGCCGAGGAGTTCGAAGGCACCGGCGTCGGCCTCGCGATCGTCCAGCGGATCGTGCAGCGGCACGGAGGGCGCGTGTGGGCCGAGGGAGTGGTCGACGGCGGCGCCGTCTTCTATTTCGCGCTGCCTGCGAAGGGAGGAGGAAAGCATGAGTCTCGACGCCGTGGAGATTCTTCTCGTGGAGGACAACCCAGCGGACGCGGAGCTGACGGTGCGGGCGCTGAAGAAGGAGAACCTCGCTAACAAGCTCCATCTCGTACGCGACGGCGCGGAGGCGCTCGAGTTCGTCTTCGCGACCGGCGAATACGCGGACCGCGGCGCCGAGCGGCCGCCGAGGGTCGTGCTGCTCGACCTGAAGCTCCCGAAGGTGGACGGGCTCGAGGTCCTGCGCCGGATCAAGAGCGATCCGCGGACCAAGCGCATCCCGGTGGTCGTGATGACGTCCTCGCGGGAGGAGCGGGATCTCGTGCGCAGCTACGAGCTCGGCGTCAACAGCTACGTCGTCAAGCCGGTCGACTTCGAGCAGTTCGCCCGCTCGGTGTCGGAGCTCGGGCTCTACTGGCTCCTGCTGAATCAGCCGCCGTCCGGCCTGTGAGAGCGGAGGGCGGGGCCCGGCGGGTCACCGCGCGGCGGTATCGTGCGGACCGGCGGGCGCGCTCGGCAGCTCCACGATCACGGTCGTCCCGCAGCCCGGAGCGCTCTCGAGACGGATCGCGCCCCCGAGCAGCGCGGCATAGCGCTTCACGATCCCGAGGCCGAGCCCCAGGCCCTCGTAGCGGCGGGTGCTGGAGCCGTCGAGCTGGCGGAAATCGTCGAAGACGATCGCCCGCGCCTCGGGCGGCAGGCCGATGCCGGTGTCGCTCACCCGGAGCACGAGGCCGCCGTCCGCCGTGCGCTCGAGTGCCACCTCGACCCGGCCCTCGGGCGTGAATTTGATCGCATTGCTCAGCAGGTGGTAGGCGATCGCGCGCACCTTCTCGCGGTCGTTCCGGACCTCGGACGGCTCGGGCGGGACGCGCCACTCGAGCGCGAGCCCGTGGCCGGCGTTCAGCGTCTCGGCGTCCGCGCGCAGTTCCTCGACGAGGGCCCGCAACGTGAAGCGCGACGGCCGGACGCCCTCGGTGCCGCTCTTGAGCCGCCCGAGCGCGAGGAGCCCGTCGACGAGCTCCCGCAGGCGCGTCGCCTGCGCGCGGACGGTGTGGAGCATGCGGCTCGCCTCGGGCGTCGCCGCGACGTGCTCCTCGAGGAGCTCCGCGTAGCCGAGGATGACGTTGAGCGGCGTGCGCAGCTCGTGGGATGTGTTGGAGACGATCTCGGCCTTCAGGCGGGCCGCCTCCTCGGCGTGGAGGTAGAGCTCCTCGATCTGCGCCGCTTGTGCCCGCACGAGCGCGGTTCGCGCCTCGACCTTCCGCTCGAGCTCGCGTGCGTGGACCGCGAGCCGCGCGCGCGCAGCCGCCACCTCCCGCTCGAGCGCGACGCGGGCGAGCACGCGCTCGACGGCGACGCAGAGGACGGGCCCCCAGTCGGCGGACTTCGACACGTAGTCGTAGGCGCCGGCGCGCAGCGTCTCGACGGCCGTCGCGACGTCCTCCTGACCGGTGAGCATGACGACGGGCGGATGGGGCCGGGCACGCAGCGCGCGCAGGACGTCGAGCCCGTTTCGGCCGGGGAGGTTGAAGTCGAGCAGCACGAGGTCGAGCGCCTCGGTCTCGAGGTGGGGTTCGGCCTCGTCCCAGTCGGCGGCGCAGACGACCGTCGCGGGTCCGGGCGGCACGCCGAGGTTCTGGAGGGCGCGCGCGGCGAGCTCCCCGTCGTACGGGTTGTCGTCGATCACGAGGATGCGGACGCTCATGCGAAGAGCCTCCGGAGCGCCGTCGCCCGCTCGGCCGCGAGCGCGCGCAGCCGCTCGAGCTCGGTCGCGGGCAGCGCGAGCTCGGACTCGAGCGCCGCCAGCTCGGCGGTGAGCCAGTCCGGCTGCGCGCGGGTCCCGAGCAGCTTCGCCCAGGTCGGGCTCGTCCGCAGCGCCTCCGCGGCCGCCCAGCGGACGGCCACGTCGAACAGCTCCGACTCCCGGGACTCCGACGCCATCGCGTCGAGCGCGCGCTCGACGCGCGCCGGCAGGTGCCACCGGCCGAGGAGGTCCCGCATCACCCGTGTGGCCGAGAAGCCGAAGATCTCCTTCTCCACCTCCGCGAACGGGCGCCCCGTGTCGACCACGGTCTGCACCACGCGGCGGTAGCGCTCGGGATAGGTCCCCGTGAGCGCGACGGCCCCGACGTCGTGCAGGAGGCCGCAGAGGTAGCCGTCCTCGGCGTCCGCCGGATCCTGCGACTCGAGGACGACCTGGGCGCCCGCGGCGGCCCCGAGCGCGCGCTCGCAGAGGAGGTCGTCGGCCGGGCTCCGGCGAGCGAAGAGCCCGTACGCGAACTGCGCGAACGCCAGGTTCCGCACCCCGCGCACGCCGAGCACCATGATCGCTTCCCGGATGGAGGCGGCGGCGCGTGCCCGGCCGAGCGCGGCGGTGCTCGCCTGCTGGATCGCCCGCGCGGCGAGCACGGGATCGAGGCCGACCGCCTCCTCGAGCGCCTCGGGCGTGCCGTTCTCGTCGTCCGCGAGCGCGAGGATGCGACCCAGGGCGGGCGGGAAGGACGGGACCGTGAGCGTGCCGGGATCGATGCGCTCGGGTTTGGTCGCGGCCGGCGGCGACGGCGGGGCGGGGTCGGGGGCGGCGGCGGGCTCGGGGGGCCGATCGGGCTCGGGCGACGCAGGGTCGGCCGGCCGCTCGGGGTCCGCCGGCGCCGCCGCGGCCTGGCGCCGCATCTGCTCGTGCATGCGGACGTTCACGATGCCGAGGGCCGCGATGTCCGCGATCGTCTCGAGCAGCTCCCGCTCGTGGGCGGAGAACGGCGTCCGTCGCGCGCGCGCCACCCAGAGCAGGCCGATCTCTCCATCCTCCCCGCGCAGCGGGGCGACCACCGTCTGGGCGTAGCCCGTCCCGAGCCGCGCGACCAGGTCCGCGCTCTTCGTCCCCGGGGCCTCCTTGAGCATGCCCCGAAGGCTGGTGAGCACGAGCTCGTCGCCCGCGCGGATGAGGATGGCGGCGGCCTTCGCCCGCAGGATGTCGACGGCCGCCTGGGTGACGAGCGCGAGGGCAGCCTTCAGCTCGCGGGTCCCGGCGAGCGCGTGGCCGACCCGGCGAAGCGCCTCCGACTCGCGCAGGGCGGCGCGCAGCAGCTCCGTCTGATCCTCGATCTGCCGCTCGAGGCGCGCGGACCGCGCGGCGGCCCGCCGCCGGCTCCGCTCTTCCTCGACCTCCCGCTCCCGGCGGCGCAGCACGCGATCGATCACGACCGGCAGCGTCCGCTCGAAGCCGAGCTGCTTCACGACGTAGTCCGCCGCGCCCTGCTGGAGGGCCGCGACCGCGATCGTCTCGTCCCCGACGCCGGTCATGAGGACGACCGGCGTGTCCTTGCGCGCCTCCCGCAGGTGGCGGAGCAGGTCGAGCCCGCTCGCGCCGGGCAGGGAGTAGTCGGTGAGGACGACGGCGAACGTGTTGTCGCGCACCGCATCGAGCGCGGCCTCCGCGTCGCCCACGGCCCGCACGTGGACGGGGCCGGTGAGGGGCGCCGGCTCGAGGAACTGCCGCTCGACGAGCTGCCGATCCGTCGCGCTGTCTTCGACCAAGAGGATGTGGAGCCCTGGGGGGTCGGTAGACATGGAGTGGCCTCGCGGTGGGCCGCCGCCGACGTTATCGGCAAGGCGGGCGCGAGGCTTGAACGCGACGGGGGGCCGCGGCGGCGCCCCCGGGTTTGACGCGCGTCGCCCGGGCGACTAAGGCGACCGCTATGACGAAGTTCATCGGCGCACGCGTGAAGCGGATCGAGGACCCCCGTTTTCTCCGCGGCGAGACGAGCTACGTCGAGGGCATGCAGCTGCCGCGGATGCTGCACGTGGCCTACGTCCGCAGCCCGCACGCGCACGCGCGCCTCCGGGGCATCGACGCGCGCGCGGCGCTCGCGCTGCCCGGCGTCCGCCGCGTGTTCACGGGCGCCGAGCTGGCGGACGTGCTCCGGCCGCTCGGCCTCCCGTTCCGCGCCGACGTCTTCCCGCCCGCGGTCTACAAGTGCCCGAAGTGGCCCGCGCTCGCCGTCGGGAAGGCCCGCTACGTCGGCGAGGCGGTCGCGGCCGTCGTCGCCGAGAGCCGCTATCTCGCCGAGGACGGCGCCGAGCTCGTGGAGGTCGACTGGGAGCCGCTCGGGGCGGTGGTCGAGCCGGAGGACGCGATCGCGCCCGGGGCGCCGCTCGTCCACGAGGAGCTCGGGACGAACCTGACGCTCGACGTGAGCGGCAGCGGGGGCGACGTCGAGCGGGCGTTCCGCGACGCCGCGCTCGTCGTGCGCGAGCGCTTCCGGACGAACCGGCACCACGCGGTGCCGATGGAGGGCCGGGCGACGCTCGCCGCCGTCGACCCGGACGGGAACGTCACGATCTGGACGTCGAGCCAGATGCCGCACTTCGTCCGCACGCGGATCGCGGACCTGATGGGCTACCCCGAGCAGAAGATCCGCGTCGTCTCGCCCGACGTCGGCGGCGGCTTCGGGCTCAAGAACTACGTGATCGCGGAGGAGGTCCTCGCCTGCCACTTCGCGCGCGTGCTCCGCGCGCCCGTCAAGTGGGTAGAGGACCGCCGCGAGCACCTCTTGAACGCCTACCACTCGCGCGACGCGATCGCGGACGTGGAGATGGCGTTCGCGGCCGACGGGACGCTCCTCGGGGCGCGCATGGACGTCCTCGGGGACAGCGGCGCGTACAGCACGGACCCGTGGCCGTCGACGTTCGAGCCGCTCCAGCTGGCGCTCGCGCTCCCGGGGCCGTACAAGCTCCGCAACTACGCCTGGCACGTGCGGGCCGCCTGCACGAACAAGGCCGCGATCGGCACGTACCGCGGCGTCGGGCTCCCGGGCGCGGCGTGGATGCACGAGCAGATGATGGAGCTCGCCGCGCAGCGCCTCCGCATGGACCCGGCCGACCTCCGCCGGAAGAACATGATCCGGCCCGACGAATTCCCGTACACGACGGTGAACGGCCTCGAGTACGACAGCGGCAGCTCCTCCGACGCCATGGACAAGGCGCTCGCGATGGCCGACTACCGCGGCTTCCGGGCGCGCCAGGCGGCGGCGCGCCGCCAGGGCCGCTACCTCGGGATCGGGATCGGGAACTACATCGAGATGACGACCTTCGGCTCGCGCTTCCTCGCCCCGATGGGCGTCGAGCACGGCGCGTACGAGGCGGCGAGCGTGCGCTTCAACCCGAACGGCGGCGTCGAGCTGTGCGTCGGCACGCACTCGCACGGGCAGGGCCACCACACGACGTACGCGCAGATGGTCGCCGACCAGATCGGCGTCGACCCCGCCGACGTGCGCTTCCTCCAGGGCGACACGCAGGGGACGCCGTACGGCTGGGGCACGTGGGGGAGCCGGAGCGTCGTGTCGGGCGGCGGCGCGGTGATCGGCGCGGCGCGCAAGGTGCGCGAGAAGATCCTCCGCGTCGCCGCGCACCTCCTCGAGGTGAGCCCCGGCGACCTCGACATCGTCGACGGGCAGGTCCGGGTCCGCGGCGTCCCGGGGCGCGCGGTGTCCGTGCGCGAGGTCGCGCGCGCCGCCGTGTTCGCGCCGTGGAAGCTTCCCCCGGGCGAGGATCCGGGGCTCGAGGCCGTGCAGTACTACGATCCGCCGCCGGTCGTGTACTCGAACGCGACCCACGTGGCGGAGGTGGAGGTCGACGTCGAGAGCGGCGCGATCGCGATCCGCCGCTTCGTCGTGGTCGAGGACTGCGGCACGGTCATCAACCCGACGATCGTCGCGGGGCAGGTGGTGGGCGGCGTCGCGGCCGGGATCGGCACGGCGCTCCTCGAGCACCTCGTCTACGACGAGAGCGGCCAGCTCGTGACGACGTCATTCATGGACTACCTGACGCCGACCGCGGCCGTCGTGCCGCCGGTCGAGCTCGACCACATCGAGACGCCGAGCCCGCTCTCGGTGATCGGCATGAAGGGGACGGGCGAGGGCGGCGCGATCGGCGCCCCCGCCGCGCTCGCTGCGGCGGTCGCCGATGCGCTCGCCCCCTTCGGCGCGAAGGTGACGTCGCTCCCGCTCGCGCCCGAGCGCGTCTGGCGCTTGGCGCATCCCCGGGACGCGTTCAGCGGCTGAGCGTCCCGACCCAGATCGAGCGGCACGAGCCCGCCGGGCACGCGATGTCGAAGCCCGTGGCGGCCGAGAGGACGACCGTCCCGTCGTTCTTCGCGGCGACGGCGACCGCGACCGAGCAGCCCGAGTCGAAGAAGCTCCCCGCGGCGTCGAAGCCGTCGGCCGTCGCCGTGCCGTACATGACGAAGCTCGGCACCGACCCGATCGTGCAGCTCACCGCCGTGCCGCTCTGCGCGACGTAGAAGGTGTCGCCGAGGGAGTGGCTCGCGCCGCACGAGTCCTGCGCGAGCGTGCCGACGAAGTGCCACGTGCCGGAGTAGTCGCGGACCGCGGGCAGGGTCGTCGTGGTCGGGGGCGGCGCGGCGAGCGTCGTCGTCGTGACCGGCGGGAGCGAGGCGGGCGGAAGGGGCGGGAGCGTGCTCGTCGTCGTCGGCGGCGTCACGTCGCACGCGGCGGTGCCGAAGCGGCGGCAGGCCTTGTAGAGGCGCTTCCGGCAGACGGCCTTTGCGCGGCGCGGCCGGAGCGGCGAGGTGCGGATGCAGTCGGCGATCGCCGCGCCGCAGGTGCGGCGGCAGCGCGCGAGCCGTTCGGCCGAGGCGCCGTGCGGGCGGGCGAGCAGGATCGTGCCGAGCAGGAGCAGGGAGCCGAGCAGTCGGGTCGTCGTCATGGGAACCTCCTCGGCCCGCAGAGGTAGGCCGCGGGGGATGACAGCCGCTGACCACGCGCGCAGCGCCCTTCTGACCCGGCCGACCCCGCCGGGCGCGCACGTCAACCCGGCGCGGACGGCGGCCCGCCGTGCGGCGCGCCCGGGGTCCCGTCCTCCGGGGCCCCCTGCCGGGGCGCCGCGACGGCCCCGGCGGGGAGGGCGAAGTAGAACGTCGCCCCGCGGCCGACGGCGCCCTCGGCCCACACGCGCCCGCCATGGCGCTGCACGACCTGCCGTACGATCGCGAGCCCCACGCCCGTGCCCTCGAACTCGTCCGTGGCGTGGAGGCGCCGGAAGACGCCGAAGAGCTGCCCCGCGTACCGCATGTCGAAGCCGGCCCCGTCGTCCCGCACGAAGTACGTCGTCTCGGCCTCGCCCGGGGCGCACCCGACGTCGATCGTCGCCCCGGCGCGGCCGCGCGTGAACTTCCAGGCGTTGCCGATCAGGTTCACGAAGACCTGCCGCAGCATGCCGGCGTCGCCGAACGCCGGGAGCAGCGCGCCGACGGTGACGGTGACCGCCCGCCCGGGCTCCTCGCCCTGCAGCTCGGCCACCACCGCCCGGGCGAGCGCAGCCATGTCGACCGGGCGCTTCTCGAGCTCCGCGCGCCCCACGTGGGAGAACGCGAGCAGGTCGTCGATCAGCTTGCCCATCCGTCGCGCGGTCTCGCACACCACGTCGAGCACGCGGCGTCCCTCCGCGTTGAGGCGGTCGGCGTGGTCTTCGAGCAGGATGCGGGCGTAGCCGTCGATCGCGCGCAGCGGCGCCCGCAGGTCGTGGGACACCGAATAGCTGAAGGCCTCGAGCTGCTCGTTCTTCTGCTGCACGTCGGCGAGCAGCCGCGCGCGGGTCTCCGCCAGCTCCCGCGCGGCGCGGCCCTCGGCGGCCTCCATCTCCTTGCGCAGCAGCTCCTCGCGGATGCGACGGTGCTCGTCCTCGAGCTGCTTGCGCCTGAGCTGCGCCCGCAGCCGTGCCTTCAGCACCTCGAAGTCCTCGGACTTCGTGATGTAGTCGTCCGCGCCCGCGTTGATGCTCTCGATCATGGCCGACTGCTCCTCGAGCGCGGTGAGCACGATCAACGGGACGTCGCGGGCGGCCGGCATGCTCTTGATGCGCCGGCACGTCTCCTGCCCGGTGAGGCCCGGCATGACGAGGTCGAGGAGGATGCAGTCGACCGGCTCCACGGCGATCAGGTTGAGCGCCTCCTCCCCCGAGCGCGCGAGGATGACGTCGTAGCCCTCGCCGCGCACCTGCGACGCGAGCGCCTCCAGGTAGGTGGGGCTGTCGTCGACGGCGAGGATCTTCTTCGGTCCGAGGACGCTCGGGCCCGCGTCCGCGTCGGCGGAGCCGCCGGTGCTGCGCAGCACGGCCGCGAGGCGGGCGAGCACGACGCCGGCGTCCTCGCCCTTGCGGACGAAGGCGTCGGCGCCCGACTCGAACGCCCGCAGCTCGTCCTCCCGGTCGTCGGACGCGGTGAGGAGGAGGCACGGCGTGCGCCGGAGCGCGGCGTCGAGCCGCAGGCGACGGACCACGGTGGCTCCGTCGACGCCGGGCAGCATGCCGTCGACCACGACGGCCGCCGGGCGGACGGCGGCGGCGAGGCGCAGCCCCTCCTCGCCGGTCGAGGCGGTCGTCACCGCGTAGCCGGCGGCCTCCAGGGTGCTCCGCAGATGCTCGCGGAAGGTCGCGCTGTCGTCGATCACGAGCACGGTCGGGACCGCGTCCGACCGCGTCTCCGCGGTCGCCGGCGTCCCCCGGCGCACCAGCTCGCGGGCCCGGGCGACGACGTAGGACGGGTCGTAGGGCTTGCCGACGTACTCGTCGGCGCCGGTCCGGAGGCCGCGGATGCGGTCGCGCACCTCCGCCTCGGCCGAGAGCAGCATGACCGGAACGGACGCCGTCGCCGGATCCCGCTTGAGGGAGGCGAGCAGCTCGATGCCGTCCGCGTCCGGCAGGAGGACGTCGAGCACGACGAGGGCGAACGCGGTGCGCTCGAGCGCGGCGCGCGCCGCCGCCGCGGTCGCGCAGGTCGTCGGCGCGAAGCCCGCGGACGTGAGGCACGCGGCGAGGTCCATGCGGACGGTGAGGCTGTCGTCGATGATGAGGACGGGCGTGCTCATCGTCCCTCGTCCGCGCCGGCGGCGAGCGCGGTGAGCGCGGGCGCGATGTGCGGCAGCGGAAGCACGCGCTCGGCCGCGCCGCGCCGCACCGCCTCGCCCGGCATTCCGAAGACGACGGAGGTCTCCTCGTCCTGCGCGAACGTCCGACCGCCGGCCCGGCGGATCGCGACGAGGCCTTCGGCCCCGTCCTTCCCCATTCCGGTGAGCAGGCACCCCGCCACCCGGGGGCCGAGCTCGCGGGCGACCGACTCGAACAGGACGTCGACCGACGGCCGGCACGAGTGCCGCTCGGGATCGTTCGTGAGCCGGAGCGCACCGTTCGCCATCACCAGGTGGCGGTCGGGGATCGCCATGATCGCCCCGCTCACGCCTCGCGCCGGCAGCGGCTCGCCGTCCCGCGCGCAGCGGACGGACAGCGCGGACTGCCGGTCGAGCCATTCGACGAAGCCGGCGGCGAACGACGGCGCGATGTGGACGACGAGCAGGATCGGGAG
>Ga0070741_10007705_pt1 | contig 22080 bp, 17 predicted proteins | sample Coa_R1_4_FD_66440 | JGI IMG/M metagenome (GOLD analysis project Ga0070741, IMG submission 66440) | Surface soil microbial communities from Centralia Pennsylvania, which are recovering from an underground coalmine fire - Coalmine... | ecosystem: Environmental > Terrestrial > Soil > Unclassified ... | reverse complement strand
TCGGGCACCTCAGGATGAGGACCTTCTACGCGTCGAGCTTTGATATCCTCATGGTGAGGAGCGCGGAACGCGCGTCTCGAACCATGAGGCCGCGGGCCGCTTTGCCGAAAGACGTGCGAACCATGAGACACAACCATGCTGCCGCTTGAGGGAATAACCGTCATTGCCGTCGAACAGGCGGTTGCCGCGCCGTTCTGCTCGTCGCGGCTCGCCGACGCCGGCGCCCACGTCATCAAGGTGGAGCGGCCCGAAGGCGACTTCGCGCGTGGCTACGACGCCGCCGCCAAGGGACAAAGCAGCTATTTCGTCTGGCTCAACCGCGGCAAGGATTCGGCCATCGTCGATCTCGCCACCAAAGAGGGCCGAACTGAACTGGAGCGGCTGATCGCAAGCGCCGACGTGCTGCTGCAGAATTTAAAGCCCGGATCGATGGACAAGCTCGGCTTTTCGCTGGAGCGGCTGAAAAAGGATTATCCGAAGCTGATCTGTTGCACCATCACGGGCTATGGCGACGAGGGGCCCTACGCGCATCGCAAGGCCTATGATCTTTTGATCCAGGCCGAGAGCGGGCTCGCCTCGATCACCGGCGGGCCGGAAGGTCCCTCCCGTGTGGGCTTGTCGATCGTCGATATCGCGACCGGCGCCACCGCACATGCCTCGATCCTCGAAGCCCTGATCGCGCGTTCGCGCACCGGCAAGGGCGCCGACATCAGGATTTCAATGTTCGACGTGATGGCGGACTGGATGACCGTGCCGCTGATTAATTCGGAAGCTGGACAACCACCGAAACGCATCGGCCTCGCCCATCCCTCAATCGCGCCCTACGGCGTCTTCCGCTCAAAGGACGGCAAGGACATCCTGATTTCCATCCAGAGCGAGCGAGAGTGGAAGACGCTCTGCGCCAAAGTGCTGGATCAGCCGGACTTGCCGAACGACCCGCGCCTGTCCAACATGGTCGAGCGCGTGAAAAACCGCTCGCTGACCGACGGCATCGTCGGCGACAGTTTTGGGGCGATGACGCGCGATGAGTTGCTCAAGCGCCTGGCCGACGCCGACATTGCCTTTGCCGAAGTCAACACCATGGACGATCTTGCGCAGCACCCGCATTTGCGGCGGATCGATGTGAACACGCCGAAAGGTGTGGTGAGCTATCCGGCGCCGGCAGCGATCTTCGTCGGCGAGCCGCGTCACTATGGAGCGGTGCCCGCGATCGGCGAACAACCGGCGGCGCCAGGAAAAGACTCTGCGCGGAAGGCATCATGAGCGAAAAGCCCGACCTCGATCATTTGCGACAGTGGATCGGTCGCACCACGGAGGCTTCCGACCTCGTCACCGCGCGACTGGTGGCCGAATTGCGCGCCACGCTGTTTCTCCCGATCGGCGAACCGAAACGAGGGGACGCCGCGCCATTCGCCACGCATTGGTGCCTGACGCCGGCCATCGCGCCCGCGTCCGAAATCGGTCCGGACGGTCATCCGAAACGGGGCGGTTTCCTGCCGCCGGTGCCGCTGCCGCGCCGAATGTGGGCGGGCGGTGAAGTCGAGTTCTTCGACACGCTGCGCGTTGGCGACGAGGTGACGCGGACTTCGCGCATCAAGGACGTCAATCTGAAAAGCGGCTCGACCGGCCAACTGTGCTTTGTCGCCGTCGACCATGAGTATGCGACCTCGCGCGGCACGGCCATTCGTGAACGGCATGACATCGTCTATCGCGACATCACAACTGGATCCCCCGCCCCTGCGAAATCCGCAGCGCCGCCGGCAGCACAACATCGCGAGACGCATCTTGCCGATCCCGTGCTGCTGTTTCGTTACTCGGCGCTGACCTTCAACGGCCACCGCATTCACTATGACCGCGACTACGTCACCAAGGTCGAAGGCTATCCGGGCCTGATCTTTCACGGCCCGCTGCAAGCGTCGCTTCTGATCGAATTCGCCGCCAAATTGCGCGGCCGCGTGCCCAAGAAATTCGTCTATCGCGGCCTGCAGCCGCTGTTCGAGGGCGAGTTCTCGGTCAACGCCAACGACGTGGACGGCGGACTGGAGACCTGGACCGCGAACACGCAAGGCGCCCCCACCATGAAGGGCACAGCGACGTGGTGAAGACTGTCTCCGTCATTGCGAGCGAAGCGAAGCAATCCAGAAATGCTTCCATGGAAAATATTCTGGATTGCTTCGTCGCTCCGCTCCTCGCAACGACGGGGTGAAATATTGCCCCGCAAGCCGGCCAAAACTTCCTCGCCCCTCACCGTCAAGCAGGCGACCTTCGATCTGCTGCGCGCGTTCGGCATCAAAAAGGTGTTCGGCAATCCCGGATCGACCGAGCTGCCGTTCCTCAGCGACTGGCCCGACGACATCGATTACGTGCTGGGCCTGCAGGAAGCATCCGTGATTGGCATGGCCGACGGCTATGCGCAGGCGACGCGCAACGCCGGATTCGTCAATCTGCATTCGGCCGCCGGCGTCGGCAATGCGCTCGGCAATATCTTTACCGCCTATCGTAACCAGACCCCGCTCGTGATTACCGCGGGTCAGCAGGCGCGCTCGATCCTGCCGCTGCAACCGTTTCTGTTCGCCGAGCGCGCGTCGGAATTTCCGCGGCCTTACGTGAAATTCTCGGTCGAACCGGCAAGGCCTGAGGACGTGCCGGCCGCGATCGCACGCGCTTATTACACGGCGATGCAACCACCGTGCGGGCCGACCTTCGTGTCGGTGCCGATCGACGACTGGCAACAACCGGCGCAAGCGGTTGAGGCGCGCAGCGTCACGCGCGAGCTTGGCCCCGATCCGGACGTGATCCGAGGACTGGCCAAAGCGCTTGCGGCGAGTGAGCGGCCCGCTTTTGTCGTCGGTCCCGCCGTCGACCGCGCGCAGGCCGTCGATCTCTTGGTGCGGCTCGCCGAGAAGACCCACGCTTCCGTCTGGGTCAGTCCGTTTTCGGCGCGATGCAGTTTTCCGGAGCGTCATCCGCAATTCGCCGGCTTCCTGCATGCCTCGCCGGGCCAGCTCTCGGAGGCGCTGCGCGGTCACGATCTGGTGGTCGTGATCGGCGCGCCAGTCTTCACCTTTCACGTCGAAGGCCATGCGTCGATCTTCGACGGCGCAACCGCGCTGTTCCAGATCACCGACGACGCGGAAGCCGCCGCCGTGACGCCGGCCGGCACCAGCATCGTCGCAACCATGAAGCCGGCGCTGTCAGCTCTGATCGAGATGGCTGGCGAGACAAAGCGCGCCATGCCGAAAGGCCGTGCGCTGCCGCCCGCGCCCGCGGCCGCCGATCCGATTCCCGCCGCGTTCCTGCTGCACAACCTTGGCCTGGCGATGCCGCGCGGCGCCGCGCTGGTCGAGGAAGCACCCTCGCACCGTCCGGCGATGCAGAACTTCATGCCGATGGCGGGCGCGGACAGTTTTTACACGATGGCGAGCGGCGGATTGGGTCACAGCCTGCCGGCCGCGGTCGGCATTGCGTTGGGGCAGCCGAACATTCGCACCGTCTGCCTCATCGGCGACGGCTCGGCGATGTATTCGATCCAGGCTTTGTGGACAGCGGCGCAGCGCAAATTGCCTTTGACCGTCATTGTCATCAATAACGGGGGTTACGGCGCGATGCGCTCGTTCAGCCAGGTGATGCAGGTGCGCAACGTCCCGGGTCTCGACATGCCCGGCCTCGACTTTGTGAAGATCGCCGAGGGCATGGGCTGCGACGCGGCGCGCGTGACGAAATCATCGGAACTGGCGGCTACGCTGAAGCGCGCGCTTTCCCACAACGGCACGAGCCTCGTCGAGGTGATGGTCGATTCCGCCGTGCCGGTGCTTTATGCCAGGAATGGCTAGCGCGTTATAGCGCTCTCCTCGTCATGGCCGGGCTTGTCCCGGCCATCCATGTCTTTGTCTCCCAAACAAGTATAAGTAAGACGTGGATCACCGGGACAAACCCGGTGATGACAGCGGTTTAGATGGCGTGACCTTCCGTCACTTGCCGAACTCATCCCTGAGCTTCGCCTGGATCTTGGCCATGCCGCCGATCCAGCGGTCGTAGTTTTCGGTCTTCTTGCGCATATAGCCGAGCACCTGCGGGTGCGGCAAAATCAAAAACGTCTCCTGCTCGATGCCTTTGAGCGCGTCGGCTGCCACCTGCTCCGGCGCAAGATCGCCGTCGCCGGACTGCGGGCCTTTCGGGATCGAGCGCAACATCTCGGTGTCGACGCCCTGCGGGCAGAGGATCGAGACCTTGATGCCGTCGGCCTTGTGCGAGATCGCAAGATTCTCCGCAAAGCCCACCGCCGCATGCTTGGTGGTCGAATAAGCTGGGCTTCCGACCTGCGACAGCAATCCGGCCGCGGAAATCGTGTTGAGGAAATACCCCGCCTCGCGCGCCTTGAAGCGCGGAACGAGATGTCGTGCCGCATAGACATGCGCCATGACATGAACGGCAAAGCTTCGCGTAAACGGCTCATCCGAGGTGCCGCCGGCGTTCACCGAGAGCGGATCGAAACCGGTGCCGATACCGGCATTGGAGCAGAACAATGCGATCGGGCCGAACAGGCGTTCGGTCTCCTCGATGACGTGAAGGACGTTCTTTTCCTGGGCGACGTCGCATTTGAATGCCGCGCCATCGACCGAAGCCGCTACCGTTCGCGCGCGCGTCACGTCGATGTCAGCGACCACGACCTTGGCGGCGCCAGCGCGATGAAACGCTTCGCACAGCGCCCGGCCAATGCCGCTGCCGCCGCCGGTGACGACGACGATTTTGCCGCTCACGAGCATCGCAAAACCTGATGTTTGAGGATCGAACCTACGCCAGAACCAGATCGAGCACGGCCGTGTAGTGGCACGCCGCGCCGAGAAGCACGAAACAATGCCAGATCACATTCTGGAACCGCAGCCGTTGCCATGCGTGGAAGATTACCCCAAAGCTGTACAGCAGGCCACCGGCGAGAATGAACCAGAGTGCCATCTGCGGCAGCGAGGAGAGGCCGGCGTCATAGGCGATGATGCCGCTCCAGCCCATGGCGAGGTAAAGCCCGACCGCCAGGCGGTCGAAGCGGCCAGGGAAGATCAGCTTCACTGCGATGCCCATCACCGCGACGCCCCAGACGCCTGCGAGCAGCGACATCGCAAATGCGCGGTCCTGCAGCTGCGCGAAGATCGGCGTGTAGGTCGCGGCGATCAGCACATAGATCGCCGAATGGTCAAAACGTCGCAGCAGCCATTTGCGCCGCGACACCGGCCAGAGATTATAGGCGGCGGAGAAGCCGAGCATCGCGAGCAGGCCCGCGGCGTAGACGGAAACCGTGACGACCTCGTAGGCGGAAGCGAACACCGCCGCGAGCACGATCAGAACTGTCACTGCGATCAAGGCGGAGAATACGCCAACGCCATGGACGATGCCGTCGGCGATCAGTTCGGCGCGGTCGTAATTCCAGCGGATGGCGCCGGCTGCCGCATGGGCCGAATGAGAGGCAAGCTGTTTCAGTCTGAAGACGGTCATCACGGATACAGGTTTCTTCAATGAAACAGATAGTAGCTTGATCTGCGTCAAAGATCCCCTAAGCGGCTAGTGGAGCCGATTTGACATTCGCCATCAATCTGGCCGCGAATTCGTTAAGCGAATGTCAAATCCTAAACTCCACTAGAAACATATATTTCGCTAGTGGTCCTTTGATTCTAACATTCGCAAAAGTGCCCACCGAGGAGGGATGCGAATGTTAGAATCGGACCACTAGGAGGAAATCGCGACCTAAATGTGAAAGCTTGATTTTGCGCCATCAATCGCCAATTTGTGATTGATTTGCCAAGCTTCTTTTCCCGAGCCGGCCGTTCCCCTGCCGAGTTAGACCACGAGCGCATGGCCTTTGATTTTTCCGACATGGTCGAAGAGGCGCGCATCTCGGCCCGCGCGCTGAGGGACTTCAGCGAAGGCCTTTTCAACCCCACGCTGCGGCTCGGCATCACCGGACTTTCACGGGCCGGCAAGACCGTGTTCATCACGGCGCTGATCCACGGCCTCACCCGCGGTGGACGCTTTCCGGTGTTCGAGCCGCTCGCCTCGGGGCGGATCGCCCGCGCCCGCCTCGAGCCGCAGCCGGACGATGCCGTGCCGCGCTTCGACTATGAACGCCATGTCCACACCCTGATCGCGGAACGAGCCTGGCCGAACTCGACCGTCGACATCAGCGAATTGCGGCTCGTCGTTGACTATCAGCGCCAGAATGGCGCCGAGCGCACGCTCACGCTCGATATCGTTGACTATCCCGGCGAATGGCTGCTCGACCTGCCGCTGCTCAACAAGAGCTACGAGCAATGGTCGAAAGAGAGTCTTGCGCTGTCGCGCGGCAGCGCCCGCAGCCCCCTTGCCTCGCAATGGCATGCATACCTGTCCGACCTGAAGGCGGAAGCGCCTGCCGATGAACAGGCGGCACTGACCTCGGCGCGGCTGTTTACGGACTATCTGCGCGCATGCCGCGACGAGCGCTTCGCCATGAGCCTGTTGCCTCCCGGCCGCTTCCTGATGCCGGGGAGCTTGGCGGGATCGCCGGCTTTGACTTTCGCGCCGCTAGAGGTTCCCGAAGACGGCAGCGCGCCGGAAGGCTCACTGTGGGCGATGATGCGGCGGCGCTATCAGTCCTACAAGGATGTCGTGGTGCGGCCGTTCTTCCGCGACCATTTCGCGCGGCTCGACCGTCAGGTGGTTCTGGTCGATGCGCTCGCTGCATTCAATTCGGGACCTGACGCGCTGCTTGATCTCGAAGCCGCTTTGGCCGGCATTCTCGATTGCTTCCGCATCGGCCGCGGCACGTTTCTCAACGCGCTGTTCCGCCCCAGGATCGACCGCATCCTGTTTGCGGCGACCAAGGCCGATCACCTGCATCATTCGAGCCACGACCGGCTCGAAGCCGTGCTGCGCCACGCGGTCAACCGCGCCGTGATGCGTGCGGAAGATACCGGCGCCGCCATCGACGTGGTGGCGCTGGCCGCCATCCGCGCCACGCGCGAGGCGCAAGTGACGCGCGACCGGGACAACCTGCCATCGATCCTGGGAACGCCGATCGCAGGCGAAAAAGCCGACGGCGAGATCTTCGACGGCAACGCGGAAGTCGCGACCTTTCCCGGCGAATTGCCGGACGATCCGCAAGCCTTGTTTGAAGGCGAGAGCGCCTTTCGCGGCCTTGCCAGCGCGCAAGCCGACGCTGATTTTCGTTTCCTGCGCTTCCGGCCACCCCGCCTGGGTGCTGGCGACGCCTTGCCGCACATCCGCCTCGACCGGGCGCTGCAGTTCCTGATCGGAGACCGGCTGCAATGAAGCCTCCTTACCGCCGGCCCGCGACCTTCAAGCTCGACGACCCCTCCGTCGTCGTCACCGATCCGGACGAGACGAGCCGCCCCTCGCGCGGCACGGTTCAGATCACGCCGGAAGTCGACGCGCCGCAGTTGCCTGCGGTCGTCGAGCCGACCATCCTTCCCGCTGAGCGGCGCTTCCGCTGGGGCGCGCTGTTCTGGGGCGCGGTCGGCGGACTGGTGCTGCTGGCGGCGGCCCTTGGCGTCACGCAGCTGATCGAGAATCTGTTTGCGCGCAGCGACAGCCTCGGCGTGCTGGGGTTGGCGCTGACCTCAATCGCGATCGTCTCATTCCTCGTCATCGGCGCGCGGGAGGCGGCCGGCCTGATGCGCCTTGGAGCAATCGAACAGCTGCACGCGCGCGCGACTGAGGTGATCGCAAGTGACGACCGCAACCAAAGCCGCGCCGTGTTGCGTGACCTCTTGAAGATCGCGCACCAGAACCCGCATCTGGCGCGCGCTCGCGCCACGCTGGCGAACCACGCCGGCGACATCATCGACGGCGCCGACATGATTCGCCTCGCCGAACGCGAGTTGATGAGCCCGCTCGATCAGGAAGCGCGGCTTTTGATATCGAGCGCAGCCCAGCACGTCTCGCTCGTCACCGCGATCAGTCCGCGCGCGCTATTTGACGTCGCCTTCGTGTTCGCCGCTTCGATGCGCCTGATCCGGCAACTCGCGCTGCTGTACGGCGGACGGCCCGGCACGCTCGGCATGATCAAGCTGATGCGTCACGTGCTGGCGCATCTTGCCATCACCGGCGGCATGGCGGCGAGCGACAGCGTGATCCAGCAGCTGCTCGGGCACGGGCTCACGGCGAAACTGTCCCAGCGGCTGGGAGAAGGTTTCCTCAACGGCCTTCTGACCGCGCGACTGGGCCTCGCTGCCATCGACCTCACCCGTCCGCTGCCGTTCACGGCGTTGCCGCGGCCCGCGCTCACCGATCTCGCAAAAGACCTCCTGCGAAAGCGCGAGGATGCTGACGAGGCGTGATTTCGAAGGCCCTACGCCAGCCAGCGCCAACCGAACAATGGCGAGTCCTCTGGCGGTGACAGCTCCGGCGTCCAGCCTGAAAACTTCTCGATCGTATAGCGGTCCATCACGATGCCGCGCCAGACGCGGTCAACGGTTTCCAGCGGCTCGCGCTTGGCGGGGATCGACGTCCAGGGCGGAATCGCCGGGTTGTCGAAAGGCTTCAGCCCGACATAGAGGCCGGCATGGCCTTCGATCCGGCTCACGTCGGGCGCGCGAAAACCCTGATAGCGGCCGCGCTCGTTGAGCTGCACCACCGGCACGCGATCGTGCAGAAGAAATCGCAGCATCGCCGTGGTGCGATAATCCGTGGTGGCGATCCAGGTCGCGCCGGTCTTTTGCAGCTCGGCCTCGGTACGCTCGACCAGCGGCCGGTAGCCGGCCTCGCCGCCGACCGGATCGCTGCGGCCGATCAGATTGAAGGGCGCTGCCAGGTAGTAGAACATGACCGCGACGACGAAGGCGACACCGGAGACGATCGCGATCTTCGCCCAGCGCCATGACGTCGCGACAAAGTCCGCGGACCAGCCCTCCTTCGGCATCGCCGTGAGGTTGATGGCGGCGGCGGCAAATCCGAACGGCCAGATGAAGATCGGCCAGGTATCGCCGACCCGCAAGGTCAGCGACTTCCAGAGAAAGTAGAGAAAGGGAACGGCGACTGCCGTCGACAACAGGATGGCGACCGCCTCCCTGCGGCGATAGCCGCGCCACGCCGTCAAGGCGACGCCGGTCAGGACCACCGGCAGCAGCACGAAGCCGACCAGGCCGAATTGCATGCCGATGAATTCGCCGAGCGTGCGAAGCGAGAATGGATGAGATGCGGTCGCCGAGGTCGCCCGCACCGCCTGAAAGCGAAACGACGCCCAGTCGTGCTGCATGTTCCAGATCACGACCGGCGCGAACAGGACCACTGCAATCGCCGCCGCGGCCCAGGGATAGGGGCTGCGCAACCAGCGCCAGCGCCAGGCCGGCACCAACGTGAACGCAAGCACCGCCGGGAGCAGCAAGGCCATCGTGAATTTCGACAGCGCGGCGAGCCCTGCGAAGACGCCGGCCGCAAGCCACCACCGCGCGTCGCCGCTTTCGGCAAGCCGCACCAGCGCCCACGTCATCGCCGTGACAAACAGCACCAGCGGAACGTCGGGGCCTATCTTGGTCGTCAGCATTCCGTAGTAGAGCGACGCCTCCATCATCGCGACCGCGACGAAGCAAGCACGGATATCGCGCGTGACGCGCCAGACGATGTCGGCGAGCAGCGCTTGCGTCAGCAACATCGCAATGAGGCCGGAAAAGCGGGCGCCGAAACTGGTGTCGCCGAAGATCGCCGTGCCGAAGCGGATGAACCAGGCGACCATCGGCGGATGGTCGAGGAACGAAAGCACGTTTTCCTTCGACCAGGTCCAGTAATAGGCCTCGTCCGTTCGCAAGTCTGTGAGGCCGGCATAGACGCCGCGCAGCACGGTCATCGCCGCGATCAGCGCGATGACGCCGAGCCACAGCCGAAAAGTTGATTTGTCCGCATCACCGCGGAAACCGTGTTGGGGCGCCATCGTCACGGCGCTTTGTCCCTAACTCCGGTAGGGGTGTCAACGTCCCGTCGCGGCTCAAAACAGGGGGAATTCAACTACCCCGCCACTCGTGCGGCGCGGAATTAAACGCTAGTTTCCGGTGTCTAGTGGAATAATGGACCGGACATGATCGCGCCAACGTCAGTCAGGATCAGAAAGTTCAGCCGCGGCATCAGCGTCCGCCAGGTTCGCATGATCTGCGGGCTCATCCTCTTTGCCTATCTGATCAGCCATTTCCTGAATCATGCACTCGGCAACATCTCGCTGCAGGCACTGGCCCGGGGCCTGCGCTACCATATGCTGTTCTGGCAGTTCCCTCCGGTCGCGGCTGTCTTTTACGCTGCCCTGCTTATCCATGGCAGCCTTGGCATCTGGGCGCTTTACGAGCGCCGGCAATTCCGCTGGAAAGCGGTTGAACCGCTGCAGCTTTTGCTTGGCCTCAGCATCCCCCTGCTCGCCGCCGCGCATGTCATCTCGACCAGACTTGGTCATACGTTGTTTGCCCATGACCGTCTCTATCCGCAGGTGCTGCACGGCTACTTCGCGACGATGTCGCCCAAGTTCGCCGCGACGCTAGCCGTGCTGGTGATCGCCTGGGTCCATGGCAGCATCGGCCTTTACTTCTGGCTGCGAATGAAGCAGTTCTTCAAGCGCGCCGCACCGTTCCTGCTGGCGGCCGCAGTGCTGGTGCCGACGCTCGCTTTGCTCGGCATCTACCAGGGCGGCCGGGTTGTCATGCAAGACAGCGCCGATCCGGCGTGGCGCGAGGCCAATCTTTCAGCCGGCAAGCTTGGCTCACCGACTGAAGCCAGCACGCTCGAGACCATCACCGGCGACTTCATGATCGGCTATCTCGGCCTGCTCGCGCTGGTGCTGGCGGCGCGTGGAATCCGCACCCTCAGTGAGCGGCGCGGCGGCATGATCACGCTGTCCTACGGCAATGGCCGCACCATCCGCGTACCGAAGGGTCTTTCCGTGCTGGAAGCAAGCCTGCGCCACCAGGTGCCGCATGCCAGCGTCTGCGGCGGCCGCGCCCGCTGCTCGACCTGCCGCATCCGGGTGATCGGCGATTGCGCTCTGCTGCCGCAACCATCCAACCGCGAGGCATTCGTGCTCAATCGCGTCGGCGATTCCGATCCGTCGATACGGCTTGCCTGTCAGCTCCGGCCCGAGACCGACCTTTCCTTCTTCCAGATCTTCACGCCGCAGATCGCGGCGCGTCACGGCGGCCCGTCGCACATCGGCGAGGAGCGCTATCTCGTCAGCATGTTCGTCGACATGCGCGGTTCGACCAAGCTCGCGGAAAATCGCCTGCCCTTCGACACGGTGTTCATCGTCAACCGCTTCCTCGGCGCGGTGTCGCAGGCCGTGATCGAATGCGGCGGCCAGCCGAACCAGTTTCTCGGCGACGGGCAACTGGCCCTGTTCGGCCTTGCAACCAGCCGCGAGACCGCCTGCCGCCAGGCGCTGAAAGCGGCGGCTCGCATTTCATTTCACATCGAGGAATTGAACCAGTTCCTCAAGAACGACCTGCGCGAGCCGATCCGCTTCGGCATCGGCATCAACGGCGGCGAGGTGATCGTCGGCGACATCGGTTATCGGGATCACATCGTGTTCACCGCGCTTGGCGATGCGGTCAATGTCGCGGCACGGTTGCAGGACATGACCAAGAGCCTTGGCTGCGAGGTGATCTGCTCGGACGAAGTGCGCGCCACCGCGGGCCTTTCGCCGGATGCCCTGCCGCAGCAGGACGTCGAAATCCGTGGCCGCATGGAACCGATGCGCGTGTGCGTGGCCGAGAGAGCGGAAGCACTGTCAACGCTCGTTGAAAATGAACTGACGGTGGCTGCTTGACCGATTTCCGTCATTGCGAGGAGCGCAAGCGACGAAGCAATCCAGAAACACTTTCGAAGGCTGGATTGCTTCGCTTTGCTCGCAATGACGGCAGCAACACCTGTCGGCGGTCTTAACCAAAAGCCAACCTGAACAACCATTCAGAAAAAATTCCTCGAACCTGGTCGAACCCACCCGAACCCGCGCCTCTTACGGCGCGACTGACGGGCAAGGGGTGAAACTGCAACGCGCAGCCTGGCCTGCGCACATTCGAGGAGAACGACCATGTTTCGCAAACTGACGATTGCTCTCGTTGCTACCCTTGCTCTCGGCACCGCCGTGCTTGCTCCGTCCGCCGCTTCCGCCAAGCCGTGGGGCGGCTGGGGCTGGGGTGGGTATCATCACCACTTCGGCCATTTCGGCATCGGCGTCGGCTATGTCGACGACAGCTGCTACATGACCCAGCGCGTGCTGACGCCCTACGGTTATCGCTTCCGCACCGTGAACGTCTGCGCCTACTGATCGTGCTTCACGTCAAACGCTCCGGCAGCGGAAACCGCGGCCGGAGCGTTCGCGTTTTTGCATGAGCCGGGGCATTTGCGCGCACCCAGGGCGTCGATCGGGGAATTGACTTGGTGACGTCAGGTGTCACACTCGCGGGCAAAACAAGGACTTGTTCCAACAAGAAAACTGACGGGGAAACGCCATGATCAGCCGACGGGAGCTGCTGAAGCGCATAGGCCTTGCGACATTGGCCGCCACCCTTCCGTCATCGCAGGCGTTCGCACTCGACGGCAGCGTCGTGCTTCCGTTCGAAAACGGCAAGCGTCCGCTGGTCAAATATCCACAGAAGCGGCCGATGATCGGACTGACCAGCCGCCCGCCGCAACTCGAAACCCCGTTTTCAGTCTTCGACGGCGGCCCGATCACGCCGAACAACGCGTTCTTCGTGCGCTATCACCTGGCGGACATTCCCTACAGCATCGATCCGGACAAGTTTACGCTCGAGATCAAGGGCAAGATCGACCGGCCACTTAAACTGTCGCTGAAGGACATCAGAAAGCTGCCGGCCGTCGAACTCGTCGCGGTCAACCAGTGCTCGGGCAACAGCCGCAGCTTCTTCGAACCGCGCGTCGCCGGCGGGCAATTGGGCAACGGTGCGATGGGCAATGCGCGATGGCACGGCGTGCCGCTCAAGGCCGTGCTCGACATGGCCGGCGTGAAGGCCGGAGCCAAGCAGGTGACGTTCAACGGCATGGATGGGCCGGTGTTGGATACGACGCCGGATTTCGTCAAGGCGCTCGACATCGATCACGCCCGCGACGGCGAGGTGATGCTGGCCTACGGCATGAACGGCGAGGACCTGCCCCTTCTCAACGGCTTTCCGCTGCGGCTGATCGTGCCTGGCTATTACGGCACCTACTGGGTCAAGCACCTCAACGAAATCGCCGTGATCGACAATGTCTTCGACGGCTTCTGGATGAAGACCGCCTACCGGATCCCGGATACGCCATGCAATTGCGTCGAGCCCGGCACCGCGCCGAAGGCGACCATCCCGATCAACCGCTTCACGGTCCGCTCGTTCATCACCAATGTGAGCAACGACGCACGCCTGAAGGCGCGCAAGACGACGACCTTGCGAGGGATAGCCTTCGACGGCGGCAAGGGCATCAAGGCCGTCGCGGTCTCAACCGATAACGGCGCGACCTGGATGCCCGCGAAGCTCGGCCACGATCTCGGCAGGTACTCGTTCCGCGAATGGACCCTGCCGGTCAAACTTGCTCCCGGCATCTACGACTTACGGGTTCGGGCGACCAACAATGCCGGCGACACGCAGCCGATGGAGCCGCGCTGGAATCCGGCCGGTTACTTGCGCAATGTCGCCGAAACCGTCCGCGTCACCGCAGCCTAATGGAGTTGCGACCATGAAACGACGGCTGCTGTTTGCCATCCTGCTCATCATCGTGCTCGCTTTGATCTTGAAATACGGCGCGGCCGCGGCTGCTCCCGTCTCCTATAATTTGCCGCCGGAGACCGCGGCTTTCAAGCCGGGCCCCAATCTCGACGTCGTCATGAACAACTGCACCGCCTGCCACTCGGCGGACTACATCGCGACCCAGCCGCGCGGCCCGAAATTTACCGCTGACTTCTGGCGGGCGGAGGTCACCAAGATGATCAAGGTTTATGGCGCGCCTATCCCGGACGCCGACGTGCCGAAAATCGTCGAATACCTGTCAACGACCTATTAACGGTCGACTTGCTGACGGCCGATTCCGGCATTAACGGTTGGCAGAAAGCTGGCGGCTGATTCGCTTCGATTATTTGCCGATATTCCAACAGCTCACGGCTTCGTGTTGCATCGTGACGTTCACGATGAATGCGAGCTGCACATCACCTCTGACTCACATCATGGCGAGGTCGGTTGAAAGCCGCTGCGAAGCGCACTACCTGCAGACGCACATCACCGCAATCCCAGGCCTTTCGCGAATTAACGTTATGAATGCCAACGCTGCCCTCGTGCGTCATGCACGCGACACGAGGCTCTACCTGTTTCTCGGTCTCGCGAACTGGTTCATCTTTCTGAACCACATTCCGAACAACATGGTGAGCTGGATCACCTCGCGCAGCTTCGGTTTTTCCGGCGCGAGCGACGTGTTCGTCTTCATCACCGGCTATCTGGCCGCGCTTGCCTACGCGCCCATCTTGCTGGAGCGCGGCACCATCGTCGGCGCGACGCGGGTGCTTCGGCGCGCCTGGCATCTCTATGCTGCCTTCATCGTGTTGTTTGCGATCTACGCCGTGTCGATCGGCGACGTTGCCACCCGCTATGCCGCGCCCGACATCCTCTATCAGTTCAATATCGCAAGCCTTCTGGAAGAGCCGGTCCGCACCGTCACCCATGGGCTCTTGCTGCAATCGAAAGCCCTGAACCTCGATCTGCTCCAGCTCGCGGTCGTGCTGATGGCGTCTTTCCCCGCCGTGCTGTGGCTGATGTTGCGGGCGCCGAACACGATGCTGGCGATATCGGCCGCGCTTTATATCGCCGCCCGCCAGTTCGAATGGACGCTGTCCACATTTCCGGACGGGAGCTGGTCGTTCAATCCATTCTGCTGGCAGCTGCTGTTCGTTCTTGGCGCCTGGTGTGCGCTTGGCGGCGCAAGCCTGCTGGTCCGGCGCTTCAAGGGACGCGTCTGGGCCAGTTTCGGGCTCGCTTTTCTCGTCTTTGCGCTTGCCATGACGATGGCCGGGCGATTTCCGTCGCTCGGCGAGACGCTGCCAGGCTGGCTGCACGACGCTTTCATTCCGGATGACAAGGCCAATCTACCGCCCTACCGCATCCTGCACTTCGTGATCGTGGCGCTGTTCGCCACAAGGCTGGTCCCGAAGAACTGGCGCGGTCTCGTCTCGCCGATCCTGAGGCCGCTGATCGTCTGCGGCGAACAGTCGCTGCCGGTGTTCTGTGTCGGCGTGTTCCTTTCCCTCGCAGGCTATTTTGTGCTGGTGACGGGTTCCGGCACGCTTGCGCAGCAGATCATGGTCAGCCTGTCCGGGATCGTGATCATGACGCTGGCCGCCAACTATGTGTCGTGGTCGAAGCGCCAGGACAGGCCGCAAGAGAGGCAACAAGACAGGCCATCTCTCGCGGCGATGGACGGACGCCCGTCGCTGCGGGCTGGGTAAATCGCCAAAGCCGATTCCTTTGCGGGCTGCTTGACGATATGCTCCGTGGAGTGGATTTGACATTCGCGACTCACCCCGGCCACAAGTTCTTAAAGCGAATGTCAAATCCCAAACTCCACGGGGATCAAATATTGCGAGTGGTCCTGCAATTCTAACATTCGCAAAAGTGGCGGCTGCGAATGGGGTGCGAATGTTAGAATTGGACCACTAGGTCAGATTCTGCATCGGAGCCTGTCGGATGCAATCCGAACCTGCTTTCGTTCCGGCATTCAAGGCGGCTTACGCTGCGGACGATATCGCGATCGCAAGACGGCTGTTGGGTGTTCCGCGTCTTGACGCTGAGCGCGAGGCGCGGGTCGAGCAGACCGCGACGCGCCTGATCGGCGCCATCCGCGCGCGCGATGATCGGCTCGGCGGCGTCGAGGACATGCTGCGCGAATTCGCGCTCTCAACCAAAGAAGGCCTGGCGCTGATGGTGCTGGCCGAAGCGCTGTTGCGCGTGCCCGACGCGGCGACGGCCGACCGCTTCATCGAGGACAAGCTCGGCGAAGGCGATTTCATCCATCACGAAACCAAGTCGACGGCGTTCCTGGTCAACGCCTCGGCCTGGGCGCTTGGCATGTCGGCGCGCGTGATTCAGCCCGGCGAAACGCCCGATGGCACGATCGGGCGGTTGGTGAAGCGCCTCGGCGCGCCGGCGGTGCGCGCGGCGACGCGGCAGGCCATGCGGCTGATGGGCAGCCACTTCGTGCTCGGCGAGACCATCGAGGCGGCGCTTTCGCGCGCGCAATCGGACGCCGCGCTGCGCTATTCCTTCGACATGCTCGGCGAAGGCGCGCGCACCGCCGCGGACGTCGAGCGATATTTTGCCGCCTATGCCAGCGCGATCGACGCGATCGGCGCCACGGCCGGAACCCGTCCCCTGCCCGACCGGCCCGGCATCTCGATCAAGCTTTCGGCGCTGCATCCGCGTTTCGAGGCGGTGAGCCGCGAGCGCGTGCTGACCGAACTCACGCCGCGGCTGATCGACCTGGCGCGGCGCGCGAAAGCTTACGATCTCAACCTCACCGTCGATGCTGAGGAAGCTGACCGGCTAGAGCTGTCGCTGGACGCGATCGCGGCGGCGTTTTCCGATGCCTCATTCGCCGGCTGGGACGGCTTTGGCCTTGCCATTCAGGCCTATCAGAAGCGCGCCGGCGCAGTGATCGACTACGCCCATGAGATGGCGAAAGCGCTGAACCGGCGCATGATGGTGCGCCTCGTTAAGGGCGCCTATTGGGACACCGAAGTCAAGCGCGCACAGGAACGCGGCCTGTCCGGTTATCCCGTGTTCACGCGCAAGGCGATGACCGACCTCAATTACATCGCCTGCGCCGAACAGCTCCTCAAGCTGCGGCCGCGGCTATTCCCGCAATTTGCCACCCACAACGCGCTGACGGTCGCAACCGTGATTGAACTCGCCGGCGAAGAAGGCGGCTTCGAATTGCAGCGTCTGCACGGCATGGGCGATGCGCTCTATGCACAACTGCTCGCCGATCATCCTGATCTCGCCTGCCGCACCTACGCGCCGGTCGGCAGCCACCGCGACCTGCTCGCTTACCTGGTGCGGCGCCTGCTGGAAAACGGCGCCAACTCGTCGTTCGTGGCGCTTGCCGCCGACAATGCAGTGCCGGTGGCAAAACTGTTGCGCCGTCCGGCCGACATCATCGGCGCGCCTGAAAATGCCCGTCACCCGAACATTCCGTTGCCTGCCGATCTCTATTCGCCGCGGCGGAAAAACTCGCGCGGGTTAGAGTTCGGCGAGCGCGCAGCGCTGCAGGCGCTACTGGCAGCGGTCAAAACTGAGACCGCACCCGTCGCAGCGGCTTCGCTGATCGACGGCAAAGTCATCAACGGCAAGAGACGACAGTTATCCGGCCCTGCCGATGCCACAACGGCGATCGGAACCGTGATCGACCCGACAGTCGAAAATGCAAATGCCGCGGTTACGGCTGCGTGCGCCGGCTTTTCGTCCTGGAGCCGGACGCCAGCGGCGACTCGCGCGGGCTACTTTGAGCGTGCCGCCGATCTTCTCGAACAGCGCCTCCCGCATTTCATCGCGCTGCTGCAACGCGAGGGCGGCAAAACACTGGACGATGCGATCTCTGAGGTGCGCGAAGCCGCCGACTTCTGCCGCTACTATGCAGCCCAAGGCCGCGATCTCTTTGGCGCCAGCGAGCCCATGCCGGGACCGACCGGCGAGAGCAACGCTCTCGTCCTGCGCGGCCGCGGCGTCTTCGTCGCGATCTCGCCATGGAATTTTCCGCTCGCGATTTTTATGGGCCAGATCACCGCCGCCCTGATGGCCGGCAATACCGTGGTCGCAAAGCCCGCCGAGCAGACACCGTTGATCGCGCATCAAGCGGTGCGCCTGCTGCACGAGGCCGGCGTGCCGCCTTCCGCGCTGCATCTTCTGCCCGGCGATGGCGATATTGGCGCTGCGCTCGTCGCCCACCGCGACGTCGCCGGCGTGGTCTTTACCGGTTCGACCGAGGTCGCGCGCGCGATCAACCGCGCGCTTGCCGCCAAGGATGGGCCGATCGTGCCGCTGATTGCCGAGACTGGCGGCATCAACGCCATGATCGTGGACGCGACCGCATTGCCTGAACAGGTCGCCGACGACGTGATTACCTCCGCCTTCCGCTCCGCCGGCCAGCGCTGCTCTGCGCTGCGCATTTTGTTTGTGCAGGAAGACGTCGCCGATCGCATGATCGAGATGATCGCGGGCGCGGCGCACGAATTGAAAATCGGCGATCCCGCCGATCCCGCCACCCATATCGGCCCGGTGATCGACATTGATGCCAAAGCGCGCCTCGATACGCATATTGCGCGGATGAAACGCGAGGCGCGTGCGCACTTTGCAGGCAGCGCGCCCGCCGGCCAATATGTCGCGCCGCATATCTTCGAACTCGCAAGCGCCGGTCAACTGACCGAGGAAGTATTCGGCCCGATCCTGCATGTGGTGCGGTATGCGGCCGGCAAGCTCAACGAGGTGCTGGCTTCGATCGAAGGCAGCGGCTACGCCCTGACGCTCGGCATTCACTCGCGGATCGACGACATGACCGACGCCGTGATCGACCGCCTCGCGGTCGGCAACGTGTATGTCAACCGCAACATGATCGGCGCTGTGGTCGGCGTACAGCCATTCGGCGGTTTTGGTCTTTCCGGTACAGGCCCCAAGGCCGGCGGCCCGCATTATCTTGCGCGCTTTGCCACCGAGCAGACCGTGACAATCAACACCGCCGCCGCCGGCGGCAATGCGGCACTGCTGTCCGGCGAGGAATAGCCGGATCTTGAGCCATGCAGACGGGCCGTTGCATCGACCCCCGTTATCGATCAAAACCTTTGGCTGTGCGTGGAATGACGTTCCATTGCGCGGAATAAGATAGCAACACGGGAACGGTCTGATGGCAGGCGGCATCTTTGAAGGCTTAAAGGTTCTGGATTGCGCGAGCTTCATCGCGGCGCCCGCAGCCGCCACCGTGTTGTCGGACTTCGGCGCCGAAGTGATCAAGATCGAGCCGCCGGGAACCGGCGATCCCTATCGGGTGCTGCCGAAGTTGCCGGGCTATCCGATCAGCCCGCATAATTTCGCCTGGCTTCTGGAGGGGCGGAACAAGCGGAGCCTGGCGCTCGATCTCTCCAAACCGGAGGGGCGCGAGGTGCTGTATCGCCTCGCGGCCGAGGCTGACGTCTTCATCACCAATTTTCCGCCCGGCGTGCGCAAGCGGCTCGGCATCACCTACGAAGACATCAAGCCTAAGAACCTGCGGCTGATCTACGCCTCCTTCACCGGCTATGGCGAGAAGGGCGCAGAAGCGGACAAGCCCGGCTTCGACAGCAATGCCTATTGGGCGCGCTCGGGCCTGATGGACCTTGTGCGCGCCGACGAGAACACGACGCCGGCGCGATCGATCCCCGGCATGGGCGACCATCCCTGCGCGATGGCGTTTTACGGGGCGATCGTCACCGCGCTCTACAAGCGCGAGAAGACCGGTGAAGGCTCGCACGTCTCCTCGAACCTGATGGCGAACGGATTGTGGGCAGCCGGCGTGCTGGCGCAGGCCAAACTCTGCGGGGCGCGATTTCAGGAGCGGCGGCCGCGCGAGCGCGCGCTCAACGCCGTGACCAATCACTATCGCTGCGAGGACGGCCGCTGGCTGATCCTGTCGCTGCTCAACGAGGAGCGGCAATGGCCGGCACTCGCCCGCTGCCTGGGCCGCGAAGATCTCGTCAACGATCCGAGGTTTGCCACCAAGGCGGACCGTCACGCGCGCTCGCTGGAACTGATTGCGATCTTCGATCAGGTGTTCGCGACACGGCCGCTCGCCGAATGGCGCGTCGCGCTCGACGGCAATGGCCTCGTGTTCGGCGTGGTCGGCATTCTCGACGATATTCCAAACGATGCGCAGATGATCGAGAACGACGTGCTTGTGCCGTTCGAGAACGATACGATGCTGACGATCAACAGCCCGATCTGGGTCGACGGCAGCGACAAGGTCAAACCGAGACGCGCGCCAGAAATCGGCGAACACAGCGAAGAGATTTTGCGCGAGGCCGGTTACGACGAGGCAGCGATCCGGAGCCTGAAGGCTTCGGGCGCCGTAGGATGAGGAGTTCAAGATGCCAAGCTACCGGCTGCATTACTTCCCGGAATCCGGCAACAGCTACAAGCTGGCGCTGATGCTCACGCTCTGCGGCGAGACATTCGAGCCGATCTGGACGGATTTCGCTGGCGGCGTGACACGGAGTGCGGAATGGCGCAAAGCCGTCAACGAGATGGGCGAGGTTCCGGTTCTGGAAGAGGACGGCGTGCGCCTGACCCAGACCGCGCCGATCCTGCTCAAGCTCGCCGAGCAATATGGCCGCTTCGGCGGCGAAAGCGCGGAGGAAAAATTCGAAGTGCTGCGCTGGCTGTTCTGGGACAATCACAAGCTCTCGGGCTACATGGCGACGTATCGCTTCCTGCGCACCTTCACGCCTTCGCCCGATCCGGCCGTGCTGAAATTCCTGCGCCGTCGGCTTGACGATTTTCTCGCTATTCTGGAGCTGCACGTGCAGCAGCGCGCCTTTGCGGCGGGGAAGCGGCCGACGGTCGCTGACTTCTCCATGATCGCCTACCTGCATTATCCCGCCGACGAGACCGGATACGACTTCAAGGCGAGCCATCCGGCGGTCAAGGCCTGGCTGCAACGGGTCGCCGATCTGCCGGGTTGGCGTTCGGCCTATGACTTGTTGCCGGGAAAACGGCTGACGCACTACGCGTGAGCGGCGCGCGGCCTACTTGTTGTTGATCATCACCCAGCCGAAAGCGAGCAGCCCAATGACGAGGGCGACCGCAATCGCCCAGGTCGAGACGCGGATGGAGCTTACGGTCTGCCGCGCGGTTTCATTGGCGGCGATCTCGCGATTGCGTTCCTTGCTTTCCCCGGTCGGATCGGTCACGGCGCATCTCCTGCGGTGGCTACCTTAGCCTAGCCCAGTGAAGCGGATTTGACATTCGCCAACTTGCCGCTGCCACCCAATCCCGCCAACCGTCCGAGCAGGAACGCCGCCAGCGCCGCGCACAGCGCGGCCGCTGCCGCGGTCATGAACAGTTCACCCACGCCCCATTTCAGGCTGAGCAGAATGCCGCCGACGGACGGACCGACGATCGAGCCGACCCGCCCCACCCCGAGCGCCCAGCCGACGCCGGTCGCTCTCGCCGACGTCGGATAGAAGCCGGCCGCGAGCGCATTGGCCGCGATTTGTCCGCCGACAAGGCAGAAGCCGGCGACGAAAATCGCGATCGTCACAAGGACGGCCGAGTGCCCAAGCTGGCCGATTGCGCCAACCGCAAACACCGCGATGAAGTACACCAGCGCCAGCGCGCGGAAAGAGAAGCGGTCGATCACGGCGCCGAGCACGAAGGTGCCGACCACGCCACCGACCTGAAACATCGCGCCGATGACGGCCGCGGCCGAAATCGACGCGCCGAGATCGCTCAGCACCGTCGGCAACCAGTTCGCCAGGAAATAGAGTTCGAGCAGGCTCATGAAGAACACGACCCACAACAACAGCGTGGGAAGCGTCCGTCCGTCCCTGAACAGATGCAGGACCGGAATGCCTCGCAATGCCGGCTCATCCACGACAAAGCGCGTTGCCGGAGTAAAGGTGGCCGTCGTGTTGACGCGCGAAAGCAGCTGCGCGACACGCGCGTCGGCGCGGCCGGTCAGCGCCAGGAACCGGACCGACTCCGGCAGCCGCAATCCCAGAACTGGCGCCAGCACCAGCGGCGCGGCGCCGCCGACCACGAACACCGATCGCCAGCCGAATTGCGGAATCAGCCCCGCGGCGAGCAGGCCGCCGAGCGCCGCCCCGATCGAAAAGCCGACAAACATCACCATCACCATGGTGGCGCGGCGGCGGTGCGGCGAGAATTCGCTGGTGAGCGCGACCGTGTTCGGCATGGCGCCGCCAAGGCCAAGCCCGGTCAGGAGCCGGACAACAAGCAATGCATTCACGTCATTGACAAAGGCGGTGGCCAGCGTGCCGACGCCGAAAGCGAGCGTGGAAAAGATGATGATCTTCTTGCGCCCGATGCGATCGGC
>Ga0070741_10007704_pt1 | contig 22083 bp, 14 predicted proteins | sample Coa_R1_4_FD_66440 | JGI IMG/M metagenome (GOLD analysis project Ga0070741, IMG submission 66440) | Surface soil microbial communities from Centralia Pennsylvania, which are recovering from an underground coalmine fire - Coalmine... | ecosystem: Environmental > Terrestrial > Soil > Unclassified ... | reverse complement strand
TTCTGCTCAATCTCAGTTAAAAGGTTTCTACATTTTCGTCCCAAATTGCCCGCAAGGGCTGAAAGCCAATAATGGCCAGAAATAGAATCCTGATCGTCGATGATGAATCCGGAATCCGTTTTGGCATCCGCAATTTTCTGGATGCCCACGGCTTTGACGTTACCGAAGCTGAAGACTGCAAGACTGCGCTGGAGGTCTTCCGCAGCGCGCCCTCTGATCTTGTTCTGGTAGATTACTCGCTACCCGACGGCAATGCTCTCGAGCTTCTGCCCCGCCTGAAAGAGATCAACGCTGCTTTGCCGGTGGTGGTTTTGACCGGTCACGGCAGCATTGATCTGGCAGTCAGGGCCATCAAAGAAGGCGCTGAACAATTCATCACCAAGCCGGTGGAACTACCGGCGCTGGTGGTGGTGCTGCAAAGGGTGCTGGAAAACCAGCGCAGCCGGCGCAAGGAGATGGCCGGCAAATCGCGCCAGTCGCGCAGCCGCGAAATTAACCCATTTATCGGTTCCAGCCAGTTGATTCGTGCACTCGAGGAAGAAGCCAAAAAAGTTGCCGCGACTGAAAGCCCGGTGTTGATTCAGGGAGAAACCGGTGCGGGGAAAAGCGTGCTGGCGGGATGGCTGCACCAAAACTCTACCCGTACCGATGAAGCATTTGTAGACCTGAATTGCGCAGGGCTGAGCCGCGAATTTCTTGAGACCGAATTATTCGGGCACGAGAAGGGCGCCTTTACGGGCGCCATTGCAGCCAAGAGTGGATTGCTGGAAGTTGCCCACAAAGGAACTGTGTTCCTCGATGAAATTGGCGATGTGGATATGCAGGTGCAACCCAAACTCCTGAAAGTGCTGGAGGAAAAACGCTTCCGCCGTCTGGGCGAAGTTCGCGACCGGGTCGTGGATATTCGCTTGATCGCAGCCACTCATCAGAACCTGCGCAACATGGTGGCGGAAAAACGCTTTCGCGAGGATTTGTTCTTCCGCATCCACACCCTGCCTTTGCGCGTACCTGCGCTGCGGGAGCGTCCTGAAGATATCTCGCTGCTGGCCGAGCACATGCTGGAAGGGCTTTCTCTTAATCGAGGACGCGGTGAATATCATCTTTCTCCGGAGGCAGTAGATGCCATTCAGCGTTACGCCTGGCCCGGGAATATCCGCGAATTGCGTAATGTCTTGGAGCGCGCTGTTCTGCTGGGAGAAAGAAATCTTCTCCAAGTCCAGGACTTGAAACTGGAATCGTCAGCCACAGTGCCGTCGCAGCCGGCGGAACAAGGCGGCGATGGAGTCTATGCCTCTAATCTCACATTGGAAGAGGTAGAGCGGCGGCATATTGAGTTGGTGCTCCGCGAGGAAAAGGGCCGGGTAGAAGCTGCCGCTAAAAGGCTCGGAATTCCCAGAAGCTCCCTCTACAACATGGTAAAACGTTATCAGATTCCCCTGTCCAGACTCTAGAATTCTACTGTCCAAGAGCCAGATTTTAGAGCATTTTGGAGCGATTTCCACAGACTGGAAAATTGCGTCAAGTCATTTACTTTCAGTAGTATGCAAAACATACTATTCCTTCCCATTTTGGCTTAGGACGTGCAGTATAGACTCCGATGCCCCGGAAGATATTAGTCGTTGATGATGAAGAACCCATCCTTTTTGCCATGCGGGAGTACTTCACCACGTGTGGCTACGAGGTGGATTGCGCCCGGGAGCTGGAGGAAGCCGAAGCCCTGATTTCAAGCATGCACTACGCCCTGGTAATTGCCGACATGCGATTGACCGGCATCCAGGCAGCCGAAGGGCTTGAACTGGTTGCCTTTGTGCGCCAGCGTTGTTTTGCCTCGCGCGTGATCATCATGACAGCGTATGGCACCTCTGAAATGGAAGGCGAAGCTTGGCGGCTTGGAGTTGATTTTTTTCTGCATAAGCCGCAGCCGCTTCCTGAAGTTGCACAGATTGTAGAGAGCTTGCTGGATAAGGTATGCGCATGAAGGAGCCTTCTGCGTTAAATTCCATTCTGGCCCCCGGTGGATTAAGCGTACGATTTCAACCCGTTATTGCACTCAACAGGACCACCGGACCGGCCCTGCACGCCGTGGAGAGCCTGATGCGTGGCCCCAAGGGCACAAACCTGGAATCGGCGGACGTGCTTTTTGAATATGTGCGGCTCAAGCACGAAGAAAGTACCGTAGACCGGGCTTGCGTACAGACCGCCCTGGAAGGCGCAGCCCAGTTGCCCGGGAACCTGCGCATTTCGATTAACATACACGCATCCACTTTGGGACGCGATCACGACTTCATTCCTTTCCTAGTGCGTACGGCCGAGGACAATGACATTCCACTCACCAATCTTATTATTGAAATCGTGGAACAAAAACCTTTTTGGGAACCCAGTCTGCAGACCGCGCTCAACCGCCTGCGGCAGCTTTCCATCAGCATTGCCCTGGACGATATCGGGTTGGGATACTCCAACTATCGCATGATGCTCGATTGCAAGCCCGACTACTTCAAGATCGATTCCTATATTGTGCGCCATTCTCATAACGACCCTTACCGGAAGGCGGTGCTGTGTTCGATCGCCCAGCTCGCCTCCAAATTCAACGCTGAAGTAGTGGCCGAAGGCGTAGAAGATGCATTGGATATGGAATCGGTGATTGAGGCCGGCATCAGCCTGACCCAGGGTTATTTATTTGCCAAGCCTATGACTGTCCAGGAGTTTCTTTCCAGTGATTGGGGGCATTTCAACTCTCCACCCCCAGCTTCGAACCCGATTTCCCTGCCTGCGGTTTCCTGACCTGGGTTCTCCACACAGGTTTTTGTACACTAATACAGATTTCGCATGTATTCAAATTCAATCGAGTGTAACCACTAAAGGCGCCCCTTGTTACGAGCTATTTTTATTGGCCTTTCGCAGAGCCGCTCTTTGCGCTCAATATCGGAAAAATCATCTTTGGGGCAAAAGCTCTCACACCGCTTTGTTGCGGGTACGGAATTAGAAGACATACTGCAGGCCACAAAAGAGGTCAACAGCGCCGGGTGCTCGGTAAGTATGGATAATCTCGGCGAAAACGTGACCCGCATTGAAGAAGCACAACGCACTGCCGATCTTTACCATCGCCTTTTGGATGAAATTGAAACGCGCAAGCTCGACGCTAACGTCAGCGTAAAGCTGACATCCCTCGGCCTGGATGTCGATGAGAAGCTGACACGCGACCTGACCCACAGCCTGGTGGAGCATGCTACTCGCATCAACAACTTTGTACGCATTGATATGGAGGGTTCGCCCTACACGCAACGCACACTGGATTTCGTACACGAGTTGCACAGACAAGGCAGAAACCAGGGCCACGTGGGCGCCGTCATCCAAGCCTATATGCGCCGCAGCGAGAAAGATGTTGAAGAGTTATTGCAGGAGAAGATCCGTATTCGCTTGTGCAAGGGAGCTTATAAAGAACCGCCTGAGCTGGCCTTCCAAAAGATGGCAGAGGTTAATGAGAGCTATATCCGGCTCATGAAGATGCTGCTGAAGAGCGGTGTTTATCACGGCATCGCCACCCACGACGAAAAAATGATTGCAGCGACTGTAGACTTCGCTAAGGCGGAAAAGGTTCAGCCAGAGGCGTTCGAATTCCAGATGCTATACGGGATCCGGCGCGATCTTCAGCGTAAGCTTGTCGAAGATGGCTGGCGGATGCGTGTCTATATTCCTTTTGGCTCGGAGTGGTATCCCTATTTCATGCGGCGACTGGCGGAACGGCCGGCCAATGCCCTGTTTGTCCTGAAAAATCTTTTCAAATGACAGTCGGCCTGGTGGAACTCTCAATCACGCGGGATTGTGTAAGATACCCTTATGGCGTCGACCGGGAACAACGCTTCTGTCGCCGCTCTGGCAGAGTTCAGTGCGCTTGTGAGCAGAACCATTGAAGATGAGCGCATTGATTTGGCGCGGGCCGCCCTGGCTATCGCGCGCACCGAATATCCGCAGCTTAAGGCCGATCAGTATCTTGGACGCTTACAGGCGCTGGCGCAACGGGTAAGGACACGTCTTGCGCCTAATCCTACACCGCCGGAGACCATTGCCGAGCTCAATGCAGTCTTGTTTCGAGAAGAACGCTTCCGCGGCAATGTGGAAGACTATTACGATCCGCGCAACTCGTTTCTGAATGAAGTGCTGGACCGGAAAGTGGGGATTCCGATAACCCTGGCGCTGGTCTACGAAGAAGTGGCCCGGCGCATCGGATTGCCGCTGTTCGGCGTGGGCATGCCCGGACACTTCCTGCTCAAACATTATGATGTGGATGGCCGGCAGGTAATTCTCGATCCTTTCCATGGCGGGGCTTTGTTGACGATGCAGGAGTGCCAGCAACGGCTGGACCAGGTCTACTCTGGGCAGATGCAACTGCAGTCTGAATTCCTTTCTTCCGTGAGCCGCCGGCGCTGGCTTACGCGTATGTTAAATAACCTGAAGACCATCTATCTTTCAAGCCGGAATTTCCGCAAGGCGCTGGTGATGGCAGACTTGATCCTGGCGATTTATCCGCGGTCGCCGGAAGACGTGAAACAGCGGGCGGCGTTGCGTTACAACCTGGGACAGATGCGCAATGCGCTGCTGGATTTCGAAGATTATTTAAAGATGCTGCCAGAGGCGTCGGACGCAGACGATATCAGGGCGGTGATACTTTCCATCCGACGGAATCTGGTGAGCTTGAATTAAGACTGGCTTGTTTACTGCTATCTGCAGCTAGAATTCTGCAACTATCCATTGTCGATACCGCCGCCGTTCATGCGAAGCATTTACTTAGCGGGGGCCTGGTTCTCGAGTTTGAGGCGGGTGAGCTGCGCGGGTTCGAAGGTTGGGTCTAGGTTGCAGGCCTCAACCATGAAAGCCAAGGCCTCAGAAAGGCGCCCTAACCCCTGAAAACACAGACCAAGGTTATAGCTTGTTGGCGCAGAAAACCCCAGAATCTGCTGAGAGGCTTTGAACATGGATATAGCATCCTCGTAAAAGCGCAATTCGAGCAGGATGACGCCACAATGGAAGGCAATGACGTTTTCAGTGGCAGTTACCGGATAGCGATTAGCCCAAATACGCATCACCGCGTTGCGCAGGTCATAGCGCTCGGTGACGACATTGCGAAGCTGGCGCCCGAGCACCGGGAACAGGCGTAGCAAGGCGACCGGATCCCAGCGCGTGAGCCTGAGTGTTGACAGGATCTGCGGCACAGACATTTCCTCCATGTGAGAATTCAACCAGCCAAGCAGGGTGAATACATCGTCTGGACCTAGAACCGCCTGTACCTCCTGATAGGCCGTCTTGGTTGCCGGAAACTGCTCGCCCGGCCTGCGCTGAAGGAAGGCACAGATGTTCAGATTAGCGGAGTGTTTATCTGGGGCAAATGCCTCTCCACCAATGGCCTGGAAATACTTGCCAATGGCATGAAAGTTGACCATCTGAGAAAAGCAGTTTGGGGCGTGAAATTCGAGCACTGGCGGGCCCGGAGGGAGTGGCAACTCTTCTTCGTATGGGTGCCCTTTGTCGGCGGCAAGTACGAGCATCCTGCCATCGGAGTGGGTACCCAGCTCTTGCAGAATCTTGAGGGTAGCGGACGGGAATAACACTGTGGCGGCGGGCAAATGGCTGCGATAGTACTCCAGTATGTCATTCCAGGAACGGTCTGGGTAGCGATTGGGCGCCAGGCTTACATTCTTATATGAGAGCTGCAAGGTTCTCAGCGCTCCGGCCGCCCCAACTTCGCCGGCGGGCGCAGTCGTGGTTACGAGAGCCTCGAAGATTTGATTTTCGTTTATGACAAAGGCATCCTGGGGAAGACTGTCGAAGACATAGTTTGCAATCAGAACGAGGGGCCCGTTCGCCGATTTTGATGGTTTTCCACTGAGAAACTGAGATTTGATTTCTTCCCCGATCCACAAGAGCTCAAATTCCAGGATTCCAGCAGCGACGAACTCCGCAAGGTAACTGTTGTCACGCCAGGACTGGAGCAAACTCTCTGAGCAATCGGTCATGCAATAACGCACTGTATCAAGCGCGATATTGTCGGCACGCAACAGTGCCGTGAGCTGGCGCAAGAACAGATAAGAAAATTTGCCGGAACCGGCTCCCAGCTCCAGAATGCGAAGCGGACTGTTGTGAGGCGATAATTGGCGACAGTCGCAAAGAAAACTAAAGACGATGCGCGCGTAGATCTCAGCGATAAGAGGGTTATTGGTGATGTACTGGGGGACCATATCGTCGGTCCAGGCTTTAAGACCGCGCTGGATATAGAACTCGCGTTGCGAGCGCCAGATGAGCGATTGGGAGAGAGGCACGTCACATTCAAGAGGGCTATTTGAGGGCGGGGCAGTCGGCATGTTGGGTCCCGGCGGGCGCTAGCTATTTTAACTGACATGTAAAAGGGCTCGGATAGTCCCGAGCCCTGTAATTGACAAGATTTGAATGAGCCGTGCTCAGCTTCGCGCGGGGAAGACGCCCTGAAGCGCGAGGATGAACGTGAGGCCGAGAAAAGGCGGCATGTTGTTGTGAGGCAAGTTGCCGCCGGCGATCGTCGTGCCAAAAGGGTTCATCTGCACACTGGTCTGCGGATTTGAAGCTACATAGGCGGGTGCGTGCCCCTTCAGTCCCGATGACCATGCGTTATTCGTGGGACTGGATACGCCTCCTCCTGTGGTCGCTGCCTGCGCTGTATGAGAATGGGCCGGCATCTCGGTCTGAAGCAGAGTTACCGTCTGCTCTCCACCGGTCTCGCCCAAGTCGCGCAAACTCAAGCCGGGTCCTTGCCCCGCCTGCATAGGAGCACAGCCCTGCAAATTCGGCAGCGCGAAGTTGCTTTTGCCGTCCCCACCATATGTGGTGCCGAGTAGAGAGAACAACGCTGTGTTCTGACTAATGGGCATGAGCTGGCCATCACACAAAGCCCAGCCTTTCGGGGCAAAGTTGCCGGTGAAGATCCTGATTTCGGCTAGAAATGGATTTGACATTGATCCTTCTCCTCGTTAGTTCTGCGAGGGGAATATCCCCTGCAGGGCGATAATGAAATTAAGCACCAGGTACGGCGACATGTTTTCGTGCGGCTGATTGCCTCCCGTGGCGGCGAGGCATGCTGGGTTCATCGTCGTATTTGCACTCGGCGTGAAAGGATTGGAGCTGTCGCTGCCCCACAGATGTCCGGTCGCTGCCGTCAGATTAGCTTGGTCCGTGGAACCCACGGGCACATGATTATGCGCGGGCATTTCGGAAATGTTGAGGGTATGAGCCGTCTCCCCGCCGAGCTCGCCCAGGGCAATGCCGTTGCCTACATGCACGGGACTGCGTCCTTGCAGGTTCGGCAACCCGAAGTTTACTCTTCCATCTCCACCGTACGTGGTGCCCAGGATGGAAAACAATGCCTGGTTCTGATTGATGGGCAGGAGGTTTCCATTACAAAAGGCCCAACCCTTGGGGGGGAAGTTCCAACTGATAATCTTGATTTCTCCCAAAAACGGCTCTGACATTTTCTTCTCCTTGTCAATTCAAGGGCCTGAGGCCCCGATTGCTACGATTTCGCCTTGCTCCTTGCCTCTTCAAAGCTCCACAAACCTTAAGTTTGGGACGGAAATATGCCAAAGAGCGAAAGAATAAAGTTGATCACCAGGAACGGAATCATGTTGTCGTGAGGCTGCGATCCGCCCGCCGAACCGATTGCAGTCGCGTCCATGCCCGATGTCGGTGCAGCCGACGAATAATCATTCAGGGTGGACTGCGCCCAAACGTTGCCAGTCGGATTGGCAACATTCGGAGGGGCGGTTGCTGAGTTGGAAGCTTGGGCAACGTGCGAGTGCGCCGGAATCTGGCTGGTGGTCAAGGTTACGGTTTCAGCGCCGCCGGTCTGTCCCAAGGCAAAGCCCGGGCCCACATGAATCGGAACACGGCTTTGCAGGTTAGGTAGAGCAAAGGTAGTCTGCCCGTCGCCGCCGTAGGTAGTACCAATGAGATTGAAGAGGGCATCGTTCTGATCAATGGGGATGATTTGGCCATTGCAGAAGGCCCAACCTACGGGAGCGAAATTTCCAGCGAACATCCGAATTTCACCTATAAATGGACTTGACATGTTTTTTAGCTCCAGTTTTTAAGACAGTTTCGAGTTTCGGGTTTCAAGTTTCGGGCAACCCCGACTACTCGTCCATCAAAACTTCTTTGTTATTTCCAAGTAGAGACGCAGCAAGCTACGTCTCTACCCGTTGTTCTATTACCTTTTACGGCGTTACTGTCAGGGTAACGTTAGTCTGGGCCGAAACAGCGCCCGAGCTGGCCGTTACCGTGACGGTGTAGGTTCCAGGAGGCGTGGGCGTTCCCTCGAAGAAGCCTCTGCCGTGGCCGCCGCAGCCTGCGATGGCCATTACCCCCAGCATGACGATCCCCAGGATGATCAGCCGGAGAGTCTTGCCTTTGTTCTTACGCTTATTCTTGCCTGCGCCTATGCCTGCGTATATCAGACCCAACATCGGCAAGCTCAGCATGGCCACATACACCGGCCTGCTTCCGGGCAGCGATGGTGCTTGATTCATCGACAATCCGGGAGGCGCCGTGGTGAGGATGCTCAAGGTTTCGGCGGTTGTTCCGTTGCTTGCCGGCGAGAGCGGATTGAAGTTGCAAGCCGTACTCTGCGGCAGATTGGAGCATAGCAGGGTAATAGGGCCGGGCACGCTCGCGTTTACCGTAAAGGTATAGGTTGCTATCTGGCCTCTTTTCACGGTAGCGGTGCTGATGCCAGGAGTGATGGTTATGAACAACGGACTAATCGTGGTCACGTCATTCGCGGTGTCATTGGCCACATTGAGTTCGCCGCCGCCGGAGACTGTGGCCGTGTTGGTCACGCTGGCCGGAGCATTGCCGGCCACGTTCACGGTCAGGGTAATAGGCGGATAGGCTGACCCATTCGCCAGTGCATCGGTACGCGTGCAAGTGAGAGTGCCAACCGTACAGGTCCAGCCGGTCCCGGTCATTGCCGTAGCGGTGAGGCTTGCGGGCAGAGTATCGGTCACGGTGACCGTCCCTGCTGATGCCCCGGTACCAACGTTGCTCACAGTAATCGTGTAAGTAGCGCCAGTCTGGCCGACGAAGAAGTTCCCGATGTGGGACTTGGTGATGGTCATATCGGCCAAGGTGTTCACAACGATGGAAGCAGTTGCGGTGTTACCTGTGCCTCCATTGGTGGAGGTCACGTTGCCTGTGGTATTGACCTGATTACCGCCCGCGATGCCGGTGACGTTGACCGAGAAGGTACAGTTCCCGGCCGCCGCTATGGTGGCGCCCGTCAAGGTTACGCTTCCAGAGCCGGCTGCCGCGGTAATCGTGCCGCCGCCGCAAGCTCCTGCCAAGCCGTTGGGTGTAGCCACCACCAGGCCGCCGGGCAGATTGTCGGCAAAGGCCACGCCGGTCAGCGCGGTTCCCGCATTGGGATTGGTGATAGTGAATGTGAGAGTTGTATTAGCGCCGGCAAAGATGCTGGCCGCTCCGAAGTTCTTCGCAATCGAAGGAGGAGCAACCACGGTGATGCTGGCGGAGGCGGTGCCACCCGGGCCGCTTTCATTGGAAGAAATGGGTCCAGCGGTGTTGTTCTTGACTCCAGCCGTGGTTCCAGTCACGTTGATCGAGAGGGTGCAAGAAGTGTTCGCCGCCCTGCTCACTCCGGTAAGGCTCACCGAACTCGAGCCCGCCACTGCAGTAGCCGTGCCTCCGCAAGTATTTGCCAAGGCATTGGGCGTAGCTACGACCAGGCCTGCAGGCAAATTATCAGTAAAACTAATCCCAGTCAGCGCGATGTTCCCTGCCGGATTAGTCACAGTAAAGGTCAGTGAAGTCGAGCCGTTCAACGGAATGCTGGCGGCGCCGAAGGCTTTGATCAGCGTCGGCGGTGCGGCTACGGTCAAAGTTGCCGATGCCGAGCCGCCAGTCCCACCATTGGTGGAGCTGACCGGACCGGTGCTGTTGACGTAAGTGCCGGCAACAGCGCTGGTCACATTCACAGTTACATTACAGGAGCTGTTGACGGCAACAGTGCCGCCGGTAAGAGAAACGATTCCCGATCCTGCCGTGGCCGTGGCTGTGCCCCCGCAGGTGTTAGTCAGGCCGTTGGGAGTCGCGACCACGAGACTAGCCGGGAAGTTATCGGTGAAAGCGACGCCGGCCTCCGCCACCGTGTTCGCCGCTGGATTGGTGATGGTAATGGTCAACGTGCTGAACCCATTCACAGGAATACCAGTTGGATTGAATACCTTGACAATCGCGGGCGGTGCTACCACGGTGACCGTAGCGGTGTTGCTGGTTGCACCGGTTCCGCCCTCTGTTGAAGTGATTGCCCCAGTAGTGTTGTTCATAGTTCCGGCGGCCGTGCCGGTTACATTCACAGAGAGGGTGCAATTAGTCCCAGCTGCAATGGCGCCAGCCGTGAGGCTTACGGTGACAGAGCCCGCCGTTGCCGTGGGCACGCCACCGCAGGTATTAGCCAATCCGTTGGGCGTGGCTACAACCAAGCCAGCAGGTAAATTGTCAGTGAAAGCAACCCCCGTCAGCGCGGTCGTGCCGTTCGGATTATTGATCGTGAATGTCAGCGAGGTGGTCCCATTGAGCGGGATGCTGGCTGCTCCGAACGCTTTACTAATGGTGGGCGGCGATACCACGGTGAGGGTAGCGGTGTTGCTGGTGGCTCCCGGACCACTTTCATTCGAAGAAATTGCTCCAGTCGTGTTGTTCTTAACGCCACCGGTTGTGCCGGTCACATTCACCGTTAACGTACATGAGGTATTCGTCGCTAAAGTTACACCAATCAGGCTCACCACGCCGGAACCGGAGGTCGCCGTGGCTGTGCCGCCACAGGTATTGGTCAAGCCGTTGGGCGTGGCGACTACCAGCCCTGCAGGCAGATTGTCAGTGAATGAAATTCCAGTCAGGGTAAGGTTGCCTGCCGGATTGGCGATAGTAAAGGTCAGCGAGGTGGAGCCGTTGAACGGGATGGCGGCCGCGCCGAAGGCCTTGGTAATTGTCGGCGGCGCAGCTACGAACAAGTGGGCCGAAGCGGTGTTGCCAGTGCCGCCGTTGGTTGAAGTAACAGCCCCAGTAACGTTGGTATAACTGCCCGATGCCGTCCCAGTTATGTTCACTACCAGCGTGCAGTTGCTGTTGACGCCAATGTTGACACCGGTAAGCGATATGGCGCCCGAGCCCGCCACTGCTGTAGCAGTTCCGCCGCAGGTATTGGCTATTCCGTTGGGTGTGGCCACAACCAGACCAGCCGGCAATGTGTCTGTGAATGCCACTCCGGTCTCAGCAGCCGTATTGGTTGCCGGATTGGTGAGGGTAAATGTCAGCGATGTCGTTCCGTTCAACGGGATAGCAGCTGCGCCAAACGCCTTGGCGATCACCGGGGGCGCTACCACCTTTAGAGTCGCCGTATTGCTGGCCGTGCCCGTACCGCCTTCCGTTGAGGTAATCGCGCCGGTGGTGTTGTTGGCATCGCCTTCCACCGTGCCCCTCACGTCCACACTCAAGGCGCACGACGTGTTGTGGGCCACGCTTCCACCCGACAGACTGATTACGCCACTGCCTGCTGTTGCCGTTACCGTGCCACCGCACGTATTGGTCACGTTTGGCGTGCTCGATACCACCAGCGTCGCACTCCCTGGACCGCCACTCACCGGCAGCGTGTCACTGAAGGCCACCCCAGTCAGGTCGCCGTTGGCCGGCGTGCCCGGATTGTTGGGGTTCGCAATAGTGAAGGTTACCGTGGTTACGCCATTCAGCGGAATCGAGCCGGCTGCAAAAGCCTTGCTGATCGTCGGCGGCGCCACCACCGTCACTGTGGCAATCGCGGCCGTGCTTGCCCCACCTTCCGTCGAACTCACCGTTACGCTGTTGATCTTGTCTCCCGCGGTCGTGCCCTGCACATTCACAGATACCGCGCACGAGGCGCTTGAGGCTACCGTCCCGCCCGACAGGCTTACAGAACCTGAACCCGCCGTTGCCGTGGCTGTACCACCGCACGTGTTCGTCAAACCATTCGGGTTTGCCACCACCAGGCCGGCAGGCAGGCTGTCAGTGAATGACAATCCTGTCAGCGCCACGTTGGTGTTCGGGTTGGTGATGTTGATGGTCAGCGACGTCGTACCGTTCAGCGGAATCTTGGTCGCGCCGAACACCTTGGTTACCGTCGCCGGTGAAGCCACGATCAGCGTGGCCGTGTTACTGGTCGCGCCGGTGCCGCCATTGGTCGAGCTCACAGCGCCCGTCGTGTTGGTGACCGTTCCCGACTGCGTCCCAGTTACGTTCACCACGATCGTGCACGTCGATCCCGGTGTGGCAACGCTCCCACCCGTCAGGCTGATGCTGGTCGAGTTGGCTGCCGCCGTCACCGTACCACCGCAGGTATTGCTTACCCCGGGCGTGGACGCAACCTGCAACCCGTTGGTCAGCGTATCGCTGAACGCGATTCCATTCTCCGCACTGGTGTTGCTGGCCGGATTGGTGATCGTGAACGTCACGGTCGTCGTCCCATTCAGCGCGATATTCGCTGCTCCGAACGCTTTACTGATCGTTGGCGGCGCCACAACCTTTAGAGTCGCCGTATTGCTGGTCGTGCCCGTGCCGCCTTGCGTCGAACTGATCGCACCCGTGGTGTTGTTGGCGTCGCCTTCCACCGTGCCCTTCACATCCACACTCAATGTGCAGGATGAATTGTGGGCCACGCTTGCACCGGACAGGCTGATCACCCCGGTTCCCGCCGTGGCCGTCACTGTACCGCCGCAAGTATTGCTCACGTTCGGCGTGCTCGATACCACCAGCGTCGCACTCCCTGGACCGCCGCTCACCGGCAGGGTGTCACTGAAAGCGACACCGCTGATGTCCGCAGTAGCGCTGGTGTTCGGATTATTGATTGTGAAGGTTACGGTGCTCGTTCCGTTCCGCGGAATACTGGTCGGGTTGAACACCTTGCTGATGGTTGGCGGCCCTACCACCGTTAAATTTGCTGAAGCTGTGTTTCCAGTCCCGCCGTTGCCCGACGATACACTGCCGGTTGTATTCGTATACTGGCCTGCCGTTGCGCCTGTGACGGTCACGTTGACTACGCACTGACCATTTGCAGGTATCGTGACTCCGCCTATTTGAATGGTTGTGGGTGCGGTTGTATGCAACACTCCGCTGCCCAGGCCGCACGGATCGCTCACAATCCCACTTGCAACCGTCAGCCCTGTTGGAAGAATGTCATTCAACGTCACCGGACTCAGAGCCACTGCGTTTACGGCTGGATTGGTGATGGTAATCGTCAGCGTCGTTGTTCCATTCAACGGGATGGTTGTTGGATTGAACGCTTTGGCTACCGACGGCGGGGCAACCACCGTCAGGTTCGCAGTGGCTGTATTGCCGGTTCCACCATTGGTGGAACTTACCGCTCCTGTCGTGTTCGTGTATTGACCAGCGGTAGCTCCGGTCACCGTCACACTGAACTGGCACGTGCCGCCGGTTGCAATCGTCGCCCCTGTCAAGCTGATGCCTGTAGGATTCGTAGTTGTTAAAGTTCCACCGCAAACCGTGGAGGTGTTGCTGGCGACCGTCAGTCCAGTCGGTAGCGTGTCCGTAAAGGCAACACCGGTCAGAGCCACCGTGTTGGCCGCCGGATTGGTGATCGTGAACGTCAGCAACGACGTGTTGTTCAATTGGGTGCTCGTAGGATTGAATGCTTTGGCAATCGAAGGCGGCGCTACGACCTTCAGCGTAGCCGTGTTGCTGGTTGTGCCCGTGCCACCCTCCGTTGAGCTGATGGCTCCCGTGGTGTTATTGCCATCGCCCGCCACAGTTCCAGTCACATTCACACTCAAGGTGCAGGATGCGTTGTGGGCCACGCTGGCGCCTGACAGGGTGATTACTCCAGTCCCCGCTGTCGCGGTCACAGTGCCGCCGCAGGTATTGGTCACGCTGGGCGTGCTCGACACCACCAGTGTTGCGCTTCCCGGACCGCCGCTTACCGGCAGCGAGTCACTGAAGGCAACGCCGGTGAGATCCCCCACAGCAGTGGTGTTGGGGTTGGTGATGGTGAAGGTGAGGGTGCTGGTGCCATTCAACGGGATGCTGACGGGATTGAAGGCCTTCGAGATCGTCGGCGGTCCGATGACTTCGAGACTTGCGCTGGCCGTGTTGCCTGTACCCGCCGTCGTGTCGCTCGCCGCGACGCTGTTGTTCTTGGTGCCTGCGGTGGTCCCTTGAACGTTGACCGTGACGGTGCAGGAAGCGCCGGGAGCGAGCGAGGAAGTAGCCAAACTGACCGAGGAAGACCCGCTGACCGCGGTGGCTGCTCCTGAGCATGTATCGGTCAGATTATTGGGGTTGGCCACCACCAAACCGGCCGGCAGACTATCTGTGAACGTAATTCCATTCAGCGTCAAATTGACGTTCGTGCTGGAAACGGTGATGGTCAGGCTGGTGGTGCCGTTCAAAGGAATCGCGGACGCGCCAAAAACCTTGGCAATCGTCGGCGGATTGATCACGGTCAGGCTCGCTGAAGAAGATAGCCCGTTTGTGCCCGCAGCTACAGAGTTAATGGTGACGCTGTTGTTGTAAATGTTGTCAATCGCGCTGGAGACATGCACGGTGGCGGTGCAAGTGCCGATCGGCACAGTTGGATCGTTCAAGGTGACACTGCCGGCGCCGGCCACCGGCGAAAAGGTGCCGCCACAGGTATTGGTCGCAGCCGGCGGGTTTGCCACTACGAGATTCACCGGAAGCGTATCGGTAAAGGTTCCATCCACCGCGATCACGTTGGGATTGTTAACACTGAACGTCAGCGTGGATGGCGCGTTGACGGCAACCGCGGTCGGGCTGAAGCTCTTGGTAATCTGCAGCGGTTCCAGGATGATGATGCCTACCTTGGCTGTACCACCGCTGGAGGCGCCCAGCCCGCCTGTGGGATTCGTGTAACTGAATTGGAGTGGAGGATTGACGCTGGTAATCGCAAAGGTTCCGTTATAACCGCCGACGGTAACCCCCGAAATAACCACCGTCTCGCCCACGGCAAAATTGTGCGCGCCAACGGTGGTGATCGTCACCGTATTGGCTGCTTCGCTCGCGTTGGCAATCAGATTGGAGTTTGCGCCGATAACGGCCTGGTCGACAGTGGCGTTCGCAGAGCCGCGCCCGCTTGTGGCGCCGGCATTGAACGTCGCGGTGGCCTGGGCGCTGCCATTGAGCGTCTCCGGCTGCGCCTGTGGAATGGTTCCCAGAACGGGATTATCGAAGGTGATGGGCAATCCAATGATCTGGTTCAGATTGCCGGCCAGCGCCGCGCCGTTGCCATGATTGTCTTTGCTCATGTCGCCGGTCAGCGTCGTGCTTTGATTAATGCGAATGATGGCCGGAGTGGCGTTGTGCGTCAGGACGATGAAGGGATCGAAGCACACCTGCTGCGCAGCCGCCGGACAGTGGGAGGTGCTGGGCGTGATCGTCGTGCTGGCGGCATTGGTACCCCACCAGTTGTTCGTCGCCGTGACGACTGATCCAGGCGCAGCTCCGGTGCGGTTATCGAGGTTTCCTCCGATGCCGCCGGCGGTGTTGCCAGCGAACCGGCTGAAGCTGATCGTCATGGGCTGACCAGCGGCATCAACGTGGATTCCGCCGCCGTTGGTAGCGGCGTGGTTGCCGGTGATAGTGACCTTGGTAAGATTTGCCGGATCACCGGGATCGCCGTTAAACCAGATGCCGCCGCCGCTTCCCGTGCCAGCGGTACCGGACGTGTTATTGCTGATGACCGCGCCCTGGTCAATCGTCAGACCTGCGGTACTCCAGATTCCACCACCGTCAGCCGCCGACTGATTGCCCGTGACCGCGCCACCATGCATGGTGAGCAAAGTGGCGATTCCTCCGCCGCCAAGGGCGAAGATACCTCCAGCCTGCCCGATACCGGTACCTTGCACCTGCGTGGCAAGGTTGTTCAATACCTGCGTGTTGTTCATTACCAGCTTTGCAGGAAAAGCCATGGTAATGCCGCCACCATTGCCAGCCGCGTTCGGATCTCCATTAGCGGGATTGCGCAGCGTGGTGTTGTTCTGCACGAAACTGTTGGTAATCGTGGCAAAGCCTGTACCGCTATTCGTATTGAAAATTTCGAATCCGCCACCTTCGCCATCCGTGGTCTTGTTATCGTGGATGTTGCAATTGGTTATGGTTAGCGTTGCCGTTGCGGTAGCAGGATTTGTGCCGCCGGTATCGAAATCAAAGGCACCTCCGAAGCCGTCCTGGTTCGTCAAAGCGTCGCCAAGATTGCGCCCAAACCTAAGCTCGAGGTTGGAGATGCTCACGGTGGCATTGGTAAAGGCGGTGATGTCCTGATTGAAGGAAAAAATCTTGTCAACGCCATTGGCGTTGGTGGTACCGGCCTGAATGATGGTGGTCGGCGTTCCACCGCCATTAACCTGACCTGTGATGGTCAGGGAATCTGTAACGTCGAGAGTCCCGCCAGTCGCCGTGTAATCAACAGGAATTTTGGGCTGGGAAAGCGTATACGTGCCAGCCTGCAGCATGATCGTGTCAGCACCAGCCGTGGCGTTAGCTTTCCTGATCGCTTCGCGCAAGGTGCAGTCGCCCGAACCATCGACACCTGTGGTATTCGCGCAGGTGCTAGCGATTGCGCGCGGCGCGATGTCATCAAAGCGATTGGGGAAGAATGTGGGATCAGGCGTAGGCATCGCAACGAACGGGGCCATGTTGCCGCCATGCAATGCCACGACGCCCGGCCGGCCGTCAATATTTACGCGCATGGGCAGCGCGGCAACGGGCGAGCCGCCTATATACGGACGAGTCAGCCGCTCGGCAGCCGGGAATGTATTCACCTGCACCGCGCCAGGCGCAAAGTCATTGGGATGAGCGATGACCGTCATCTGCTGTGCGGCAGAATCGAGCACCATAACATCATCGGTGCCGTAGTCGGTGATGTGAGTACGCATGAGCACCGGCGCGGCACTGGAACTGCTCGCAGCGACCGCAGGAACGTTCTCAATCACGTTCCATGGCTCTGCCCTGTATTGCCCCTGCCGCAATGTCCACGCGTCAGGATGTCCTGTGATATTTCCGCGCCTGCGGTTTTGTAATTCCTGCAAGGTCCAGGGAGTTGGGTCGAAGCTTTTGCGCGCCACAATGTTCAGGCTTCCATCAGAAGCCAGCAGCGCCATTTGATCGCGATTATCGCGATCGCCGATAAAGTGACCCAGCGCTATCGCCGTGGCAGTAAATGGCAGCGGCACGGATACCAAGGGGGTGGCAACGCTTCCCAATGAAGTCAAATTTCTGCCCTGAAGGACCGAGACTTCACCACCGGCGATAACGGCGACATCGGTAATTCCGTCTCCATCGAGATTACCGAAGGCCAGCGCAGTGGCTGGGGCAGACAGGGGATAAGCGGCGGTCAGGTATAACCCGTTTCGGGAAGTAGCATAGACCAGCAGCGCCGGTCCTTGAGGGCGGTTGACAGCAACAACAATACTGGTGGCGAGCGCGGAACCGAAGTTCGCGGTCCCCAAAGCGGTCACGGTTCCCGGCAGGGTGAAGACAGGCTCGGGAGTGAAGTTGCCAAATCCGTTGTTGGCCAGAATATAAAGCGCGCTGCTGCCTTTGCTCGCAGCTACGATATCGAGATCGTCCGTTCCGGTGAACTGGCCTGCAGCAAGAAAGTCAGGCCGCTCGGGCAACTCAAACAGCCGCACGCTGGGCAAGAACGGCGCAGGAAAGCGCCCTTGGCCTATGGCGAGAAAAGATTCCTCGCTCTGGGGCGCGAAAGCATCGAGATTGCCGCGATACAGGGCGACAGCACCGCCGCTTGCGGTCGCGTAGCCTACCGCCATGCCCTCAATTCCATCCTCCTCGTAAAAACGCCCATTTACCAGCGTGAGAGGCTGCGCCTTTCCGCCAGCAAAGGTCTGGGCCACGCGCGTGGGCGCACCAATGGCGGGTGAATCAAAAGTCACCTGCAGAGGCTGGGCGTCCTGGATCCAAATCCTCTGCGACTGAGGAGAATTGGCCTGCGCGTAAAGGCGTGCGCTGCCGGGAAATGGAAATCCGGCCAGAAGAAGCGCGCAAAGGATGAACGTAACAACAAAGACGGGGGCGCTAACCCGCGCCCAAGAAGGAGTATTGGAGCGGCAAGAATGTGTCAAAGAATTAATCTCCGTGCAAAACGCATGCGTGTTTAACACCGCGAATCACTAGCGGCCAGTTGAAGGCCTGTTTTCCAGAACCTGTACTCAAAATGCACTGTTTAAATAAAAGACTGAGCCCGGGGAAATGCGTGTCCCTGCTTACTAAGGGCGCCGAAACCTGACTCCGGTAACTTGAAATTAAGCCTGGGGGGTGCCAGAGGTAACTTGTTTATAAAATTTTGTGCTTGATTCAGCTAAGCTACTCTGCCTTTGGTGCAATGATTTGTCAAGAAAAGATTTGAAAGACTACGCCGGTGCTTCCCAATGGTGGAACGATTCTCATTTTGAAACAAAATTAGCGGAAAGTTTCGTATTGAAACTTCAGACAAGAAGAGGTACAGTTAGACTGCTTCTACTCTTCCCCCCAAAAATTGGAGAATATTGTGGCCCTTTCGAGACGTCAATTCGTAGGGTTGGGAGGTCTTATTGTCGCGTCTGCCTTTGCGCCGCTGGAAGCGGCCAGCAAAAGCGACGCGGCCGGATCCCCTTCCTTTGATGCAGCCCAGGAAGTTCCCCTGCAATACATGAGCGCGCAAACTTTTGTTCCGCTGGTTGGACAGCGGTTCCTCGTGCATACCAATGCAGCACGGCCAGTCGTCCTTACACTGACGGCGGTGGAAGAAATGAAAGCACCTGTTCATAGCGGGGCGGTCCGTAGTGCGGGAATGCAACACTTTGGGTTCGGCGGCAGAGCGGCCAGCGTTGCTCCGTCAGGACCGCAGACAACCACCTTCGCCTTGCGCTTCCGTGGCCAGACGGGAAAATACCTGCCCCAGGGTACCTACAGCTTTGAAAGCAGCACGCTGGGAAAGTTCTTGTTGTTCACGGTTCCCTCCGGACGTGGAATGCGTACGCCGGGTTGCACGGCAATCATCAGTCACATGGCGCAGCAGTAGGAGCTTTAGCTTTTAGTTGTCCGGCTCGAAAATGAAGGCAATTGTCACCTCTAGCCAAGGCTAGCAGGGGATGCTTGCCTGACTTCTTTTCTCCACTCCATCAGATAGTGGATGCCATTTTCTTCGGCTTTACGGAAGCCCAGCCGTTCGAATAGATGCAATGAAGGATTGAAGCTCTCAACGTAGATCCTGACAGATTTACCTGCCTGCCCAGCTTCATGCAAAAGCTGCCCTAAAAGATATGAACCGATTCCTGCATTGCGATGCTCGGGAAGTATGGTGACATCGGCGATGTGTATGGCTTCGGGCAGACGGGCCACGTAAAGACGGCCCACCGGTTTTTCATCATGGCAGATGATGTCGTGCGCGGCCCGGGGAAACTGCGCGTCATAGTGGCGCTGCTGCGCCTCAAACTGCATGCGAACAAAGGCCGATTTCTGCTCATCGCTCCAGGGCACAAGCGCGAGTTCCTGAGAGCGCGTGCTGGCGTAAACCCGCAAAAGAAAAGGTCCGTCGGCGGGTTCAACCGGGCGCAGCGTGATTCTGCGGTCTTCGTTCATGATTTACGAACCCGCCGGCTTGCGAAAACGGTTGAAGGCGCATTCGTATTGAATGCCATCCTGCTCAATTCCGACGGGAACAAGAAAAAGCTCGATGGTGCCTAACTTGTCGTGTTGCAGCGAATAGATGCTCTGCTGCAGGTACGGCTCGCGAGGTCCGCGAAAGAATAACGAGAACTGCTCGAGCCGCGGCCCGGCGTCGCGCTCGTTCACCTGAAGCAGACGAAGCACCAAAGGCGCCGCGTCAGGAAGCGACAGTTTGAATTCTGAATTCAGATGTTCGGAAAAAGTTTTGCTGTCCAGTTTGTCGACCATAGGCTATGGTTAATTTGTGTAATGTAAACCTGAAGTTCTGCAGTTTGAATGATGCATCTTGAGTTTACGCGGAATTCCAGTGCATGCGGTAGTACATTTCATCCTCGCCAGTCCTGGTAAAGCCCAGGCGCTCATAGAGATGAAGCGCCGGGTTTCCTTTTAAGACCTGCAGTTCGATTGGCGTGCCCGACTGACGCGATTCCGCGAGGAGCTCGTTCATCAATACCGTGCCGATTCCGCAGTTCCGATGTTCAGGCAATAAAGCAATATCAACAAGCCTGAGCTGTTGCGAAGCGCGAAGCACGATGATGCGGCCGACCGGCTGCTCATCGCGAAGGATGAGCTTGTGCTCAGCCCCAGCGTAAGCAGTTTCATACCATCGCGACTGCGCCAGAAACTGCATGCGGAAAAACGCCTCTTTTTGTGTTTCATTCCAGGGCACATGGGCGAATTCCTGCGCGCGCGTGCTGGCGTAAAGTCGATAAATAAAATCTTCGTCCCCAGGCTGTTGCGGACGCAAATACACATTCATAGTAATAATTCTTCGTTCCTTATTGTAACGTCAGCAGGGGCTTCAAGACGCAGCTTCCTTCCAGAGTATCGCCCGTGTCTTCCCGGCTTGATTATTAACTCAGTACTCTATTAATTTCCGATAGAATTTTCGGCTTATCCTGACGCACCGCCATGCAGCTCAGAACAAGCTTCTTAATCCTTTGATTTATAAGGCGCAGGCATTAGCATTGTGGGCGGCAATCCTTAGGGCTGGGTGCGACCGATAATAATTAGTGTTGGACCGGCTCAACAAACTGAGTAGCGCGAGTAATTTCGTACTTTCTGCAACGGAATCACCCTGGCAATCATCTTTATTAATGTTGTGGCGGGCGCAGGAGGAAAGCAAATATGCCGTCAACGGTCATGCCACGCAGCACCGTGAGTCCTGAGAAGTTCCGTACGAAACAGGAGCTTTTCCGCGCTCGCACTCTCACCGACAACATCTTCGGCGAGATACGTCAGGAAGCCTACCTTGAGAGACCCATTCCGGAGCGGCATCGCATCATCTTTTATATTGGCCATCTTGAAGCATTCGATTGGAACCTTATTGGAAGGCACGGGCTTGGACTCAACCCCATCAACGAGGAGCTCGACAAATTATTCGCCTTCGGAATCGACCCGCCGGTGGGAGAACTGCCGCAAGATAAACCCGGCGATTGGCCCAGCATCGAATTTGCACGCCAGTATGTTGAAGAAGTGCGAGGGAAACTCGACACAGCAATGGAGGCCGCGCCGGCAGAGATGCTTGATATGGCCCTCGAACACCGGCTCATGCACGCGGAAACTCTTACCTACATGCTGCATAACCTCCCTTATACGCATAAATTAACAAGACAGGCGAAAGCGGCTTCCCGACGGCCCTCTCCGGGTCTGGAAATGATAGAGATCCCCGGAGGCAGTATCACCTTAGGCAAAAAACGCGACGACGGTTTTGGATGGGACAACGAGTTTGAGCAGCACCAGCAGGACGTCCCTGGATTTGCGATCAGCAAGTACAAGATCACCAATGGGCAATATCTGGAATTTGTAAAAGCAGGCGGCCCTGTACCCTTTTATTGGCTTTGTCGTGGTAATAATGAATGGTTTTATCGCGGCATGCATGCCGAAGTGCCGCTACCATTGGATTGGCCGGTCCATGCCAGCAACGCGCAGGCGCAGGCATATGCCGAGTGGGCCGGGAAATCTCTTCCCACTGAGCCACAATTTCACCGCGCCTCTTTTGGCACACGCCAGGGCAATGAGCGGAGCTTTCCGTGGGGAGAGGAATCGCCAGATTCCCACTTTGGGAACTTCAGCTTCTGCAATCCTGACCCGGTTCCGGTGACAGCAGATCCGGCCGGGAACAGCGCTTTTGGCGTCGCGCAAATGGTGGGCAACGGATGGGAGTGGACACGAACGCCGTTCCATCCATTTCCAGGCTTTGCGCCGTCACCTGCTTATCCCGGTTATTCAGCTAACTTCTTTGATGGCGATCATTTTGTTCTGAAGGGAGCTTCCTGCGCAACAGATGCCGGCTTGTTGCGTCCCAGTTTCCGCAAC